>Ga0315280_10010496_pt1 | contig 11604 bp, 16 predicted proteins | sample YL17G06_40_MG_FD_203697 | JGI IMG/M metagenome (GOLD analysis project Ga0315280, IMG submission 203697) | Sediment microbial communities from Yellowstone Lake, YNP, Wyoming, USA - YL17G06_40 | ecosystem: Environmental > Aquatic > Freshwater > Lake > Sediment | place: USA: Wyoming | collected... | reverse complement strand
AAGTTTTTCCTCCAGTTTGAAAGGCTTCGTCTCGGACGCCGTTCTGTGATGGTGCAAAACCGAGAATTTAAACCTTGACCTGCCCACGGTATGATGGTGCTCCGGGCGGGATCGGAGCACGAATTTACCAGTAAAACTCGGTTAAAAACGTGCAAGCAGAAAAATTACTATAAAAAGGATAAACATTGGATGCTAAGAAAACCCGGCATCAGTAAGAGTAAAATTTATAAAAAGGGTGAAACAAATGAGTGATGTGCGTGGAATGAGATAAGTGGGTGAGCTCAGAGTTCAAATTCCAAATGAACTTCATAAAAAGTTGAAGCAACTGGCTTTGGACAAAGGCGTAACATTAAAAAAACTAATCGCAGACATTTTAGGAGAGTATGTAACAGATACATCAAAGAGAGAGGAAAAGGGATAGAGATGAGGAATTACTACGCGCTTTTTTACACTTGTAAAAAAGTACTTATTATACTAATTTCGCTTATACTTCCACTAGTCTCAGCAATTGATGTTCCCCTAGATTTGGTTTCGTTGCAGAGCAATTGCATTAATCTAGTTGCAGCCGCGGGAACTATGGCTACATTATCGCTAGTTTTTCTTTTTGAAAGGATAGGAGCTGCGCCCCCACCACCGCGTATGAGTCGACTATCCACAAGATTTCTAGCCATAATCTCGATACTTTACTTTTTGTTCGCTTCGTTTGCTGGCTTAATATACGAAGTTATAGGAAGCGATGTCATCTTCATACAAATTCTTTTCTGGTATACTATTTTCGGAATTATTTGTTTGCTTTTTATAGGCGGTATCTTTTTTCTCTCGCGCAGTGAGGTGACATTATGATTCCAATCCTTCCGTTAATTATATTAATAATCTGTCTAATCGGTACTTTATTTATTACAAGTAAATATGAATATAAATTTGCATACCCTAACAAGGAGCTATTGGTAGATTTAATAGTTAAGAGCCAAGCATTCCAAGTCCCGGAAAAACCAGTTAAAGCAGAACATAGAGAAGCGCCACTTTATTATAAAATAGAATTCTCCCAAATTTTTGAAAAAGGATTGCAAATGGAGCTCTCTAAGTTAATGGCTAACTTCATCAGAACATCTGATGTAACCTTTGATAGGTTGATAGGAGTAGGAAGCAGACAGAAAGAAGATAAACCCCTTCGTGAAAAATACTTGACTGTTCCACTTCTATCCGCAATCATGAAAAAGCCTTATGCTTTAATAATTGAAATCGTAGATTCAAAAAAGTTTATTTGCGAGGGTGAAATCAAAGAAGGCGAAACAGTCATAATTATAGACGAAGTTCTAACAACAGGTAAAAGTGTCATTAACGCAGTAAAATATTTGCGCGAAAACTTCAAAGATATAAAAATTGCATACGTTTTTACACCTATAGTGCGCTTTCCGTTTAGAGAAGGTGGTATAGACGGGGCTAAAAGAACACTTTGGGATTATGGAGTCGAATTGTATACAATAATTGATAACGTAGAGCTGGTTGAAACGTTGTACAAAAGAAAATATCTTACATCCGGAAAACTTCAACAGGTCTTGAAGGATGAGGATCTTGTAGGCTCTCCAGTTTGGCACTTAAAAAATCCTTCTATGAAGTGATTTTCTAGTTTTTCTATGAACCTCAAAAAATTAACATGTGTAACTTAATTTTTGTTGAAATTTATTCTTTTAATTATTATTCAACTTTGGACGCAGCTCTCGAATATAAATAGTTGGTTAGTTATTTCCTTAGCTGTGGAACGTATATCTTTCGAGCCATAGATAGCTCTTCCAACTATAGCGTGCCATCTAGGTCCTGCAACTTTGGCAACTTCCGATATCATACCGCCTTGCGCCACAAATCCAGGCGCATACAAAGTTAGATCTTTAACACTTTTTAAAAGTTCTCGATAGTGAAGAACTCTTTCCTTTTTGGTGCCAGGAACAACGAAGTTATTCACGCCCATTTTTGCTGCAAGCAGATAAATTTCATCCAAAGCTTCATCAGATACATATCCACCCTCACTTTTTATAAATTTAGGATGGGTCATCTCGCCACCAATGATAACTACCAAATCGTTTTTCTTACATGCTTCGATCCATTTCTTCTCTGTAAGCGGACCAGAGAGGGGAAATCCTATTAATGCCTCAACGCCTGAGTCTTTGACCGTTAAAACAAAATCTTCGGCTATGTCCGGTATGTCGGTCATGCCCTTCTGATGATCATATAAAATAGGCAGGTCCGTGAACTTGCGAATACTTTTAACTACCTTAGGGAGACCATATCTTACAGCTAAAATTGAACCTATTTTGTAGCCGCCTATACCTTCTACATCACATGTTTGTTTAATTAGGTTTTCAAGTTCCTTAAGAGTTTTAACGTCGCAAGCAACGATAACGCTTCGTTCATATTTTATTATTTTCATTAGCTCTTCCTCTCCGCTTATAATTTAATTGTTTTTCTCTAAAAAAATTTGCTGTTATTTTAACAGAAATTTAATCGATTCAAGTATTTAAGATAACTCGAACATCAAAAAGCTACAACCATAAAAACTATCGCAACTTTATTATATGGTTGGTTAAATTATTCGCTAATTGAGGGTCCAAATGCAAAAGAGGTTGAAGGTTACTCTCCAATGGGATGGTCCGTATGAGGATCCTGAAGCTGTTCCGAAGCGAGCTGGTATATACATGGTTATCTCTGGTTCAAAGCTATCTAATGGTAATTTTAGTGTTCCTACATATGAGATACTAGATATAGGTCAATCCGGAGAGTCTGGGGTAAGGTTAGATACTCATGATCGCAAAGATTGTTGGCATAATAGAAAATCTTCAAACAAAACTATCTTATTCAAATTCGCAGCAATGCCCAGCGAAAGCTATGATGAGACTGACCGCCGGATTGTAGAATGTTGCTTGAGGGCGCATACAAAACCACCATGCGGCATTGAGTGTAATGAAGGCTACAAACGAGAAGATCAAGTAACCATCACAAACAGTGGTAAATATGCTCCGTTAAAAGAGGAATACTCTTGTGGACCTTGAAAATGCTAATATGTTGCTGGTGGTTTGAAAGATGTCTGTTTACCCTTTTGGAAAGGACTGGAACCGGCGTTTGTTTGAAGGCACAGTTATAGCCCACATAAGAAATGAGTATTTAGGGAAAACAAGACCGTCTCTCAATCACGTTTTGCAAAGTCATTCTATGCAGATGAATTGTTTTCTTCAATAGTCGTATTCAATGGTCAATGGAATCTGAATGGCTTAAAGTTCGCAGGTTTCGTTTCTTGTAACAATGATTTTGCATGGCATCAAGCCTACTACGATGTGGAGATTGATGCATATGGTAGGGGAAAGTTTGAGGATTTCATTGATGTCTTCTTGGATAAAGGCGAAATAAGCGAATTGGCTACAAGTTTTATTATGACTATCAGACGGGCGGGGCAAGGGCAGTCTGCAATACCGACGCAAATCTATTTTTCCATAGGTGCCCCTGAATACGGTGAAGTCGAAAATCTGATTGCACTTTATCTCCAAGACAGGCGTGAAATGGTGAGAAGAGACAGAGATACATGGATAAAAGACAAAGTGGCTCCAATTGACAGAGGCTTCTTTGTAGGCTCAATAGTGGAACAGAAGATTGTTGCGAGCATCTTCAAGCAAATTATAGAAGAGACGGAACTAATCGAACAAGTTGGAAAAAGCGTGACGTATATTGCAAAAGCACGAGAGTCCTTTGGCAAGTTTTATCAGAAGTTTAAAGAAGTTTTCAAACCCGCATCCCAAGAACTACCAGAAGCTGATGCTCTAAAGAAAACTATAAACAAGGGACTGGAAAGAACGAGCTCTCTAGGTTGGTCTTCAATCACCAAGGCTTCCTGAAGATACGTATGTAGTAGTATCATTGAAAAGGCTTAATGATGAATGGTAGAGTCAAAACGTTGGCATAGATTTAACTATAAATAGTTATTTCTAGAAAGTGTAAGTTGATGCGATATGTCTGTGTTGGTAATTGATGGTGTCAAGTATAATTTATGGGTTCCCAAAGAGGAGAAAGAGCTTGAAGAAATAGTTAAAGAGCACTCAAAAGATATTTTTGGCAACAATTCTATTTACTTCGATTTAAAACAAAAACTTACTTCCAAGTCCGGTATTGTTTCCATTCCAGATGGATATGTGATTTCTTTGTATAAATCTCCAATCGAAAAAACGAAGTATTTCAAAAAACGTGGCGGAAGACTAGAACTCGACCAAGAAAGCATAACAGATGACGTCTGGAAAGTCGCCGAAACTATTGGGGCAAAAGACCGTGAACAAGCTGAAAGAATAAGCGACCAGGTTGTAGCTGAGGTAAAGAAGCGTTTCGATGAAGAAAGCACTCCGACAGCTAAGGAAATTCAAGATACGATTGAGAAGGTTCTTATAGAGAATGGGCACGCAAGAACAGCTAAGGCATACATTCTTTATAGGAAACAGCACGAAGAGATAGGCGAGTTTTCACACTCCAAATTTTTTAAATGGTATATCATTGAAGGAGAGTTGTCAAGTCATCCACTTCATGAACATATAACTAGTCAGTTAAACAAGTTTATGATAGGCATAAAGAATCCACTCACTCAGAGAGAACTTGCTGATGCATTGTATCACGAAATTGATAGTGACAAACTTCTTAGAGCCTATGTAGAAACTTTGGTAGGTTCAACAGAAATTAAAGGCTTCCTACTTGATTTAATTTCAAAACCACCGAGAATTGTTGTAGTTATAGAAGAAAAAGGCGAAAAAGTCCAAGAAGCATGTGAGGGATTAAAAGTTGAGCCAATTGTGGTAGAATTCAAGACATATGTAAGAGAGGATGCTCCTAATGTTCATGCTCATCTGTTTGAACCGCTTTGTGCCATTGAGAAAGCCGCCGAGAAAGGTTGTGGAGAAATAGGAGAAAAGAGACTTTTGCTAGAGCATTACAGAAACTGGGAAAATATGCTTGCATGGGTTGATGATAATACAAAAAACATAGTGAAGGTATTAACTGGTGCGATAATCAGACTTGGCGATGAAATTACTTATAAGCCTCATGGAAGGTTTTTATGCTTCTATAGGGGCATGCCCAGCACAAAGTCTATTTTTGCAGTTTTTCTGCTTACTAAAAAAGCTCTCAAGGTCAGAATAAGAACTGACCCAAAAACTTTTGTAGATATAGAAAAATGGACAGGAGACAAAGTATACAGAGGATGGTTCTTTAAACAGGGACAAGAAAGAGAATTCAAAATAACTGATAAGGAACAAATAGATTACGCAATAGGACTAATATTGCACTCTTATCGAGAGACTATTCTCAAAACCTAAGATTTAAGTCGCTTTGGGAGGTTACTGCTTGAACAAAAGTCGCAAAATATCTCTTTAATCGAGGTAGTAATGGTGAAGAGAAATCTTAGGATGAGATGCCCTAACTGTGGTCACTGGAATAGAGTTCCCGTAAATAAGATTTTCATTGAGCAACCTACTTCAGAACCTAAGGTTAAGGCTTTCATTCCAGTTTACGAGCCTTTAGAAGTTTTTGAGTGTAAGAGGTGTGGAAAACATAGCTCAACCAAAAGAACTGATTAGAGTATTGAAATGCACGGAAGATATCAAATAACTTTCTCAGCAAGATTAATAATTCTATCCAGACACTCGTTGTTTGTAGGAAGAGAAAAAATGGAGAGTAAAACCTAGTATTCCAACGAGACCTTTTTGATTTTGACCTCGGTTCTTATTCGCTATTATTCATTAAGTCATAAAACATAAGTGTTAATTTCAAAGTAGTGTTATGTATGTCAAATTTACAACACTTTAATTGCCCATATTGTCATAAGAGAACGCAGTATGAGGTAATTGAAGAAATCTATCCGGTGAAAATGATATGTTATCATTGCTATAAACCAGTGATTCAAGATAAGAAAAGTCAACCAGTCAAAAGAAGAAAAGAAACAATTTCGAGAACCGCTTTTTTGATTCATAGTTCAAAGTCAGAGGATAATTACCTTCTAAACTGGGTGCGAAGGGTTTTCAGGCTTTATGGAGTTTCGACATATATCGTCGAAGAAGATAGTAGAGCATTAGATTTCTTGCAAAAGAGTAAAGACGGGATAGAACAAACCGACTTTGTGGTGGTTTTACTGACGAAACGATACAAATACAAAGACGATTCGGGTCAGTGGAAATGGAAGGGTCCAGATAAATGCTATGATGAAATTGCAATGTCCTACATGCGAGGAAAAGACATGTTTGCTTTGATTGAGAAGGGCATAGACCCTGGAAGGGTATTAGAAAGAGTTGCTTGGTATAAAATTTTTCGATGTCTTAAAAAGAACGTAAAAATTGAAAACGGATATGAGCTTTTCCAAACATTAGATACATACATTGGGAACGTTAAGCTACCCGCAGTTACGTATAAATTGTGATTAATACACGTCTTAAACAGTATACGTTGTGCCTTTTTGTTCTGTTTTAGTGGTTTTACTTGTAGAAATAATCTTTTTTTGCAGTTCTTTCGGAATCTTCGGTTTGATAACCGTTTGAGTTTGCGTCAAGTATATTGGAGAGCCCATTGGGTCAAACTTGTCTGTCTTTGCAACTCTAGTAAGGATTAATTTAATATCAATGCGAGCCCCATCTTCAAGCTGATAAGAGTTCCAATCTTCCTTCACCACTTCAAAATCAATCTCGTCAACAACAGAAGCTTGGAGTTCTTGAGGAGTATAGGGTTTTGTGCCGGGCGTTCCTTTTTTGTCTGATGATGTAAAAACAGCAACGTGATTCTGTGTATTAAAGTTATAACCAATTCCCTGTCTAGGGTCAACATCTCTCACGGCTTTTATCAGAACTATTTTGGTTCTAAGGATTGTTTCATCCTGTAGTTTATATTCGTTCCAATCTTCCTTGACAACACTGAATTTAATGTCGTCCGGAAAGGATGGCATTCATTTATCACTATCCAGTGGTGTTAGTTTCTATAATCATTTTACGGGTTTTCTTCTCTCTGATAGGAACGTATGTGAACTGAATTTCTTGAATGATTTCTTCCATAAAAGGTTTATATGAAATTTCTTCAACTTTGACTGTTTCAAGTTTTGCACTTTGTTTTCCTTTAGGAATATTGACCTCTGCCATAATGTTTAAAGCGGAAGACAAAATCTTGTTTTTCATTCTTTTCCCTCAATAGATAGGTATTTGTTTCCACCTTATAAACTTGAGTTACTGCTAATCAAATTTAAAATGGTATTTGTTAGTTGCTATAGCCCATAGAGTTACGTATGTTTAATTACTCCACTTCTTTCTGAGACCATTTTGCCTTAACTGAAAGTAACTCTTGTATATACTCTTCTCTTTTCTTTGCATATTCCTTGATAGCATTTGCAAAAGCCTTTCCTATAGTATCTTCTAACCCTAACTTGGTTAATTGCCGAGCTAAATTATAAGCTTCTTCCGGAACTGTTACGGATTTATATCCATTTAAAGGCATTCAGCACCACCTTTGCTATAAATGTGTTGAAAAAGTAAATATAGGTTATTACCACAAAACCTTAAATCAGTATGGTAAAATGGTAAAGGTGTCCACTATGCAATCTAAAAATCCCACAGACCTTTCTATTATAAGGGGGAGATACGCAGAGGGTAATGAAATCCATGTAACATTTCCAAAGGCAAACATGGGGGCGGATGTTGTGCTTAAAGGTTTTGAGCAGCTTAGAGAGAACATGCAGCTAGGTGATAGAATAACTCTGCACTGCCGAAGCGGTTTCACCGAAAAAGGTGAACTTACAATCTGCGAAGTCTCCTTAACCAAAGATTTTCATACTTATTAGGTTTTGATTGTCGAAAAGAACCCATTGTATTTTCATCAATGAAAAGCCACAAGTAGCAACTGCTACTATTTCAGCAATCTGCTTTTAAAAATTCTTTTGAAATAAGTTTATAACATTACTGAACGATTCTTGTCTTGAGGTGTAAAAATGAGAGAATTGCATGTAGGTTTAATTCTATGCGGTGTCTCTCTCATGCTTTTCTTAGTATCTTTAAGACCTTGGCTACCATTTTATGTAAGTCCAACAGAACCCGGCAGCTATGAGATTGCGTATGTTACTGTCAAAGTGACTTTGAACGGGAAGCCCTTAAGCGGTGCAAAAGTCTCCGTGTATCCTTTTTGGACACTTCAGGGAACTGACCCAGCAAACTTAGGCAGTCCTGTTTTTGGACGTGAAGAGTTCACAGATAGTAAGGGTGAGGCAACTTTTACATTAGGTCTTGGAAACTACACAGTCAGGGCTGAATACAACAATCAGTGGGCTGCAAAGAATATTGAAGTCAAGCATCTATATCACGATGTGGAGATAGACCTCTCAACTGCTCAGCAAATACAGAGGCTTTCGTTGGGATATACAACCGTTATTATTCTCTGCGTCGCTTCTGCTTTGTTGGCAACTGGGGTTACGAGTTTCATACAGTCTCGCAAGAACCGCTGAAGTGCGGTTACGTCACCGTGAATACATCCATGAAGTATATTCGCTTGTTGAGCTGAATGTTTTGTCTATGTAGTTTGCAAATACTCTATGCACTCGCACATCACTGCCTAAATCGGGCTTCCAGTAGTTAAGCCAGTCATTGATTTCGGTTGATATGTCTTTGGAGACGATGTTCCCCCATATATCATGTGTATAGTAGTTCCCTGCGGGGTCAAGTATGACAAGCTTTCCTCCTGAAACAGGTATTTGAACGCCTACATGAGCACTTTTAGAACCAGTTATCCAAATACATTCTGTCCAGTATCTTCCCTCAGTGTAGTATAGTATCATGGAGCACAGCAAAATTGCCATATCTTCACAGTCTCCTTTTCTCAGGTTTAACGTTTCATTGGGAAACTGCCACATGTCCGTGGTATAATAAACACTATCTGATAGCGAGGCGGGAAGCACTGGAAAAAGTCCATCAGACCTATATTCGATGTTGTTTACAACCCAATCATACATTGCTTTGACATCTGTCCAGAACTCGTTCCAATCAGATGGATTACTCCAGCCCCCGGTGACTTGATTCACAATTTGTTGTAATGATGGGTCATTTGGCGTGACAAACTTTGTAACATCATAGTGTTGGCTTCGCAGATTTATTTGATATCTCAACTGGTCATATTGGGAAATCAGAAGATTGTAGATACTTTGCAAAGAGTCATAGCTGGCTTGCAACGCATCATACTGCATACTTAGCGAATCATAGCTTGTTTGCAGAGAAGAGTATTGTAAATTTAGAGCATCGTAAGCCGATTTCAAGGAAGTGTAGTTTTGCAGCGGAACGTATTGCGAGCTTAAGGCATCGTAACTTGACTGCAAGGTCGCATATTGCGAACTTAAAATGTCAAATTGACTACATAGAGCATTGTATCGTGACAGAAGAGAATCATAATCGGCTTTAAGTGCATTGTAGGAAGATTGTAGCGAGTGACGCTGAGATTCGGAATTCTGATAATTGGACTTTAGAGCAGAATTTTCTCCATATAGATTCACGCACAGAATTGCTTGGAGACCAACAACTAGAACCAAGATTGACGTCAGAACGTGCCACTTTGTTAGCTTAAAATTCTTTCCAAATTCGGAAACATGTTTGCTTCTTCTACTCGTGCCCTCTTTTTCTGCTGCACTTCTGGTGAAATATGGTTTTTCTTCAACTGTCTGTTGTTTTTGACTTATCTCTTTTCCAGATATTTCTTCTTCTTGATTGGGTTGCGTTTGGAAAATAGTCTGCCAAGGACATTGGTGGTCTTTTGGGTTTCTGTGTTCGGTGCAGTATATGCGACCACAATATTTGCACTTAAAAGGAAAAGGAAGCTCCTTTCCACAGATTTCACAGTTTGGCATGGAATCGCCCTTACACTAAAAGTTTACTTGCAGAATTATTTTTTATGAACCACAAATTCAGTTCACAAATTCACACCGCATTACGATAAAAACCATCATTGCTAATTTCAACTACCACCTTCTTCCTCTCGCCACTATTTCGTTTTTTCTCACGAATTTAAGCTTAAAAAAGACTTAAAACATGAATCAGAAGAACAGAAATGTTATACCTAGATGGCGGAAATTAATCGCTCTAGTGCGTAGGCATGAAGATTAAGGATGCCGAATTAAGGCTGATTTCTGAGTTAATGAAAAATAGTCGTAGAAGTGACCGAGAGTTAGCTAAGGCAATAGGTGTTTCTCAACCGACTGTTAGCAGGATGATTAAGAAGCTAGAAAGTGAAGGAATCATTAAAGAATATTCGTTGATTCCAGACTTTCATAAGCTAGGATTTGAAATCCTCGCCTTAACGTTTCTTGACATCAAGGATGAACCGACAATAAACAAGCTTCAGAATGTTGTGATGTGTGAAAGAGGATTAGGCTTGAAGAACAGTTGTGTCCTCATTTCGCTTCATGAAGATTTCCCTTCTTACTTAGAATTCAAAAGGCAACTTGAATTTCTGAACCAGTCCAAAAGCGAAAGTTTCCTAGTGGATTTGACCGGCTACCACGGTTTCCTAACGTTTTCAAGCCTAGCAGAATACCTGAAACAGAAACAAACTAAAGTCTAACATCAGAACAAAGATAGAGTATTGGAAGTTTACAAGGGGATTATATGTGCATCGTTTGAAAGTTGAGATACGTCAATAACCAGAGAAGCGGTAATTATGACTTGGGTTCCCAAATCCTTCAGCTCTGCAAAAAAAGGAACTATCATGTTTTTGGTAAGTCTCTCAAGAGAGTCGTCAGCTATCAGGCATTGATAGCCTCTAGTGTAGTTTTGGGCACCGTCCATTCCAGTTATACTTATCGAGTCTCCGTTCGGAAACAGTCTTAGCGTTATTGCTCCGTCATTAAATACTCTATTCGTGAAATAGCGGTGTTTTATGCCAAATGCAAATAGAATAGCCCTTATTATGGTTGATTTGCCACTTTCACAAGACCCATGAATTATATTAGTTGAGTTTTTGTGAAATTTTGCTTCAAAGTTATCGAATGGTCCCACGTTAGTTAATTTTAGCGATTCTATTTGGAAAGGCAAGAAGTATGTTTCTCCATAAAAGGAACTTTCACTTCCTACTTCAGCCAACAATTTTCGCAAATGTTCTTGGGCGGTTCTTGGTCTTTCTATCTCTAAAGCTTGTTTCAGTGTCTCATCAGTAAGCCTTGAAATGTTAATGTTCTCCTTTTTCGCTCTTTCAACCAAGTCAGCGTGAAGATGCAACAAGGTATTCTTCTTCTTCATAAAAACGAAATACATATGACCATATAGATAAGCTCTTTCGCCGATGCAAAATCAGGATGTGGACCCTAAAAAGCTAAGGAAATACGAGCTGGTTTATAATCGTGCTTTCCTTTTTGCAACGGTTTCATCTTGCCATACTACAGCAATCCCTTCCTCGTTAAATAATCGCTCAACTAGTTGCATACGACTGGTGTTCTTTGGCAACTTTGGGAAGATTACTCCAGGTGATACGTCTTTTCCCAAACCTAACTGTGATTCGATATAATCCCAAATCTGGCGTGCCTGACGTCTAACGTTTCGACGAACAGCTACTAAGGTCATTGTA
>Ga0315280_10010495_pt1 | contig 11605 bp, 10 predicted proteins | sample YL17G06_40_MG_FD_203697 | JGI IMG/M metagenome (GOLD analysis project Ga0315280, IMG submission 203697) | Sediment microbial communities from Yellowstone Lake, YNP, Wyoming, USA - YL17G06_40 | ecosystem: Environmental > Aquatic > Freshwater > Lake > Sediment | place: USA: Wyoming | collected... | reverse complement strand
GAGAAACGAGTTCAGCGCTTGCCTATGAGCGCAAGTTTCAGGGATCTGTAACTGCCGGGCTTGAATTTCAGCTCCTGCAGGTTTCCATCAAGGACTATGGGACGGCCTGGTCCCAACAGTTGAATGCGCACCTTGAATGGTCGCTGCAGTCTAATTTCAGGTTAGCTTTCACCTGGATAAACCTGACCAATTCACATTTCGGGCAGGATGATTACCCCTTGCCACAGCGCCTGGCGCTGGGCGGGATGCTATCCGCATTCAGGAATGTTGAATTGTTTTTGGAGCTTGAGCAGGATACGCGCCATTCGCTTTCGCCGCGCTTCGGTCTGGGATTCTCGCCTTTGGAAAGGATCACGCTCCTGGCGGGCTTTCAGGGGGAGCCCAATATCGTTTCGGCAGGAGTATCAGGCTTGATCGGATCGGTGCGCGCCACCGCCGCCTACCAATATCACCCCGATCTGGGATTCTCCCAATGCTACGGAATGGCTGTCGTCTTTTGACTCTGGTCATCAGCGGCAGCCTCCTGCATTTGATCTCTCTCCACACACCTTCCTGGGGGCAATTCGGAGAAAGCGCCGCACCCTGGCGCATTCCCGCCGGTGAACAGCCCGACCTGGAAATCTCCGAGCCCCCGGACTTGAATGCAGCCACATTTGAAGAGTTGCTGGGAATTCCCGGCATGACTCTGTTCGCTGCCAATTCGATTCTCGAATATCGCAGGTCATCCGGCTCTTTTAGCAGCGCAGAGCAGCTTAGAGAAGTCCAGGGAATAGACGGCGAAATGGTCGCTGCCATTGAACCATTCGTCAAAGTTTCGGACAGCCTCCTTGCCGATCGTATGAGACTGGTTCTGAGCTGGCAACAAGCCGAGCCCTATTCCGAGGAGGTCACGCGATGGCCCTATCGAACCGGGGCAAAGTTTACCTTCCAGGAGCCCGCCGGGATAAGTCTGGGGATGGCGGCAGAAAAGGATCCCGGCGAAGAACAAGTCTGGGATCATGCCGCCATGTGTCTTAAGGCACCTTTGCCAAAAGGGCGAGGGGAACTGTTCCTGGGGGATTACCTGGTGGGGTTCGGCAATGGCCTGGTCATTAATACGGCGCGCAGCTTCGGCTTGGGCAGAAATCCCGAAGCCAATCTCCGCTTTGGGCCGCAGGGCCTGAAACCCTATAGCGGCTGGGATGAGAACGTAGCGCTGCGAGGTGTTGGAATGAGTCTGCACGCTAGGCCTATCCACTTGTCCGTCTGGGCTTCTCGCCGCTGGCGCGACGCTTATCTGGATTCGCTTGGCAATGTCCTCAGTTTCGACCTGAGCGGGTTGCATCGCGCATCATCTGAAAAGAGCCGGGAGAATGCCTGCCAGGAGGATGTTCTGGGCGTTCAAGGCAAGTATGAAGTGCTTCCCGACAGGCTCTATATTGCTGCCACAGGTTATTCGGCAAGCTGGGATCGCACTCTTCTGACTGCAGAATCGCCAACCTCGCATCTGCAGGCGGGTGGAATCGAAGTGGGTGCAGCGGGAAAGACGTGGCAATCCAACGCCGAAGCAGCGTGGGATGAAAGCGGATACGCGGCAGCGATGGGCACGGTGCGCTTCAATCTGGCGACTCTGCGAGCCGCTACCGCGCTTTATCGTATTGCGGCGGATTACTATTCGCCTCTGGCGTCCAGCCTGGATTTCGATCTGGGCGCAGTCCGAAACCGTGAAGGGATTTACGGTGCAATCTCGACCGGATGGAGCTGGGGTTATGTTTCTGGATTCATGCACCTTTACCGATATCTACAGCGCTCGGCCGGCCAGAGTTGGGGTGGGCAGGACATTTCAGTTGACGGATCTAAGGAGTTCGGAGGCTTGGCCAGGTTTTCACTAAATTCGCGTTGGGTGCAAGAGGATGACGCGGAAAACCAACAGAAGATCAGTCGGTGGCGGGCGGCGGGGGCAATTGCGGTTGATCCGATCGGCGGCTGGGAGCTACGATCGAGACTGCAGTTATGCCGAGCGCACACTGTGGCATCGTCAGGCAGGATGCTAAGCCTGGGAATGTCGCGCAGTCTGCAGATAGCACAGAAGCTGCAAATGACTGCTGAGTTTGCCTCTGGAGTCTATGACGCTGAAGATTATGATGTTCGATTATATTGGAGCGAAGTCTTTCTCGGCGGCAATTGGTTCGTCCGGTCGTTCTGGGGCAAGGGCAGTATGGTGCACCTGGCTCTGAAAGCTGCGCATCTGAGCTTGGGCAAGATCGAGGTTATACTGTTTTGGGATCTTCCCGAAGCAGATTCGCTCAGGGGAAAAGAGCGGTGCTTCGCTGTGACCTACAAATTCCCCTGATTCTTCCGGCCAGGGAATGTTCCCCTTAATTATCAACATTTTCGTTGATTTTTATTCAGGAATTCTTTATGTTTATTGTTCGAGGTGAAGTTGCCCGATATGACCGATAGATTCGAGACAGCGCGCTGCGAAACGGAGACTGCCACCGGCCCCGTTATTCTTCTGGCGGATGACGAAGAAGTGGTCCGCAGTGTGGGCCGCGATATTCTGCATATTTTGGGTTACCGCGTTCTGCTGGCAAGTAATGGGGTGGAAGCAATCTCGGTATTCCAGCAGCACCGCAAGCAGATCGGCTTGGTCATCCTGGATTGGTACATGCCCGGCATTTCGGGACTGGAAGTCCTCCAGAAGATATGGTCCATTGACCATAAGGCAAAAGTGCTGATCGCATCGGGTCTTGGTCCACCGCGCGAGATGGAAGATATTGAAAGAACCGGACACAGGGTCTGCCTCCTCCAAAAGCCCTACCTGGTCAAGGATCTGCAGAGTGAGCTTTCACGCCTGCTGGGAAAACAGTAGATTCCTCAAGTTGCCACATCGGTTAAGACAGCCCCAGTTGATGCCTAATCGGCTTTGCATTCTGCTCATAGTATTGGGATGGTCCTGGGCATCGCTGGATGCCTCGGGAAAGCTGCCCGAACCTGCCTTCGAGAAACTCGCCCAGCGCCTCGCCAGCGACGGCTGGGACTCCGTCAGGATTTCCTGGCTTTTTCAGGATGATAGAGTCCGGTTTATTCCCGCCCTGGTAGAACTGAATCTGGTTCCCAAGGAAATTCCGGACATCTATCGCGAATTCTTGAGCAGCGCGCAGGTGGAAGATGGGCGGGAGTTTTTGCACACCTGGCGGATGCAAATATCAGGCGCATTGCGCGGCACGAAGATCCCTGAAGAAATTGCCGTGGCTATTTTGAAAGTGGAGTCAGATCTGGGACGCAAGCCCGGAAAATATCCCATCTTGAGCTCTTTAGCCACAATCACGCTTCTTGAAGACTCTCTGCAGTGGGCAGCGCGCTACGACACCAGCGGCGGAGTTAATCTCGAGAAACTGGAGAGGCGAGCAGTAAGGCGCGCCCGGTGGGCTTATCAGGAGCTGAAGCATTTTCTGAACGTTTGCGCTGCCTACCATTGGGATCCGCTGGAATTGAAGGGCTCTTGGGCGGGGGCCTTCGGCTGGGCGCAATTTCTGCCTTCCAGCTATCTGCGCTGCGCGCAAGACGGCGACGGCGATGGAACGATTGACCCCTTCAGTCTGCAGGATGCTGTGGCCAGCATGGCTTGCTACCTGCAGGAGGCCGGCTGGCGGTCGGACAGCGCGTCGCGGCGCAAGGCTCTGATGCTCTACAATCCCAGCAGCGCCTACGTGGATTGCATTCTGGAGTACTCAAAGAAACTTCAAGAAAGGGAAAAAGCAGGCAATTCCGATGCGGTGGACTGCGATTTCGGCAAATAGCGGGACCATTGCCAGCGCCGCAAACCGGGCAACCTTCGTCCTGGCAGTGTTGCTGGGCTTGCTCATGGGCGCGGATTTGCAGGCTGATGATCTGCGGGTAAAACTTCCACAGGGCAAGGGGGAAGAGGTCGGCGTTGCTGTGCGGCAGAACGGCGACATGGCCTATCTGGACTTGAACGGATTAGCCCAGGCGTTGAGCATAAGTGTCTATGAGAGCAAGGAGCGTCATAAACTGCAATACGCTTTCGGATCGGCGCGCTTGAGCTGGACGGCGGACAATGTTTTTGTCGCTGTCGCCGAGAAATTAAGGCAGTTGCCCGCGCCGGTGGTCTACCAGGATGGGAGATTCTGGGCGCCCCTGGAGGCTTCGCTGACGGCTCTCGATGACCTTTACCCGGCGGCGCTCGAATTTGATCGCGCTGCGCGCCAATTGAGCCTGCGCTCTTCCAACTCTGACGTCTATGCGATCCAATACGACTCTAAAGACAACGGCACCCTGGTACGGCTTTCGTGCGCCAGGAAGATCTCCTTTTCGCAGCCTGTTCTCAAGGACAACGCGCTGAGCTTGACCCTGGAGCAGACCAGCATAGACAAGAATATCCTGGAAAGGACGCCGGCCTCAGGCGCCGTCGAAAAGCTGCAGGTGGAACGGAGCGGGCGGGCCTTACAATTGACCTTCAAGCTAACTGTGCCAGTGGTTGAATATTCCGCCTGGCAGGACGAGGATTCGCACCAGATCAACCTCTCCATCGTCACCAAAGTGCTGGGCAATGATACGCTTTCCGACATTGTGGCCGCTCCAGTTGGGGAGTTTGCCGAGATCGGCGAGTTGCTCGAGCGCGAGCAAGAGAAGTGGAAAGTGGATTGCATTGTGATTGATCCGGGGCACGGCGGCAAAGATCCCGGAGCCATCGGAGTGACCGGCTTGAAGGAGAAGGACGCCACGCTGGACATTGCGTTGCGCTTGAAGCAGCTTATCCAGCAGAACACCAAGCTGAAAGTGATTTTGACGCGCGAGGACGACCGCCTCGTCGGTCTGAATGAACGCACCAGGCTGGCCAACCGCGAAGGGGGAAAGTTGTTTATCTCCATTCACTGCAATTCCATGAAGCGGGGCCGGGGCAGCGGATTTGAAACCTACTTCTTGAAGCCGGCCAGAAGCGCTAAGGCCATGGAAGTGGCCATGCGAGAAAACTCCGTGATTGACTACGAGGAATCCACCAACGGCTATCAGGATTTGATGGAGGAGAACTACATTCTATTAGCCATGGCGCAAAGCGAATTTGCTCGAGAAAGCGAGACTCTGGCAGAAATTGTGCAGAACAAAATGCGGCTGAATACCGAATTGAAGGATCGGGGCGTTGACCAGGCGGGATTCTACGTGCTGGTGGGGGCTTCCATGCCTGCTATCCTGGTAGAGACGGCATTTTTGTCCAGCAAGCGCGAGGAGAAATTGTTGAAGACGAAGAAGTTCCGCCAGCAGGTGGCGCAGGCGCTGTACGGAAGCGTGCTTGAATTCATGGAACGGACGGGGACAAGAAGGGCGGAGGTTTCCGAGCAACCTTAAAGGTCAACTTTTGCGCCTACCTCGGGATTCAAACCAGCAGCCCCTAAGAAGCACGCCTGCCTGAATCTTCATGGCAAGGCTCTATGATGTCAAATAAATCCAAGAGCAGCGAAACAGCGGGATTTCGCCCCATTGGCATCTTCGATTCGGGCATCGGCGGGCTGACCGTGGCGCGGCAGATCATGCGCCGACTGCCGGGTGAGTCCATCGTCTATTTCGGCGATACGGCGCGGGTGCCTTATGGGACGAAGTCGGACCGCACGGTGCGGGAGTTTGCCTGGGAGGACAGCCTGTTTCTGCTGAGCCACGACGTCAAGATGATCGTAGTGGCCTGCAATACGGCTTCGGCAGTGGCTCTGGGCGAGCTCGATAAGCATCTTAAGGCGCCCGTGATTGGAGTGATTGAACCGGGGGCTAAAGCAGCGGTTGCGAAGTCGCGTTCGGGTCGCATCGGCGTCATCGGCACGCAGGCCACCGTGGATTCGCGCGCCTATGAAAAAGCGGTGCAGCGCCTGAACCCTGAAGCTGTGGTATTGTCCACTTCCTGCCCGCTCTTTGTCCCCCTCGTTGAAGAAGGCTGGCTGGAAGGAGAAGTTCCCGAGCTGGTCGCCAGAAAGTACCTCACACCCTTATTAGACGCCGGCATAGACACGCTGATTTTAGGCTGCACGCACTATCCGCTGCTGAAATCTCTGCTGACAAAAATCCTCAGTCCGAATATCGCTATTGTTGACTCTGCCGAAGAGATTGCCATACAAGTTCAAACTTTACTCAAAGAGCGGGACGAGCTGAACTCCGCGCCATGCGGCGTGCGCCGTTTCTTCGTCAGCGATTTCCCGCGCAATTTCGAGGAACTGGGCAAGAGGTTCCTGGGAGAACCGATCGGCAGCATCGCCATCGCTGAGCCCTGGAAACACATCCACCCGGCACCTGCGCAAGAATGATTTCCAATCTGTATCAATTCCCGCCGTGACGCGCCATTTGACCTGGCAGGATTTTTACTCTCTCCAGCGCTTCGGGATGACCCCGAACCTGGATAACATCAGGTTGTTCTGCGAAAGGCTGGGTCACCCGGAGGCTTCTTACCCCAGCATCCACGTAGGAGGCACGAACGGCAAGGGCAGCGTCACAGCCATGCTGGATTGCGTGCTGCGCAGCGCCGGGATGAAGGTGGGGATGTACACTTCGCCGCATATCCTGCGCTTCGAAGAACGCATCCGCGTGGGCGGGCAACTGATTCCGGAAAAGGACGTTTTCGAATTCTTAGGGGAACATTGGGATTTCATCGAATCGCATTGCTGCACTTTTTTTGAAGTGGCGACCGCCATGGGGCTGGAGTATTTTCGCCGCGGCGGGGTGGATGTCGCCGTCGTCGAAGTGGGACTGGGCGGCACGCACGACGCGACGCGGGTGGTGCAATCGCTCTTATCGGTAGTCACGCGGATAGATTTGGATCATACCGACCGATTGGGCAACACCCTGGAGCAAATCGCTGCGGAAAAGGCGGGTATTTTTCGATCTGGATATCCTGCCGTAACCGGCGACCAACGACCGGAAGTTCTGGCCGTATTAAAAGCGAGGACAAAGGAGATTGGGGCCGAATTCCTGCAGGCGAAAGACCTGATCTCACTTGCTTCAACCTCCATTACCTCGCGACAGATTTCCGGAACAGCCACGCTGAAATGTCTCCAGCCGCCGCTCATTCTAAAGCGTTGGAAATGCCCTTTAGTGGGAGCTTATCAGATTGAGAATGTGCGATTGGTCTTGGCTGCGAGTTCCCTCCTGATGGCGCAGTTTCAGCAAATCAATGTTGCGGCCATTGTGCGGGGTATTGAAACCGTTAAATGGCCGGGGCGGCTGCAGGAACTGAGGCGAAATCCCCATTTGATTCTGGACGTGGCGCACAATCCGGGGGCTGTGTGCGCCGTCGTGCAAAACGTCCGCGAAATCTGGAAGCCGCGCAAAACCATCGTCATTTTCAGCGCGCTGCGGGATAAGGACATTCCTGCCATGATGACATGCCTGAAAGGGACCGCGTCGGAAGCCTTCATCGTACCGCTGCCGCCGCCGCGCGGGATGAGCCTTGAAGAGATTTCAGCCCTGGCCAGGAAAGCCGAATGGAACGCCAGGCCAGTCTTGAGCGTAAGTGAAGCGATGACGGCCGCCCTGCGGCTGGCAGGCAGAAAAGACCTGATTCTGGCTATTGGCTCGCACTACCTCGCCGAGGAAGTCCTAAAATATCAAGAAAATGCTTGACTTGCGGGAGAGGATTAGCTAAATTCAGGCGTGCAAGCAAGCGCATCCTTACCCAATCGTCCTCATTGATGACGTTTAACCAACCCGGAACCATAGAACCTCGTTAGATAATTTCCTGCTGATCGAATCCAGCATAAACTGTCTCTGAATCTGACTTTGCACTCGCGGAGTCGAATCACTCTTGAAAGATACATCACCCATCTCAGAAAATGTCACCCCCGGGAGGGGACGGCAAAACAAATCTGTCGGAAAATGGAGAGAGCATGGACCTCGTTGAACTTAAAGGCATGAAGATCTCCGAGCTGAACAAGCTCGCGAAGGGACTGGAGATCGAAGACTATTCCGGGATGCCCCGGCAGGACCTGATCTTTAAGATCCTGGAGAAGCAGACGGAGAAAGATGGGCTGATCTTCGCCCAGGGGGTGCTGGAGATCTTGCCGGACGGGTACGGCTTTCTGCGTTCGGCGGCATCCAACTATTTGCCCGGGCCGGACGATATTTACGTTTCGCCGTCGCAGATCAAGCGCTTCGGTCTACGCAAGGGACACGCCGTTTCAGGGCAAATCCGCCACCCCAAGGACAACGAACGCTTCTTCGCGCTGCTCAAGGTGGAAGCGGTCAACGGCGAGAATCCGGAGGAGACGCGCGACAAGATCCTCTTCGACAACCTGACGCCGCTCTACCCGCATGAGAAGTTCAAGCTGGAATGCGACCCCAAGGACTTCTCCATCCGCATCATGGACATCTTCACGCCCATCGGCAAAGGGCAACGCGGGCTGATCCCGGCTCCGCCCCGGACCGGCAAGACCATGCTGCTGCAGAAAATCGCCAATTCCATCGCCAAGAACCACCCGGAGGTAACGCTGATCGTGCTGCTGATTGACGAGCGTCCCGAAGAGGTGACGGATATGGAGCGCACGGTCACGGGCGAGGTGGTGAGTTCAACCTTTGACGAACGTCCGGAACGCCACATCCAGGTGGCCAGCATGGTCCTGGAAAAAGCTAAGCGGCTGGTGGAATACAAGCACGACGTGGTGATTCTGCTGGATAGCATCACGCGGCTGGCGCGGGCGCACAACGCCGTCAGCCCGCATTCGGGAAGGATTCTGTCGGGCGGTATGGACGCCACGGCGCTCTACGAGCCCAAGCGCTTCTTCGGCGCGGCGCGCAACATCGAAGAGGGTGGTTCGCTGACCATTATCGCCACGGCGCTGATCGAGACCGGCAGCCGCATGGACGAGGTCATCTTCGAAGAGTTCAAGGGCACGGGCAACATGGAGCTGGTGCTGGATCGCCGCCTGGCGGATATCCGGCTGTTCCCGGCTCTTGACATCAACCGTTCCGGCACACGCAAGGAAGAGCTGCTGCTGAAGGAAGACGTGCTGAACAAAATCTGGATCCTGCGCAACATTCTGGCCGATTCCAATCCAGTCGAAACCATGCGCTTTATCTTAGAGAAGATGCGCGGAACGAAGTCCAACGAGCAGTTCTTCGAGGTGATGAGGAATGGGGGGTGAAAGGTTCTAACGTGAAGAATTTTTTCGTAGCGTCAGGAGTTTTTTCCTGACGCTTCTTGCCACGTTGGGATGCCATCAGGACGGAAGTCCTGACGGCACAGAAAAGGGCTAACTCAACCTACCATAGAACACAAGCCATAACATGCTATTTGCTCACCTGCATTTCTCCAACCTCCTCATCAGTTTCTCTGCGGTGGAAGAGCAACTCTTTTAGATGCGCCTTGAGATGCGTTTCATCGTAGTCTCTGCCCAGGAATTTCCCTCCGTGCGCCAGCGAAATTTTTCCCGACTCTTCCGACACCACAACGATCGCCGCATCTGATTCTTCGCTCATGCCCAGCGCGGCCCGATGACGGGTGCCCATGGAGGGCGGAATGCTGGGATGGTCGGACAGGGGCAGGATGCACTTGGCCGCTTCGACGATATCGCCTTTGATGACGACGGCTCCGTCGTGAAGGGGGGTGCGCGGGAAGAAAATCGAAACGATCAGCTCGGCGGTGACGTCGGCGCGGATGGGCACACCCGTTTCGACAATGCCGCGGATGCCGGTTTCGCCTTGCAGGACGATCAGGCCGCCGTAGCGCTTCTGAGATAGAGTCCCAGCCGCTTTGACCACTTCGTCAAGAGTGGACGTGCCTCTCTCTTTAACCAAGGCGCGCACCAGCCGGGTCTGGCCCAATTGCATCAGCACGCGGCGCAGCTCCGGCTGAAAGATGATCACAAAGGCGATGACCCAAACGGTGGTCACCGATTGGATCATCCAGGACATGCCCTGCATCCCCAGGACCTGCACCAGGAACGCGGCGATGAAGATGACCACCAGACCGGCGAACATCTGCGACGCCCGCGTGCCGCGCACGATCTTGTAGATCTGGTAAAAGACGAAGTAGACCGCCAGAATGTCCAGCAGGTCTATGACCGTGAAGCGCAGAAAGCTGATGCGGAAGAGTTCCATCGTCTATTTTCCAATAGCCGCTGATGGTAGATTACCCTTGGCGGGGAAAGGGTAATGGTATTCGGGTTCAGCTCGCATGAGATCATCGAATTGGCCTGCGGCCAGGCGCCGGGCGGCCAGGCGAGCGGTGCTCACCACCAACGGCTCCAGCATTTCATTCGCGCTCAGGGTCAGGCGGCGGCTGCCGAAGAGCTGATCGAAATCTTCTCTGTGCCTCTGGTAGCCTTCGCCACACAGGAACACGTTGCCGGAGATTGCGTCGGGCAGGGCGGAAATATCGCTTGCGCTGCAATTCCCCAGGGCCACCCAACCTTCAGCTCGATGTTCGTGCAGGCGCCAATAGACCTCGCGAGCGCGAGCCGGCATCAGAGTCAGCGTTCTCCCCAGACGCGCGGGCACAGACGCCGCCAGAGCCTCCAATGTCCCAACACAAATCAAGGGCAGGTTCCAGGTCCAGCAAAGGCCTTTGGCCGTGGCCATGCCCACGCGCAAACCAGTGAAGGAGCCTGGACCGGACGAGACGGCAATGGCGGAAAGTCCTTGCGGATTGATCTTGTGCTGCTCCAGCAGTTCCTGAATTTGCCCCAGCAGGACTTCGTCGTGCCGCAAGCTGGAATCGGATTCCACGTAGCCCAACAGGTTCTTTTCCCAAAGGGCTACGCCGCAACGGCTGCCGCTGGTGTCCAGGGCAAGAATCAATTGGCGTCTGCTACATCTGCGCCAGAGCGTTTTTAAGAAAAGCATGAAGCATCCTGGAGCGCCCTGGCTGGCGAGTTGAAAACTGAATCACGCGTTGATTTTCGTCGGCAAAATCAAAGTTGAATTCGACTTCGTAAGACCAATCTGCGAAATAATCGCGAATGATATCCGCCCATTCAACGATGACGACGCCCTCGCCGGAGGCCAGGAATTCGTCAAAGCCTGCCGTGGCAATTTCCTGCGGCTGCTTCAGGCGAAAGCAGTCAAAGTGGTAGATGGGCGGCATGGTGGGATAGGGGTGCATGATGGTGAACGTCGAGCTGGTGACCGCGCCGCCGTATCCCAGGCCGGCGCAAACGCCGCTGATGAAAACCGTCTTGCCCGAACCCAGGCTGCCCGTCAGACCGACGCTATCGCCGGCCTTCAAGAGTTCAGCGAAGTGTCCGGCCAGCTTGCGCGTATCAGCGGCGCTGTAGGACTTGAGCTGAATCATGGCAGCCCTACTTTGGATCCATGATGGCGATGGGCAGAATCATCTCCTCCAGAGAGATGCCGCCGTGCTGGAAACTGTTCTTGTAGAGGTTAATGTACTTGTGAATGTTCGTTGGATAGACGAAATAATAGTCTTCCTTGGCAATGATATAATTCACGTTGATGCCGCGGCGCGGCAGTTTGTAGACCTCGGGATCGCGGATGAACAGCGCGTGCTTTTCATCGCATTTCAGGTTGCGGCCATATTTATAGCGCAGGTTGGTGGAGGCTTCCCGGTCGGAGATGACTTTGGCGCCGCGCTGGCTACGGATGGAACCGTGATCCGACGTCAGGATGA
>Ga0315280_10010494_pt1 | contig 11605 bp, 17 predicted proteins | sample YL17G06_40_MG_FD_203697 | JGI IMG/M metagenome (GOLD analysis project Ga0315280, IMG submission 203697) | Sediment microbial communities from Yellowstone Lake, YNP, Wyoming, USA - YL17G06_40 | ecosystem: Environmental > Aquatic > Freshwater > Lake > Sediment | place: USA: Wyoming | collected... | reverse complement strand
ACGTGAGGGTACCCCCCTACTATTTTTCTCGGACCCTTTTTCGAGGCCCTTTTTGGCTAATGCGTCGTAAAATGTCTCAACTGGTCTATTTTTTCATATTTTTTTATACGAATTTGTATTTTTTTATACTTTTTTATACTTTTTTATATAAGAATAGCCTCGCCCGTCGAGCCTTCTCTCCGTGGGTGGTCAGGCGTGGGCTGCAATCTCCCTAAGGAGGGAGCTTTCGACGTTGCCTCCGCTCAGGACAACGCCTACCTTCTTCCCCTCGAATCGTTCCGCCTGTTCGATGAGAGCGGCAACGCCTACGGCGCCGGAGCCCTCGACTACCTCGTGTTGGCTGAACAGCATGAGCCTCATAGCCTCCACGATGGTTTTTTCCCTGACCACGATCCATTCGTCGACGAGGCGCTGGCAGATGGGAAACGTTACGCTGCCCTGCTCTATGCCCCCGTGGAGCCCCTCGGCTACGGTGTCGAACATGGGGATGTCCACGATCTTCCCCGCCTTGATGCTCTCGTACATGACCGGGGAGGCCTCCGTCTGGACCCCTACGACCTTGGTCCCCGGCACGGCCTTCCAGGCGGTGGCGACGCCTGAGATCAGTCCGCCTCCGCTCACGGGTACGAGGACGATGTCGATGTCGGGGCTATCTTCGAGCATCTCCAGGCCGACGGTGCCCTGGCCGGCGATTAGGTCCAGGTCGTTGTAGGGGCTGAGGAAGGGCATCTCCTTCTCCCTGCTCATCCTCTGGGCGAGGCGCTCGGCGTCCATGTACTCGGCGCCGTGGACGGTGAGCTCCGCGCCGAGCGCCCTTATGGCGTCCCTCTTCACCCCCGGCGTGTTCTCGGGGACCACGATGACGGCCCTGACGCCGAGCTCTCTGGCGGCGTAGGCGACGCCCTGGGCATGGTTCCCGGATGAGGCGGCGACGACGCCCCGCTCCCTCTCCTCGGGCCTTAGGAGCATCATCTTGTTCGTCGCGCCCCTGATCTTGAAGGAGCCCGTGAGCTGCCTGTTCTCCAGCTTAAGCCAGACATCTGAGCCGAACATCGTACTCAGAGTGGCAGAATGCTCGAAGGGCGTCCTACGCACCCATCTGCCGATCCTCCTGCGGGCCGCGTAGACCTCGCTCAGCTTCATACAAAACAGGTAGGGCTGGAGGGTTAATAACGGTAAGCTATCCGAGGCCGGCGGAAGCCAATAGAAATCGTCGGATGCGACTGAAGAAGAGCCAGGCGCCCTATCCGGTAGCTTGATAAAGCTCTTTTATCCGTTCAGGCTAACTCTTCTCTACGCTGTAAGGTGTTTTCTCCTTGAGACATATCATCATCGACACGGACCCGGGCGTAGACGACGCACTCGCCATCATGCTAGCCTTCAGCTCCCCCGAGCTCAACATTGAGGCGGTCACAACGGTCCCCGGGAACGTCAACCAGGACAAGGCCCATGGGAACGCGCTCAAGCTCCTCGAGTTCCTTGGTATCAAGGATACCCCAGTTGCGAGGGGAGCCGAGCAGCCCCTCCTCAGGAAGCTGAGCGACGCGGAGGACGTACACGGCAAGACCGGCCTTGGAGACGCCGTCCTCCCTGAGCCAAAGCTCAGGTCCGATCCACGGGGAGCCGTGGAACTCATCCTGGAGAAGGCGGACGAGCTCGGGAAGGAGCTGACCATCGTCTCGATAGGCCCGCTAACCAACATCGCATCGGCGCTCCTCGCCGATCCAAGGCTGCCGAGGAGGATAGGGGGCCTCGTGATGATGGGGGGTGCATTCAACCTGACGCCATACGGGGTGGGGAACGTCAACGCCGTCGCAGAGTTCAATGTCTGGCACGACCCTGAGGCCGCCAGGATAGTCTTCAACTCCGGCGTTCCCATCGTCGCGGCCGGCCTGGACGTTACCACGCACCCGGATTACAGGCTCTCCAAGGCGAGGTTTGAGGAGATGGTCAAGAGGGGGACCAGGAGGGCGAAGCTCATCGACGGCCTCTGCGGAAGCATTGTGAAAAGGTTCAACGGCTTCAGCCTACACGATCCCATGGCGATGAGCTACGCCGCCGACGCGACCATGTTCAGGACCGAGAGGCACAGAGTTGACGTGGAGACGAGAGGCGAACTCACCCAGGGGATGACGGTGATAGACAGGCGCCCCTTCCACAGGACCCACGCGGAGGCGAACGTCGAAGTCATCATCTCCGTCGACGCCCCCAGGTTCCTCGACTTCATCGTCAAGAGGGTCCTCGGCGAGGGCTAGCCTTGTCCGACCTCATCTGCTGCGGCGCCATAAACTGGGACATCAACCTGTTCGTGGAGAGGCTGCCCAGGGCAGGCGAAGAGGTCTCGGTCAAGGAGATACAGCGCGTCTCGGGGGGAACAGCCGCGAACGTCGCCGTCGCCGCCGCCCGCCTCCTCGGCCCCAAGCGTGTCGCCTTCATAGGCGCCCTGGGCAAGGACGAGATCGCCGACAGGCAGCGCGCCATCCTCTGGGAGGAGGGCGTGGACGACTCAGGCCTCCTCTACCTCCAGGGCGAGGAGTCTGGCCAGGCGTACATAAGCATCTCCGCGGACGGCGAGAACGAGATCCACACGTTCTTCGGTGCCAACCTCAAGCTGACGGGAGACTGCCTCAGCGACCCGGAGAGGCTGAGCCTGATAAAGTCCGCGATGATCGCGGTCATAATGGATCCGCCCATAGAGACCGGGGGATGCCTCGCCGAACTATGCAGGAAGAACGGCGTCACCGTCATCTGGGACCCCGGCGTCTACGCGGAGCTGGGCCTCGACGCCCTCATGCCGACGCTGAGGAACGTCGACTACTTCATCCTCAACAGCCTCGAGTTCGAGAACCTCCTCGGCACCAGCGACCCCCACCGTGTCAGCGTCATCCTCGCAGACAGGGTGAGGGGGATCAAGTGCATCATAAAGCACGGCGCGGAGGGCTGCACACTTACACAGGACAGCGTGGGCGCAACCATCCATATAGACGCGGTCCCACTCGCCAAGCTAGGCCTCGAGGTCGTGAACACCGTCGGATGCGGAGACGCCTTCATAGGCGCCTTCGCCTCCGCCAAGGTCGAGGGGCTCGACGACATAGAGGCGCTGAGGCACGGGAACGCCGCGGGCTCCTTCAAGGCGACGAGGAAGGAGACCAGGGGAGGCCCGACGAAGAAGGAGCTTCAAGACCTCCTCAGGCGGTGGGTGAGCGCCTAGCCGCCGCTCGATTAAGGACCGTGATGAGGTTTCACAGGCATGGCCAAGGGAAAAGCGAGGGTGGCCGGTTTCCTCGCCGAAAGGGGCATCGAGGCGAGGGTCGTCACCCTCGACGACTCGACGAAGACGAGCCAGATGGCCGCAGACGCCCTCGGCTGCACAGTCGCCGAGATAGCCAAATCGATAGTATTCGCCCACGGCGATTCGCCCCTCGTCGTCGTGATAAGCGGCGACAAGAGGGTCGACATCGGGAAGCTCTCCGCCGCCGTGGGCGGCGGGGTATCCAAGGCTGACGCGGACTGGGTTAGGGGGAGGACGGGGTACGTAATCGGCGGGGTCCCCCCGTTCCCCCACGACGAGGGCGTCAGGGTGCTCCTTGACGCCTCCCTAAGGCGGTTTCGGAGGGTCTGGGCGGCCGCCGGCGACCCCAACTCGGTCATGGACATCTCGGTTGCTGATATAGAGGCCGCCCTCGGCTCTGAACCCGTCGACTTCGCTCAGTAGCCGAGCCCCAGCCGAGTACCTTTTATCGAAGATAAAACCTCGAATTCATCAAAGAGATGTCTCAACACTACCCCTTGGTGCCTCTCGAGACCGTCTACGAGGTCGCCCTGCTCATCCTGGTCTCAGTACTTGCCTTATTGGTTGTCTGGTACAAGATATTCGCGTACTCGCCCCATGGAAAATACCGAATGAACAGGTACACGGGCATCGCGGAGGAACAGATATTGATAACCTCTCCATATAACGGGTCAGGTCTCATCATCTGGAATCCCGTCGGGGTCGCCGTGAACAAGCAGTACATCCTGGAAATGTGGGGTCAGAAGAAAGACGTGGACATGGAGACGAATTTCCGGCGTCGAGAAGCACCCGGCTGAAAACACTAGCAAATGATATGTGAATGATTTTGGGGACTACTGGGCGGGCTTCGCGGCGTCGACCTTCGCCTTCAGGCTCTGCGCCTGGGCGTTCGCCCTGGCGATTAGCTCGGCCGCCGTCTCCTTCGTGACGTAGCCGGCCTCGACGGCGACCCTGGTCGCGTTCTGCGCCGCCATGGATAGCAGCGTCGGGGCGGTCCTCGGGGTAACGTAGGTCGCCTTCAGCGCGACCTGGAAGGCTGTGCCGTAGGCTTGAGTAAGCCTGTCCCTGTAGCCGGGTATGTCGAGGAGTAGGTCGTTCCCCTGGATGATGACGCCGTGCTCGTACGCCGCCTTTATGCTGAGCCCCATCTCGGCGGCCCTGACGCCCAGCCTCATGAGGAGGTCGGCCAGGTCGGCTGTTATGACGTCGCCCTTCCTCGCGACGACGGTGTCCTGGACCACCCAGATGTTCCCGGACTCTATCCTCGTCTTGACGCCGAGGGCACCGAACTTCCCGATCAGGGGGCCAGGGGAGAGGCCGGAGTTGCCGGCAGAGATGACGAGGTCGGTGAGGGCCTTGTCGCCGGCCTTGGCGAAGACCTTCACCTTGTTCTTCTCAAGCGTCATCGCCAGCTTGAACGGGTTCCCGTTTGTGAAGAGGAAGACGTTTGGGCCCGCGACGGTCTTCATGAACTCCAATGTGCCCCCCTTCTCCGCCTTCTCCATGGATATGCGCATCAGCGTGTTCTTGACGCACCTGACCTCGAGCTGGCCGCGGAGGCTCTTCCTAGTGTCCTGGAGCATGCCGCTCGTCACCTTGTTGAGGTCGGCGGCCGCGATGACCTCGTACCTCTTCAACAGGTCCACGGTCGAGGCGACGGTCTCAATCTTATGCTCAGATACCCGTGACATCGAATGCACCTCAGAAGAGCTTCACAGACTCACCCATGCTCATCTTCAGGTAGACGGACCTGATGTTTCCGAGGCCACGCTTCGTCGAGCCCGTGAGGTTCGTCATGATGGCCTCGATGTTCTGGGCGACCTGCTCGTCCGTCATCTCCTCCTTCCCAACCTTGCAGTGGACGAACGGCTTATCCCTGCTCCTCAGGACTATGGCGCGCCTCTCACGCTCTATAACGTTGTCTACCGGCGCCTGAGGCGGCACAGGCGTAGGCATCTTCCCACGCGGACCCAGGATGGGGCCGGCTACGCGGCCAACAGTCGGCATCAGCGGCGCCTCTGAGATGAATATGTCGTAGTCCTTGAGCCTCTTCTTCGCCGCCTTCTTGTCCTTCGCGAGTTCGCCGAGCTCGGCGGGCTCGATGACATCGTCCGCCCCTGACCTCTTCGCCCTCAGCGCGAGGTCACCCGAGGCGAAGACGAGGACCTTCTGGCCGCCGATGCCGTTGGGCAGCTGCACCCTGAGGTTCACCCTGTTCTCGGGCCTCTTCATGTCGAGCTCGCGTAGGTTGATCGCCATCTCGAAGGTCTGCTCGAATTTCCGTTTAGGGGACTTGCCCCTCGCCTCGGTTATCGCCGACATGATCTGCTGCCTAGGTACCGACATCTCTGAGCCTCCTAGTTCTCACCATGAATACAATATAAGAGTTTATGCGGCCTCCCCGAGCCTGGCGTCGAAGGCGCCCTGGGCTATTGCCGTCTGGACCTCCTTCGCCGGCTTGCCGTCCACGGTGACGCCCATGCTCTGGCAGGTGCCGAGGACCTCCCTCGTCGCCGTCTTCAGGGACGCCGCGAAGAGCCCCTCCTTCTTCCTCCTGGCGACGGCGAGGAGCTGGTCGAAGCTCATGTCGCCGACCGAGGCCGTGTTCGGGGTACCCGAGCCCTTCTTGATGTTGATCGCCTGGGTTATGAGGGCGAAGGTGGATAGCATCCCGACCTTTACCCTGAACTCCTTCGTGTCGGTGTCTATGGTCACGTCGACCGGTATCGGCGTGCCGTTGTACTCCTTGGTCTCCTCGTTGATCTTGTTGACTATCGCCATTATGTTGACGCCTAGCGGGCCTAGGGCGGGGCCTATCGGCGGACCGCCCGACGCCTGGCCTCCAGGCACTATGAAGTTGAAAGTCTTCTCAACCATCGCTAAGATACTCCTTTAACCTCTCGAACGTAGTCGGCGTGGACCGTTATCGGCAGGGTGAAGGCGGCCTCCAGTATCTCGATGGTGACCTCCTCCTTGGAGGTGTCGACCCTGACCACCTTCGCCTGCATCCCCTTGAATGGACCCGCGACGACCTCGACCAGTGTGCCCTCCGCCAGCCCCTCTATGGCCGGCTTGGTCTCGAGGTAGCGCCCCACCTCCTCCTGAGAGACCGTGCCCTGGACGCGCTCCCTGGCGTACCGCATCCCCCTAATCACCTCGTCTACGACGTGGGGCGTCGTCGACTCGACGATGATGTACCCCTTCAGCTCAGCCGGGGCTAGGATGGCGACGAGTGGGAGGTGCTCGACCCTCGCCTTGTCGGCGAGCATCCGGGCGACCGTCCTCTCCTGGCCATTCGTGACCTTCACGGCGTAGAGGGATGTGATCGGTCTCTCTTCGGACAACTTTTCCACGTCCGGTGCGCACCGTATGCGTAAGGTCCCCGCTAATATTAATATTGCTGAAGGCGGGCAAGGTGCACCATGACGGGGGAATAGCGGCCTTGAGAGGGTTCCTGAGGCCATTCACAGTGATGCGTCTAGATGGAGATGCCGCTGAGGGTCACCGAGATGAGCCTGATGACGTAGCCGATGGCGCCGAGTAAGCCCACGCCGGCGAAGACGATCTTGACGCTCAGTGAGAACGTCTTCCAGTCGGGCCTGCTCAGGGTCTTGACGAGGCGCTTCGCGCTCTGTAGGAACTCGCTGACGCCCATGCTTTTCGCTCCTATCGGTACCGAGACGGCTTAAATCCTTTACGTATCGCCGAGGAGCCTCTCCGTGAACCAGGCGGCGTCGAAGGGCTGGAGATCGTCGTATCCCTGCCCCACGCCGACGTAGATGACGGGCTTCCCGGTCAGGTAGGGGACGCTCAGGCTCGAGCCCCCCTTCGCGTCCGCGTCGACCTTCGTCAGTATCGCGGCGTCGAACCCGACGCTCCTGTTGAAGGTCAGCGCCTGCTCCGTGGCGTCGTTGCCGACGAGGCTGTCGATGATCATTATGGTGAGGTCGGGATGGACGACCCTCCTTATCTTCGTCAGCTCGTCCATCAGGTTCCTGTTCGTCTGCATCCTGCCGGCCGTGTCTATGAGGACCGCGTCTATCCCTTGGGCCCTCGCGTGCTGGACGGCGTCGAAGCCGACGGCAGCCGAGTCCGAGCCGTACCGGTGGCTTATCACCCTGACGCCGAGCCTCCTCGCGTGCTCGTCGAGCTGCTCGATTGCGCCCGCCCTGTAGGTGTCGCCTGAGGCCAGGACTACGCTGTAGCCGCTCTTCATGAGGAGCCTGGCGACCTTCGCTATGGTGGTCGTCTTGCCCGTGCCGTTGATGCCGACGAACATGACCACGATGGGCTCCCCCCGATGTTTAGCCTCCGAGGCCATCTGAAGCAGATCTACTTCCCGTCCGGTCGCCATTACGGTCCTGATCGACTCACTGAGGGCGTCCCTGACGGGCCGGGACTTGTCGCCGAACCTCGGAGCCTCGGTCCCGATTAGCCTCGCCTTCAGCTCTCCGCAGATCTTCTCGGCGACTTGGACCGAGACATCGTTGGCTATGAGCTGTAGCTGGAGGTCCGAGACGAGTGGGTCGAGGCCCTTCTCGGTTAACCCGCTCTGGGAGATCCGCTCCACTATGCCCTTTAGGCCCTGCCTGAGCTTCTCAAACACGCTTCGCTTCCCCTTGGAGCTCGGCGCTCAGCCTGTTCGCGACCTCCTGGTGGGACTGCATCTGTGCAACTATCTGAGTGAGCTGCTGCTCGACCGCCGCCTGCGCCTTCTCCACCTCCTCGAGGCGCGAAGAGACATCGGAGATAGCCTTATCCAGCTCCATCTCGACGGAGACGTCCGCGCCTACGCCCACTATGACCTTCTTCATCTCGCCCAGTTCAGCGTTCACGAACGTGCCTCCGCCGACCGGGATGAGGATGGGTGTCTGCACGCTTACGTTCTTGAGGTCACTCAGGGACTGCTGCGCTAGCCTGAGGTCGGCGAGGGCGGCTGAGAGTATCTGCATCCTCTCCTGGAGGAGCTGGACGGAGCCGTCCATGAGCTGGAGCTCGTAGACGATGCGCCTGAACTGGTCCTCCTTCCTGGGAGCTGTCAAGAGTCTATTCCCCCGGCTTCTTCTCCCCGGCTGGGACCTCTTCGATGCTCCGGATGGCGATCTGGTTCCTTTTAGCCCTGTGGCGGCTCCCCATGATGGCGTAGACCCGCTCGACGGCGTGCTTCTCCTTGGTCGCCGCTATATCCTGGGTGAAGACCATGGGCTCGAAGAACTGCTTCTTCCTGATCTCTCCCTTGACCCTGAAGACCTTGACCTCGCTCATTCCTCCGCCTCAGCCTCCGTCTCGGCGAGCTTCACGGTTACGACGCCCTCGTCGTCCTTCGAGAGCTTGACCCTGATCCTCCTGGGCGGGGTCCTTATGCCCCTCTCCCAGAGGGCCTCGTTGACCGTGGGGTCTATGACTATGCCCGTGGCCTTCATGTGGCGCTGGACGAAGGCCTTCAGCACGGTGACGGCCTTCTCGGTGCGCCTGTAACGTGGCACGATCCATGCCCTCCCGAGCGGGACCGTGTATATCCGTTCCTCGGCCGCTTCAGACATCGTACATCAACCCTAGTCCCTTATCCTCGAGTTGCGCCAGTTTCTCCTGTTCTTCGGGCTCCAGCGGACCGTGCCTTTCGTCTTCGCGATGATCCAGGCGGGTACGGACCTCCTCTGCTTCCCCACCTTTATCAGGCGTAGCTTGTATGCGAGCTGTTTGTTCCTAGCCATGTCATATTCTCCTTATGCTTATGTCCCGTTTCCTCTGCTGCCCCTCAAGCTGTGAGAGCAGCCTCTTTAGCAGCTCATCGTTTATCGGCAGCTGGACTCTTCCCGCCTGGGCAAGCTGGACCAGCTGCAACTCCAGTTGCTCTGCGAAGTCTGGCCGCACCATCCTTATGTTGGCGAGCCTCTGCCTCGCCTCAGGCGTCAGGATGCGCCTCATGAGGGCCTGCTTCTGCGCATCCTCCTCTGCCTGGGCTCGCCTCGCCTCCTCGCCCTGCTGCTGCTGGGCTTGGAGCTCGGCGATCCTCCTAGCCTTAAGCCTCTCAAGCTCCTCGTCAGAGGACATCTTACTTCACGCCTAGTAGGCCTTCATCGCCGGGTTGTCCCGGTCTAGGTCCTGTTTTATCTGCGTGGAGACGGCGTCGAGGAGGCTCCTGCCCTTCCGGCTTATGCTCCTCCCCTTCTTCTCCACCTTGTCGACGAGGCTGGCCTTCTCCAGCTGCTGGAGCACGTCGCGGATGATGCTTCCGCCGGCCTTCCTGAAGTGGGCTGGGAATACCCCCTTCCTCTTGCGACCGCCGTACTCCTTCCTCAGCCTCTGGACGCCGGCGGGGCCGTTGAAGTAGAGTTTCCTGAGGAGCGACGCGCTCCTGATGTACCACCAGTCTGGCCTCTGGGGCACTCTCTCTGCGTGGCTCCCGGTCTTCACGTATGATGCCCATTCCGGCGGCGTCACCTCCTTGACGTTCTCCCTGATGTAGGCGCTCAGCTTCTCTATCAGCAAGTCGGCGGGCACGTCGTACGCGGTCGTCATCTTCCTTCCCTTTTCCCGGACGCTACTCAATTGGTGCGGGAGCAGGCATATATACCTAGCCTTTCACCCGCATTTTAGCAACTCTAAACCACGCCCTCGGAATAAAAAGGTTTAGGCAATGGTTTCTTCGATCTGAAAACACGCCCCGATCAAAAAATTTCGTTGTTGGAGAAAAAGAGCGCGGTTGGAGGTCTTGATAGATCACTACAAGGGTTGGGGGTCTTCTCATGTGGATGTATTAGACCTAGTAAGATCTACTCGGCAGTGGTATGTGGAAAGAGCCCAATAAAAACTTCAGGCATATGCGCGCACCGCATCATGTGGCTCTTCATCGTTCCAATACTGTGCGCATATCTCTATTTGGGGCGGATGGTTGATTAGCTGGGCCGTGTAGATTTGGCTTCGACCGAGTTGGAGTCGAGGGCGCGTTTTCTTCCATGGTACCGGCTCGTCAAGGGCACATTAAACGGCCTCGTGGAGGAGCTGAACGAGACAGACGCCATGGAGCACGTATCTGAGGGAGTGCTCAACGTACCCGTCGTCGGGGTCGGTGAGGAGCGGAGGCCGACGCCCGTGGTCGAGGTCGCCCTGCGGGGAGACGAGGCCGCCCTGGCCATCGTCTACAGGGACGCGGAGAGCCTGAGGCACCTCAATAACCTTTTCCACGCCAGCCAGACGGCGGAGCTGGAGGGCTTCTCAGCGGCGATGAGGTTGCTCCCCACCGCCTTCGAGACGAGGCTGCTGAAGAAGGGGTTCCTAGGTGAAGGAGGCTTCGTCGTGTCCAGGAAGTACGTCGCCTGCAGGGTCGACGGCGACGTGCTCCAGCGCCTGGTTGAGGAGGCCGAGGTCATGCGTTCGGGTGGCCGCAGGAACGTGGATGGTCGGAGCGTCTACGAGGCTCCCGCGACACCTGTGCTTCAGCTCGTCCAGGTCGGCGTGAAGCAGGAGGACGACTTCAGGGCGGCGTTGGAGGCGGTGAAGCCGATCCTCGGCCTCCTCGCCGCCGTGAAGACCCAGAGGGAGATAATCCACTCCAGGGTGTCCGGGCCGGCGGATAAGGGTAACCTGTACCGTGGGTTCGTGGATCTCCTCAACAGGGCTCGAGGCGGCGGCTTCATCTCCCCGGAGGAGCGGAGGGCGATGGAGAAGAGGTGGAGGGAGAGCTTGGACGAGAGGAAGTACCTAGAAGAGGAGCTGAAGAGGAAAATCGGGGAGTCTACTTGAGGGACTTGGTGAAGTCCTTTCGCCAAGCCTAGCACTCTGTGAGGCTCTCCTTCAGCGTGGTCTTGATCTCGTAGTCGACATTAACACAGGCCTCGGGGCGCTGCCCTGTCCCGATATTGGTTTAAAATGGTCTTTATCCTCATCACAGGATTTGGGGGCAACTCCGGGCGTTGCACGGTCCCTTGATCCTCTTGCAGAACCCACCCTACTCGAACCCAGTTGGCTCACGAAAGTCTTCCGCTGCGCTGCCAAACCCGTCGACGGGGTTGATCACGTTTAGCTTCAATAAGTTGAGCAGGGTCTGCAGGTTCGAGTAGGTGATCTTAGGCCTACCTGGTCTCTTCACAGGTTGCTTATCCTTTAAGATCAGGCTCCGTTCCGCCAGCGAGTCGAGGTGGAGCCTTAGTGTGTTGTGGGAGAACTTGACCTATGAGAGGATCTGTTTGAATTCTCTTGGTTTGCCGTCTCTCAGCAATTGTAGGATGGCTTGATCAAAGAGGCCCATTATCGACTTATAATATAAAAGCGTATTTGAAACCATTTTATCCCAAATTAGAGACAAGCCAG
>Ga0315280_10010493_pt1 | contig 11606 bp, 2 predicted proteins | sample YL17G06_40_MG_FD_203697 | JGI IMG/M metagenome (GOLD analysis project Ga0315280, IMG submission 203697) | Sediment microbial communities from Yellowstone Lake, YNP, Wyoming, USA - YL17G06_40 | ecosystem: Environmental > Aquatic > Freshwater > Lake > Sediment | place: USA: Wyoming | collected... | reverse complement strand
CGGTCGAAGTAGGAGATGGGCGAGCAGAAGATGTCCACGTTGGGCGACTGGAGCGCCCGGTGCAGGCGCAGATGCCCGCTGACCTGTCCGCCGTTCGCGAACCCCGCCACGTCGTAGAGGTAGCCGTAGAAGAACACGGCCAACTTGCGCCCCTTCGTCTCCTGCTTGACGATTCCCGCGCATTCCTCCAGATACTCGCAGAGGCACACCTGCGCGTACTCGGCGAAGTCGATCACCGCCCGCTGTGCCACCGGGTCGCGGAACGCCCCGAGCCGTCCCTGGACTCGCTCCTCCATCGTCGGCAGCCGCACCGTGCCGAAGGCAACCGTCGCATCTCCCCACGCCTCCCGCAGCGCCCCCTCGCTGGGGTACTTCCCGCGCAGGTACTCGGCGAACCCCACACGGAACGGCTCCTCGAAGCACGGCGTCGGCGGCTCCCAGGTCGAGTCGTAGAACCACTCCCCTGCGCTCTGCGCGCCGACGTGGTAGCCGAGGATATTGCCGCCGAAGCTCGCCTCCAGGTGCCGGACATACAGCCGCAACGCCTCCGAGGCATCCCGCCGCCAGAGCTTCGAGGCCGGCGAGCACTGCCGATGCTTGCCGTCGTTGTAGACCATGATCTCATCGGGGTGCTCGTCCTTCCACCCCTGCGGTGCATCGAGATGCACCCGCGGGATGATGAGGGCCTCCGGGTCAATGGCCAGGATGTGCCGTAGCTGCCGGTCTACAGCGTCGTAGTCCGGCGGCTGCCCGCCTTTGGGCCACGGGATCTCGGTGGGGCAGGTCTGCTGGTGGATGCCGCGCTCGGCGGCGAGATGGATCAGTTCGTCAGACGGCTGGGTCGAGCCGCCGTAGATCGTCCACGGCGGCCCCTGGTGGATGGCCTGCATCTCGACCGCGCGGTTGTCCGACGCGCGCAGCCAGGCCGAGAAGGTGTACGTCTTCCCTTCCTCGATCGTCAGTCCCGACCGGTAGATGTGGATGTGGTACGCTTCGGTGCCTGGCTTCCTCACCTCCACGCGCAGGCAGGCCTGGGCGGAGTGCGAGCGTTCCGTATCGCGGGTGAAGACGGCATCGGCCCCGGTCGAGTTGTTGAGGAAGTAGACCCACTCCTTCGGCAGTTCGGGCCCCTCGAAGTCCGACTCCGGGGTGAGGTTCGCCGAGAGAGGCTTCTCCGGCGTGCCCTCATAGAAGCGCGCGTCGTCTACGTACCAGTCACCCGCGGGCGCCACGTTCCGGATGTGCAGGCCCACCAGATCATCGGTCACCGGCGCGACGAAGGTGACCACGAACTCGCGCCACTCCGGCGTCACCGCACACCGCAGCGCGACCGGCGCCGACCCGGCCGCATGGAACAGGATCACCGGCGGCGAGGGCTTCCCGTTCACGATCAGCGTTGGCACGCCGTCCCTTGCCTCGACCCTTGCCTCCAAAGCCGCCGCTCTGCCGCCGGTCGCCGCGGCGAAGACGGCCGCCAGAGACAGCGCCCACTGGGCCCAACGAAGCTGCGCCCCGCAATGCCACACGAGTTCCATCTCGGTCCTCCTGCGCGAGCTGTCTCCTCGCCGCGGGGAGTTCGCCCGCTGTAGCCCAGGACCTGTCGGCGCGTTGGGGGGCCGAGGGATTACGGTCTGACCCGCCGAACAGCGAGGCACGAAGCCAGGAAGACGGGCGACCCGGAGGATGAGCGACATGCTTCCACCCACGGTAGTGTGTGCCGGCGCTCTGATCGTAGCGTTGGCAGGGCTGGGAACGGCCGACGAGGCCAAGCCCGCCGAACCCGGGCTCCTGAGCTACTGGCGCCTCGATGATGGCCAGGGCGACGTCGCGACCGACAGCTCAGGCCAGGACCATGACGGCGACATCGGCGGGGCCGAGTGGGTGAAGGGCCGGTTCGGCACCGCGCTTCACTTCGGCGGGCGCGACGCCTATGTGACGATCCCCGCCCTCGAGGGCCTGAACGGTTCGGACGAACTCACAGCAGAAGCCTGGGTGTACTGGGAGAAGGGCGGGCGGTACCCCAACATCCTCACGGCAGGGAGCTGGAACCCCGGCGGGTTCCTTGTCTTCGTAGCGGACAACGGCTGCAGCTTCCGCATGGGCAAGCCGGGCGAGAGGCCGTGGCAGGTCCCGCAGGACTGGGCGGAGACGGGCGCCGGCCTCCTCGAGTTCTCCCTGGGCCGGTGGTACCATCTGGCCGCGACGTTCAGACGCCCCGAGATTCGGACCTACGTGGACGGTAAGCCCGTCGGCTCGGCGACGTGGGACTACCCCGTGGGGGCTCTGGGCGATCTTCAGATCGGCACCTGGGGCAATCCCGACGTGTGCCACACCGGACTCATCAGCGAGGTGAAGCTGTACAACCGAGCCCTCAGTCCGGATGAGATCATGGCCACCTACGCGCAGGGGGCGTCGACTAGAGGGCCTGTCGCGGCCGGCGAGAAGCTCTATGAGAAGCTGCCGGCTCAAGTCGCGGCGCCCGCCGTCACGCTGGAGAACGACACGGTGAAGCTCCTACTGGACCGCCGCGCGCGGGTGATCGGGTTCATCGACCAGGCCAGCGGGAAGGACCACTGCGCGAAGACCTTCGTGGACTTTGCCACCGCGACCAAGGACGGCAAGGTCTACCGGCCCTCCTCCGGCGTCTACCGGAACGGCACCCTCACCCTCACCTTCGGCCGGTCGGCCCTCACCGCGGAGATCAAGGTGACGGTGAAGGAACGCTACTTCGTGCTTGAGCTGTCCTCTGTCAGCGACCCGGCGGTGGACGAGTTCGTGATGGGCGGCTTGCGCGTGGGGCTATCCAAGCGCGTGAGCGCCTCCGTCGCGTGGGCCGCCGATGACGAGTTCGCCGCCGTCGTCCGGCCGCTGAACCTGCAGGTGGACGTGGGGATCGCAGGAGGGGCCGAGCCCGCCTTCTCGCCGCGGTGCTTCCGGCGCTATGGGCTGACCGGAGCCAAGGTGGCCCTCGCCGGGTGCCCGGCGCAGGCGGCGCGCTCGCTGCTGCAGGAGATCGTGCGCGCCGAGGGGCTCCCTTACTCACCCCTGGGCGGGCCATTCGCCGCGGATGCGGAGGAGAACCGGGGCTCGTATCTTTTCTCGGTCGTGTCGGAGGCGAATGTCAACGAGTGGATCGAGCTAGGTCGGCGGGGCGGCTTCGCCGAGATCCACCTCTGCCCTTGGTGGCGGACCATGGGCCACTACGAGCCGAACCCGGACCTCTTCCCTCACGGAATGGATGGCCTGAAGCAGGTGGTTCGCAAGCTCCACGCCGCCGGCTTCAAGGTGGGGATGCACACGCTCACCGGCTGCATCCAGGTCGACGATCCGTGGGTCAGCCCCGTGCCGGACAAGCGCCTCGCCAGGGACGCGAGCTTCACCCTCGCTGCGGCTATCGGGCCGGACGACAAGACGATCCCGACGACCGAATGTCCCCGGGGCCTCGAGACCTTCTGGAGCGACATGAGCACCGGCAACACCATCCGTATCGGCGACGAGATCATCGCCTACAGCGGGATCTCCAGGGAGACGCCGTACGGTTTCACGGGCTGCACGCGAGGCCATTGGGGAACCCACCCGGCCGCTCACGACGCGGGCGCTCCCGTCGACCACCTCTGGGCCAGCTACTGCAGCTACATGCCGGATGAGAGCACCACGCTCGTGGACGAACTCGCCGAGCGCATCGCCAACGCCTACAACACCTGCGGCTTTGACATGATCTACTTCGACGGCTCCGAGGGCATGGGGAGCTGGCACGCCGTCGCCGTGATGAAGCAAGCGATCTTCACCCGGCTCAAGAGGCGCGTGCTGGTCGAGTCAAGTTCCGGATCGTGGGGAGCCTGGCCCTTCCATTCGCGCGTTGGCGCGTGGGATCACCCACGGTGGGGGTTCAACCGGTTCACGGACCTGCACTGCGAGGAGCTGGAGCGCTACTGCGCCCAGGAACTGCTCCCGGGGCAGATGGGTTGGTGGGTCATTACCGGGCCCTCGTCCGATTGCGCCGGCATGTTCCCCGAGGACATGGAGTACTTCTGCGGCAAGTGCCTCGGCTGGGACCGGCCGCTGTCGCTGGAGGGCGTCGCCGCCGGCCAGACGCCGCCGAGCGCCCGCCAGGACGAGTACCTGACGATGCTCGGCCGGTACGAGCGCCTGCGGCTGTCCCGGTACTTCACGGACGAGCTGCGACGGAAGCTGCGAACGCCGAATGAGCAGTTCCGGCTCACCCAGGATGCCAACGGCACGTGGCAGTTGCAGCCCACCGACTATGCGGCCCACAAGGTGACGTCGCTCTCCGACGGCAGCAGCCCGTGGACCGTCAGGAACCGCTTCGCCGCCCAGCCGGTGAAGCTCAGGATCGAGGCGCTCTACTCCTGCGCGCCCTACGACTCCCCGGACGGGGTCGTGCTGACCGACTTCGCGGAGCCTGAGGATCTCCCCGTCCGGGCCGCGGCCGCCGGGGTCGCTTGCGGCCTGAGCTCCTCCGCGGAGCAGGTGAAGGTCGGCGCCGCCAGTGGGCGTCTGACCGCTAGGAATGGCACGTCGGCGCGACGCGGCGCGTGGGTGCAGATCGGCAAGGTCTTCACGCCCCCGCTCGACATGGGCAAGTGCGCGGCTCTCGGGGTCTGGGTCTACGGCGACGGCAAGGGGGAGCTGCTCAACCTCCAGCTCAACAACTCCCGCGAGTACTACACCGCCTGGGATGACCACTATGTTGATGTGAGATTCACGGGCTGGCGGTACTTCGAGCTCCTGCTGCGGGAGCGCGATGCCCAACGCCATCAGGACTACGTGTGGCCGTACGGTGGCCCGTGTGAGGTGGGCCGCACTCCGCTGCTGACCAATCGGGTCGGCGCGTTCAGCATCTACGCCAACGGGTTGCCGCCCAATGACGAGGTGAGATGCTACCTCGCGCCGGTCAGGGCGCTTCCCACGAAGAAGGTGAAGCTTACCAACCCTACGGTGACGCTCGGTGGCAAGCGTCTGGTGTTCCCGGTGACCCTTGAGAGCGGGCAGTACGTCGAGTTCGAGAGCGCCGCGGACTGCCGGCTTCACGACGAGCGGGGCGCGGTGATCGCGCGACTCAAGCCGCAGGGCGACGTGCCGGTTCTGGCCGCGGGCGAGAATCCAGTGGCCTTCACCTGCGAGGGGCCCGCCGACTGCAACACCCGAGCCAATGTGACGGTCATCTCCCAGGGCGCGCCGCTCGGCGGCCAGGCGGCACGGGGGAAGGTTGACTGGAGCCGGCTCCGCACCGAGTACGAGGACCCGCGCACCATCTGCGCTCCCGGGCCGGAGTCGGGTTCGTGGGAGGTCGTCTGCCGCAGCGACGCCAAGGGGGCGACGCTGGAGGCCGAGATCGCCGTCGAGGCGGCGGGCAAGCCCGACGCCGGCTACGAGAGCCCGAATGCGCTCACGATCGAGAGCTTCGATGACCTGTCACGCTTCGCCGACGGCCCGCGGAACCAGTACGCCCAGTATGTCTACGACAGCGAGCACCACGGCATCCCCGCCAAGCCGGGCGTCACGCAGACGCTGGCGCAGACCGCGACCCCGGTCCGCGTGGGCGCCTCCAGCGCACGGTTCACCGCGACGAGCACGCGCAACGATGATGCCGGGTGGTGCGCGCGCGGGGAGCGCTTCGATCCCGTCCTGAACCTCTCCGACTACGCCGCCCTCGGCTTCTGGGTCTACGGTGACGGCCAGCAGGAGTCCCTGAAGCTCCAGTTGCGGGACACCACTGGGGCCTGGCAGGACATGGTCACTCCGGTTGACTTCACCGGCTGGAAGTACGTCCAGTTCGACCTCGGTTCCGGGGCAAGCCTCAACCTGGCCAAGATCGAGTACCTTATCCTCTTCCACAACGGCCTTCCAGGCGGCAAGACGGTGACCTGCTGGGTCGACGATGCCCGGGCCCTGCGAACGAATGAGTTCCTCAAGGACCCCGCGCTGACGGTGAACGGCTGCCGGATCCTGTTCCCGGTCGCCATGGCTGCCGGCGAGCGGCTGGTCTACCGCGCCGGCCCGGATTGCCGGCTGTACGGGCGCAATGGCGTGCTGCGGCGCCAGGTGGAGCCGTCAGGCCCGCCGCCGGACCTCAAGCCCGGCCGCAACCAGGTGCAGTTCGCCGTCGGCCGAGGGAGCAGCGCGGAGTACCGGGTGAGGGTGTCGCTGACGAAGCTGTACCGCTAGCCGTTGACCGTTCAGCCAATGACAGAGACTGCCAAGGCGCCCGTCCTCTACGGGCGACCCCGGCGCGGAGGTGCGCCGAGCATGACACTGCCCCAGACAGCGAGGGGTGCTCTCATCTTCCTCGTGCCTGCCTCAGGCTGGCTGCTCCCCGCCGCCCAGCAGCCGCGGGCCGATCTGCCGGGCCCTGCCGGGATACCTGGGCTGGTGCTGTGGCTGGACGCTGCCGACGGGGGCACGCTGACCGCCGACGCGCGGGGTCTGAGCCTCTGGCGCGACAAGTCCGGCCACGGCAGGGACGTGCAGCAGACCGAGCACGCGGCTCGCCCCACGATCAGCCCGCAGGCCCAGAACGGGCATTTGCCCGTCGCCTTTGACGGCTCAACGCAGTTCCTGACCGGGCCCCCCGTCTTGCCCGCCGGGCAGTCGGCGTACACGATCGTCGCCCTTTGGCGACCGCGGAAGAACGCGGGCGTGCAGTCGGTCTTTGAGCAGGCCGCGGCGCCGCTCCAGGCGAACACGCGCGCCGCCTTGCTCGCCGTGGGCCAGGCCTATGGCCTCAACGGCGAGAGCAACGACCGTCACGACCTGGTGGGCTTCGAGCCGAAGGTCTGGCGCCTCACCTGCCTTGAAGTGGACAACGCGAGAGAGAGGAACGTAGCGATCTCCGACAACGGCGTGGGCTACTTCGGCGCCACGGGCAACCCGAAAGCACTGAACCTCGGCACAACGGGTATCACCCTCGGGCGCAAGCTGGCGGCCGACGGCGAGTACCTGGATGGCGAGGTCGCCGAGGTTCTCGTCTTCGATCGCGTCCTGGGCCGCGCTGACCGACAGAGAGTCCTGGCTTACCTGGACGGCAAGTGGGCGCTCGACTGCCTGGGCTGGTTCCGCTCCCCCGATGGGCGTCCGCTGGCCTTCGACTTCGACGGCGAGGACTACGAGGACTGGCAGGTCGAGGGCACGGCCTTCGGTACGGGTCCGGCGCGCGGCACGCTTCCAGGTCAGATGGAGGTCACCGGCTTCCTCGGTGCGGGGCTCGTGAACTCGTTTGTAGGCGGGGACGGCAGCACTGGCACGCTCACGTCGCCGGCCTTCGTCATCGAGCGCAGGTACATCCAGTTCCTCATTGGCGGCGGGAACCACCCGAACCAGACCTGCCTCAACCTGATCGTTGATGGTCGCGTCGTGCGCACGGCCACTGGCCCCAACGACCAGCCCGGCGGTACCGAGCGCCTCGAGTGGGCGCAGTGGGACGTCTCAGACCTCGTCGGGAAGACGGCCATCCTCAAGATCGAGGATCGGGCCACCGGCGGCTGGGGGCATATCAACATCGACCACATCATCCAGACCGACCGCAAGCTCCCGGTGCTCCTCGACCAGTCCCGCGAGATCACGGTGGAGAAGCCGTACCTCAACCTGCCGGTCAAGGACGGTGCGCCGAAGCGCAGGGCGCGCGTCGTGGTGGGCGGCAAGACCGAGCGCGACTTCATCATCCCACTCGCCGACGCTGAGCCGGACTACTGGGTCTTCATGGACCTCGGGCCATTCCGCGGGAAGACCCTCACCCTCCAGGCCGAGCGCCTCCCCGAGAACTCCACCGCGCTCGCCGCGATCGAGCAGGGCAACGCGATCAAGGGCGCCGAGAACCTCTACCGGGAAGCCCTGCGCCCTCAGCTCCACTTCACCACGCGTCGCGGCTGGAACAACGACCCGAACGGCCTGGTGTACTACGCCGGCGAGTGGCACCTCTTCTACCAGCACAACCCCTATAGCACCGAGTGGGATAACATGCACTGGGGGCATGCCGTCAGCCAGGACCTCGTGCACTGGCAGGAGCTGCCGGTGGCGCTCTACCCCGACTCTCTCGGGCCGTGCTTCTCCGGCTCGGCGGTGGTCGATGAGCAGAACACCGCGGGCTTCCAGACGGGCGCGGAGAAACCGATGGTCTGCATCTACACCGCGGCCGGCAACCCGCCTGTCCAGTGCCTCGCCTACAGCAACGACCGCGGGCGGACGTGGGCCAAGTACGAGGGGAATCCCGTGCTGCCGCACATCATCGGCGGCAACCGCGACCCGAAGGTCATCTGGTACGCCCCTGACCGCAAGTGGGTGATGGCGCTCTTCCTCGACCAGAACGACTACGCTCTCTTCTCGTCGCCCGACCTGAAGCAGTGGGAGCGGCTGTGCACGGTGACGATCCCCGGCACCGCCGAATGCCCGGAGTTCTTCGAGATCCCCCTCGAGGGCCTGGCCGCCGAGACGCGCTGGGTCTTCTACGGCGGCAATGGGCAGTACCTGATCGGCCGGTTCGACGGGAAGACCTTCACAACCGAGTCCGGGCCGCACGCCCTGAACCGAGGCAGCTGCTTCTATGCGTCGCAGACCTTCAACGGCGCTCCCGACGGGCGCCGTATCCAGATCGCCTGGGGCACGATGGGCATGCCCGGCATGTCCTTCAACCAGATGATGGACTTCCCCGTCGAGCTGACGCTGCACCAGACCCACGAGGGCTTGCGCCTGTTCGCGGTGCCTGTTCGCGAGATCGCAGCGTTGCACGAAGCAGGGAGGCAGTGGACGGATCTGGCCCTACAGCCGGGGGCGAACCCACTGTCCGAACTCAGCGGCGAGCTATTCCACATCCGCGCTGAGTTCGAGGTCGGGGACGCAGCGGCCTTCGGCGTGACCGTGCGCGGTATTCCGGTGACCTACGACGCGAAGACGCAGCAGCTCATCTGCCGTGACTGCCGCGTCCCGCTGAAGCCCGAGAAGGGCCGCGTTCACCTCGAGCTACTCGCGGACCGGACGAGCCTCGAAGTGTTCGCCAACCACGGCCGCGTCTACATGCCGATAGGTGTCATAGCGCCTGAAGCGAACCGCAGCCTGGAGGTCTTCACCCGCGAGGGCACGACTCTCGTACGCAGCCTGGAGGTCTGGCCGCTGAAGTCGATCTGGTAGCTGCGGGGCGTGCTCCCGCGGCCGCTCCCTCTTACCCAGCTCCCCGAACGGTGCCACCGGAGCTCCCCTCACGGCCAGTGTCGGGGAACGACATTCTCCACATCAAGGGGTGACCTGATGACCCGCTGGATCGGTTTTCTCTGCCTGCTGGCCGCCGCTCCCCTGTGGGCCGCGACGACGATGTTGGACTTCGAGAGCGAGGCCGAGGTCAAGGCCTGGCATGATGAGGGGTATAGCACGTGCACCCGCTTCCCGGTCACGCGGGAGGCGCGCTGGGCCACCTCCGGTGGCTACTCCCTTTGCTTCCGCACGCCGCAGTGGAAGTCGGGCATGGGGGAGTGGCCGGCTTGCGAGATGCAGCCCCCGCTGGCTGACTGGTCCGGCTACGACCGGCTGGTCCTGGATGTGACAAACCCGACGCCTTGCGACCAGAAGCTGCTCTTCTTCATCAGCGACTCCACGGTGCCGACCCGTAGCGGGCTGCTGTGCCAGAATCCGCTGCCGGCCCGCAGCTACCGCCAGGTGGTCGTTGAGCTGGCGAAGCTGGCCGACCAGCATGTCAACCCCAAGGACATCCATGTGCTGCACTTCTTCACCGAGCGCCCGCCGGGTGACATGGAGGTCTATGTCGACCGCTTCGTGCTGCTGCATCCGGGTGAGGCCCTGCCCACTCCCGCCCCCGCGTTCGTGAAGGCTGTGGCGGCACTGCAGAAGGACCAGTTGGTCGCGCTGCGGCAGGACCAGCAGGATGCGCGCACCCGGATCGGCCGGATCGCCGCACAGACTCCTGCCGTGGCCTCCTGGGCCGAGCGACTGGTGGCAGAGAACGACAGGCGGCTGGCGACCTTCGCGGAGCAGGTGGAGCGCGGCGACCCTGCGGTGCTGCAGAGCGCGGAGTTCGTTACCCGATTGCGCGACGACACGGCCCGGCTGGAGAGCCTGGTGCGCTTGCGGGCGAGCTTCGAGAGGGTGAGGCGGGCGGCCCAGGTTCAGCCCGCCGCGCGGGACGACATCGTCGTTGGCTTCGCCACTTCCATGGAGAAGGTCCTGCCCCGGGCCGGGGTCCCCGACCTGCGGACCTCGACCCGGGCCTTCCTGGCCCTCGCGCGCAACGAGAAGGAAGCGCTCCAGGTCATCGTGATGCCCACCGAGCGGGATGCCCGACAAGTCGCGGTGCGGGTCGGCGACCTGCGTGGTCCTGCCGGCGCCACCTTCGCGATGCGCAACATCGCTGCCGTGCCGATGGGTTATGTCCAGACCAAGGCGCCGCCGCCCTACGGCTCCCCCCACATGGGTTGGTGGCCGGACCCCATCCTCGACTTCATGCCCAAAGCCGACATCGCCCAGGGCGACGCCCAGTCGTTCTGGGTGCGCCTCCGCTGCCCCAAGAGCCAGGCGCCCGGCACGTATCGGGGCAAGCTGGAGGTGCTGCTGGAGGGCAAGCCGCTGTATGCCTTCGGGTTCGCTGTCGAGGTCTACCCCTTCGCCCTGCCCGACCGCTCACCGCTCAACCTGGCCGTCACCTTCTGGCCCATGTACTACGAACCCAAGAGCGACGGTAGCGGCTGGCAGGAGGGCACCTACCGCGACACCTCCTGGCGGAAGCACAAACTGCAGTGGGGTGACTTCCTGGCCGACTACTACCTCACCTATGACAGCCTCTATGCGTACAGCGACTGGGCGCCGGACTTCACGGTCCTGGAGCGACTGCACCGACAGGGACAGCTGGGAATGTTCAACCTGGGCTACTACGGCATCATGGGCGAGAAGCCCGAGGAGCAAGAGGCCTGGAAGGCCGAGGTGCGCCAGCGGATCGGCGAGCCCTACCGGAAGGCCAAGGCCCTCGGCCTCCTCGATCACGCCTACATCTACGGCTGCGATGAGCATCCCGAGGCCCTGTTTCCTGGCGTCGAGCGGGCGGCGGCTTTCCTGAAGCAGGAGTTCCCCGGGGCCTTCGTCCTCACCACGACCTACGACCACAGCTTCGGCACCAACTCGGTGCTCAAGTCCATGGACGGCTTCTGCCCGCTGACCCCCTCCTTCAGCCCGGACCTGGCAGACCGGGTTCGAGCTACCGGCAAGCAGGTCTGGTGGTACATCTGCTGCGGCCCCGGACACCCCTACTGCAACATGTTCGTCGAGTACCCCGCGATCGAGGCGCGGCTGTTGATGGGCGCCCAGACCGCCAAGTACCGGCCCGACGGCTTTCTGTACTACCAGATCAGCATCTGGAACCAAAAGCCGATCACGACCGGGCCGTTCACCGAGTGGGATCCGCGCAGCTTCGCGACTTACCACGGGGATGGATCGTGGACCTGCCTCGGACCGGATGGCACGCCGCTGCCGACCATCCGCCTGGAGAACTTCCGGGATGGGCTGGAGGACTACGCCTATGCGCGCCTGCTGGAGCAGGCCGTCAAGCGGGTCGAGGGTAGCCCGAACCCGAGCGCGCGACAAACGCA
>Ga0315280_10010492_pt1 | contig 11606 bp, 9 predicted proteins | sample YL17G06_40_MG_FD_203697 | JGI IMG/M metagenome (GOLD analysis project Ga0315280, IMG submission 203697) | Sediment microbial communities from Yellowstone Lake, YNP, Wyoming, USA - YL17G06_40 | ecosystem: Environmental > Aquatic > Freshwater > Lake > Sediment | place: USA: Wyoming | collected... | reverse complement strand
GCCTTCAATCTCGACGACGCGATTTTGGGAATCAAGAAACATGACTTTGAAGACTTCTTTTTTGAGGTCTCGCATAGAATGGTACAGGTAATCGAAGACCTCCCTGGAGGACCGGCAATAGGGTTTATCGAGGACTTGTTCTTTAAGAAACTCTCTGGCTATCTCCTGCATGAATTTGATGACAAAGATGTGTGTTGGGCCTATTCCTTTAATCTTCAGCAATTCCTCGGGAGGAGCTTCCAGAACGCCTCTGAGGGTCTTGAACCTCTTTATGGCTTCTTTGGCTTGCGGTTTACAATCCTTGCGAGGCGTCCCCAATGTCAGCAGCAATTCCACAATTTCGTAGTCGAGGAACGCTGCCAACCCCGATTGATTGAACCTTTCCCGTAGTCTTTTCCTGTGCCCTTCCTGGCTTTTAGCTTCCATGCTTGAGAACGCTTGCTGTCACCTTGAGCGATAGCGAAAGGTCTTAAAGATTCTTCGCCTACGGCTCAGAATGACAAAAAAATGGTGTAACAGCTTCCATGCTTCCCGTTTTTCTAATTATATATTTTAACTATGGTTATGGGAATCACGTTATACGACTGTAACGGAAGTGCTGATATAATACTAGGGTAATGAATTTAGCCCGGCAGATAGAGCAATATCTCCCCCAGCAACTCCTGGAGCTAGTCAAGGATATCAGCGCACAGGCGGCTAAGCTGGGGCAAAGGGTATATCTCGTCGGTGGTGTAGTACGAGACCTGCTTCTAAGAGATCCTTCGCTTCGCTCAGGACCCCGTTTCGACCTTGATTTGGTAGTCGAGGGCAATGCGGTGAAACTGGCTCAACAAGTGGCGGAAACCAGTCAGGCAAAGCTGCTGGCCCACCACCGCTTTGGCACCGCCAAGCTCAGATATGAGAATTTCACCCTGGACCTGGCGACAGCACGAAAGGAAACCTATGCCAGACCGGGGGCACTGCCTACGGTGACCCCGGGCACCCTCAAGGATGACCTCATCCGTAGAGATTTCTCTATCAATGCTATGGCTATATCCCTCGCTGCAAACGATTATGGGGAATTGGTCGACCACCATCAAGGTAAAAACGACCTGGAGCACCGTCTCATTCGTATTTTGCATCCTGGAAGCTTCAGCGACGATGCCACCAGAATTTTACGAGGCGTACGTTATGAACAACGGTTTGGTTTTGAGCTTGAAACACAGACTGCTCAGCTACTTAAACGGGATATTCCTATGCTGGATACAATAAGCGGCGACCGAATCAGGCACGAGCTAGAACTAATTTTTAAGGAGAAACAGCCGGAATTGGTTATCAGGCGGCTTGCCGAGCTAGGAGTGCTGCAAGAAATAAGCCCTTCCCTCAAAGGCGATGGCTGGATAGCTGATAAATTTGACAAGGCGCGCCGTCTCAAGAAGCCCACCCAACTGCCCTCGCTCTATTTCTGTCTTCTTATTTATTCATTCAGCGAAAGGGGCATCGAGCAATTTCTCGCCCGTCTTAACATATCGGCAAAATTATCCCGAGCCATGCGTGATACGCTCCGCCTCAAGACCAAGCTTCCACTCCTGGACAAGCCTTCCCTGAAACCCAGTGAGATTTATTATCTGCTCCGGGAATATGAGCCTGTGGCGATACAGGCAAACGCCATAGCCTCAGAATCCTTAATGGTACACCACTCCCTCCAACTGTTTCTCACAAAACTGCGCTATATAAGAACTGCCCTCAACGGGGAAGAGCTAAAAAGACTGGGTATCCCCGCGGGACCGGAGATGGGAAGAGTTCTCCAGATATTGCATAAGGCAAAATTAGATGGAGAGGTTCGCACCAGGGCCGACGAAAAAAAACTAGCCCTCTCTTTATCACTGAAGTTATAGGGGTGGAAGGGGGAAAAGATTCCAGAGCGCCGGGCCGAGATAGCAGGCCAAAAGATACTTGGGAAATCTTCCTGCCCAGCAAGGCAAGAGAAACTTCCACACCGGTAGTTTAGAGGCTCCGGCTAGTAGTCCAGCTACGTCAAATGGCAATATAGGTTGAAGAGAGATGAGGAGAATGCCCCAAGGACCATATCGCTTCATCCAGCCTACAAGCCTGTCATATCCCGGTGCGTTCTCAGCGAGTATGAATCTCTTTCCCAAGTAGCCGGCGTAATAACCACTCATTTCCCCCAGGGTACCAGCCACGCTGGCTGTCAAAGCTACAAGAACAGGATTCCAGTACTGTGCTACTGTCATCATTATGGAAACATGGACGTATACCGGAACAAAGATGCCCACGTTAGATAGCAAGGTGATTACGAAGACAACTAAATAAGCTGTGGGGGCAAATCTGTCTATCGGGATATCGAAATAAGCCATTAAGTATCGAAGCAAATAGGTAAGGCCGAAACTGAGACCAACGAGGATGGCAACATAAAGCGCTAATTTAAGCCATCTCTTTTGCTTCAGCTTTTCCATTACCATTAAATTACCTATCCCAGCAAGTCTAAAGACCCGCAGCTACGTTTGTATGTGGAAAGGAAGTTGCCAGATAGCACTCCAATCTGTGCTTTTTAAGGCGTGAAAACAACTCACCGGCTTTTCCCTTCCCTGAGAAAAAGGTAAAAAGACATGGTCCGGAGCCAGCGAGATAAACTCCCGGGGCTCCGGCTTCTTCCAGAGTCTTCCGATATTTGTCCAGCCCGGGGAAGAAATCAAAGGCTACCTTTGCGAAGACATTAAACATAAGACCAGGGTCAATCCCTTTCCCTTGCCTCAAAGACGACAAGGCTCCTTGAACAAACCGGCCTTCGGTGTAATAAGCAGCATGTAACTTATTATACATTTGCTTTGTTTTGGCCGGGATTTTAGGTACTGGCGGCACCAGCAACACGAAGTATGTTGTGGGCAAGGACGATAGCGGGGTTACCTTTTCCCCCTTCCCCTCTACCAAAGCCGTGCCTTTGTGGATAAAGAAGGGAACATCCGAGCCCAGCTTAGAGGCTAAATGGACCAGCTCAGAAAGCGGCAACCCCAATCCCCAGAGCTCATTCAGAGCCAAGAGGGTGGCAGCGGCATCGCTGCTGCCACCCCCCAATCCCACACCCCAGGGTATATGCTTGCGAAGTTCGATTCGGGCTCCCCGACTACATTTCGTGCTTTCCTTAAGCAGGGTGGTCGCCCGTGTTACCAGGTTATCGCGCTTTAAGCTGGGCTCAGCACATTCAAAGCATAATTCTTCATCTGGCTGAAAATTGAGGACATCGCACAAGTCTATTGACTGGACAATACTGGAGATTCGGTGATAATCACCATCCTTGCCCAGTACCTCGAGGACAAGGTTTATTTTAGCCGGGGCATAAACAGTCAACATTGTAATTCTTTAACTACTCCCCTCTAATGTCATTCTGAGGGAGCGTGGCGACCGAAGAATCTCTAGATCCTTCGCTTCGCTCAGGATGATACAGGCAGGGAGCAAAGACTTTCCAGAGCTCCCTCCACTCCTCCAAGCTAAGAGTTTCAGCTCGCCGTTTAGCTTCTATTCCAGCCTTCTCCAGTAATAAAGCAACCTGGCTGGGCGGCATCTCTAAAGAATGCGCCAGGGAATTGCGAAGCTGCTTACGAGGAGCGCTGAAACCATGCATAACTATATCAAAAAAACTGGCGACATCGGATACCTCGATAGGAGGCTGGGAGTAAACATCCAGGTGTAAAATAACCGAATCCACCTTCGGTGGAGGATAAAAACTCGCCGCTGGCACATGCACCACGATAGCAGGCTTACTATAAAACTGAGCCCTAACACTGAGCAATCTCATTTTACCGGGGGCAGCAGCAATAGCTTCGCCAACTTCCTTCTGTACCATTACCACCATTTCCGAAGGACGGGGCTGCGCCTCGAGAAAATGACTCAATACCGGTGAAGTGATGTAATAAGGAAGATTAGCGATAATTTTATAACCCCGTGCGAGGTCGGAGGCGGGTAAATTATCTTGGAGAAGCTGCCGGGGGGTAACCTTAAGTATATCGGCATGTACAATTTTGACATCAGGAAAGGCGGCCAGCCGTTTCTTCAGCAGGGCAACTAATTTGGCATCAAGCTCAACAGCAATGACCCTGGCTCCTTGCTTGGCTAATCCCTCAGTCAGTATGCCCAAGCCCGGACCTATCTCGACTACAATATCCCCGGGGCTAAGCTCGGCAGCAGATAGAATACGCTCTAATACAGCTTCATCTACAAGGAAATGCTGTCCTAAGCGTTTTTTCGGTTTGAAGCCAACTTGGCGGAGCAATTGCTGGTACAAAGCTGTTCAAAATTTCTTACGCCATGGTGTAACCACCATCGACGCTGATAATCTGTCCAGTTATGAACTTGGCTCGGTCGGAGGCCAAGAAGAGAACGGTATTGGCTATATCATCCGGCGTTCCCAGCCGTCCCAGAGGAATACCCTTAGCTATTTTCTCCAGCGCTTCAGGGGTGCCAAATACTTTCATCATATCAGCCGTCCACATGCTCTCCGAAGTGGTAACATCTCTGCTGGCAGGAAGAACAACACCCGGACAAATCGCATTGACGTTTATCCCATAACGGCCAAGCTCCCTGGCTAAAGACTTTGTCATAGAAATCACAGCACCTTTGCAGCCACTGTAAACAGCCTCTCTCAACTGCCCTACTCTGGCCGCATCAGAACTAATGCTGATGATCTTTCCGTACTTCCGCTCAATCATGTGGTCTAAAACGGCTCTAGTGCAGTTTATATCGCTCCAGAAATTGCGGGCTATCTCTTTTTCCCAATCCTCCCTGGGTTTCCTGACAAAAAGGTCATCCCTGACCCAACCAACAACGTTGACCAGTATATCTACCTGACCAAACTTATCCAGTGTTTGCTTCACCATCGCCTGTACCGAATCCCAGTCGGTTACATCCGTCTTTATATTCTCAACTTTGCCCTTGCCTAGAGCATTGGCTTCCTTAGCTACTTTAGCGCCTTGAGTTGCATCTAGTTCGGCTATGGCCACGTTCGTACCTTGCTCAGCAAAAGCCAGGACTATGCCCCGTCCAATATTGGAGCCACCCCCGGTGACAATTGCCGTTTTACCTTCAAGCCCTAGGAAGTCCATCTGTGAACTTTTTCCTCTCTATTCTGAATTTCATAAGCCGTGCACCCGCCCTCGATTTCCAAACCGGGAAGTTGTCTCTGCCAGCTAGCTCCAGCCAGGCAACTCTATATCACACTGGAAATGCTACTTACCGCTGCTTCCTTCCGGACCTGACGGGGTTCATAGTTTCCAGTTGTATAGAACCCGACTATCAACGCCGCTCAGCAAAAACAAGTCTAGCCGGCTGTCAACCTCAAGCAGGAATTCAGCCCCGCTATAGCGGTTTTCGGGTACAGGGCACCGCTAGTTCCCCGCCTAGCACGGCTCAATTCATGATGTTACCAATAAGTGTTAACCACGTCAATATTAGGATAAAGAGAAAATCCTAAATCCCAAGCACTAAATCCCAAAAGAAATTCAAAGGTCAAAGGTCAAAAATCAAAATGACAAGTCAAAAAGCAAAACCTTTAACCTTTGCTCTGTCATTTTGCACTTTTATTTTTGCATTTTACATTTTGAGGCGGTTTGTTTAGAGCTTAGAAATTAGGATTTAGAATTTACCAGCGGGCATTGCCACGCCCCGACAAGTCGGGGCTCGCAATGACAAGAGGTGAAGGGCTCAGAATGACATTAGCGGATGTTATTGAACAACTTCGGATACTTTGCGTGGACTTCTTTCAGTTAGTTCTGGGGCAGCCCTCTTTCCTTGAGCTTCTTTCTAGATATCTTCCCCGAGGCAGTTTTGGGTATGCTATCTATAAATTCAATCCTCTTAGGAAGCTTAAAATCAGCCAGGTTTTGGTAACAAAGGTCAGACAGCTCTTTTACCGTGGCACGTTGCCCTTCTTTAAGCACTACGAAGGCCGTGGGTATCTGCCCTCCATAACCATCGTTAATACCTACATAGGCCACCTCAGCTACACTAGGATGGCTCAGCAGCACGAATTCAACTTCCGACGGACCAACCTTAAGTCCGGAAGACGTGACTATTATGAACGACTTCTTCTCTATGTACTCAAGGTAGCCTTCTTCATCCATCCTGACTAAATCTCCGGTATAAAACCAGCCATTCTTGAGGACTTGAGCTGTGAGTTCAGGAGCTTTATAGTATCCTTTCATCATCCAAGGGGCATTGAATACAGCCTCCCCTATTTCGCCCCTGGGAACTTTTTTGCCGTTGTCATCCAGTATCTTAAGGCGGCAAATTGGCTTGCCAACAGTCCCCAGTTTACGACTGTTAAAGGTGCTTATGGAAACGGCTGAAACTTCCGTGAGACCGTATACCTCATAAAGGGATAAACTAAGCTTGTCCTCCAAAGTCTCCATTAACTTAGGAAAGGACTTTGCCCCCGCGCTAACAGCCAATCGCAGTGAACTCAGGTCATATCTTGCCAGGACTTCGTCACGCACCATAGCCAAGGCATTGTACATGGCAGGAACGCCAAAGATAACCGTGCCCTTTTCTTTCTCCACAGCCTCCAAGACAGCTCTGGGAGTGAAGTTAGGGATAAGCACGACAGTAGAGCCTGTGATAATCGAACCAAAAAGAACCTCGAATAAGCCATAAAGATAAGAAAAGGGAACAAGATCTATAATGACATCTTCTCTTTTCCGTTGTATGCCTGCGGAAACTATGGGGGGAGTTCCCATAAGGGAAGCATGCGTATGTACCACGCCCTTTTGCTTCCCCAGTACGCCAGAGGTGTAAAATATAGTAGCTTCATCATCGTCTTTTATATCGATAGCCGGTGATACGGAAGAGCTGCTAGCTATCATCCTGGTATAAGAAGCTGCATCAACCGCAATTACACGTTTTAGCAAAGGAATATGAGGCAAAACTGAGGAAAGCATCCGAGAAAATTTCTTCTCCGTTATCAGAATTTCCGAGTCGGAGTCTCGCAGCAAAGAATCAAGTTCAGGTGCTTTAAGCGCAATGTTAAGCAGCACAGCTACGCCCCCGCCTTTGATCACCCCGAAATAACTGATGACCCACTTTGGGCTGTGGGACATCAAGATAGTCACATGAGTACCCTTTTTCATCCCCAGCTCCCGGAGGGCATTAGCTACTCTGTTAGAATTTTCATCCAGTTCCCCATAAGTAATCCTCTGAGCGCCCAGAACAATGGCCTCTTTGTGGGGGATTTCGCGGGCAGTATCTTCCAAGGCTTGCTTAATATTCATCTCGGCCTCCGGAAAACGTTATAAAAGTATATCGTAATAAAAGATATACCGTAAAGCCCTTGTCCTCGTTCAGTACCTTAGCGTCACTTCTTTTTTGTCATTGCGAGGAACAAGATTCCTCGCTTACGCCTCGGAACAGGCTCCGCAATCTCTTCCCCTTTGTCTTTGCGAGGCTGACTTTAGTCAGCCGAAGCAATCTTGTGATGGGGCATGAGATTGCCACGCCCCGACAAGTCGGGGCTCGCAATGACACGGAAGGTTATGACCTAATGTTACAGCTTCGGCAATTGTTGTGGTGGTTGCTGGAATTGTATGGCAATTACTTCGCTTCCTTCTCCAAATAGCTCTGACTTGATTTCGTGCACCAGGCCCCAGGACTGCGCCTCCTCTGGATTCAAAGTTATTCCTTCAATCATGGCATTAGTAATATCTTTGGCGCTTTTACCGGTATTGGCTGCGATTACCTTGGCAATGTTCTCCATATCAATCCTCAATCCGTTTAACCTTTCCTCCAGCAGTTTCTCATCTAAATTCTGTTCCCCCCTGAATTGAGCATTAACGCCGTGAAACAAAAACCTCGCCTGGGGCACCGACAGCCTTTTTGAACCGGCACAGTATAGGACGATGCCTATGGAGTCCACGCTGCCGAAATTGTGCGTAATTATGGCAGCGGGCAACCCTTTCAAATAATTATAGGCGCTTAAACCATGGATGACAGAGCCGCCCGGCGAAGAGATAAGAAGGATAAAATCTTTTATCCCCTGCTTCATTTTCTGGTCGACGGCAGTCATTAGAGCATTGACCGTGGCATCAATCACCGGGGCAAAGAACCTGATTACAACTGGTTTTGTAGCCATGTTTTATCCTCCTCCTTTGGGCTTATACTCTATCCCATTTTTTAAATCTGCCTTGATTATAGCAAATATCGTGGAGTTAAGCTGTGCTATACTTACACACAGGAGTCAGCTATGAAAGATAAGGATAAGGCAAATCTTAGAGGCCAGCTGGAATCTCTGGCTAAGGACATGGGGTCAACCTACTTCGGAATAGCTGACCTTACCCCTGCCAAAAAGCGTATTTCCGAGCAGGGCGGAGAATTTCTAACTCAGTTTCCACGAGCTGTTTCTCATGGCTTCGTCCTTACGGATGGCATTGTAAATCAACTGGTCCATCATAATAATCAATTTGCCCTCAATACTTACTGGTATTACGTGTACCAAATTGTAAATCCTCGCATAGATACGATTTCTGCGATGTTAGCCCAATCCCTGGATAAAGCCGGTTTTCAAGCTTTCATTGTCCCATCGTCTCAAATGGTGGATAGAACTAGGCTTACTGGTGTGTTCTCCCACAAATTAGCAGCTCATCTGGCTGGGATGGGATGGATTGGCAAGAGTGCCTTGCTCATTACACCGGAACATGGCCCCCGCGTGAGATGGGGCGCGGTGCTCACAGATGCTCCGCTAGAAGCGGGAGTGCCTATGGATGAGGTGTGTCACAACTGCTGTGCATGTGTGAAAGATTGTCCGGCACATGCTTTTACCGGACAAGCTTTTGATAAACCCAGACCAAGGAGCGAGATATTCGCTGCTGAAGCATGTGACAACTATCTAAACAAACGAGAGACTCTGCACAGGGCTTGTGGCATATGCGTTTATATCTGCCCATTCGGGAGAAACACGTGAGCAAAAACTTTCCTTGGTAGTCTCCGCAGTTTGCTTTTCACCTCTGCGTTCGATGAGCGGCATCTCTGCACGGTCTAGTTCAGATAGATTAGTGACACTTTATATGTTTGCAACATTGGGTAATAACCTTCCATGTCATTGCGAGCCTCGACTTGTCGGGGCGTGGCAATCTCAGGGGATTGCTTCGGCTGACTTCGCCAGCCTCGCAATGACGAAAAGGGAGTGTCACTAAGGTATTGAACGAGTACACTGCACATCCGTCTTAGCTATGGTATATTATTATTGACGGAGCCTTATGAAAGACGTAAATAAAGCCAAGCAGCGGATAGCAGCGCTGCGGGAGACAATTAATCACCATAATTACCGTTACTACGTGCTGGACAGCCCTGAAATCAGCGATGCAGAGTACGATGAGTTGATGAAGGAGCTCAGGCAGCTCGAGGCTGAGCATCCTGAACTTGTTACCCCGGACTCACCGACCCAAAGGATTGGAGCGCCTCCTGTAGAAGCGTTCGGAGTTGTCGAACATCCCCAGCCTTTGTTGAGCCTCGCCAATGCTTTTTCTTATGAAGAACTGGCAGCCTGGCATAAAAGAGTAAGCAACCTTTTAGGGGGGCGCCAATTTGACCTTGTTTGCGAGCCTAAAATCGATGGGCTGGCAGTAGCCTTGACTTATGTTGATGGCTTGCTCGCCACAGGAGCCACCAGGGGAGATGGTTACCGCGGTGAGAACATCACCCAGAACTTGAGAACCATCAGAAGTATTCCCCTTTCCGTACCCAAAGATGCGCCGCCCAGATTTGAAGTGCGGGGCGAAGTTTATCTTCCCAAAGCTGGCTTTAAGAAGCTTAACGAGGAAAGGGCCAAAGAGGAGCTGCCGCTTTTTGCCAATCCCAGGAATGCCGCTGCCGGCTCGGTAAGACAGCTCGATTCCACTATTACCGCTCGACGTCCCCTCGACATATTCATTTACGGATTAGGCTGGGCGGAAGGCAAGACCGTGCCCGACACTCACTGGGAAATCATGCAATATCTCAAATCTCTGGGCTTCAAGATAAATCCCAATATCGCTCTACGCCGCTCCCTAGATGAAGCGGAGAAATATCATCAGAGCTGGGCAGAAACCCGGGAAGAAATTCCCTACGAGGTTGATGGCATAGTGGTAAAGGTCAATTCTATCGCCCTCCAGCAAGAGCTGGGCACTGTCGCTCACGAGCCAAGATGGGCTATTGCCTATAAATTCCCCGCTATTCAAGGCACCACAAAGCTAATTGACATTGGCATAAATGTGGGGAGGACGGGAAGCCTTAACCCCTACGCTGTTCTGGAGCCAGTTCGAGTGGGGGGTGTAGTTATCAGTTCAGCAGCGCTGCACAATGAGGAAGATATCCACCGCAAGGACATCAGGATTGGAGATTGGGTTGTGGTGCAGCGAGCTGGTGACGTTATACCCGAGATAGTCGAACCTATTGTTAGCCGCCGTACCGGCAAGGAGAGAATTTTCCACATGCCCAGTCGCTGCCCTGTGTGTAAAAGCGAGGTGATAAAGCCCGAAGGCGAGGCTATGCATCGCTGCACCAATACTGCCTGCCCCTCTCAAGCCCTGGAGAAAATCAAGCATTTTGTCAGCCGCGGGGCTATGGATATCGATGGCGTAGGTGATAAGCTATGTCAGACTTTGTTCGAGGGCGGCTTGGAGAAAAAGTTTAAATTTGAAGATGCAGGCGACCTATATTCTCTTACCAAAGAACAACTCATGAAGTTGGAAAGAATGGCCGACAAAAGCGCCTCCAATGTGCTTAATTCTATCGCAGCAAGCAAGGATAGAAGATTGGCTCGAGTTATCTTTGCCTTAGGAATCACCCATGTCGGTGACCAATACGCCGAATTGCTGGCAGAGCAATTCCACAGCATTGACCAGCTGGCTGAAGCCAGCCAGGAGGAGCTTGCAACTATTCCCTCTATCGGCCCCAAGATAGCTGAGAGCATCGTCGCCTTTTTCCGACAGAAAGGAAACAGGCAAATTATCGAAAAGCTGAGAAAGGCCGGGGTGAGGCTGGAAAGAGAGGAAGTCGAGAAAGTAGGGGAGGGGCTTGTCCCCTCCCTACCTTTAGCCGGACTGGAATTTGTTTTAACCGGGAAGCTGGAATCCTTCTCCCGTCCAGAAGCAGAAGCGAAAATAAAGGCTCTCGGTGGCAAAGCTGGCTCGGATGTCACCAGGAAAACCTCTTATGTGGTGGTGGGCGCCGACCCTGGCTCCAAGTTAGACAAAGCTCAAAAATTGGGAACAAAGACGCTCAGCGAAGCTGAGTTCCTGAAGTTACTGGATAAGGCTGTAGGCAAATTACAGAAACTCTCTTAACTCTAAGTTTATCGCAATTGCATTTACCAATCTTATTGGGCTGTACCGCTCTAGCTTTGCCTTGAGTTCCTTAAGTCCAAGACGGAAGTTCCCAGACTACGATATTTACGGGGTCATATACTTGACACGATAAGTGATAGAATAGGGCGATGCGGAAATTTTGGTTTTCCCCTAGTATTGTCGGCCCTGTGATTATATTTCTTCTGGGAGTCGCTGTGGAAATAGGAGGTTGGGTTAATCACATAGTCGCCTACGTCTTTTTCGGTATTGCTGGTGTATGGTCACTGTGCACCTTTGTTT
>Ga0315280_10010491_pt1 | contig 11607 bp, 7 predicted proteins | sample YL17G06_40_MG_FD_203697 | JGI IMG/M metagenome (GOLD analysis project Ga0315280, IMG submission 203697) | Sediment microbial communities from Yellowstone Lake, YNP, Wyoming, USA - YL17G06_40 | ecosystem: Environmental > Aquatic > Freshwater > Lake > Sediment | place: USA: Wyoming | collected... | reverse complement strand
GTCCGATGAACCGGCGGTGGCACCGCCAGGGCAGACGCTCGGCGCAGAAGATGGCGCATCGGCACCTGGACGCCAGTCGCTCCAGGAGTTCCACTCCCCGGAGGTAGTCAGAGGTCTGGGAATAAGCCTCATAGCCTCCTTTCCGATACCCGCCCAGCTCTTTGCCCAGATAAAAATAGCCGAAACTTCCCTCCCCCAGGGATTGGGCCAAGGCCTCTTTCTTGAAATGGGGAAATTTGCTGATAGGAAAGCTGCGCACGTCCACGGCCATCTCGATGGCGGAAGTGCGCAGGAGCCCCACAAATTCCCAGAGGGTTCGGGTGCTGGTTCCCAGGGTGTAGATGATTTTCTCCGCAGCCATTAGATTTTCTGATAGCATGTTTTCCCGCAGCAATCAAGATTTTGGTAGAAAGTTCGGGGGGTTGGTGGTATATTTTTAAAAAAGAGGTCCGCAGTCCTCAATGGAGTTTGGCGTTTCCCATGGGGAACATTTTGAGGGGATTTTGAGCAGGGGAGGCTTGGGGGCCGTGGAATCCATCGGCCGATGGGTAAGAGAGAGGTTGGGCTATTATCTCGACCTTTCCATGCTCCTCTACCTCGTCTTTAAAGAACTGGTCAGCGAACGGAAGAAGGGGTTTCCCCTCGTCTTTGAGATTACCTTGCGCCAGGTTTATTTCACGGGGGTGCAGGCCTTGAAGGTGATCACCTTAGTCTCGCTGGCCCTGGGGACGATCGTCATCGTGGAATCGGGCACCCAGATGGACCTCCTCGGCGGGGTGCAATTCATCATCACCATCCTGGTCCTGGTGATCATCCGGGAACTGGGCCCTCTGTTCACGGCCATCATCGTCATCGGGCGCTCGGGAACAGCCATCGCCACTGAGCTGGGAAATATGATCGTGGCCCATGAGTTGGAGGCCATTCGAGTCATGGGTATCAACCCCATCTACTTCATCGTGGCCCCCCGGGTTATCGGAGTGACCATCGCGGTGGTCTGCCTGTCCATCTACTTTAATATCGTGGCCCTGCTCGGGGGCTTCATCGTCTCAAAATTGATCCTGACGGTAACCCTCCCGGTTTTTTTGCGGGAGCTGGTCGCCTGGCTCACGGCCACGGACCTGGTCTTTGGAACTTTGAAGAGCGCTATCTTTGGCCTGTTGATCGCTTTGACTTGCACCTACCATGGGCTGAAGGTGTGCTACTCGCCCATCGAAGTGCCGCAGATGGCCACGCGCGGCGTGGTGAGCGCGATTTTGTTCTGCTTCACCTTCAACGCCCTGCTGACCTTATTGTTTTACGTGTAACCACTGAGCAGCCCAAGCAGGCCGGAAGAACAGAGATAAGGTGTAAGATAATTGAGGCTCAACAGAGGGGGATGGCCAGCCCTTATGGACATTGTTCTTGAAGTTCGGGATCTATCTTTTCGCTTCGATGGGAGAGAGATTTTACAAAGGCTGAGCTTCAGGCTGCGGCGGGGGGAGATCTACGTGGTTTTAGGGGCCAGCGGCAGCGGAAAGTCCATTCTTCTCAGACTCTGCGGCGGCCTCCTCTCCCCGGAGAAGGGGAGCGTAGAAATTGATGGCCTCGACCTGGCCACAGCCTCCAAAGAAGCATTGCAGGCCCTTCGGGTTAAGATGGGCTTCGTATTCCAGGAGGCAGCGCTTATCAGCAACATGTCGATCTACGATAACGTGGCCCTCCCCCTTCGGTACCACACCCGCCTTAAAGAGCCGCAAGTGCAGGCCCGGGTCTCGGAAAAGATGGCCCTCTTTGAAGTGGACCGGAAAGATGACCAGTCCATTCCCGCGCAGTTGAGCCTGGGGCTGCGGAAGCGCGTGGCCTTGGCCAGAGCCATAATCTTGGAGCCGGAGTATCTTTTCTTAGATGAGCCTTCCTCCGGTCTGGGGCCTGAAGCGGACCGCCTGATTGGCAAAATCTTGAAGGATTATCGGAAAAAAGTCGGAGCAAGCCTGCTCGTGGTGAGCAGCAGCCCGCCCTTTGCTTTTACCATCGCCGACCGCATCGGCCTGTTGGCAGGTGGGCGGATCGCGGCCGAGGGAACGGCGCAGGAGATGCAGGGCCATTTGGAAAAGATGAAGAAATGGAGTTCTTCGGTAGATGCAGTGGGGGAGGGGGCGCCATGCTGATGCACTTTCGCACCGCGCATTTGGATCGCTACGTGGGGGTCTTCGTAATCCTGGCCCTGGCTTTGATTACTGTGACTCTGGTCTTCATCGCCCGGGGGCAGAAGTGGTTTGAAAAACGCTATTATTATAAGGCCGTCTTCAACAGGGTCCAAGGGCTGAAGCCGGGGACAGCGGTCACCATCTCCGGGATGGAAGTGGGCAGCGTAAAATCGCTTCGGCTCAACCCTCAGGGCAAAGTAGAACTGACCCTGGAGGTGCTGGAGACCTTCAAGGCGAACATCCGCAAAGATTCCCTGGCCACCATCAGCAGCGGGCTTCTCGGGGGCAAGACCGTGGAGATCACCATGGGTTCGGCTACCCAGCCGCCTCTTCCGCAGGAGGAGAATATCTCTTCCCGGGAGCCCAAGGAGCTGGCGGATTTGCTGAAGGAGATCGACATCCAGGCGCCGTTGAAGAAAGTGGACGAGGCCCTGGAAAACGTGAAGGCCATCAGCGAGAAACTCAACAGCCCGGGGGGAGAACTTTTCACTCTGCTTAGAAACGTGGAGTATCTTACCGCCCAGCTGAAAAAGGGCGAAGGGAGCGTGGGGGCCATCCTCCAGGACAAGAAGTTGCCCGGGGAGATCCGGGCGGCCATTGAGTCCATCCGCCGGTCGGCGGCAAACATTGAGGAGACGACTCAGAATGCCTGCAAATTTTCCCGGGACCTGCCCAAGGTGATGGCCGAAGTTGACCGGGCAGTAAAGGAGGTTCCCAGGATTTTAGACGACGTAAAGAAGGCCACTGCGGACCTGTCGAAAGTCATGGGAGAAGTGCAGAAGGCGTCGGGGGATGTGCCGACGATCACGGAGAATGTGAAAGATATCACCAAAGAGGTAAAGGTCATCACGGAGAATTTAAAGAAAGCCGCTCCCGAAATCCCCAAAGTCCTGACGACGACCCAGGAGAGTATCGAGGAAGCAGAAAAATTGATTGAAGGCCTGCAGAATCACTGGCTGCTGCGTGGCTCGATGCCCAGGGCCCGGGGGGACGCGCCCGTGGAGATCAGCGGGCGCGAGAGCCCCTATGAAAAAAGAGGGGAAACCAATCGATGAGTGGACCCCAAGACCTCTCCCTCTACCTGGCTTTTGCCGCCGGGGTGCTTTCCTTCCTCTCCCCGTGCGTCTTGCCTTTAGTGCCTTCCTACGTAGCATTCATCACCGGCCTCTCCTTCGAAGAGCTTACCCAGGATCATCCCCGGCGGAAACTGCGGCGGATGATCCTCGGTCATTCCCTGCTTTTCATCCTGGGGTTCAGCGTCCTCTTCACCGCCCTGGGAGCGTCGGCCACTTTCCTCGGCCAATTCCTGGCAGCCCACCGGGACACAATCCGGATCGCGGGGGGAATTTTGATCATTGTTTTTGGGCTTTTCATCGCTGGGGTCTTCTCTTTTAGTTTCTTGCAGCAAGAGAAAAAATTTCACTTCCGCGCCAAGCCCCTGGGCTTCCTGGGTTCCTTCCTGGTTGGCGTGACCTTTGCCGCCGGGTGGACTCCTTGCGTCGGACCCATCCTTTCCTCCATTCTGCTTTATGCCAGCACGGCCGAGGACATGCGGTCGGGAATCTTGCTCTTGCTTTTCTATTCGCTGGGGCTGGGGCTTCCTTTCTTCGCCTGCTCTTTGGCTTTGAATGCCTTCCTGGCCGCTTTCCAGAAAACCCGCAAGTACCTTGGGGTATTCACCAAGGTGGGCGGGCTCCTCCTGATCCTCGTGGGAGTTCTCTTGCTGACCAATGCTTTTTCCCTATTGAACGAAGCGTTTAACCGGTGGCTTCCGGCGCTGACGTTCGGGTGAGCCGCGGGTCTTGCCTCGGAACCAAAGAAGGCCTGAAGAGAATTTGCCAATGGAGTGATTCCATGCTTCCCGGGATTGACAAAGATTCCCCCCTTATGGATTTTATCGAAAAACGGGGAACCCTTTTCAAAATCCATGGCCTGAAGGGCTCCTCTGCGGCCTATATTCTCTCTCAAGTCTACCGGGAAGCTCATTGTCCCCTTGTTCTTGTGACCGCCGATGAAGAAAAGGCAAAGCGCTTTTTCCAGGAACTTCTTTTTTTCCTCGGCCCGGGCCAGAGGTTACTCCTTTACCCCGATTGGGACTTCAAACCTTTCGAAAAAATTTCCCCGCCTGCCGAAGTCACGGGACAACGGTGGAAAGTGCTGTATCAACTTCTTTCAGAGCCCGGAGCAGGCATCGTGGTGGCCTCCCTGCCCGCGGTCCTTCAAAGAGTTCCCCCGCGGGAGATTCTCCCCCGCTGGTCCTTATCGATCTCTGCAGACCAGGAGTTTCAGCGGGAAGAGTTGATCGCCCGGCTGGGGGGAATGGGTTATTCGCGTGTCAGCCTGGTCACGGAGATGGGCGAGTTCGCCGTACGGGGGCACCTGCTGGATATTTTCCCACCTTCCTCCCCGGCCCCTCTCCGGGTGGAATTCTCCGGAGATTTGGTGGAATCCGTGCGGGCTTTTGACCCGGACACCCAGCGTTCCTCCGAGGTGATGGAAGAGGCCCTGATCCTGCCAGTCAAGGAAATTCTGTTCTTCTCGGAATTCATCGAACGGGGTGTGGAGAGGCTGAAAGCCCGGCGAACGGCTGACCCGGCGCTGCGAGGGTCCGTGGAGGAGCTCCTGGAAAAATTTCAGCAGAGCATCCCTTTCCCCGCCGTAGAATTCTACCAGCCCCTTTTTTACTCTACCCTGGAGAGTTTCTTCGATTTCCTTTCCCCGCAAACGGTGATTTTTCTCGATGAACCCCCGGAGTTGGAGGAAGGCTTGACCCGCTTCTGGGAAGAGGCCAATGAGGCCTGGCAGCGGGCTGGCGAGCGGGGGGAGTTCTGGCCGGCTCCGCGAGAACTTTACTTGTCGGGCGAGGAGTTTGCCGAACAGAGCGGAGCCTTCTCCCGGGTGGCCGGCGAGCGGTTGCAAATGGCTGGTGAAGGCCACGCCATGGCGAGGCTGCGCCTGGAGACGGATTCGAACGAGGGCTTGCGGTCCGACCTTCTGGCGTCCAAATCTGAAGAAGGAATTCTTGGTCTCCTGGCCCTGCGGATCCGCTCCTGGGCGGAAAAAGGGGTGTCCACGCTTCTGACCTGTTCCAGCATCCGCTCCGCTCAGCGGCTGGAGGGAATGCTCGCCGGGCATGGCCTGAGGGTTCAGACCCTGGACCAACCTTTTCCATCCTGGTCTGCCGCTGATTCGGCGGCCGCAGGGTGGGATATGACCCTCTTAATTGGAAATCTCTCCCGCGGGTTCGTCTTCCCCCAGGCCGGGTTAATGCTGATCACCGAGAGCGAGCTTTTCGGAGAGAAGCGCCCGAGGAAGCATCCGGCCATTCGCCTGAAGGATCATGCTCTGGCCGCTTTCAGCGAGCTGCGGCTGGATGACTATGTGGTCCATGCCGACCATGGGATCGGGATCTATCGAGGGTTGATGAAGCTCAGGCTGGGCTCCGAAGAGCACGATTTTCTCCTGATCGAGTACCAGGGGGGCGATAAGCTCTACCTTCCTGTCTATCGCCTGAACCTGGTGCAGAAATATGTTGGCAGCGGAGAAGATGGGCCGCGGGTCGACAAACTCGGTGGAACTTCCTGGGAGAAAGCCAAAAAGAGGGTGAAGCGTTCCTTGCGCGAGCTGGCCGAGGAGCTCATCAAGCTCTATGCCATCCGCCAGGTGATCAAAGGGCATTCTTTTTCTCCGGGCGACGAGCTTCTCAAAGAGTTCGAGGCTTCCTTTGAATATGAAGAGACGCCGGACCAGATGCAAGCTATCGAGGATGTGCAGGGGGACATGGGCAGTGAAAAGCCCATGGACCGGCTGGTCTGTGGAGATGTTGGGTTCGGGAAGACCGAAGTAGCCCTGAGGGCGGCCTTCCGGGCCATCATGGATGGGAAGCAGGCAGCTGTGCTGGTTCCCACCACCGTGTTGGCCCAGCAGCACTACCAGACTTTCGCCCGGCGCTTTGATCCTTATCCTATCCGCGTGGAGATGCTCAGCCGCTTCCTGTCGTCGGCCGAGCAGAAGCAGGTCTTAGAAGACTTAAGAAAAGGAAAAGTTGACTTGGTCATCGGCACTCACCGCCTGCTGCAGCCGGATGTATTCTTTAAAGACCTGGGCCTGCTGGTAGTGGATGAGGAGCACCGCTTCGGGGTGAAGCACAAGGAGAAGCTCAAGCGCATGCGGTCCAACGTGGATGTCCTCACCCTGACGGCCACACCCATCCCCCGGACGCTGCAGATGTCTCTTGGGGGCATTCGAGACCTGAGCGTGATCGAGACCCCACCGGAAGACCGACTGGCCATCCGAACCTACATTACGGAGTTCGATCAGGAGGTCATCCGGGACGCCGTTCGCCGCGAGCTCCGGCGGGGAGGGCAGATTTTTTTCGTGCACAACCGGGTGCAATCCATCGGGGCCATGAGCGCCCTTCTGCAAAAACTGGTGCCCGAGGCCCGGTTGGCCGTCGCCCATGGGCAGATGGTCGAGAGCAACCTGGAACGGGTCATGCTGTCTTTTGTAAAAAAAGAGGTCGATCTGCTGCTGACGACCACGATCATTGAATCGGGCCTGGATTTTCCCTCCGCGAATACCATCATCATCAACCGGGCGGATAAATTGGGATTGGCCCAGATGTACCAGCTGCGGGGGAGGGTGGGGCGGGCGAAGGAGCGAGCCTACGCCTATCTATTGGTCCCTGGCCTTTCGGCAATGAGTTCGGATGCCCGCAAGCGATTAGAGGCGCTCCAGGAGCTTACGGAGTTGGGTTCCGGGCTGAAGCTGGCCATGCATGACTTGGAGATCCGTGGGGCGGGAGCCCTCCTGGGAGATGCCCAATCCGGACACATCGCCGCTGTGGGGTTTGACATGTACCTGCAACTTTTGGAGCGCGCGGTCCAGGAATTGAAGGGGAAGGAAGTGGTGGAGGAGGTGGAGCCGGAAATCGATCTGCCCATTGCGGCCTTCATTCCCGACGATTACATAGAGGACGTCAATCAGAGGCTCATCTTCTACCGGCGGCTCTCCTCGGCGCGTTCTGAAGAAGAGGTGGAAGAGATTGGCAAAGAGCTGCGGGACCGGTATGGTTCCTGGCCCCTGAGTTTGGAAAATCTCCTCCAGGTCGTGAACCTGAGGCTGCTGTTGAAGAAGGCAAGGGTCAGCCGGGTATCCACGGAGAGGGGGAAAGTTGTTCTTACCTTCCACCCCCAGTCCCCTGTAGATCCGCAACAGCTCGTGGCCGTTGTCACCCGGGAGAAAGGGAGGAGCGAGTTCACCCCGGACCAGCGGTTGAAAATCCGTCCAGTAGGGAAGGGGTGGCAAGAGATGGTGGAAGAAGTCAGAAAATTATTGATGGAGATTGTTTGATTTGGTAATATGATTTTTTTATGGCTAGGAAAACGATGATGAGGACGCTTCTCCCTTGCCTGATGGCCGCGCTTTTCCTCCTTCTCCCCAGCAGGACGATGGGCGAGGTGGTGGAACGCATCGTGGCCTTAGTAAATAATGAGGTCATTACCCTTTCGGAATTGGAGGAGACCGGAAGAACCCTGTTCGGACAGATGAAGCAGGCCACCCTTCCCTCGGAGCGGGAAGAGAAATTGAAGAAGGCCCGGGCAGAGGTCCTGGGCCAATTGATTGAGAACAAGCTCCTGGAACAGGAGATCAAAAGGAAGAAAATCGAGGTCCCGGACCGGGATGTAGACCAGGCGATTGGGGACATCATGAAGCAGAACCACCTTACTGAGAATGAGCTGAAGATGGCCCTGGCCAAAGAGGGGATGACTTTTTCCCGCTACCGGCAGCAGATCCGCGATGACCTGGGGAAAATGCGCCTGGTCAACTGGGAGATTAAATCCAAGATCGTTGTCAAAGAGGAAGACCTGAAGAAAGCCTATCAAGAGAATTTAGAAGAATACACGGACCCAGTGGAAGTGAAGGTCCAGCAGGTCTTCCTTTCTGTTGCCCCGGAGGCTGCCGAGGAGCAAGTCGCAGCCATCCGCAAAGAAGCTCAGTCTATCCTGGAGCGCGCCCGGAGGGGGGAGGATTTTGCCCAACTGGCCAGGGATTATTCCCGGGGGCCGGAGTCCCGGGAAGGGGGTGTTCTGGGTTTTTTCAAGCACAAAGAATTGATGCCCGAACTGGAGGAAGCCGCCTTCAAATTGCCACCGGGGGAATTGAGTGAGCCCGTCAGGAGTAAAGGGGGGTTTCATATTCTGCGGGTGCTGGAGAGGAAAGGCGGGCAGCCCAGGCCGTTCGCCGAGGTGCAAAACAGGGTCCGGGATAAGATTTTGGAAACCGAGGTCGAGAGACAGTTCAAAGAGTGGATGAAGGCCCTGAAGGCCAAAGCGTACATCGAGGTCAGGCTGTAATAAAGATGTCCCCTCCCCCTTTCTAAAGTCCTGCCCTACATTTCGCATTCAGCGATCAACCGTCTGCGATTTGCGGATAGCGGCAGCGGATGGCTGAAGGCTTGCATCCTATGGAGATTTAAATCTGAAATTGTCGAAGGCTCCCCAAGAAAAAGACCGGAACCCCCGGATCGCCATTACCATGGGCGATCCCTGCGGGGTTGGGCCGGAGGTGGTTGCCAAAGCTCTGGCCCAGGCTTCCCGGCGCCAGATTTGTACACCCCTAATTCTGGGAGATGTGAACGTTCTATCCAGGACCGTGGAAATTCTTGGCTTGGGCCTCAGTGTGGTGGCGGCCGGGGAAGAAGTTGGGGAGGTTGAGCCAGGAGCACTCCCAGTCCTTCCTTTATCTAATTTTCCCCCCGGGATGGGTCCCCGGGAAATTCCCCGGGAGGAGGGAGCCCGGGCTTCCTTCTCTTATATTGAGAGAGCGGGGAGGATGGCGCTGGAGGGGAAGGTGAAAGCCATCGTTACCGCCCCCGTGAGCAAGGGAGCCATTCATCGGGCGGGAATCGCTTTTCGGGGGCATACCGAATACCTGGCAGAAATTTCCGGGGTGAAAGAATTCGTCATGATGCTCGCCGGAGAGCAATTAAAGGTGGCTTTGGCGACTACTCATCTTCCCCTGCGGGCGGTTGCGGATTGCTTGCGAGAAGAAAAGATCCTTTCGGTTATCGAGATCACCAGCAGGGGCTTAAAAGATTACTTTGGCCTGAAACACCCGCGCATCGCCGTAGCCGCCCTGAATCCCCACGCCGGCGAGGGCGGGCTTTTCGGGGAAGAAGAACGGATCATTGCCCGGGCTGTCAGGCGGGCCTGCGCCAAAGGCCTCTCCGCTTCGGGTCCCTGGCCGGCAGACTCTCTATTCCCCCACGCTCAACGGGGGAAATCTGATGTCGTGGTTTGCATGTACCACGACCAGGGTCTGATTCCTCTGAAGCTTCTCCATTTCGACACCGCGGTGAACATTACCCTGGGCCTCCCTTTCATCCGCACCTCGGTGGACCACGGTGTGGCCTACGACATCGCCGGGAAAGGCATTGCCAGTTCGCGTTCCATGGAAGAGGCCATTCGCCTGGCCGCAGAAATCGCAAAGAGGAGAAGCCACCTGGTGTCCCAATAAATACGAATTTCGAAATCCGAAACAAGCACAAATGATCAAAATCCAAATGTTCCAAACAAGAATAATTTGGACATCGGGATTTCCAATTTGTTTCGAATTTCGAATTTAGAATTTTGGAATTCTTAAAAGGTATGGCTTCAGATAAGATCATCGTTCGCGGTGCCCGCGAGCATAACCTGAAAAATCTCAACGTGGAGATTCCCCGGGATAAACTCGTGGTGATCACCGGCCTCTCGGGTTCGGGCAAGTCATCCTTGGCCTTCGACACGATCTACGCCGAGGGGCAGCGGCGCTATGTGGAATCCCTTTCGGCCTATGCCCGGCAGTTCCTGGAGCAGATGGAAAAGCCGGACGTGGACACAATCGAGGGACTCTCTCCCGCCATCTCCATCGAGCAGAAGGCGGCTTCCAAGAACCCCCGCTCCATCGTGGGAACCGTCACGGAGATCCACGATTACCTGCGTCTGCTCTTCGCCCGCATTGGCCGGCCCCATTGCACCCAGTGCGGCAAGGAAATAAAGTCCCAGACCGTCCAGCAGATCGTAGACCAGGTCATGGCCCTGGCCCCCGGGACGCGGCTGCAAGTTCTCTCTCCTATTGCTCGGGGACGCAAAGGGGAATATCGCAAAGAACTGGAGTACTTGCGCAAGAATGGGTACGCCCGGGTCAAAGTGGACGGGGCCATGCGGGACCTGAGCGAAGAGATCGTCCTGGACAAGAACAAGAAGCATACCTTAGAGGTCGTGGTGGATCGTCTGTTGGTCAAGGAGAAGGCGGAGAAACGCTTGGCCGACTCCCTGGCCACGGCTCTGAGCCTCTCCGAAGGGATCGTCAAAGTGGAAGTCCTGGGAGGGGAAGAGATGGTCTTCAGCGAAAAGTTCGCCTGCGTGGATTGCGGGGTGAGCTACCCTGAAATCAGTCCGCGGATGTTTTCCTTCAATAACCCCTATGGGGCCTGTCCTCAGTGCGACGGCCTGGGAACGATGATGTACTTCGACCCGGACCTGATCGTTCCCAACAAAGACCTCTCCCTGCGCGAAGGGGCGGTCATTCCCTGGCAGGGACGAAGCTCGATGCATTTTCACCAGATGCTCGATTCCCTGGCCGAGTATTACCAGATCGACCTCTACGCCGCTTTCCAGAGTCTGTCGCCGCGGGTGCAGAAAGCGATCCTCCATGGCTCCAATGGGGAACAGGTGAAATTCTATACCGACCGGGACGACCGGCGGCACTTCTACTTCCGGGAATTCGAGGGCGTCATCCCCAACCTGGAACGAAGATACCGGGAGACGGACTCGGAGATCATCCGCGAGGAGATGGAAAAGTATATGAATGTCCGCCCCTGCCCGATGTGCCAGGGAGCCCGATTGCGCAAGGAAAGTCTTTTCGTCAGGGTCAACGGGCTGAGCATCCACCAGGTCACAGAAAAGTCTATCCGCGAAGCCCAGGAATTCTTCACCGGGCTTGAACTCTCGGGCCGGGAACAGGAGATTGCCCGCCGCATCCTGAAAGAGATCGTCGAGCGCCTGGGATTCTTAGTGAATGTCGGCCTGGACTACCTGACCCTGAGCCGGTCCTCGGCGACTTTATCCGGGGGGGAATCAGAGCGCATCCGCTTAGCCACGCAGATCGGCTCCGGGCTGGTGGGCGTGCTCTACATCCTGGACGAGCCCAGCATCGGATTGCACCAGCGGGATAACGCCCGTCTTCTCTCCACCCTGAAAAGGCTGCGGGACCTGGGCAACACCATCCTGGTTGTGGAGCACGACGAGGAAACCATTTTAGCTTCGGATTATGTCGTGGACCTTGGGCCGGGGGCAGGGGTCAACGGCGGAGAAGTCATCTTCAGCGGCCCGCCGCAAGAATTGCTGCGAGCGGAAAATTCCCTCACCGGCCAGTACCT
>Ga0315280_10010490_pt1 | contig 11608 bp, 7 predicted proteins | sample YL17G06_40_MG_FD_203697 | JGI IMG/M metagenome (GOLD analysis project Ga0315280, IMG submission 203697) | Sediment microbial communities from Yellowstone Lake, YNP, Wyoming, USA - YL17G06_40 | ecosystem: Environmental > Aquatic > Freshwater > Lake > Sediment | place: USA: Wyoming | collected... | reverse complement strand
CAGAGGACCTGCGCGGACATGCCGGCCATGCCGAGGGTGTAGCCGTAAGGCGGGATCGCGATCTGGCGGCGGTTCACGCTTTTGCAGTCGGCCGGGTCCGGCTCGAAGGCGAACGTGGAAATGCCGACGCACGCGCCCTCGCAATCGTAGGTGGTTTTCGCAAGCCAGCGCAGGCGCGGGAGCATCTGGTTCATGTAGCGCACCCACGGATCGGTCAGGTCGGGGTGATTGAGGATGAGCGGCGTCCAATACGGCTGCCACGCATTGTAATTGTGGTGGTAATCGCCGTGCCACGGCGTGCTGTTGCTCGCCAAGCCGCCGAACAAGCCCACCGGCATGGCGCCCGGCTTCGCAAAGCAGCGCAGATAGTAACCCATCCGATACCACCAGGCCTGAAAGTCCGGGTCGTCGAGCGCAACGCCGCTGGCCGACCAGTAACGCGACCATTCTTGCTCGTGGCGCGCCACCAAGGCCGCCGTGTCCACCGCCGCCGTCTCCCGCGCCAGGCGGATGGCCGCGTTGCGCACGTTCTCCTTTGTCTCGAACGAGGTCACGAGCGACACGGCCTTGCGCGTCCCGCTGGCGGCGACGGCAAGGGCGTACTCCATGCCGGGATAGTCCGGGTCGCCCGGCAGTTTCACGTGCAGCCATTTCACGCCGCCGGTCTCGCCCACTTCGGCGGCGGGTAGGTCTTTCGTCTGGATCTCCTCCAGCGCGACCTCCTGGTCGGACTCGATCAGCAGCACGTTCCGGTCCGCCAACGCCCGCACCGCGGCGTCATCCACCGTCGCCGCCGCGCGCCGCAAGTCGAGCCGGGCAACTTTGATTCCACTATCCGACATGCCCGGCGCGATCACCAGCGGCTTCTTCTTGTCGTCCGATTTGGTGCGTTGCCGGTCCCCCGCTTCGCCCGTGGCCGCGCCGATTCTTACGATGGCGGCGCAACGCGGCTGCGGATAAGGCTTCTTCCAACTCGGCGGGTAGCCGCCGCCCGACCACTTGTTATTCGGCACGTCCACCTTCATCAGCGGCACATCCTGCGACGTGTCAACGCGCGCGTCCCAGATGTCGTTCTTCGCGACGCGGATGCAAAGCGTGCCGCCGCGCTGCCAGAGCAGCCCGATGAGGTCGCCGTTGCCCAGCACCAACGCCTCGCGGTTGATGTCGGCAATCCGCGCTTCGGCAACCGCCGCCGCATCGAGCGCAGCCGGGTAGGGAACCTCCGCGGATGCCGTGCCGGCCAGCAGCAGGGCGGTGAGTACAGGCAGCCGTAGTGAGCGTATCCTCATAGTGCCCGCCTTTCGTCCGATTATCGGTGGTCGCTTCCTGCAGGTTCGGTTGTACGTGGCGGTATTGTAGCAGCAATCCGCCACACAGAGTAGATGGAGTTACACGCGGTGGAGTTGGGCAGAGTGGTGCGTCCCGAGAACTCCGTCCGGGGTCTGCAAGTGACGGATTTCAGTGGGTGTTAGCTGCGACAACCAGATAACGGATTTTGGCGGACTGCCCTGCCTGACAAGCTCAGGTATGACGGGGCTTGTTTGCGCGTCGCGCTATCATCGCCACATCCCGCACTCGCCTCTCCCAAGCCCTTCCATCGCTTGCCCTGCGGAGGCAAAGGAGCGTCGCCGCTTTCGAGCCGCTCTCGCATGCTCTTGGGATCGCTCAATCTTTGTTGGTGCAGTTCGTCCAACTCGTCAGCCTCGATGAACCCGTTCTTGTTTTTGTCGAGCCGGTCGAAGCCGGAGGCTGATCCCCGGAACTCGTCCCTGCTGATCTTGCCATCTCCGTTCCGATCGTTTCGCAGGAGGAAGACCTGGGCAAAACGGTTTCCGTCGCCATGCCCATCGGGCCGAGGATTGGCGGCCATTGTCGTCGCAGGGGGCTTCTTGCAGTTGGCATGGCGGGCCTTGTACACCGCTTCCAGTTCCTCAAACGACAGAGCCTGCCGTCCCCGTTCTTGTCGAGTCACCCAGCGGCTTCACGCGCTTTCGTTTCATCCTGCATGCCGGGGCTGCGCATAAACTTGGTTATGGTAACGAATCCGTCCCCATCCACATCAAGCCGTTTGAAGACAAACGCCGCCGTTAAGCGCATCGCGGGTATTAAGAGTGCGTCCCAAAACGGTCATGGCGAGCGGGCGCGTCGGAAACAGATAATGGCGCAGGCCAGCTCGACAAAGCCAAGGTAATTTGCCGCATGAACCTCATAGAGAATCTTGAGCCGACGGAACAGATTGTGCCAGCGGTTGGTTCGCTCCACGACCCAGCGGTGGGCTCGCCCGCCGGGATGCTTGCGTACCGCGGGTTCCTCGCCCCGGTACGGAATGTGCGGAATGTATCCACGTCGGGCCACCATGCGGCGGATGTCGGGGTAGTCATATCCCTTGTCCAAGCACAGGTGCTGCCTGACCCTTCTCGGCGGGGGCCGGGCAACCACCCGCCGATCCAGCACGCCCGCCAGTTGGGTCTTGTCATGATCGTTGGCTCCCGACAACGACGCATTCAACGGGATGCCGTTGCCATCCGTCTGGACGTGGCGTTTGGTGCCGAGCTTGGCCCGGTCCGTCGGGTTCTTGCCGACGCAATCGCCCCCTTTACCGGGGCCGAAACCGTGGCGGAGTCAACCGTTTGCCACTGCCAGTCGATGCCCACGAGATCGTCATACTCCTCCAGGCACAGCCGCCACAGTTCGTGGAACACCCCGGAGCGGACCCACGCCTGGAAATGGCGGTGGGCCGATGAACCGGAACCGTATTCCCGCGGCATCATCTTCCATTGGCACCCCGTCCGCAACACACACAGGATGCCGTTGAAGATGGTGCGATGCGGTGTCGGTGGCCGCCCGCCCTTCGGGCCGATCGCATGGTCCGGAACCAGCGGGGCCAGGATCTTCCAGAATTCGTCCGGCACGTCGCGCCAGCCTGCCCGTCGTTTCAGCGGCTTGCGGTTCTCGCGTCGTGCCCCAGTCCGTTTCAACGACGGCGAACCCGCTTGCCCCGCTCGCGAGTATTGCCGGCCGCATGAAGAATGGCATTTGTGTCGGACATTTCGATCACGGGACAAGCCCTACACACTCACCGAGTTCAACGGCCGCTTGTGCCTGCTCGCCCCGGAGGGCAGGCCGTTCATGATGCTCGGCATCTCGCATGTGGGCGGCGCGTTGGGCAGGAATGCGGGCGAGGACCGCAACGCGCGGCTGGCCCAGATCGAGGGCGAACTGCGGTCATGGCGTTTCAACACGGTCCCGTCCCCGGAGTTTTGGGACAGGTTCGACAAGCCCTACATTCTGGGCTACTTCAAGTGCCAGTATTGGGATCAGGTCCTGCCGACGGGCATGCTGAAGCAGGGACTGCATCAGGCCGATGGCAAGCCCTACGAGGAGTTTGTCGGACTGCTGACGAAGATCCACCAGCGACTGATTGAACAACTGGAAAAAGAAGGGCGACTGGCGCGATAGGCGGCTATCATGGCGGCGTGCGCGGGCAAGGACGTCTGGGACAAGCGTTACGCGCCCCTCAAGGCGGTGAACTACGGCATCGGCGGCGACAGCGCGCGGCAACTGCTGTGGCGGATCCGGCACGGCGAGGTGGGCGTCGCCGCCGCTGCCGCATTCTTGCGTAAAAGGGAATAGCCATGAAGAGAATCCTCATCGCCGTTTGTACCTTTGCCATCGTACTTACCGCGCAGGCTGAACCGCGGCTCGGGATGAACCTGGCCGGGCCGGCGGATTGGATGACGGAACTGCCGTTCGTGGACGTGTTCCGCACGTCGCGGCCGTGGATCAGCCAGAAGAGTGGTGCGGGGTGGGGGCAAGGGCCGGAATTGGCGCTCGACGAGTCGGGCTGGGTCAAGAAACTGGAGCCGGGGTGTTACGCCGAGTCGATGCTGTGCACGATCGGCGGCGGGCATTATCCGGCCGGCACTTACACGGTGCTGTACGAGGGCGAAGGCAAGATTGACTTCGGCAAGAACGCGAAGATCGTTGAGGCGAAGCCGGGACGCGTCCTGATTGACGTGGATTCATCGAAGGGCGGATTTTCCGTGCAGATCAAGGAGACGAATCCGCAAAACCACATCCGCAACATCCGCGTCATCATGCCGGGGTTCGAGAAGACCTGGGAGAAGGAGCCGTTTCATCCCGTGTTCCTGAAGCAATGGAAGGGGTTCGCCTGTTTTAGGTTTATGGACTGGATGCACACGAACGGTTCGACGATCCGCAAGTGGAGCGACCGGCCGACGCTGCAGCTCGCGACCTTCTCAAAACGTGGTGTGGCGTTGGAGTGGATGATCGAGTTGTGCAACCGGCAGCAGGCCGCGCCGTGGTTCTGCATGCCGCACATGGCCGACGACGAGTACGTCCGCAACTTCGCCCGGATGGTCAAGGACCGGCTCGACCCGAATCTGAAAATCTACATCGAGTACTCCAACGAGGTCTGGAACGGCCAGTTCAAGCAGTGCCAGTACGCCGGCGAGCAGGGCGTGAAACTAGGCCTCGGGCCGAAAGACAAGCCGTGGGAAGCGGGCTGGCATTACACGGCGGTGCGCTCGACGGAGATCTTCAAAATCTGGGAGGACGTGTTCGGGGGTCACGGCCGGTTCGTGCGCGTGTTGCCGTCGCAATCCGGCAACACCGGCGTTTCCGAAGGCGTCCTCAGTTTCCGTGACGCGGCCAAGAGCGCGGACGCCCTGGCGGTCGCGCCGTACATGCCGTACAGCATCGGTCGCGGCAAGACGGCCGACCTCGGCGAGCAGATGCAGGACTGGACCGTCACGCAGATGCTCGATCACTTCGAGAAGACCGCGTTCCAGGACAGCCTCAGCCGGATGCGGAAGGACAAGGCCGTCGCCGACAAGTACAGCGTGAAACTCATCGCCTACGAAGGCGGCCAGCACATGGTAGCGTTCGTGAAGAGCCAGGAACTCGTCGGCAAGATCAGCAAGACGATGCACGCCTGCAACCGGCACCCGCGGATGGGCGAAATGTATCGGCGCTATTACGACGAGTGGGCCAAGATCGGCGGCGACCTGTTCGCCGTCTTCTCCAGCATCGGCAGCTTCAGCAACCACGGCGCGTGGGGCCTGGCCGAGTTCTACGACAGCAAACCCGCCGACTACCCGAAACTTGCCGCGACGCTGGAGACCGCCAGGAAATGGAGTCAACCGGTGGAGTTCGAAAACAAATGAACAGATCCATGACCCGCGCCAGGTTTCTGAAGATGTGCGGAGCCGCGGCCGCTGCCGTTTGGCTTGGACCGAAGATGGAAGCCGCCGAGGAAGTGCGGCTTAAATCGTGGGAACTGATGGAGATTCCTTCGCTGCCGAAGAAGCTCAACCCGGTGATGAAACTCACCGCGGCCAACGGCGCGCTGGGCATATCCAAGAGCGTTGGCGGCTGTCGCGATCTCAAGGCGGCGGAGGCGGCCATCGCGGGCGCCAACCTCCTCGACCACGAGAACCTGTATGACCTGATGGTCGCCAAGGGCGTGCCGAAGTCGCAATTGACCGTCGTTGACATCGCCTGCTGGGACCTGCACGCCCGCATGCTCAAGAAGCCCTTGCACGCGCTGCTGGGCACGAAAAAGACGAAGATTCTGCGCTACGGCGACGTGCGCGGGCAGCAGCCCGACTTCTCTCCTCAGAAGTACGCCGCCGCGGTCGCCCGTTACTTCGAGTCCTCGAAACTCCATGCCACGAAACTGCACTTCCCCGGGGCGATGGGCACTCCGGAGAGCATTCCCTTCAAGGACGTCCTGGAGACGCTGAGGCAGGTCCGCAAGGCCGTCGGTGACGACAAGATCCTGGCGTGGGACCCGTATCCGGGGTCGGCCGAGTCAGCCACGAACTCACTGGACGAGGCGAAGGAAATCCTGAAGGTGATGGACGAACTCCATTACGCGTGGATCGAAGGCCCGTTGCCGCCGGTGCCGTACGAAACGCAGATCCCCAAATATGTGGAGTTGGTGAAGACCGGCGCCAAACCGCGTATCCAGGCCGAAGGCCCGCGCTCACCCATCGGCGACGGCACCGGCTTTGAGGACATGAAACGCTGGGCCGAAGCCGGCGCCATCACGCAATGCTCAACCGATGCCTACATCAACGCTGGCGTCACCAACTGCCTGCGCATGTTGGAATATGCCAAGGCCCACCCGCCGCTGGTCATCAACCTTCATTGGGCGTGGGCGCCGCATGCCCACCTGGCAATGGCGTACGACGAGAAGGTGTTCCCCGTCGCCGAGTTCCCGATGGGCGAAGATGTGCCCAAGGAGTTTATGTCCGGCCCTTATCTTCTGGCCCCCGACTGGCCGGGGATATATCGCATTGAGCGAAGGAGACTCTGATGCGAATGTTTCCCAAGATGGTTCTGATGATGCTGGTTCTGCGTCAGGGCGCGGCCATTGCTCGTGCGGCCGAGCCCGTCAACCCTAACCTGATTCCCGAGGCCCGCGCGGTGCTCGCCTACCTGGAATCCGTCTACGGCAAGAAGACCGTCGGCGGCGTCTCTGGCGCGGCCAATGCCGAGTCGGTCCTCAAGGTCTGCGGCAAAGAGCCGGCCATCGTCTCGTTCGATCTCTCCGGCTGGAACAGCCCGCCGTGGGGCAAGAGTTACAACGGCGTCGTCCAGAAGTCCATTGATGCCGTCAAGGCCTGGCACGCCAAGGGCGGCATCGTGGCCATGCAGTGCCACTGGATACACCCCGGCAACCCTGACGGATCGGCTTGGATAGCGGTTCACGGAAAGAAGAAGGCCAGCGAACCCTTCGACTTCAGCGCGGCCTTGAAGGCCGGCACGCCGCAGCACGAGCAACTCATGCGTGACCTCAAGGGCCACGCCGACGCCCTCCAGCAGTTGGCCGACGCCCGCATTCCTGTCCTCTGGCGTCCATTGCACGAGATCGAGGGCGGCTGGTTCTGGTGGACCGACAAAGAGAAGCCCGAGAACACCGCTGCACTGTGGCGGATGATGTTCGACTACTTTGTCAAGGGACGTAAACTGAACAACCTCATCTGGGTGTACTCCAGCGCCCTGAGATGCGGCAAGGGCGCCGAGGGCGTGACGAACGTCGAGATGCGGAAGCGCTACTACCCCGGCGAGAAGTACGTTGACATCGCGGGCATCGACATCTACCCCAGCGCCTATATCGGCATAGGTACGCCGCAGGAGGACACCTACGGCAAGTCGTTCGACATGATGAAGCAGGTGGCCCCCGGCAAGATGATCGCCCTGGCGGAGTGCGAGGCCATCCCCGACCCCGACAAGATGGCCAAGGACGGCCCCAAGTGGCTATACTGCCTGCCGTGGTGGGGCGAAGGCAAGAAGAACCCGGCCGACTGGATCAAGAAGACCTACATGCACGACCTCATCATCACCCGCGACGAACTACCGGACCCGAAGAAAGCAAAGTAAGCGGCGGACTACCGAGTGGCCATGCCGTCAGTGGTACAGGCGCCCTCGGCAGCGCCCACTTTCGGCCAATGAGCGGCTGGCACCGCAAACGGGTTCTTATGACAGGAAAGAGGAAACCATGATATCCACGAGAAATCCCATTCTTCCGGGCTTGCTGGTGCTGCTTGCGGCCGGCGTCGTTCTGGCCGCTGCGGCCAAGGCCCCCAAGGGTCCGGAACTCACCCCCGCCGACCAGGTGACTGTCCAGAAGATCATGGCGGCTGACCAGCAGGCCAACCCCAAGAAAGTGGGCAACAAGTTCTGCCCCGTGACGGGTAAGCCGGTGGACCCGTCGATCCCGCCCGTGGACTGCCCGCAACGGTTCCAGCACATCCATCTGCTGGTGGGCGTGGCCACCAGGGACGCCGCGGACGTTATTGCCGCCGCCCACGAGGCGAACAAGTCCAACAAGTGGGCCATCCCCGGCATCTTGGCGTCGGCCGCGGAGAACAACATGCAGGTGGACTTCTCCAGCCCCAAGACCCCCTTCCTGAAACCCATCGACATGGCCCCGCCGGCGCCCGCGCCGAAAGACGTGACGGCGGCCGTCGAGGTCAACGCCGCACAGAAGTTCCAAACCATCGACGGCTTCGGCACGTGCACGTATTGCTACAGCAAGCCCGACCACGAGATGTACGCCAAACCGGAGTTCCAGAAACTCGTGGTCGAGGACCTGGGTCTCAGCATGATCCGCTTCGCCCTCGTGCCGGCCCACTTCAAGCCGGTCGAGAAGCCCGAGCAGATCAGCCGCAAGGACTTCCTCTTCGAGGGCGCCGTCGAGGGCGTGCCCATCAACGAGAAAACCAACAAGCCCGCGTTCGGCCCGACCAAGGGCGTGATCCCCTGCCTGGAGTTCATCGCGGCGCTCCAGAAACTGAACCCCGAGATCAAGGTCGTGGCGTCGGTCTGGTCGCCGCCGCCGTGGATGAAGACCAACGGCAAGCCGGCCGGCGGCGGCGCTTTGAAACCTGAATGTTACGAGCACTTTGCGCGGTACCTGGCCGAGTGGGTCCGCTTCGTCAAAGAGAAGTACGATATCGACATCTACGCCCTCAGCCCGCAGAACGAACTGGAGTTCAGCGAGCCGTACGATTCGTGCATCTACAAGCCGGAGGAGTTCGCGGCGATCGTCAAGGTCATCGGCCAAACGTTCAAGAAGGAAGGTTTGAACGTGAAGTTGTTCGGCCCCGAAGACATGACCCACTACGGGCCGCGGACGGTGCGGTTCATCAAGGCCGTGGAAGATGACCCCGCCGCCAAGCCGTTCCTCGGCATCCTGGCCACGCACGGCTATAGCGACGGCATCCAGAGCACCGGTTCGGTCCAGGAAAACGCCGACTTCTGGGGCCTCATCAAGGACTACGGCAAACCATACTGGCAGACCGAGACCGGCCCGGGCGCGGCCGACGACCGCTGGAACGACGGCGGCCCCGACGGCACGGTTACCAACGTCAAGACCGGCAAACTCGTGGAGGGCGCCCTGGCGAGCATCGGCGGGCGACACCACTACGCCCTGGCCTACGGACAGGCCTCGGCCTGGCTCTTCTGGCAGATCACCGAGCCCAAGCCCAGCATCCACGGCCTCATGGTCCTCGACAAACCCGGCAAACGCTACTATGTGGCCAAGCAGTTCTGGCGGTACATCCGTCCCGGTGCGGTCCGCATTGCGGCCGGCCCCGACGGCGGCGACAAGGGCGTGTGCCTTACCGCCTATCAGCACCAGCGCGACAAGACGGTGACCGTGGTCCTCCTGAACCGCTCGGACGACAACGTCAAGGCGGCGATCACCTTGAAGGCCGATATTCCTGTCGCTGCGTTCGATACGTTCCGCACGAGCCTCAAGGAAGACTGCGTGGCCGTCGGCAAGACGCCCGTGGCCGGCGGCAAGGCCGTCCTCACGCTGCCGCCGCGGTCTGTTGTAACACTGTACGGCAAAGCCCAGTAAGATCAGGAAGCAGATGCATTGCTGGAAACCGTGACCCTGCGATCGCCAGAGCGGTACAGACACGCGATGCAAGTGCATGTAGAATAAGGCGGATTGCTTCGGGCCGCTGCGCAAAACCGGGAGGACCTTATGCCGGGTGACCAGAGATGTAATACAAGCCTTCTGGCTGCACGAGTGTTGTCCCTCTGCATCCTCGGCGCGTGAGGCCGCAAGCGAGAGAAAGGCAGTAGAATACGCGTCAGTTCGCTCGGCACTGGGCCGGCCGAAGATCATCCGGAAAATCCCTGAACAAAAGGAGCCGCGAGCATGAAACAGCCCCGGACCTGCGTGATGAGCGGCATGATTGCGTGCCTGCTCGCGGTGTCCGTCGCCTGCGCCGGCGAGATTCCGTCGGTGACGGTCGGTGCGGCGGCGCCGCAAACGATCGATGTGCCGCGCTGGCAGCCGTGCGACTTTGCTTTCTCGAACGCCGCCAAACCGGAGAATCCATTTAAGATTACCTTCTCGGCCACGGTGAAGGGGCCTGGCGGCGCAGCCTTCAAAATGGCGGGTTTCTACGATGGCGACGGAACGTGGAAGGTCCGCATCTCGCCCACCGCCGAGGGGGCCTGGTCGCTGGTCACGCAGTCCGAGGCGCCCGACCTGAACGGCAAGACCGTCGCGTTCACGTGTACGCCGAACAAGAACCCGCGGGTACACGGCGGTCTGCGGGTCGATGCGCAGCATCCGCGTCATTTCGTCTTCGAGGACGGGACGCGCTGCTTCCTCATGGGCTACGAGTGCGACTGGCTGTGGGCGCTCGACCTCGGGCGGCCGACGCTCGATACCCTTAACCCGTTTCTCGATAAGATTGCCGGCGCGGGCTTCAACTACGTGCTTCTCAACGCGTACGCGTACGACACGGGCTGGCGCAAGGGCGCGACCGGCCCTGACGACTTCGGCCCGCCGCCCATGTATGCCTGGGAGGGCGACAACGCCCGGCCCGATTACAGCCGCCTCAACCTGGCGTACTGGAAGCACTACGACCGCGTGATCGCCCAGATGAACCAGCGCGGCCTCATCGCCCACCTTATGATCAAGGTCTACAACAAGATGGTGAAGTGGCCGGCCCCCGGCAGCCCGGAGGACGACCTGTACTTCGGGTGGCTTGTGGCCCGTTACGCGGCGTTTCCGAACGTTCACTGGGATTTCTCGAAGGAGGCCAACAACGAGAAGAGCCTGGACTACAAGGTCGGACGGCTGAAGTTCCTGCGCGAGCACGATCCCTATCGCCGCCCGATCACCGTTCACGACGACCACAAGGCCTACGATGGCGGGGCCTACAACGAGCTGCTGGATTATCGCTCGGATCAACAACATTCCAAGTGGCATGCGACGCTGCTCGACCATCGCCGGCAACACGCGTGGCCGGTGGTGAACGTGGAGTTCGGCTACGAACACGGCCCCGGCGGCATCAAGGACAAGACCTACAACGGCGCGCAGGCCCCCGAAGAGGTCTGCCGCCGCGCGTGGGAGGTGTGCATGGCGGGCGGTTACGGCGCCTACTACTACACCTACACCGCGTGGGACGTGATCCGGCCGCAGGACACGCCGCCCGGCTACGCGTACTTCAAGAATCTGCGGGCGTTCTTCGACGAAACCGGCTACTGGCTGATGGAGCCCGCCGACGGCCTCGTGAGCGAGGGCTACTGCCTGGCGGATCCCGGCCGCGAGTACATCGTGTTTCTCAACAGCGCTCAGCCGTTCACACTCAAACTCGAGGGGCTGGCGGCGCCGCTGAAGGCTGAGTGGTTCCAGCCGCTCACGGGCAAGCACAAGGAGGCGCCAGTGATGAGTAGCGGCACCGTCGAACTCAAACCGCCGGAGGAGTGGGCCGGCGGACCCGTGGTGCTGCACGTCGGCGCGCGGCCGTGAAGCCGCCAGAAGCCCGGCGGGATGGAGTCACGCACACCTGACGGCGGCGGCTAGGCGGTCCCTCCGGGCCGTCGACGTTCTGTCCGTGCACGGGTCGTCAGGCGGGGCGGGCCGACTGCCAGCCGCCGTGCAGCAAGGTTTTCATCTCTTCGAGGGCGCCGGCGGCTGTCGGATCGTCGGCCAGGTTGTGCCACTCGTGCGGGTCGGCCCGGTGATCGTACAATTCCACGCCGTCCTTGCCTTCATTCCATTCCGTGTAGCGATACCGCTCGTTGCGGACGCTTCGGCCCATCGCGCTCTTGC
>Ga0315280_10010489_pt1 | contig 11609 bp, 8 predicted proteins | sample YL17G06_40_MG_FD_203697 | JGI IMG/M metagenome (GOLD analysis project Ga0315280, IMG submission 203697) | Sediment microbial communities from Yellowstone Lake, YNP, Wyoming, USA - YL17G06_40 | ecosystem: Environmental > Aquatic > Freshwater > Lake > Sediment | place: USA: Wyoming | collected... | reverse complement strand
GAAGATTGCCATGGAAAGCGCCACACCCGAATACTTCGGCAAAAGGATGAAACAGCTGGGGGTGTCGGCCATTTCGGAGAATATCGATATCGTGTTTCAATACTATTCGCTCCGGCATCCTTTTAACTGGAGCGAACGGCAGTTGCGGGTATATCGCTCCTATTGCCGCCAGCATCTTTCCGTAGGCCAGTATCCCGAGAGGATGGATGGCCTCAACGGGGGATACGTGGTTTACCTGGTGGACGGAGGGGCCTTCCCGCGGCGCGGTGGACGGGAAACGGGACCAGCTTCCGGCGAATTGCTTCCCACCCTGCCGGGAACCGATGCGGTGTATTCCCTCCAGGGCTTGATGTTCAACGCGGCCCTGGAAGGGAAGATGCCCGCGGGCACTTTCGCCCAGGTGGAACACGCCCTTCTCAACCTGGAACGAATCATGTCGGGAACGGGATTTCCGGCGGCCCGGCTTGGTAACTTCCACTTTCGGCGCGGGGAATATGCCCAGGCGGCGTCGTGGTATGGAACGGCCGCACGGCGGGGGTATGTTACGGGGGAGACACTGGTGCGCTGGTCGATGTGCAAATTGCCCCCCCGGGAGGCCGCCGCGCTGATTTCCCGGGCCCGCACCCTTTGCGGATCCGGGGTGGACGCCATTTTGGCGGATGAGGAGTCATTCCTGGAGGCAGGGCGGGCTACGAACGCTGAATCCGCGTCCACTCCTGTGCAATAATCCATTCCGATGGAAAAAGCACTGGTGAAACCCCTGGCCGGCCTGTTGGCCTTATTCATGCTTTCAGGATGTTCCGTCTACTCATATGTAATCAACAAGGAAAGGGCCAGCGAAAATGTAGGGGTGGAGATGAGGGGAGATATGGAGACCGCCGTGGCGGTCGTGGAAAAGGTCCTGCAGGAGCGCGGCTACATGATTGCCACGCGCCAGATATCAAAGGGCCCCGGAAAACTCGCGGGCAGGCAGGTGGAAGGTTTCAGGGACATGCACGATAAGTCCAGTGCTCAGGCGGGGACGGAAAGGCCCAAATTGGGGCCGGAAGTGGGGGAACTAATCCGCTTTGAGATTAGCCGGAAGTGGCACGTATCGTATGACGTCGGAGTGCCGGACACGCTGGTGGTTGTGGCAAGCGGCCTGCAATGCGACCAGAATTCGCGCGGCGGCCTGGTAAATTGCCGCAAGTCCGATGACGAATTCGAACTGGCGTCAATCATGAAGGATTTCGACAGCCAGTTGCGCGCCGTGCTGGCCTGGGAAGCCCTTCCGGATTCAGGCGGGGTGCCGGCTGGAAGCGGAACGGAATATCAGGAGGCGCGGCGGCTTTACGAATCAGGAAACTACGGGGACGCCCAGAAGGCGGCCGGGGAACTGACGCGGGCGACCCCCGGTTTTTGGGAGGCCTGGCAACTGATGGGTAACTGCCAGTATGCGCGGGGGGACCGGGCGGGAGCGCTGATATCATACAAACTGGCTCTGGCCATAAATCCGGGCAACAAGGGTTTGGAGGACTGGGTCAGGAAACTGGAGGGGAAATAGCATGGCAGACATGTCTTCAAGGGAACGAATGATGGCCGCGCTGAATTGCAGGATTCCCGACCACATACCGTGCGCGTTCATGATATTCGGGGCCCTGCGCAAGCGCACCCGCGACCAGTATGAATTCAACGAAAAGGCGCTGGAGATGGGGCTGGATGTATTCGTCGAAATACCGGTCAGGCCACATAACCTGAATCGCGCCACCCATGATTCCTACGACCTCTATGGGTTGCCAGTGAGGTTTGCGCCGGCGGTTAGGATAAAGGACTGGAAATCGGACGCGCCCGGGGGAGGCCTGATAGTCAACCGGGAATACCACCTGCCCGCCGGCAAATTAAGCACCACGGTGGCGGTGACGGACGACTGGGTGCACGGCATGAGGGTTCCGCTGTTCGACGACTACATAATTCCCCGGGCCACGAAGCGGCTTGTTGCGACGAGGGAGGACCTGGCGAACCTGCGCGGGATATTGGCGCCGCCCACCGACGCCGACCTGGCCTCGTTCCGTGAAGAGGCAAGGCGCGCAAAGGAGTTCGCGCAGAAGCACGGCCTGCTGACGGTGGGCGAATGGGGCGTCCTGTTCGATGCGGCGAACTGGCTGTGCGGGATGGAGGAGCTGGCGATGAAGGCGATTGAGGAACCGGAGTTCGTCGAGGAGCTTCTCGGCATCCTGGGGCCGTGGAACTTGGCACGCGAGGCCATCCTCCTCGAGGCCGGAGTGGACCTGCTGACGCGGAGGTCCTGGTATGAAACGGTCGATTTCCTCTCCCCGGTAAATTACCGCCGTTTCGTCCTTCCCTGGCTGAAGAAAGAGGCCGGGCAGGCCCACCAGGCGGGCGCCAAGCTGGGATGCATCACCACGAGCTGCTACACGCCGCTTTTGGACATGTATCTGGAGGCGGGGATAGACGCGCTAATTGGCCTGGATCCGGTGCAGGACCGGATGGCTGATTTTACGCTTACGAAAAAGAAACTGGCGGGCAAGGTTTGCCTGTGGGGCGGCGTGAACAGTTTCGTGACCATTGAGCAGGGAAAACCGGAGGATGTCCGGAAGGCCGTTCAGGAGGCCGTCCGGACGCTGGCGCCCGGGGGCGGGTTCATTCTTTCCCCGGTGGACAACATACGGGAGAATGCCCCGCATGCATGGGAAAACGTCAGGGTTTTCATCGAGACGTGGAAGGAGTTGTGCCGGGGCTGAGCCCCGCCATCGGCTGAGGAATAGGTGGCCGTAGATTCGCGTACGCGGGCCGCTTACCTGGTGCTGGTTTCCAGCGTATTTATGTCGCTGGGCGGGGCGGGAATCAAGCTGTGTTCATTCGGCCCATGGCAGCTTGCCGGATTCCGGGCGGTCTTTTCGGCGCTGACCATCCTTCTGTTGATGCCAGAGGCCCGGCGGAACTGGTCATGGCGGATTCTCTGGCCCGGCGCGTCGCTCGCGGGGACGTTTATCCTTTATGTATGGGGCATGAAGTCCACCACGGCAGTGAACACCATCTTCATCCAGTTCAGCGCACCGTTGTGGGTCCTCCTGCTTTCCCCGCTGTTCCTGGGGGAACGAGTACGGTCGTCGGACTTTGTTTCGATGGCTTTTTTCTGCGTTGGGCTGGCACTGTTCTTCGCCGCCCGGGAAAAAGCCACGGCGCTTTCGCCGGACATCGGAAGGGGGAATGTCCTCGCACTGCTGTCCGGAGTGTGCTATGCCCTTACGATACTGGGGCTCCGCCGCCTGCGGGGAAAAGGCGCGGCTCCCGGGCTGGTGTGCGGCAACGCGCTTATTTTCCTCGTGTGCGCCGCGGTGATGATACCGGCGGGAACCGGCTTCCCGGGAGCATTCCGAACGGGGACGCCCCGCGATTGGGCGGTGGTCGCAGCGCTGGGGATTTTCCAGGTTGGCGTATCCTACGTTTTGTTCACGAGGGCGCTCCGGGTACTTCCGGCGGTCCGGGCGACGCTCATCGGGCTTCTGGAGCCGGTCCTGAATCCGCTTTGGGTGTTCCTGCTCTTCCGGGAGGAAAGGCCGGGGCCGCTTGCACTGCTGGGGGCGGCGGTCATCGTGTCCACGGTCGCCTTCCAGGCTGTATATTCCGCCGGTCGGAAGCGAAAACCCCTTTAGCATTATCCGTTTCCCGCCCGGTCGGAGGCCTGTAACTGACTGCCATAAAATATCGTGATACATCACAGGAGGAACCGCTGCCGAAAGCGGTTAGGGGGCGGGAGCGGGCGCCGGCACGCAACTGTATCCCCTGCCGGAAGTCGTATAATGTCGCTTGTCATGGTGAAAAAGGAACGGCGAAAGCATTGCTGGCAGGTAAGGTCTGCCTTTGGGGCGGCGTGAACGGATTCATGACGGCGGAGCAGGGAAAGCCGGCGGATGTGCGGAAGGCGGTTAAGGGCGTCATTCGAACGCTGGCGGCCGGGGGCGGGTTCATTCTTTCCCCGGTGGAAAACATACGGGAGAATGCCCCGCGGGTTTGGGAGAACGCCAGGGTTTTCATCGATGCCCGGAAGGAAATGCGGGGGTAAGGGTGGCAGCTTGGAATGACGTGCCGTGAAAAATAGGGGTCCCAGGGTCTTCGGTTACGAGCGTTTATATAAAAGGTTCCAGGGGGAACGCACGCAGCTTCCATTGATAAGTTCGGTTACGATCGCCTACTCCGAGAAACCCGCGGATTATTCGTGGCCCGTTCATTTCCACCCCTCCGGAACCGAAATATATTACGTTGACCGCGGCCGGCTTATCATGACTTCCCGGGGAAAGACCTTCATGCTCAAGGAGCGTGAGGTGGCGGTGTTCCCCCCGCGATGCCCGCATGCCGTAAGGGGGGATCCGAAGCACCCTCCGAACATACTGCTGGTCAAGGTAAATTCGAAGGGATTGCTGAAGGTGGTTCCGGAAATAGCGTCGTTGGCGGGGCGGCCGTTGCAAGCAGGCGAGGCAGCCGTGCGCCTTTTGGCTGACTTGTACCGGCACGTGAAAAACGGCGGTCCGAATGCCGGCCGCCTCGCATCAATCTACGCACTGGGCGCCCTTTTTAGCATGTTAGGGGGAGTCAGCAGGGACGCAAGGATGGGCGGCGAGGAAGTTCGCGGGGGAGCATACGGTGGTTACACCGCCAGGATCGAGGAATTCATCAAATCCCGCATCGACAATAAGATTACGCTTCCCGGGCTTGCCCGGGCGCTGGGATGCAGCGTGTCGGCGCTATGCCACCGGTACCGGCGGCTTACCGGGGAAACGCCCCATCGCCTTGTCCTGCGGCTCCGCATGGAGCGGGCGCGGGACCTCCTGAGGGACCCCGATTTGCCGGTCAAAAGGGTGGCGCGCGAGGTCGGCTTTGTCTCGGTTCCCTCCTTTATAAGGGCGTTCCGCCGGTTGGAGCGGGTTACCCCCGGTGAATACAGGCGGGGAGCGCTTTCACGCATATAGGACAAAATGGATAATTAGGTGAACAAATGTGCAAGAAAAGGCAATGGAGGGGGGTAGGCACGGGGAGGCCGGCGGCTATAGCCTAAAGCGGGGGAGGCGGAAGGCCGTATTTGGGTTAGGCGTTCATGGGAACGGCTGGCATAAGGAGGAAGATGGGCAAGCTTCCCTGGGTGTTCCTGCTCCTGGTCGGACTGGTCGGAGCCGGTGGCGCACGCGCCGACATCGACCTCGTGGACATGTGGGACAACGCGACCGTTCCCGCCAGCGGAATCGTCTTTCCCAACTGGCTGAAGGTGAAAGTCTGCTCGTTCGACGTCTGGATATGCGAGGGGTGCGGGGCCGGCGCCGAAAACATCGTCGGCCTGACCCTGGTCAACTTCGGCACGGCCGCCAAAGCAGATTTTGCGGGGGTTTATTGGAAGGCCCGGTGCGGCGCGACCGATTCCGGACTGTACACGATGACTTGGGCGGGAACTTATAGCGAGAATTCCGGTTCCTACCCCGCTTGGACATGGGCCGGAACATCGATTGATGTTTCCGGGTGCGCGGACCTTTGTGGAACTCCTGCTTGCGGAGCTTTCTTCACCATCGACGTCTACGTCGACATTGCCCCCTGCCCGACGGACCTCTCCTCGGTCCGGATGGGGTTTCCCGTTAAATCGCCGGGTACCTACTGGGGTTCCATCACTGATAACTATGGAACGAAGGTTCCCTGGGTTGATACCTCGGGAGGCGAACGCACCATCGTTTATGCGCTGAAAGAGGGCGACCGGGATACGGCCGCTCCGGGGGACGCCATCACCTACACAATTACCTACGGCCGGCCCGGGACGAACCCGATTCAGAGCTTTGTCGTAATCGATTCACAGCCCCCCTATACGCACTACCTCGCGGGAAGCGCCAGCCCGGCCCCGGATTCAGGATGGGACCCCCTGCCGGGGTCCCCGATGAAACTGCGCTGGACGGTGGCCGGACCGTTTGCGACAACCGGGGGTCCAACCGACGACATCACGTTCCAGCTGACCGTCGACTGGGGCAACGGAGACTCGTTCGAGTCGGGCTCGGGTGACGTCGCGGCCCCCGAGGGGAAAAGGCTCTACAACAGCGCCACCGTTTTTTTCAACAAGGCGGTGCAGGACTGCCGCGACCTGGCGGTGACAATGCCTCCCACTATCGTGGTGCGGCGCTTCCTGTTCTGGAAGCTCGGTGACAACGACGTCCTCTTTTCCCCGACCTATGGTCAGTCTCCCGACGAAATGATTTATTCGATTTTCATGAAGAACGTTTCCTCCCAGAAGACCTGGTGGGACGTCAGGATATGGGATTCAGTCCCATCGCAACTGACGCCATGGGACGCGGATTGCGGATTCGAGGACCCCTGCACCGGATGGACGATGACCCCAAGCGGGTGCGCTCCGGCAAGCCCCGGAAGGTACCTGAGCGGGACGACCACCGTCCTGACGTGGAAGCTGGACATGCCTCCGGAGATGACCCTGGTCCTGCGCTGGAAGGCCAAGGTGAGGCCGAACACGATGGACGGAACCACCGCCATCAACACGGTTTCCCTGCTCGAATACGGACACTCGCGGATAGTGGGGGGAACGGGTTATTCCGGCCAGGTGGCGAATTTCGCCCACCTGGCGCCCATAATCCTTCCGACTACCTACATAAGTTATGTCGCGTTCGCCGCCTCAGGCATACACGCCTACAAGGGGGAGTGTCCCGGTTTCCTCGTCGATTTTTTCCCGCTGAACCGGAAGACCCAGTTCGAACTTCGCGGCCTCCAATACACGGGCGCGGGTTGGGCGACAACGGGCGGCGTCAGCGCTTCGATTGGAACGCTCATCGGTGACTGTATCGGAGGTTTCCCCGGCGGCGCCGGAGTTTCGGGCGGCGGTACGGCGGGGTGTAAATCCGAACGCGTCCCGGCAGTTTACGAGCCGACCGACTGGCTGGGCACCTGTCCGACCTGGCCCGCCAACTTCATTTACAAGCTGACATCCAATTCGCCGGTCCTCTGGCAGCTGCTGACGCACATCGAGGCCGTTGAGAGCGGAGGGCGCGATGACAACCATACCCCGGCCCCAGCCACCACCCTGAACTACGTGGGGCTGATGCATTACATGTATAAACGATATCGCGCGGGCTGCGGCGACTGCCTCGGCCTCGTGAATACCGGCGTGAATCCCTACGGCACATTTGACTCGGACCTGGCCACCACGGTTCATCTATTCAAATGGGACGGCACGGGCCTTGCCTGGGAACACCAGCGCACTTATGAGATAGGACCCGAAAGCCAGGCCTTCGACATTGGCACACCGCTTGCCGATGAGGGGCCATGGCGCACGGTATCTTCCGTCGGTCGGCTCATAGTGGACCACGCGATGAACATATTGACCACCACCTGTAATTCAGCCGTCACTCCCACGGCATGCGGAAACAATTTCGCCACCTACATGCCGGCCCGCGAGTCCGGAAACGTCACGCAGGTTGCGCCGGGAAACTTTTACGGATACGTGGGATGGCGGGCGTATAACGCCGAGGTGGTCATCGGCAACACGGGTGCCACGGATGCGAAAGTCCGGGTGTGGCGCTACTATCCCGACAACACCATTGCCACGGCTCCCATGGTTGCCTGGCTCAACGGGACTTCCGGAACCTGGGTGATGGCAAGCGCCATCGTAACGGTCCAAGCCGGCATAGCTGCAGCAAACAATCCGCGGGTTTACGACCTGGAGGGTACATTCTTCAATAGCTCAACGACGGGGCTATATAAGGTCGAGCTTGTTTCCGGGGGGCCGATTCAAGTACTGCATGGAGGGCAGCTTTACATCGACAACTCCGGGGGTTCGGTGATGCACTCAGCGGACGGATATCAGTCCGGCTATGAGTTTTGGCTCCACCATGCCTACCTCACCCTGGGTGGGTCGTGCGACCCGGCTGTGCAGACCATCAACGTCTACTGTCCCAAGCAGGGGACAGGAATCCGTTGCGTGTCCAACGACGGTTATTCAGCGACCTACACCACGAGCGGGCCGGACCAATGCGTCTCATTCGTCAAGCTCTCCGACCTGGCGGCGGAGGGTAACACGAGGAACTACCGGGTAAACGTGATTGGCTCGACGAGCAGGGTCACCGTCCAGCACATCATTTGCCTCAACACGCAGAAGGGCTATACGGCGCCATTCCTCCAAACGGGGACGCATTACAACATAATCATGCCCCCGGTGGTCTACCTCGGGCAGAACTTCTGGATAACGGTCATAGTCGTTGAATCTGGCGGAACAACCATGACAAACTACGCCGGCACCACCTCGTTCACCTCAACTGACCCCGGCGCGAAAATACAGGGGGCGGCGATGGAAGGATATAACTACACATGGAACGGATGCGGAACGAACTGCGGCGTGAAAGTGTTCGTTAACGTCAGCTTTTCCGTATTGGGGGTGCAAACCATAATTGCCATTGACACGTATGACGGCTCGATATCAGGGGTCGCATCCACCCTGGTTGTTGCGGCGGATGTGAAGCTGGAAAAACGCAGGAAGCTGACTGTGGCGGCTTCCGGAGACACGGTGCAATTCCAGATATGCTGGAGCAATTATTCAACTTCAACGGCGTATTCCTTCACTATCACGGACGCGGTTCCGATGGGGACTTCCTATGTGCCGGAGGTGGCCAGCAGCATGTTGTGCGGTTCCAGCGCGCCGGTTCCCGGCGTCATCGTATATTACTCCACGGCGACGACCACAACGCCGCCGGGAACCTTCACGAGCGTACCGGGGACGGGAAGCCCGCTTTCCAATTCCCGGTGGCTACGGTGGACCATCCGGGACGTCTACGTGAATTCTTCCGGGTGCGTATGTTATCGCGTCAGCGTGAACTGACCGGATAACGCTGAATACCAGTGAAGGCACCCATATAATATAATGGCTTTCACTGTTATGGCTAAACGCGGGGCGGGGAAGGGGGCTGGGGGTGACGTGCGCCTGGGCATCATTGGCGTCGGGAGCATGGGTTCCTGGCACGCCCGTTCGGTTTTGGAGGGGAAGGTGAAACGGTGCCGGCTGGCGGCCGTCTGCGACGTGCGCCCCGAGGCATTAAAGGGCTGGGGTAACATCCCGGTTTTCGGCGACAGCAGGAAACTGATACGGTCGGGCGCCGTTGATGCCGTCCTGGTGGCCACACCACACTATTTTCACGCTCCCATCAGCATCGATGCGCTTGGGGCCGGGTTGCACGTCCTGACGGAGAAGCCGGTGGCGGTCCACAAGGCCGATGCCCTGCGCATGGCAGCGGCCCATCGGAAGCATTCCAGGTTGGTTTTCGCCGCAATGTTCCAAATGAGGAATTACGCGATTTTCCGCAAACTTCGTTCGCTTATCAAGGCGGGGGAATTGGGTCCGCTCCGGCGTGTCCAATGGACCGCCACTGACTGGTTCCGGACCGACACCTATTACGCCAGCAGCGGATGGAGGGCGACCTGGAAGGGGGAGGGCGGCGGGCTTCTGACCAACCAGTGCGTGCATAACCTGGACATCTGGCAGTGGTTGTTTGGCATGCCGGAACGAGTCCGCGGTTTCTGCGGTTTTGGCCGTTACCATCCCATCGAGGTTGAGGACGACGTCACGGCTTTTTTTTCGTATAAGAACGGAATGACGGGGCTTTTCGTGGCATCCTCGGGGGAGGCGCCCGGAGTGAACCGGCTGGAGATAGCCGGCGACCGCGGGCATATCACGGTTGAACGGGGGACCATCACTTTCCTGCGCAACGAGGTTTCCGCAAGCGACTTTGCCAGGAAATCAAGGGCCGTTTATGAGACGCCTGATTACTGGAAGGCGCACATACCGGCCGGAAGCGGCGGGGGTGACCACGCGGAGGTGGTGGCCAACTTCGTTGACGCAATATTGGATGGCGCTCCGCTGGTGGCTCCGGCCGAGGAGGGAATACGCCAGGTGGAATTATCGAATGCAATCGTGTTTTCCGCGATGGAGGGTACGGATGTCAGGCTTCCCATGGGTCAGGGAGAGTTCGCACGGCTGCTCGCGAAGCTGGCCCGGGGGTCTAGGAAACGCCTGGATGACCGGGGCCGCCCCGCCAGCGAGGTTCCGAAGTATATCGTTCGCTAACCACGGGTTTAAACCCGTGGTAGGGAAGAAAAGAAGGCGCTTTCTGTGCTTGGTTGAAACAGGAAGCCACGGACTTAAGTCCGTGGGTTGGAGGGAAGAAAGAAGCCCCGGGCCTAGGCCTGGGGTCTGCAAAAGGAGGACGACAGATGTCGAAGGAAGTGCGTGTAGGAGTGGTGGGGGTGGGCTCTATGGGAGGATTCCATGCAGACTATCTCCTCAAGGGCGAGGTTCCGCGGGCCCGGCTGGTGGCCGTCTGCGACGTGCGGCCCGCCCAGTTGGAGCGGTTCAGCGGCGTGAGCAGATTCGAGGACGCCGGAAAGCTCCTGCGCTCCGGCGAGGTGGACGCGGTGATTGTTGCCACTCCCCACTACTTCCACACGACGGTCGCGATTGATGCCTTCCAGAACGGCATTCATGTCCTCTCCGAAAAGCCCATCTCCGTTCACAAGGCGGATTGCGAGCGGATGATTGCCGCGCACCGGGCGAATCCGAAGACCGTATTCGGTGCGATGTTCCAGATGCGCACCGAGCCGTTGAACATCAAAGTGCGGCAACTGGTGAAGAACGGGGAACTGGGGCCGATTACACGGATCAGCCTCATAGTGACCAGCTGGTTCCGGCCCGAATCCTATTACGCCAGCGGGGGTTGGAGGGCGACCTGGAAGGGGGAGGGCGGCGGTGTCCTCCTGAACCAGTGCCCGCATAACATCGACATATTGCAGTGGACGGTGGGAATGCCCTCACGCATTTCCGGGCACTGCTATTTCGGGAAATACCATTCCATCGAGGTGGAGGACGAGGCCAACGCTTACCTGGAATATCCGAACGGCGCCACCGGCATGTTCATGACCACGACGGGAGAGGCTCCGGGAACCATGCGGCTGGAGATAGCCTGCGACCGGGGGAAGCTGGTGGTGGAGCATGGGAGGATATCGTTCACGCGGAACGAGGTATCCACGGCGGAATTCAACCGCACCACCGATGATTTCTTCGGGGCTCCTGGGACATGGGATGTGGAGGTTCCGGTCCATGGCGGCGGCGGCGGACACGCCGCCATAACCCGGAATTTCATCGGGGCCATCCTTGACGGCACCCCCCTGATCGCCCCGGGCGAGGAGGGCATAAACTCGGTCGAATTCGCCAACGCGATAATATTCTCGTCGCTGAGCGGAAAGCCGGTGGATATCCCGATGGACGGGGCGGCCTACGAGGCCAGGCTGAAGGAGCTAATAGCAAATTCGCGTTTCGTGAAGAAGGGTGGTGGAGAGGGGTTCGCGGGCGACATGAAATCGTCCTTCAAGTAGCGAAGGCCGCCCGCCCGGCGATACTTCATTTCTGAATTCTGTTGCAGCGTAGTGCAGAGGGGTTTTTACGGGCTTTCGGCCAATCCGCTCATGACTTGGAGGGCGTCCCCTCCTCTCCCTTACGGGCGCTTGTTACACGCATGTTCCCTCTCCTCCCCGCGCGAGCGGGGAGGAGAGGGCGGGGAGAGGAGGGGTGTAATCCGGGA
>Ga0315280_10010488_pt1 | contig 11609 bp, 11 predicted proteins | sample YL17G06_40_MG_FD_203697 | JGI IMG/M metagenome (GOLD analysis project Ga0315280, IMG submission 203697) | Sediment microbial communities from Yellowstone Lake, YNP, Wyoming, USA - YL17G06_40 | ecosystem: Environmental > Aquatic > Freshwater > Lake > Sediment | place: USA: Wyoming | collected... | reverse complement strand
TTCTGGAGGCGCTCCATCTCGTCGTCGGGGAGCGGGCTGGGCCAGTGGAGCTCGATGCGGCGGTCGGCGGGGCTTGTCCGCAGCACCCCCGCCGCGTCCAGGTACGCAAGCGCTAGTTCCACGACCCGCGCCAGGCCGTCGCCGTAGGCGAGTCGCTTCTTGGCCGTGCGGGCGAGCAAGCCGCTTAGCAGTACCCGAAGCGCAGTGGCGCTGGTGAGGTAGCCGACGTTGCCCCGGATCAGCCCCGCGGCCAGCGGCGTGACGGCCGAGACCTTGTCCAGCGCCTGACGCACCTGATCGATGTGGGCGTCCTCGCTGGGCGAGCCGGTGTCGCTGCCGAACTCCTCTATGCTGGCCTGGAGGTTGGCGGTGGACCACATCTGTCCCGGCGCCACCGGCCTCTCCAAGAAATCGTCGATGCCCTTGCCGAGGTACATCTTGAACGATTGATAGGTCACGCGGCTGGCGCGGTCGCTCAGGCGCGTGTTGAGCTCGTCCTGAAGCGGGATGAGCGGCTCGACGTCCCCCAACCCCTCGTAGCTGCCTGGCAGAGCCATGTTCTGCACGTGGACGATCGGCAGCCGGCCGAGCGTGTTCAGCCCCTCGCCCACAAGCACGCGGTCCTCGTACCGCTGCCACCAGGTGGCGCCGATGATCTCCACTACTTCCACGCAGGCCGGCTCGTGGTCGCCGCGGCCCCGGATCAGGCCGAACCACCCTCGCCTGCCGCCCTCCAGTCGCGCCGGGTGCTTGTAGTACCTCTGTACCCAGTAGCGCAGGCGGCGGTAGTCGTCCTCTTGAAGGATGGGCAGGATTCTTGTGGCCTCGACCGTCTCGAGCTGGATGTTGGCGGCCCAGGCGACGGCCTGCTCGGCCTGCCTGTCGAGCGTCGCGGCGGCGGAGAGTTGACGATCCTGCTCGGTGCTTGGGAGCTTACCTGCCTGCGCCGGTATGCCCGGCCGGCCCGCCTCCGGTGGGGGTCCTGAACCATTGGCGGGCTGGTCCGCGGGGCGCAGCAGGGCGGGAGGGATAGGGGACCCCAATCCCGATGCGTTGGGATTGGGGACCCATGCCGCGGAGCCGTCGGCCGGGGTGCGGAGGGCGACGTCAACGAAACCGTATACCGACCCGAATAGGGCCATCTCCTGTAGGAAGCCGATGCCCCCGTTTGCCTCCAGCAGGGCGGCGATGAGCCGTTCGACGACCTCTGCCAGCCGCCTGTCAGCGGCCAGGCTGCGGATCACGGGCGGCTTGCCAAACAGGAAATCAATGCCTGTCTGCACCCGCCAGGCGATGTCGTTCTCGATGACGACCTCCTTGCGGCGCAGGTCGGTGAGGTACTGGTCATAGGAGGCGCGGCCTGCGGCGCCGGTGATCCTGGGAGGGAGGCCCACTTCCTGGGCCTGGAAGTACGGCCGGCTGCTGGCGTTCAGGCCGCTCGCCGCCGGGCCGATGGCCGGGACGAGCGCATTGCGGAAGTAATCCCAGTATCGCTGGTATCGCTCGGCCAGATCCGCCGAGTGCCGGTCCACTAGATATGTAAGGTAGTCGACGTCAAGTTCCGGGTCGGCGAAGCTGTCGATCTCGAAGCCCATCTGCACTCTCCTCATCCTCACGCCGTCCGCCGCCGCCAGCGCGCAGCAAAGCGGCGCACGCAGCGGGCACTACGGTCGCAACCCCATTGGCCGCAACCGGAAATCAAAAAACGAATAGTTGCCTCCGGGACCCTCGGCCCCGCCGCGGGCGCTGCGCAGTAGCGCTGACTGCGGGCTTGTAAACCGACACGTGCCTGCATAAAGTAGGCGCGGCAGGGTTTGGGCCCGGGCTGCGACGCACGCGGACGGCGTGCAGGAGTCCCAGGAATGAGCGAGCCACACGACACGTATCGCAGGCCGCTGGAGGACCGCTATGCCAGCCCCGCCATGCAGGAGCTGTTCAGCCCGCAGCGGAAGTTCGCGACGTGGCGGCGGCTCTGGCTGGCCCTGGCCGAGGGCCAGCAGCAGCTTGGCCTGGACATCAGCGACAAGCAACTCCGCCAGATGGCCGAGCACCTCGACGACATCGACTTCGCCAAGGCAGAGGAATACGAGCGCCGCTTCCGCCACGACGTGATGGCCCACATCCACGCCTACGGCGACGTGGCCGAGAAGGCCCGGCCGATCATCCACCTGGGCGCCACCAGCCAGTACGTCAACGACAACACGGACCTGATCCTCATGCGCGAGGCGCTGGCGCTGCTGATCGGCACGCTGGCCAACATCGTTGACACGCTCGCCGCGTTCGCCGCCAAGTACCGCCACCTGCCGTGCCTGGCCTTCACGCACTTTCAGCCGGCCCAGCTCACCACCGTCGGCAAGCGGGCGGCGCTGTGGTGCAATGACTTCCTGATGGACACACTCGAACTGGAGCGGCGGGCGGCGGAGCTGGAGTTCCTGGGCGTCAAGGGCACCACGGGCACGCAGGCGAGTTTCCTGGCGCTGTTCGGGGGAGACCACCAGAAGGTCAAGGACCTGGACCGCATCGTCGCCGAGAAGATGGGCTTCGAGCGGATCTGCCGCGTCTCGGGCCAGACCTATAGCCGAAAGGTCGACGCCGCCGTCGCCTCCGCCCTGGCGGGGGTCGGCGCCACCGTCCATAAGTTCTGCAATGACATTAGGTTATTGGCTCACCTGAAGGAGATCGAGGAGCCCTTCGAGACCACTCAGGTCGGCTCCAGCGCCATGCCCTACAAGCGCAACCCGATGCGCTGCGAGCGGGCGACGGGGCTGGCGCGCTTCCTGATGGACCTGTCGGCCAGCCCCCTGCACACCGCCGCCGAGCAGTGGTTCGAGAGGACGCTGGACGATTCATCCAACAAGCGCCTGGCCATGCCGGAGATGTTCCTGACGGCCGACGCGATCCTGCTGATCTGCCTGAACGTGGCGCAGGGGCTGGTGGTCTACCCGGCCACCATCGCCGCCCACCTGGCCGAGGAGCTACCCTTCATGGCCACCGAGAACATCCTGATGGCCGCGGTCAAGGCCGGCGGGGACCGACAGGACCTGCACGAGCGCATCCGCCGCCACAGCCAGGCCGCCGCCGAGCAGGTGAAGCAACACGGCCGGCCCAACGACCTGCTGGACAGGATCAAGAACGACGCGGCCTTCGACGCGGTGGACGTGGACGAGCTGATGGACCCGGCGGCCTTCATAGGCCGGGCGCCGCAGCAGGTGGAAGAGTTCCTCGCCGCCGACGTCGAGCCCGTCCGCCAGCGCTACTCCCACCTCCTGGGTCAGAAGAGCGAATTGAAGGTCTAGCAAGACCGCTCCGTTAGTCGGAACCGGTGGCTTCCATGCGGCGAAAGGTGATGGTGGTCGTGCTACTGGCGGGGCTGGCGGCGATGGCGGCCGGGGCGGTGATGATCTGGCCGGCGGTCTGGGTGATCGTCAGCGGCGAGGGCCTGCCGGACACCACGCCGCCCCAGGTCCTGCCGCCCACCTGGGCCACGCCGATCGACCTGCCCGGCGTGGAGAACCTGCACCGCATCGACGAGGGGCTTTACCGCGGCGCCCAGCCGACGGCCAAGGGCTTCCGCCGCCTGGCGGAGATGGGCGTCAAGACGGTCGTTAACCTCCGCTCGATCCACGATGACGAGGACGAAACCGCCGGCACCGGCCTGGACTGCATAGACATCCACACCGAACCGTGGGACCTGGACCAACGCCAGGTCGCCGAGTTCCTCCAGATCGTGATCGACCCGTCCCGCCGGCCGGTGTTCTTCCACTGCCAGCACGGTGCCGACCGCACCGGCGCGATGGCCGCCGCCTACCGGATGGTCGTGGAAGGCTGGACCGCCCAGCAGGCCATCGACGAGATGACGCGCGGCGGTTACGGCTTCCACCGCGCATGGGCGGGCGTGGTGGACTTCGTCCGCGGCCTGGATGTCGATGGTCTCCGCCGCCAGCTCCACCTGCCGACCCCGCCCGCCAAGCCTCCAGCGTCGTCTCAACCGTAACATCCCCGCTGGCCGGTGCCTCTCCAAGTACGCTGCTCACATCGCACACTGGGAAGGGGAGTGGGGGCTTTACAATGTACTTGCTTGTGTGTAACATCCCGAACTTCCCTTGCCATCGCTTGCAGGATGCCTCCCATGGAGAACGAACAAGAGCGGCCCACCGGCTGCCTGGCTGGATGCAAGAAGTGCATCCTGTGGCTGTTCCAGGCTGACAGCGAGGGCCCGAAAGGCGCACGGCTGGTTCTCCTGGCGGCTGCGGCGTTCATCTCGCCGCTGATCCAGGCGATCGTCGGGGCGATGGTCCTGCCGCTGGTGTGGCACTACCCGGCCAGCCGGACGGTCGGCGCGCTGGCGGGCCTGGCGCTGGGTCTGGTCGATTCGTGTTTCGTGGTATGGATAATCACGAGGTCGGGCAAGAAGCAGGCATGAGCACCAAGACGATGCAGACAGCCGGCCCGGGCACCTTTGCCCGCGGCGTGCGCCCCGCGGAGCTGAAGCACCTGGCGGCCGACGTGCCGATAGAGATCCCCTCGCCGCCGGCGGAGGTGCTCGTGCCGCTGCTTCAGCACATTGGCGCCCCGTGCGAGCCAACGGTGGAGGCGAAGAAGCAAGTATCGCTCGGTGAGATGATCGGCGATTCCTCGGCCTTCGTGTCGGCTCCGGTTCACGCCAGCATCTCAGGGGTGGTGCAGCCTGCGGCGATGACGACGTTGCCTAACGGCCGGCACGTGCGGGCGATTCCCATCAAGGCCGGCGGCGAGCAGTTGGCCGGCCCGGCGCTGTGGGAGGACCTGTTCGGCGGGCAGTGGCCCACCGACGGGCTGGACCGCCGCGACCCCGCCGAGATCGCCCAGGCCGTGCGGTCCGCCGGCATCGTCGGCATGGGCGGGGCGGGCTTCCCGACGCACGTCAAGCTGCGACGCAACGAGAAGCGCCCCGTGGACACGTTGATCGTGAACGGCTGCGAGTGCGAGCCGTATCTGACGTCTGACTATCGGCTGATGCTTCAGGCCCCCGCGCCGATCATCTCCGGCGCGCTGCTAGCCGCCCACGCCGCTGGCGCAACGCGCGTGCTGCTTGCCATCGAGGACAACAAGCCCCTGGCGGCGGAGGTGCTCAGGCGGGCGGCGGAGCGCAGCGGCGTCGAGGTGCTCGTGGTCAAGACCAAGTACCCACAGGGCGGCGAGCGTCAGCTTGTCCCGGCGGTGCTGGGCAGGGAGGTGCCCACCGGTGGGCTGCCGCTTGACGTGGGCGTGGTCGTGCTGAACGTCGCCACGGTCGCGGCAGTGGCGCGGGCGGTGCTCCGCGGCAAGCCCCTGACCCACCGCATCGTGACGGTAACAGGCGGCGGCATCGCCCAGCCTAAGAATCTCCTGGTCCCGATGGGCGTCAGTTACGGCCAGCTCATCTCCTCGTGCGGCGGGCTTAGGGAGGACGCCGTCAGGGTCATCGCCGGCGGGCCGATGATGGGCTTCGCCGTCGGCGACCTGGATACAGCGGTGACCAAGGGCACCAGCGGCGTGACGGTGCTGACCGAGGGCGAGGTGCGCCGCGCGGCTGAGACCGCCTGCATACGCTGCGGCCGGTGCGTGGACGTATGCCCACTGCACCTTGTGCCGACCAAGATAGCGCTGGCTTCGCGGGCCGGCGACTGGGAGCTGGCCAAGCGGTATTACGTGGAGGCCTGCTGCGAGTGCGGATGCTGCGGGTACGTCTGTCCTGCGGGCATACCGCTGGTCCAGTTGATCCGTGCGGGCAAGGCGAAGGCGGCCTCGGAATAGCGCGCCTCTCAGCCAGCCTGAGGGCGCGAAGACCCCACGACGGTGTCACATGACGGATGGAGAAACTGAAAACTCAAGCGGGCGCGATGCGGCGGCGTCTCTTCACGTGGCCGCGGCTCCGCACGTGTCCAGCATGGCGCTGACCACGCGGCGGATGATGCTGGATGTGCTGATAGGCCTGGTGCCGGTGGTGCTGGCGTCGCTGATCATCTTCCGCTTCTACGCGGCGAAGCAGTTGGCCATCTGCATCGCAAGTTGCCTGGCGGCGGAGCTGATCTTCACCGCGATGCGCCGTCGGCCGGCGTCCGTCGGCGACTTCTCAGCCATCGTCACTGGCGCGATACTCGCCCTGTCGCTGCCGGGCACGGCGCCGTGGTTCGTGGGCGTGGTTGGATCGTTCGCCGCGATCGGCATAGGCAAGGCCGTCTTCGGCGGGCTGGGCCAGAACATATTCAACCCCGCGATGGTCGGCAGGGCGTTCGTGATGATCTGCTTCGCCTCGATGATGGGGGCATCAGCCTACGTCGACCCGTCCTCAAGCGTGGACGTGGTCACGCAGGCTACGCCGATGACCGCCGCCAAGCTGGCACCCGGGACGGCCGGGCCGGACTGGCCGCTGCTGCTGCGACTGTTTCTGGGCAACGTCAACGGCTCGCTCGGCGAGACCAGCGCCATTGCCTGCATCATCGGCGGGCTGTACCTGTGCCTGCGGCGGACCGCCTCCTGGGAGATACCGCTTGGGGCGATCCTTGCGGCGACGGTGATAGGTGGGATCGGCGACCTGGTGAACCCCGCTCATTCGTTCACCATGCTGCACCACCTGGCCGGCGGGGCGCTGCTGTTCGGGGCGCTGTTCATCGCCACCGACCCGGTCACCAGCCCGCTGACGCCCAGGGGCAAGTTCATATTCGGCATCGGCCTGGGGGTGCTGGTCATGCTGATCAGGCTATTCAGCGGTTATCCGGAGGGCGTCATGTTCTCGGTGCTGCTGATGAACTCGGTCGTGCCGCTGATCAACCGTGCCACGATACCGCGGCCGGTCGGCGGCCCGGTGCCCGCCAAAGGATGAAAACTGGACAGCCAGATGGCCCCGAACAAGGGTTACATAAGACAGGCGTGGCTGGTGCTGGCCCTGGCGGCGTGCTTCGGGGGGGCGCTGGCCGGCGTGCAGGCGTCGCTGAGCGGCAGGATAGCGGAGAATAGGCTGTCCGACACGATGAGCCAGGTGCCCGCGCTGGTCAGCGGGGCCGTCAGAGGCGAGCCGGATAAGAGTTTCGGCGAGCTGACCGTCTACCGCGCGCTCGACGCCAGCGGCCGGCAGGTGGGATGGGTGCTGTCCGCCAGGGGCCAGGGCTTCGCCGATGTCGTCCAGTTGCTCATCGGCTTGGACGCCGAGGCCCGCACCATCACCGGCCTATACGTGCTGGACCAGAAGGAGACCCCCGGCCTGGGCGCCAGGATCGCCGAGACGGCGTGGCGCGGCCAGTTTGTCGGCCAGTCAACCGCCAAGCCCCTGGAGGTCGTCAAGTCCGCCCCCGCCGCCAAGGGCCGGATACAGGCGGTCACCGGCGCGACGATCTCCTCGGAGTCCGTCACTGGCATCGTCAACGCGGCGGTGGCGCATTTCCGCCAGGTCCTCGCCGCCGCCGGGGAGAAGCAGGCCAATGGCTAACGGACTTCCAAGCACCCTTAAGCGCTTCACCAACGGCATCCTGCCGGAGAACCCCGTCTTCCGGCAGATACTCGGCATCTGCCCGACGCTGGCGGTGACAAACAGCATGGACGCAGCCATGACCATGGTCGTGGCGGTGGCGTTCGTGCTGATCTGCTCCAACATCGTCACCAGCCTGATCCGCAACCTGCTCAAGCCACACCTGCGGATCCTGGTGTTCACGCTTACGATCGCCGCGTTCGTCACCATTGCCGACCGGTTGCTCGCCGCGTACGTCTACGAGATGAGCAAGAAGCTAGGCCCCTACGTGCCGCTGATCATCGTCAACTGCATCATCATCGCCCGCTGCGAGGTGTGCGCGTCTAGGCAAAGGGTCGTGGCCTCGGTGGCCGATGCGCTAGGCCAGACGGTCGGTTTCGGGTTGGCGCTGGCAGCGATAGCCTCCGTCCGCGAGATACTCGGTTTCGGCACGTGGTTCGGGCTGCCGGTAATGCCGAGTATCTGGCCGAGCTGGGTCATCATGATCCTGCCGCCGGGGGCGTTCTTGACGCTGGGACTGCTGATGGGCGGGGCGAATTGGATCGGCCGGGCGTGGCGGGCCCGGGCAGCGGCGCCGCGGCCTGCTGGAGCATAGGCAAGGACAGGCAACATGGACTACGTCAGCTCGCTCATCCTGATCGCGATATCGACGGCGCTGATCAACAATATGGTGTTCCACTGGTTCGTGGGCAACTGCCCGTTCATCGGCGTGTCGCGTCGGGTGGACATGGCCTTCGGGATGGGGGCGGCGGTGACGTTCGTCGTGTCGCTGGCTGCGGCGCTGAGCTGGGTGTGCACGTATTTCATACTCGCCCCCGGCGCGCCGCTGACAAACTGGATATGGCACAAGATAAGCCCGCAGTCCACCGCGATCGTGGACCTGAGCATCCTGAACTACATCGTCTATATCTTCCTGATCGCTGCGGCGGTGCAGCTCGTGGAAATGTACCTGCGGAAGTTCGTCCCCTCGCTGTACAAGGCCTTCGGCGTATACCTGCCGCTGATCACGACCAACTGCGTTATACTGTTCGTGTGCCTGGAGATCATGAAGCACGTCTCTGGGGCCAGCGGACCTGTGTTCTGGGACCTCGGCAAGGCGCTGACGTATGCCGCCTTCGCGGGGATCGGCTTCATGCTGGCCATCGTAATAATGGCAGGCATCCGCGAGGACCTGGACCATTGCGACGTGCCCGTCCCCCTCCGCGGGGCCGCCATCACCATGATCATAGCCGGCATATTGGCGCTGGCGTTCATGGGCTTCACCGGAATGGACAAGAACCTCGCCGGGCTGCTGAAACAGTAAGGCTTGTGCGATGACCTGGATAGTCTTGCTCATGGCTGCCGGGACGATGCTGCTCCTGGCCATAGTAGCGGGCCACGCCTTGGGCTGGGCCAACAGGGTCTTCCAGGTTCCCACCGACCCGAAGTTCGACGCGGTGCTGGCGGCGCTGCCCGGGGCGAACTGCGGCGGCTGCGGGCTGCCGAGTTGTAGCGAGTACGCAGCGGCGGTCGTGGCGGGCACCGTGCCGGCCAATAAGTGCGCCGTCGGCGGAGTGAGCTGCGCGACGGCCCTGGCGAAGATCCTGGGCATCGAGCTTGAGCAGACCTGGCCATACCGGCCCGTGGTGCACTGCGGGGCGCACTACGGCGACAGGCTGAAGCGGCATCCCTATCGCAATAGCGAGGGCACCTGCGCGGCGGGGAACCTTATCTCGGGCATCCAGGGCTGCGCGTACGGCTGCCTGGGATTCGGCGACTGCGAGCAGGCGTGCAACTACGACGCCATCCACGTCATCGACGGCCTGGCCGCCGTCGACTATGACAAGTGCACCGGCTGCGGGGCGTGCGCGCGGGTCTGCCCGCGGAACATCATCTCGATGGTCCCGTTCAAGAGCGACCGCGTGCTGGCGGTGACCTGCTCCAACCTGGACTTCGGCAAGGACGTCAGGGCCGTCTGCAAGGTGGGCTGCATAGGCTGCCAGGCCTGCTCGCGCGCCAGCGAACTGGTGACCATAAAAGACAACCTGCCTCGGATCGACTACGACAAGTATGACCCCCAGAAGATGGACGGGGTGAACCTGGTCATCAAGAAATGCCCCATGAAGCGAATGCTCATGGTGGGCAAGCCCGGTCCAGCCGACCTACAGGCCGTCGCGGAGGAAAAGGTCCCCGCCATAGCCAAGGCCGACTTCAAGACCACGGTCGACAAGACCGAGTGGCACGGCTAGGTCGCCCGGCCCGCAAGACTAGCCCATCCATCGCTCCTCCAGGCGATGCCGCCGCCGCTGGGCCAGGTAGGCGAACAGCACGCAGATGACCGCCGTTTCGGCCACCACCGCTGTCCCCAGAATGGCGGCATCGAGGTCCAGCAGCTCAGGGCGTCCGATCCGGCCCACGATCAGTGCCCAGGCCATTCCCGCCCCGCCTACCAGGCCGTAGCACACACCGCGAACAAGCCCACGCCGCACGCTCCTAGCCGTCATGCCGAACGGGATCGCTGCGCCGGCCAGTACCACCATTGATGCGCGTGCGTCGCGTGTCAGCAGCACGGGGAAGTAGCCGGCTACGAAGAACACCGTCGCCCACAGGATCGCCAGGGCGACGACCCGCGCTATCTTTTGCCATGGGCGGATTGGCATGGCTGTCAACCCCCCGAAGAAGGATGCGTGGACGATGCCGTGTGCTCCGCCCGCTCGGCCGAGCCAGGCTGCGACGCGGGCGCGTGTGAGCTGCGGTGCAGCGAGAGACCCTCCTCCCCGCCGACCAGCAGCTTGGCGAATCCCTCAGTCATATCGACCTGGTAATCGTTCACGTCGCCCTGGACGATCATGGCCTGGATGCTGCCGTCGGCCGGCAGCAGGCGGAAACCGTCCGCCCCAAGTACGCTAAGGGCGGTGGCCCAGATGTCGGCGGTGATGGCCATGGGCGCGACCACGGTGACCGAAGCGGCCGCGTCAGCCGGCGTGCCGACGTGCGGCCCGGGGCGGGGGTCGATGATGTGGCTGAATCGGTGGCCCCCAATCTCGGTGTACCGGAAGTAGTTGCCGCTAGTGCACACGCCGCCGGAGGAAATCTCAAGCGTCGCCAGCAGCTCCTGGGACTGCGGTGCGAACGGGTTGCGGATGCCGATGTGCCAAAGCTGGCCGTTGGGCCGCGTCCCGAAACATCGCGTGTCCCCGCCGGCCTGGGCGATCCCGCTCCGCGCGCCTTGGGCCATCATCGCCGCCGCGGCACGGTCGGCTGCGTAGCCCTTGGCCAGCCCGCCCAGGTCCACGCAGGCGGTGTCGGCGGTCTTGGTGGCGCCGTCTGGTTCCAGAACTATCTGATCCCAGCTCGACTGTGCCCGGGCCTGGGCGAGCTGCTCGGCCGTGGGCATCTGCCCCATCTTGCCGGCCTGCTTCCATATCTCGATGATCGGCCGGCAGGTCACGTCGAACGCGCCGCCGGTGTCGGTGACAGCCTGTCTGGCGGCCGACAAGACCGCCAGGCTGTCCTCTGACAGTGACACGTGCTCACCCGCACGAGCGGCGTTGAGATGTGAAACTTCAGTCCAATCGACCTTGACGCTCATGCGGGACTCGACCTTGCGGAGCTCGGCCTCGGCGGCGGCCAGCGCTCGGCGGGCAAGATCGGGGTTCCCGCCTGGGGCGACCACCTGGATGGCGCAGTCCGTCCCCATCACGCCGACAGGAAAACTCTGATAGGTCCGCAGCTCCTTGCTCTTCAACATGCCGACGACAGTCAGTGCTACGATGGTGACAAGCAGCAGGGCGACGGCGATGCGAGTCAGCGTGCGTGTCATCTCTGCCGTCTTCTCTTGCCGGCGGGCTTGGCGTAGCAGGCCGTCACGACCGAGTGTATCCCGCCGCGAGGTGTGAACTCGCCGGTCACGGTCATCCGCCTGGGCCGGCAGGCGGCCACCAGGTCGTCGAGGATGCAGTTGACCAGGTCCTCGTAGAACACGCCGCGCTGCCGGTAGCCCTGGAGATAGAACTTCAGGCTCTTCAGCTCAACGCAGAGGCGGTCGGGGACGTACTCGATCTCGATGGTGCCGAAGTCCGGCTGGCCGGTCTTGGGGCAAAGGCTGGTGAACTCCGGCGCCATGTGCCGCACAACGTAGTCG
>Ga0315280_10010486_pt1 | contig 11610 bp, 10 predicted proteins | sample YL17G06_40_MG_FD_203697 | JGI IMG/M metagenome (GOLD analysis project Ga0315280, IMG submission 203697) | Sediment microbial communities from Yellowstone Lake, YNP, Wyoming, USA - YL17G06_40 | ecosystem: Environmental > Aquatic > Freshwater > Lake > Sediment | place: USA: Wyoming | collected... | reverse complement strand
GTTCGCGCCGCCCGACATCGTTTTCCCGTTCCTCGCTCAGGGATACCTGCGGGATGGTCCGGACGGCCGCGACGGCCTGGCGCTTCTGAATGCCAGCGACTTCGGTAACCACCACCACCTCGACAGCCTGGACCTCTACTACTGGAAGGATGGCCACGAGCTTCTCTCCGACCTGGGATACCTGTGGGATCACCCGGACTCCTACCAGACTCGCAAGACCCTCTCTCACAACACAGTGTTGGTAGACGGGGCCGATCAGAAGAGCAAGGGCCGCAGCGGAAGCTTCCACTTGTTCGCCGTCACCCCAGAGGTCAAGGTCATGGAAGCCTCCTCGCGAGCCTACGAGGCGGCGAGCGTCTACCGGCGCACGTGCGTGCAGGTGGACCACGAGGCTGCGGGCTCGTATCTGCTGGACATCTTCCGCGTCCAGGGCGGCGGGAAGCGTCAGTACGTCTTCCACGGCCCGGGGACCGACTATCGGGTTGCTGGTCTGCGCCTCGTGCCCGCGGCGGACTCCCCGGGCCTGCAGCTGGAGAACCTGCGCCAGGCTTCGGGCGCCCAGCCATGGCATCTCACTTGGGCGCTCAGCGAGGGCTATGCCCTGACCGCCTTCGCACCTGGCGGTTCAGGAGAGACAGTGCTGCTCGGTGACGGCTGGGGCCAGCGCGACCATCGGAACACCGATCGTGGGACGACGCTGCCGTACGTCGTCCGCACCTGTGAGGGGCCGGGGCTGGACCAGTTCGTCACCGTGTTCGCGGGCGCTCCTCAGGGCCGGGCGCTCGTGAATGCCGTGCGCCTCCTGACGCTCCCGCCGGATGCGCCGCGCGGCGCCGTCGCGGTGGAGGTCGAGACAACCGCGGGGTCAGACCTGATCGTCTCGATGCTCACGCCGGCACCGCTTGTCCTGTCCACCTCGCTCGGCGAGGTGAAGACCGATGGCCGCCTGGCGGCGGTGTTGGGCGTGGCGGGCAAGCCCACCGCGGCCTGCCTGGTAGGCGGCACGGAACTCTCTGCCAGCGCGGCGATCGTCAGCTGCCCGGCGGCCCGCTACACGGGGAAGGTCCTCGGGAACGCCAGTGGGCGCGGCGAGTCCCATTACGTGCTAGAGGGGCGCCTGGGCGGAGATCAGAGCCTGGTCGGGCAGACGCTCTTGATCCAGGACGGAGCCACCACTCGCGCTTACCCGATCCGCGGCATCCATGCTGAAAATGGACGGGCGACGGTCTACACCAAACGCGACGGCGTCGGCTTCGAGGCGCGTCCCGGTGCCATGTGGGAGTTCGTCCCGGTCATGTCCTGGAAGCAGCGTTGAGGGCGCCGTCACGCATGGTTTCGCTGAGCCTGAGCGCACAAGACGCGCGCCAGGGGCGGAACCGCCGAAATCGGCTACAGAGTGCCTCAAAAGCTTCCGGAGACGGCTGCGAAGGCCCGGCGGATCGGCCTCGCTGCGCAGACCGCCGTTGTGGGAGAGTTTGTCCGCGGGAGTATCCTGGAGGAGACTAGACTCAATAACGAACCGTCTCCAGATGTGGACGAGGTCCGGGGTTCGGGGATGAGTGCAGCTTCCTCTGGGATATGGTGGTTCCAAAACGCGCTTTGCCGTCCGACGGCCGAGGTGATCCACCGCGGTTAGCAGTGGAGCCCTCGCCCGCGGGCGATTCAGTAGACCAAGAGCCGCAGCACCACGCCGCTGCTGGGCCGTGCCACCCAGACGGAGTTGTCCGCGAGGTTGGGAGCAACGATCTCGTCGCCCGCGGTGGGGGTCGCGACAGCTCTCTCCCATCCGCAGCGAGGTGGGTCAGCCGGCTCCTGCTCGTGACCCAACAGGACCCATCATGGGGCGACACAGAGAGACGCATTTCAGGCTCGAACCCAGTGGCCTCCCAGAGCTGTCTTCCGTCAGCCGCGAAGTGGATCACCTTGCTGTCGTACCGCCCCACATCGTGGCGTCGTTCGAGCCAAGCGGCCCAGCACGACCCGTCCACGGGGTTGACTGCGGTGGCCTCGAAGCCGGCATACCAGCCAGTAGCCGACAGGCGCCAGAGCTGCCGGCCATCCGCGGACAGGTGGACCAGCGCGGAGTGCACCTCATGTGCCGGTCTGTCCGCTTTCTCCGGGTCTGACCAGTCACTTGCCCAAGAGGACCCGTCCATCGGGTTGACGGCAGAGCCCGTCGCGAACGTGTGTGCTCGCGAGAGCTCTGTGCCATCCGCAGACAGGTGGATGAGCGCGCCCGCGTCGATGACCCAGCAGGAGCCATCGTTGTGGTTGACCGTGACCAAAGAGGGAGCTGCGAAACCCTCCTTCCGCCACACGTCCGAACCATCCGCGGCGAGGCGCGCGACTTGCTTGCCCTGGGAATCAGCGATATAGCAGGAGCCATCCTGCGAGTTGACGGACGCCGAGCAGGGGGAACGGAAGTCCCCGCCACTCCACATCGTTTCGCCGTTCCTGGCGAGGTGGACCACGCGCGCGGCGGCCGGGTCAGCCACCCAGCAGGACCCATCTACGGGGTAGACAGACAGCGAGACGGGACTGTTGAAGCCGCCGCGGTGCCAGGCCTCGACTATGCTCTCATCGCGGAACAGGCTCACTCGCTCCGTCTTCCTTGTCCACCGGTCGTGCACGAAGATGTCCGTCGCGCCGCTGGTGTCCCCAGACACGAGGTTGGCCGCATGCGAGGTGAAAGCAACGTACCGCCCGTCGGCGCTGAGGGCGGGACTGAGGCTGCCCAGGAATCCTTCGCGAGGAACGAACCCGCCCTTGTCGGCCTGCGTCCCGTCGCTGGCCACACTCACCCGCTCGGTCTTCCCGGTCCGCCAGTCATGCACGAAAACGCCGCCCTTGCCACTTATGCTACCGGCCACAAGGTTGCTGGCGTCTGAGTGGAACGCGACGTACCGGCCGTCGGCGCTCAGCGAGGGAGAGCCACTTGCCGAGCTCCCCTGCGTCCCATCGCTGGCCATGCTTACGCGCTGCGTCGTTCCAGTCTGCCGGTCGTGCACGAAGATGTCGAGCGCGTCGTTCGTATCGTCGGGCACGAGGTCGCTTGCCTCCGACTCGAATGCGATGTACCGCCCGTTAGCGCTCAAGACGGAGAGGTAGCTGTTGTCGGTTACCCACTCTGTCCTGTCGGCCTGCCGATCGCGCACGAAGAGGCCTTTCGAATCGTGGTGGAACAGAACGTAGCGCCCGTCCGCGCTGATGCCACGAGCACTGCAGGGCGCGCGGTCCGGGCTCCCATCGGCGGCGATGCTCGCCAGTTCCGTCGTCCCAGTCTGCCGGTCGCGCACCAAGACGCCTTGCGTCCAGTACACACGGCCGGCCAGAAGTTGCCGGACAACTGACTCGAAGGCGACATACCGCCCGTCACCGCTGAGGAAGGGACGCAGACTTTCCATGCGGCCCTGCGCGCCATCGCCGGCGACGCTCTCGCGTGTGGCGAATCCCGTCAGCACAGTAACTGCCACCATCACGACGGAACGGAGGGTGAGGCGCGCCGGCAAACGGAATCGCCGCGCGTTGACTCGCGGATCAGCCACACCTCGTGCCATCAGCATTGCCGCCCTCCTTCCTGTGTACCAGGAGCTCGAGAGAAGCCTCCCTCGAAGAGGACGAAGGCACGTCATCGCGGCCCGACCGCAGCCGGTACACGGGCGGGCAAGGCTGGGCCGTCGCTGGCCACGCTCACCCGCTCCGTCGTTCCCGTCCTCCGGTCGTATACGAAGATGTCGCTCGCGCCGTTCGTGTCGTCACTCACCAGGTCGCCGGCAAGCGAGGCGAACGCAACGTACCGGCCGTCGGCGCTGAGGGAGGGCGCGTAGCTCTCACCGTGGCTGCGCCGGTGACCCGATGGCATACCCAGTGGCAGTGGCGGGCCATAGCTACGCCACGGGGTGCCTTAGGCACCGCCGACCACGCTCGCCCGCAGGCTGGTTCCTGTCGGCGCCGCCCCGCCGAGCAGCGCAGTGAGGGTCACCAGCAACACAGGACCCATCGCGATGGTGCGCGGGGCCCAAAGCCACCGCACCGCCGCCCAGAGACCGGCCGGACCCGGTGTAACCTCCATCAGCACCTCTCCTGTATACCAAGAGTTCGGGAGAAGCCTCCCTCAAAGAGGATGAAGGCACATCATCGCGGGGCGACTTCCACCTCGACGCGCAGAAGATCGTTGCCTCTGCGAGCCACGGCGTGGAAGCGGTTCGTGGTGTCGAAGGCGATGCGAGCGTTTGGGAAGTCGGAATACCGCGCGGGCATCTCCGCTCCGTCCGCCACGACGACCCCCCTCGTCCCGGTCACAGCACCGTACACTATATGTGTGCTGTCAGGACTGGAAACCGGCCCCACGATGCGTTCATAGCCGCCGCCGACTCGCCCGTCGCTAACAACGAACCTGCGGCCGTCGCGGAGGGCGACATAGGTTAGGTGTTCACTGTCCGGGGAGTAGAGGAGGGAACCTTTCACGATGGAGTCGTAAGCACTTCCTTCGGCTCCGTCAACGACTACGAACTGCTCCCCGGCGCGGCCCGCGATGCAGGCAAGGTGGCTGCTGTTTGGGGAGAACACGAGCGAAGCGGCGGCAACACCGGCATAGTGCTTTCCCTCCTGCCCGTCCACGACCACCACCCAGGATTCGCGGTCGGCCAGGGCAACGTAGGCGAAGTGTCTGCTGTCAGGGCTGAAGCGGGGGCTCTCCAACGCGACCCCGTCGTACTCCTTCCCCTCCCGGCCGTCGAGCACGATGGCCCACCGTCCGCCGACGGACGATCTCGTGCTGTAGGCCAGGTGCTTGCCGTCTCGGCTGAGACCCACATAGGCGAAGTTCTCCTGGGAGTGCGCCCCCAGCACCTGTTCCCGGCCGTCTGCCACGAGCAGCAGCTCGCCGCCGCGGTAAGCCAGGTAGGCGTAGTGCTTACTGTCAGGGCTGAACGCGAAGAACTGCTTGCCAAGGAAGCTGTACGGGCCGCTTCTGACCCCGTCTACCACCACGAAGAAGCGGAGGTCTGCACCCTCACGCTGCGAGCCGGCATATGCTATGCGCCTGCCGTCCGGGCTCAGGTATGGCCCCCAGATCCAATCGTACTGCCTGCCCGCCCGACCGTTCACGACGACCACGTGCTTGCGGCCACGCCTGGCCCAGTAGGCCACTCCTCTATCGGTGAAGAGGTCACCCCAGTAGCCGATCCAGTCGTAGGCCTGGCTCTCGACGCCGTTCACCACCAGCCGGTACCTCCCCGCCCGGCCCTTCTTCCTGTCCACCTCCCACCAGGGAGTGGATTGCCCAATAGTTCCGCCGCGACCGGCCTCGAACATCAGCCGCCTGCTGTCCGGGCTGAAGCGGGGATCAGAGACATCATCGTAGGCCCTGCTCTCTGCCCGATCGGCCACGACTCGCCACTTCCCCCGGCTCTTTGCGGCGAAGGCGAGCCGCCTGCTGTCGGGGCTGAAGATCACGCCGCGGACCTCGTCGTATCGCCTTCCCTGCCGGCCATCCACTGTTACGGCCGATCCGCTTCCCTGATGGAGGACATAGGCGACACGACTGGCATCTGGGCTGATGGCCAGCTGGGATACGCCAGCCGGAAGCCTCGCCAGGCGCGTCTCGCGTGTCAGGAGTCCGCTCTCAACCCCACTGGCCGCAACGACGGACTGGAGAGAGACCAGCCCCGCAAGCACTGCGAAGCCCGGAATCCCCGTTGCCCACCTCATCGCTGGTCCCCCGCCGCCGGCTCAGTCGCAGAGTCCGCCGGGCGCGACGGGGACGCCCTCTCCTCCTCTGCGATCTCCTTCAGCGCCTCCTGAGCGTCCTCGTGGCCCTGGGGCAGCTGCGAGAGTATGTCCTTCGCCTCCTGGATCCGCCCACGGAACTGCTCGGCCCGGCCAAGCGCGTACCGCGCCTCGTTGTCAACCGGTCCATGGATCTGGAACGGGCGGCTCGGATCGCGCTTGGTGAGGGCGGCAGCGATAGCGATGTGCCGCTCCGACTCCAGGCGCCGTCGCTGCGCGGTTCCTGGGTCTGGCAGCTGAGGCCCGCGTAAGGCCCTGCGCACGATGATCGCCAGGTTGAGGTGTGCGTCGGCGTCAGACGGGCTCATCTCAAGCGCCTCTTTGAGGAGCGTGGCGGCCCGGGGGAGCTGGCCTGCCGAGAGCGCCTGGTAGCCCTCCTGCAGCTTCGTGGCGGCGAGGCCCTGCGCGAGGCCGTCTCGGACATGTGTCGGCACGTATTCGAGCAGCATACTCCTGGCATCCTTGCCCATGACCTCTCGAAACGCCTGGCAGATGGCATCACTATCGGGCGGTTGCGCTCCCTTCAGCTTTCCCACCACCTTGGCGAGGGTGCCTGCTGGCTGTCCCTGGAGCAGGCGGTCGATGAGCTCGGTAGCATAGAGGTAGCTCGCCTCGTCCAGACCGCGATCCCCAGCGACGACGAACTCCCTCTCATACGTGGCCCGTGTCCAGGCGAGCAGGTTGATCCTCTCTCGCAGCGGGTTTGCCTCTCGCCCTGGAAGGAAGTGCTCCCGGCATAGCTGCAGGTACTCCGGCGCAACCTGAGCGACGACCTGGAGCGCCACCCAGTTGGCGACCCCCTCGCTGAACCATCGCGTGAAGGGATGGTCACAGCCCAGTCCATCCAGAATCACCTCAGCGGCTTCATGGATGGTCGCGGCGCGCAGAGTGATCGCGGAGCCAACCGCCAGCTCATCGATTGGCTGTGCGACCCACTCCGCGAGGCCGAGGCCCGGCGGTGTGCGAAACGTTCCGTCATCCCTGACAACAAATGGCAGGAACCCCTTCCCGGCAGGAGTATTGACGCCCTCACCGGTGATCCCAGAGCAGATCTGGAGCATGAAGCGGTCTGTACTCGGGTCATAGGTGAGGTCCACCACACCATCGTGGAGACCGCCGGAGGCCTTGAGGTCAGCCTCGCGGTAGATCCGCGCATCGCTGAGCATCGGCAGGAAGAGGGCGTCGGTTAGGGTTTCGACGCCGGACACGACGGCCGAGACAGTGCGATGGGCCGTATCGATGCGCTCCGGGCATCCGAGCAGATCAGCCACGCGTTCTGCCATGCCCTTCTGATCCAAGAAGGCCTGCGTCACCGCGGGTATTCTGGCCCTGCGAGGCGGGATCACACGCTGGGAGACTGCCATCAGGTCTCTCGCCTGCGCCTCCAGGCCTGTAGGGTAGCTCACCGTGATATCGCCCACGGTGAGCTTCTGGTCGAGCGTCAGCCCTGTGCTTGGAGGTGGCTGAGCTGGCCTCGGGCCCGTGGCCTCAGCGAATGCAGCGAGCGGCACAGTCGCGAAGGCAAGAAGAAGGCCCAGAGCCAGTCGAGTGCCTCTCATGGATCGGTCTCCTGTACGCCGGGCACCGTGGTCAACTGCCTGAAGCTCTTCATCTCCGTATCCCACCAGTACAGTACCGTCGGCTTCTCCGCAGTCGCCAGCTCGATGCCGTCGTAGGCGAGTGTGAGGCGGCCCGCTGGCTGGCCGGGGCCCTCAGGGATCCAGGTCTCGACTTCACCCGGTTTTCGCAGTCGCAGCACCGTGTGCAGGCTTTCGGGGCGCGCCGGCACATGTTCCCAGTAGGCGAGCCAGAGTAGCTTCCAGCTGTTCTCGGTGCGCACCAGCGCGACCACGCGAAGCTCGTCTCCCCTGCGCAGCAGGAACGCGGCGTCGGGCACTCCGTTCCCATCGAGATCGCCGACACACAGCCACGGCTGCGCCGTGCCCGCGGTCACTGCCGGGTCGTACTCCCGCATCTCTGGCGGGGCATACCCGCGCAGCTGCGGCAGCATTGTGCGCCGTTCACTCAGTTCGTGGTACATGGGCACACGCAGAGATGCGAAATCCAGATCTGTCACCCGCCGCTTCGCGTCGAACGTCACCTCAGCGCCCAGCGCCGCGGCAACTGGCCGGAGTGGAATCATCAGATGTCTACGTCTCAGGTAGGGTGCCCTGGTCAGTCCCAGGCGACCGCCGTTTCGCGTCATCACCCGCGTGCCCGGCCGCAGCCTGACTACCCTGGCCCCTCTTGTCAGCACCGCCTCCCCATCTCTCGCCTCCACCTCCGCACCGAGCGCCTCGGCGGCCATGCGTGCCTGGAGCCAGGCCTCGCCGTTTCTGATGTAGGCGTACGTCCCCGCCGTAGTCAAGCCAGTGCACGCGCGTACCGCCTAAGGTCACCACGATGTCGTCGCCGTAGTAGCGGAAGTATAGCTCTTCCGTGGGCTCCAGGTTCCGGGTGCTCCACTCGAAAGAGATCGGTCCTGTCTGGCGGAACTGCGGGCCAACCTCCAGCCAGTTCTGGCTTGGGTCGTAGTGACCAGACACGCGCACCCGGACGGAACCGATCGGGCCTTTCCAGGAGGCGCCTGTCTGGATCTTATGGCTGAAGACTCTCCGCTGCTTGTTGCCGAGGGTGATGCCGAGTTCCGACGTGTACGACACCTGGATGCGGCGCCTCTGCCCGGCTCTGAACCTGACCGTCTTGACGCGCCAGCACGTGATGTCCCACGGGCCCTCCGCCAGCCCCCCCTCGACCCGCGCGGGCACAGCGTGTCCGTCACCCGTCGTGGCGAAGGTCAGGAATCCGCGGGGCCGTCCTGCCCGCGGCCCGGTGACGGTTTCGGGAAAGCCCATGCGCACGACCGTGGCCGGGCCGGTGTTGTGGAATAGGTAGTCGCATCGCGCCCGCCCAATCTCGGGATAGATGTCCACCCTCAGGTCCATCTTCTCCATGACGATCGAGGGATGCTCCTGCATGGGGCGGATGGCGCCGCCCACATCCCAGATCCCGGTGTCGTTCGCGCAGGCCGGAGCGAGAGAGAGAAGCAGCAGAAAAACGGGCGCGATCAGTAGCCGAGCCTTCATCTGTTTCCCCCCTTTCCCTCGTGACACATGGGCTGACTGCTCTGCCCGGAACCCAACCGCTTCATGGTACCGCAATGGTACTGCTACGATACCCATACGCGACGTGACCCCGGGACGGTGACCCCAAGCCGCGGGATAGCCGGGGTTGGGGGGGTAGCCTGAGGCCGGTTCCACGGGCGATCAGCAAGGACAGGTTGAGGCTGGTCAACCGGCGATCTGGCAGGACGCATCCCCCTCTCACGAAGTTGCCCCGTGCCTCTGTGGATCGGAAACACGCACGGACCAGTTGCCGATCGCGTCCTTCTTCATCTGCACGCGCGCGCCAAAGGCCTCACAGACCGCGCGAACGGGCACGTGAAGCGAACCATGCTGAACATAGGGAGCGAACGGGAGCAGGCTCTCTCTCTTCTCGGGGAGTAGCAACGCCTGAGTTGAGTCAACCGTCAGAGCAAGGGTCTTAGCCCTCCGATGGATGAAACCGGTCCGCTCGCCGCGAGACCACGCCAGACTCCCCCCCAGGCAGCACGCGAGGCTGCTGAGATACCCGTCGAGATGACCGTGTCGCAGGTTTAGCTTCATCCTCAGCCCCGCGTAATGGCCGTCGAAAACGGCGTCCGTGATGAGGGGCGACACGGCAAAGTCAAGAGCGGCGTCCTCGTCTGGCTCCCAATCCTGGAACTGCCACGCAATCCGATCACCATGACGTGTCGCGCCCCGCAAGTAGGCCGTGACCGTGGCATCCAGGGGGAAAACCTTCAGGATCATCAGCACCTGCACGCTGCCGATGCTTCCCTTCCAGGAGCGCCCGGTCCCGAACAGGTAGCGGTACACGTAGCAGTCCGTCTCGTCTATGCCAGGGGGTTCCTGGTAACGTACTCGTATGATGCGGCGCTCCCCGCGGGCGAAGTGCACCTTGCTCACCCACCATCGCCCCCAGCGCTGCTCGGATGATTCCGCCACCCATCGCGTTGGCCTGGCGGCCAGTGGCCGTCCGTCAACCTCGGCCCGGAAGCGCTGGTACCGTCCACGTTCATAGAGGACCTGCTCTGGGAAGCCCATGACGACGGTCTGGGGCCGGCCTTCGTTGCTGAACTCGAACTGGACGACCGTGCGCGCAAGGCGAGGGGAGAACTCGATTCGGATGAACTCGCGAAGAAGGCGGACTGGGGATTCACCGCTCATCGCTTGATATGTGCCGCCGATGCCCAAGAGAGAGTTCATGTCTGCCGACGAGCATCGAGCGCCAGCAGCGCACAGATATGCCAGCCAGATCACGGCAGCACGACGACCGATGTGGAAGTCACGCATCCCGCTGCACCTCCTGCACCGCGACGTCAGGCATCAGCGAACTGCTCCAGCGAGTGCTGGAACTTCAGGTACTGGTGCTTGTAGCGATCGCAAGCCCCTTTGCTCACGCACTTGTTGCCGAAGGTCCTCCTGCTCGTGACGTTGTCGTCTGCCGTCCCCGGTTCGCCTATGGTGTCCCGGATGTCGACGTACCAACCCGTGTAGCTCTTGTTCTTGGCCTCGATGGTGACCCAAGTCACCCCAGTGTACGCAGAGTCATACTGGTTGGACGGCTTCTGCTCGATCTTCGTCTGCTTGGAGACAGGCTTCTCGGTCCTCCGCGCGCGGTCCGGAAACTCATCTGCCTCCCGGGCCGCCCGCGCTGTCCGAAAACTCATCTGCGTCCCGGAGCAGCCACATAGCCCGTCTCATCCTATTCTGTGCATTCGCGGACACCCCTAGTCTGGGAGGCACAGAGGATGGGAGAGGATGGTGAGCGCGATTTCGACTGGGCGGGGCTACCGGTCATTGCTACCGTGGCGCGACTGCTCTTCTATACCGGACGCATCAGCGACGGACCCCCGCCCAGTGACTCCAGCCGAGGGGGCAGCCGGAGTCGGGGGGTGCTCTCAGGCCGGCTTCACGAGCGGTGGACATCCAGAGCCGTGAATAAGAACGAGGGGCCGGTCCTGTCCGCGGTCCTGGTGGACCAAGCCGACTCCCTCTACGATCACTCTCGCCGACTGCCCCTTGGGCATGAACGCTCCACCCTCCGCCCCCGCTGGCGGCGCGCCCGGCGTCGGCTACCGGGGCCCATAGTGTGGCAGCGCCTGCCCCAGCTCGTACGCCCCCAGATCCGGTCCCTTGCCTGCGTACCCGTCGTTCAGGTTCGGAAGGACCAGACCTGCGTCAACAGCCCGTGACTGCGGCTTCAGCCGGAGGTCGTTGACGTTGATCGGGAACTGCTCGCTGAGATCGGCCGGCACCTTCACCCCGGAGGCGAAGGGGGATTCGTTCCCCAGCCAGACCGAGTGGCGTTCGATGCCGCTCTGGCTCCGGAAGTGATCAAATGTGACATATCGCTCGCCACGCCACTTGGCGAACATGGCGAAGGGTCCGCCCGCGAATCCATCGTGGTCGAAGTCAGCCTGTTCAACCAATGGGCTGAACTCCATCGCATAGTCCGCCGGCCCGCCCACAAAGAGGTTGTTGCAGGACATCGCCTTCCCGACTGGCGCGCCCGAGTAGAGGGGCCACGGGATGCCGCTCTTCACTATCGTGTTGTGGAAGAGCAATACCCCAGAGGGACGGTTGTGCATCTTGAAGGGAGTGTACTCCAGGTTGTATATGGCGTTCCGGAAGATATAGGCGGGCCCACCATAGAGCGGCTGGGTGCTGATGCCCTCAAAGCAGTTGGTGATGTGGTTCCTGACTGCGCGCACATTGG
>Ga0315280_10010485_pt1 | contig 11610 bp, 7 predicted proteins | sample YL17G06_40_MG_FD_203697 | JGI IMG/M metagenome (GOLD analysis project Ga0315280, IMG submission 203697) | Sediment microbial communities from Yellowstone Lake, YNP, Wyoming, USA - YL17G06_40 | ecosystem: Environmental > Aquatic > Freshwater > Lake > Sediment | place: USA: Wyoming | collected... | reverse complement strand
CAGACTCCGAGGGAGAGGGCAGGGCTGTTTCTTGGGGTGGCGCTTGCGGGCCGGCTTTCGAAACTGCTGGGTATGCTCCGTCGTGACTCTCCGCCTCGAATAACAGTTCTACCGCCTACTGCCTACTGTCCTCTTCTCTCCCCGACCCCAGTTTGTCTCCACCAAACCGCGGCTTAACGCGCTCGCCAAATATTCGAGAACTTTTTCTTGACAAGGAAGAAACAATTCCTTAATTTTTGCGCGATAAGAACAATCCCAGAAAACCGGAAGGACTTCAGGGTCCACAATGAACACAGTGTCTCCGAAGATAGCTGGCGCTTACGCCAGAACGGGAATGGTTATCCCACCGGCGCGTTTTCGTAGGTGGATGCTGCTGGCATTCATCACGTTCGGAGTTGCCGGGGGAGGGTTTGCGCAAACCACGGGAACAGTGCGGGGGACGGTGACGGACCCCACCGGTGGGGTGATGCAGGGTGTTCACATTGCCGCCCTCCACGCAGAGACCTTCGTGCGCCGTGAGACCACGACCAACGACGAGGGCGACTACATCTTGCCGGCGTTGGCGGTCGGCTCTTACACCCTGACGGTCGATGCCCCGGGGTTCAAGAAACACGTCCAGCCCAATGTCCCGGTGACCCTGGGGCACGTGACGGTGGTGAACCCCCGGCTCGAGTTGGGGCCGGTGACGCAAGTGGTGACGGCCATGGACAAGGCGCCGGTGATTGAGACTTCGAGCACGCAGCTCGGCGTCGTAGTGGGCGACCGCGCGGTGGTGAATCTGCCTCTCAACACGCGCGACACGTACCAGTTGCTACAATTGCAGCCCGGCGTGCAATCTCAGACCGGCATCGACACCCTCTATGGCGCCGACCGGGCCGGAGTGGTTTCGGTGAACGGCGGGCGGGGCCGCTCCAACAATTTCAGCGTCAACGGGGGCGAGGCCAATGACCAGTTTGTGAACTTGCCGGCCATTCAGCCCTCACCTGACACCATCGAAGAATTCCGCGTCATCACCAACGCATTTGACGCCGAGTTTGGGCGGAATTCGGGGGCAGTCGTCAATGTGGTCACGAAATCCGGCTCCAACAGCCTGCGGGGAAACCTGTATGAGTTCTTCCGCAATCGTCATCTGAACGCGCGGCACTTCTTCGACACGGAGACGCCCGACTTCAAGCAGAATCAGTTCGGCGGCACGCTGGGCGGACCGGTCCGCAAGGACCGGATGTTCTTCTTTGCCTCCTACGAGGGCCGCCGCCTGCGCCAGGGAATTTCGTCAGACACCGTCACCGTACCGACGGCTGACGAGCGCACCGGAGACTTCTCGGCGGGTTCTGTCTTCGCGGGAACGCTTACGGACGACTACATGGCCAGCGTGCTGAACGCGCGGCCGGGTTGCGCCGCGGCGATTGCGGCCGCGGGCGGGGCTCCGCTGGCCGCGGGGACGGCTTACGCTGACATCTTCCCTGGGAACGTGATTCCCCGGTCGTGTTTTGACCCCACGGCGGTGGACCTGGTGAACCAGTTTGTGCCTCTTCCGAACTTGCCCAACGCGACTTATCAGAGCGTGCCCGTGTCCCGCCTCCGGGGAGACCAAGTCACCTTCCGGATCGACCAGAAGATTAACGATCACCACCAACTGAACTTCTATTCCTACTTTGACGACGCCGCGACCTTCAAACCGTTTTCCCGGTTTCAGGCGGGGGGCGCAAACCTGCCGGGATTCGGCTCGCTGATGGATGAGCGCATCCAGCAATACAACCTCACCCATACCTGGACGGTCAGCCCTACCACGATCAACGAATTCCGCCTCACTTACTTCCGGGAAGGTCAGGGCGCCTTCAACCATCCGCAATCCACGAACCTGGTTCAGAATTCCTGCAAGAGCGTCCCCGCCAACCAGTGCTTCACCGATCCCGCGAATCCGGCTGCCGGCATAACTCCGGGGCTTGGTGCGGGGCGCGAAGGCGTGCCTTTCATCCTCGTTTCGGGCGGATTCGTGATCGGGAACAACTTTGAAGGGGAACTTCCCCAAGTGGGAAATACCTTTCATGGGGCGGACAGCCTGAGCAAGATTGTGGGCAAACACAGCCTGAAGTTCGGCGCCGACGTCCGTCGGCAGCGATTCGACCAGACTCTCTTTTTCGACATTAACGGTTATTACACCTTCTCCGACGCTGCCACTAACAGCGTCGGGTTCGACAACCCTTTTCCCAGTTACCTGCTGGGCATCCCGGACTCCTACACGCAGGGATCGGCGCAGACCGAGAACGTGAGGAGCAGCGCGCTTTACCTGTTTGCGCAGGATAGCTGGAAGATTCGTCCCTCGGTGACCTTGAATTACGGCCTCCGCTGGGAGCTGAACACACCCATGGCGGATCTCGGACGCCGCATGCAGACCTTCCGGCCCGGCCAGGATACAGCGATTTTCCCCTGCCAACTTTCGGCCTCGAATCCGCTGGTCGAGATCTTCAGCGCCACCAATTGCGGTCCCGGCAGCCTCAGCGAATCTGTCTTTCCCCGCGGGCTGGTGGTGCCCGGTGACCGAGGCATCACCAATGCGCTGACTCAGACTTACTACCACGCCTTTGCTCCGCGCCTGGGGCTTGCCTGGAGTCCCGGCTGGAAGGATGGCTTCCTGAGCGCGTTGACGGGCGGACCCGGCAAGACCAGCGTGCGCATGGGATGGGGCCTCTTCTATAACCCCATCGAGCAACTCGTGCTCGAACAGTTCGGCGCCCAGCCGCCCTTCGGGGGCAGTTACTCTTCACCGGAGCCTCCGCTTTTCAACACGCCTTTTGTGGCCCAGAGCGGAGCGACTTCGCCTAATCCATTCAATGGGATTCTTAATCCCGCGCGCTATCGGGGGCTCGATTGGTCCCGGTTCCGCCCCATCCTGCTGTACGGCCAGTTCCAGTCCAATCTGCGCACGCAATACGCTGCTCAGTACAACTTCACCATTCAGCGCCAGTTCCGCGACGACTGGCTCCTGCAAATCGGCTACGTCGGCTCCCAGGGACATCGCCTGCTCGCAGCACACGACCTGAATTACAGCCAGCCGCAGACCTGTATGGACCTCAACGCGGTGCTGGGCGAGGACACGTGCTCTCCTTTCGGCGAGGACATCGCTTACAACATCCCGGCTGGGGCCATTCCCGACGGTTTCACGTTCCACTTGCCGTACGGTGCGGTCCCCGCGGTGACAGGGCCGAATGCCAACCCGATTACGCTGGTGGGTTTGCGGCGTTACTCTTCGCCGTTCTGCGAGCCCACGACCGGCGCGGGTTGTCCCCCGGACGGCCTGCCGGTGTTCTCGAGCATCTTCGCCATGGACACGATTGCCAACTCGAGTTACAACTCGCTGCAGGCCATGGTGGAGAAACGCTTTTCGAAAGGATTGATGTTCCAGGCGTCCTACACCTGGAGCAAGTCCTTCGATAACGCCTCCAGCTTCGAAGGCCTCTTGAATCCGTTGTGTTATAGCTGCAGCCGCTCCCTTTCGCTCTTTGACGCACGCCACCGGCTGGTCTTCAATTATGACTGGGAATTACCGGTGCCGAAATATAGAGGCTTGAGCGGCAAGCTGCTGAATGGCTGGGCGCTCTCCGGGATTGTCACCTTCCAGAGCGGCTTCCCCGTGCGGATTACTTCCCAAGACGACATCGAACTGATGAACAGCTTCGACTTCGAGATGCCGGGCCAACCCAATCTGGTCGGTAAGTTCCGCAAACTGGATCCTCGAGGGCCGGGCAACAAAGCCTTCGATACTTCCGCCTTTGTGGACCCGCCGCTCGGGACCATCGGCAATTCCCCCCGCACCGTCTGCTGCGGGCCGGGCATCAACAATTTCGATATTGGCCTGATGAAGAACACCTCGCTCGGCGAACGCACTAAGCTCCAGTTCCGCGCGGAGTTCTACAACGTGGTGAACCACGCACAGTTCGTCAGCCCGGACGGCCTCACCACCGACGGCGAGGAATTTGGTCGGGTCAAGCGCACCCGCGGCCCGCGCGAGATTCAGTTCGCGTTGAAGCTTATCTTTTAAGGGCCCGAGATACCGCAGCAACTCGTGGAACGGTGACGTCCGCACCGCTGTCGGCCTTATGCTCTTTTCCATGGCCCTCCGGCAAATACTACCTGAAACCTGATGCCTGACACCTGATACCTGGCACCTGCTCTTTCGCTACCTGCTTGCCACCGGGCGCGTGACTTGATATCTTGCGTCTACGCGTATGCCGGACGGCGCCGTGGCCTCGATTACGCCGTGCGCGGTGGCGTCCTGGCGACAGTGGAGGAAGTATTCCTCCCTGTCACACTCAAGGAGGGACGTGACTATGAGCAGCCCGGTCGAGGTCCCGTTGGAGGCGGAACGCCTGGAGCCGATGTCGTTTGGAGCCCGTTTTGCCGGCGTTTTTCATTCTCCGGGTTCCACCTTTGCGGATATCGCCCGCAAGCCCGGCTGGCTGGCGCCGCTGCTGGTCCTGGTGGCATCCGCAGTGCTTTTCACCGAAGCCATGCTCTGGAAAGTCGGCATGGACCGGATCATCCGGATGTCGCTCGAACAGAGTCCGCGAGCGGCGCAAATGGCGCCGGAACAGGTCGAGCAGGCGGTGACGCAGGGCGGCAAAATATGGGCCATTTTTGCGCATTTGGGGGGCGTACTGGGGACTCCCATCGTCATGCTCATCGTGGCGGGCCTGGGTCTGCTGATCGTGAATGCAATCTTTGGCAAGGACCTGGAGTTCCCGGTAGCCTTCTCCGTCACCTGCTATTCCCACCTGCCTAGTATTTTGGCTATGCTGATGGGGCTAGCCATGATCTTCCTGGGGGATGTGGAACGTTTCAACGTCCGGAATCCTATACCGACCAATCCGGGTTTCTTCTTGAATCCTCTGGAGACTTCCAAGCCTCTGTACGTGTTGGCGAGTTCCCTCGACATCTTTACCATCTGGCTCTTAGTTCTCCTAGGGATCGGGTTCTCGGCGGCGACGGGACGAAAGGTAAAGGCCTCTTCCATCTTCGCCTGTTTTGCGGGGTTGTGGATTGTTTGGGTGTTGATCAAGCTCGGTCTCTCCTTAGCGATGTGATTCCTGGCTCGAAGACTCTGGTGATGGGCTTGAAATTCGAAATCGTGGCACGGGACAAGGGGACGCGGGCGCGGGCCGGACGGATCTCGACGCCCCACGGGGTGGTGGAGACGCCTGCCTTCATGCCGGTGGGCACGGCGGGTACGGTCAAAGGCATGACGCAGGAGCATCTGGAGCAGTTGGGCGTACAGATGCTACTGGCCAACACGTATCATCTCTATCTGCGCCCCGGGCACGAGACCATCCGTGAGCTTGGCGGGCTGCATCGGTTCATGAGCTGGCCGCATCCGATCCTCACGGACAGCGGCGGCTTCCAGGTGATGAGCCTGAAGGGACTAGGGCGCGTCACCGAGGACGGCGTTTACTTCCGCTCGCACATCGACGGCTCGCTGCACTTCCTGTCGCCCGAAAAGGCCGTCGAGATTCAACTGGCACTGGGCGCCGACATTATCATGACGCTCGATGAATGTGTCGAGTATCCCTCAAGTCACGAAACCCTCCTGCGGGCGACCAAGTTAACCGGGCGCTGGGCACGCCGGGGGAGGCAGTTTTATGACGAACAGGAATTGCGGCAGGCGGGAATAGGGAGTAGGGAGTCGGGAGTAGGGACTGAAGGTGAATCGTCCAGCGGTTCCCTAGCCCCTAGTCCCGAGTCCCTAGCCCCTAGCCCCTCTCTCTTCGGCATCGTGCAGGGAGGAACAGACCCGGCTTTGCGGCGGCAGAGCGCGGAGGAGATCGTAGGGATCGGCTTTGAGGGCTACGCGCTGGGGGGGCTTTCGGTGGGCGAACCGAAGACGGAGATGTACGACACGGTGGAACATACCGACGGCTTGCTCCCCGAGGAACGCCCGCGTTACCTGATGGGCGTGGGTACACCGGAGGACCTGGGCGAGTGTGTGGCGCGGGGCGTGGACCTTTTCGATTGCGTGCTGCCCACGCGCAATGCGCGCAATGCCGGTGTGTTCACCGCGGAAGGGAAGTTGGTTGTCAAGAACGCGCGCTATGCGCGGGACGAGCAACCGCTCGACCCGCAGTGTGAATGCTTTGTGTGCCGGCGTTACACACGGAGCTATCTGCGGCACCTGTTTATGGCGGGAGAGATGCTGGCAGGAATCCTGGCAACCTACCACAATCTCTACTTTTACCTTGACAGCCTCCGCCGGATAAGGCAGTCTATCCAATTTGGAAAGCTTGAGAGGAACTACCCTAGGGTACGTGCGGGTCACTAATCGTTTCACCTTCTCCTAAGGTGAAATCGCAAAGCCCGACCCCCGCAGCTTCCACTCATTGCAGGTGGGATAAGGCATCCCCGATCTGACTTCAAACGGCTCGGCCTTGATCGAGACTGGACTGATCAACCGGATTGTTCTGGCGGCTGACCCTGGCGCAGGCGGGGGCATAGCTCAGTTTCTCGTACTCTTTGGGCCGCTGTTCGTCATCTGGTATTTTCTGGTCATTCGTCCCCAGCAACAGCAGCGGCGCAAGGTCCAGCAGATGCTGGCCGAGTTGAAGACCGGGGACCGGGTCATCACGACCGGCGGCATCTACGGCACGATTGTGGGTTTCCGGGACGGCGTGGTGCAGTTGCAGATCGCCAATCAGGTCAAGATTGACGTGGCGCGCTCGGCCATTGGCGGCCTGCAGCTGGCAGAAAAGGCGGAAAAGGACAAGCCTGACAAGTAGGGCAGGACTGCGGAGGTGGTTGGTAGGTCCCATCCATGGACAAGAAGCTTCAAAGGAAGTTCATCTTTATTGCCGTTGTGATCGTGGTTTGCATCCTGGGGATCATCAGTTTCCCTCGGAACTTCCAGCAGTTGAAAGAGAATGTCCGCAACCGCATCCGCCTGGGGCTGGACCTGAAGGGCGGAACTCACCTGATTCTGCAGGTGCAGGTAGAAGATGCCGTTAACATTACCACGGACCAGACCCTGGAGCGGCTGCGCGATGAATTGAAAGCCAAGAACATTCCCTACGCCGACATCCGGAAGACCGACAGCACCCATATCCTTCTTCAGAATGTTGCCCAGGAAAAATCCGGGGACCTGGAGGTCCTCGTTCGCGACCAATTCCCGGATTGGGACCTGGCGCGCGTGCCCGGTGATCCGGCGTCGCGCGCGCTGAGTCTGAAGGTGGCCGCGTCTGGCACCATTCGCAATAACGCCTTACAGCAAGCGATGAGCACTATCCGGAACCGCATCGATCAGTTGGGAGTTTCGGAGCCAACCATCGCTGAATACGGCCAGGGTGACTATGAGATGGTCATCCAGCTTCCCGGCGTGGATGACCCCACGCGGGTCAAAGACATCATGCAGTCTACGGCTTTGCTCGAATTGAAGCTGGTGCAGGACGGCCCCTACCCTTCGCGGGAAGCGGGTCTGGCGGCCCGCGGCGGGATCCTCCCGCCCGATGCCGAGCTGCTGCCTGGACCCGTGGCGGCTTCCAGCGCCGGCTCGACCGGTGGGGAGACTTGGTACCTGCTCAATCGCGTGGCGGCGGTGACCGGCCGCGACCTGAGCAGTGCGGAGGTCTCGCGCGATCTCAACGGCCGGCCAAGTGTGAACTTCACGCTTACCCGCGACGGCGCGGCGCGCTTTTCCCGCGTGACGGGACAGAATGTAGGCAAATTGCTGGCCATCGTGCTGGACCGCCGCGTGGTGGACGCCCCGGTGATTCAGAGTCAGATCAGCGACCGGGGGGAAATCACCGGCGGCTTCACTCCCCAGAAGGCGCAGGATTTGGCCCTGGTTTTGCGTTCCGGCGCTTTGCCCGCTTCCATCAAGTACCTGTCGGAGACCACCGTGGGGCCCTCGCTGGGGGCGGACTCGATCCGCCACGGGGTCATGGCTTCGCTGGTCGGCCTGCTGGCGGTCATGGCCTTTATGCTGGTCTATTACAAAGGGTCGGGAATCAATGCCAACTTGGCGCTGATTCTGAACATGGTCATCCTGATCGCGGCACTGGCCTACTTTGGCGCGGTGCTCACGGTGCCGGGCATTGCGGGCGTCATCTTGACGGTAGGCATGGGCGTTGACTCTAACGTACTTATTTTTGAACGAATTAGGGAAGAACTACGAAACGGGAAAGCGGTGGGGAATGCCGTGGTGGGGGGCTTCGAACACGCCTTCGTGACCATTATCGACACCCACGTAACGACCATTGTGTCCGCTGCCATCCTGTTTACCTTCGGGACGGGCCCGATCCGGGGTTTTGCCGTGACCTTGACCATCGGTCTGCTGGCCAACCTGTTCACTTCGGTCTTTGTGTCTCGGGCGATCTTTGACTTTGTGCTCAGCCGGCGGCAGCACGGCGAAGCCCTCAGTATCTAGAACTTTCGGGAACTTCGGCACCGTGTCCGGTGTCGATTCCCACGGGAGAAGATAGGGGAGCGCGATGGAGCTCTTTCACGAACCCAAGATCGACTGGATGGGGACCAAGTGGTATTTCATCGGGGCTTCGCTGCTTCTTCTCCTGGTCGGAATGACCTCGATAGCTATCCACCGGGGGCTCGTGTACGGCATCGACTTCCGGGGCGGCACGTTGGTCTATGTGAAGTTTGCCAAGGCTCCCAATCTGGACTCCATCCGCACGGCGCTTGATACGCAGGGGATACGCAACGCCACGCTCCAGCGATATGGTTCGCCTGCGGATCAGACAGTTATTATCGGGCTTGACCTGCAAGCCACAACCTCCAGCGGGGAAATTGACATTGGCAAGCGGGCGATCGCCCGCGCCTTGGCATCCCTCCAGGGAACAGCCCCGCCCGATAAGCTGGACTTCAACAACGCCAGCCCGCAGACCGTGGCCGAGCGGTTGCTCGCGGCCGACCCGCTCCATCAGGCTTCGGTGGGTCTGGAGGCGGTCACGAAAACCTACCGGGAACTGGCGGAGGCCATTGTCAGTTTCCGCAACTCCCCGCCTCGGAGCGGCCTGATTGCCGACTTCCAGCAACTGAGCGTGGTGCCGGGCGTGAACGCGGCGGTTCTTTCCGCCCTGCAAAACGATTCCTATCTCTCGAGCTATGCGATTCGGAACACCCAGATCGTGGGCCCCAAGGTGGGCGGCGACTTGCGCCGCCAGGCGGTCTACGTGACCCTGGCCGGCCTGGCCGCGATGCTCATTTACATTTGGTTCCGGTTTGAGCTAATCTATGGCATCGCAGCGGTGGTCGCTACGTTCCATGATGTGCTTATAACGCTCGGATTCTTTTCGCTTTTGAACAAGGAGATCACGCTGACCGTGATCGCGGCGCTGCTGACCCTGGTCGGATATTCGATGAACGACACTATTGTAGTTTTTGATCGAATACGCGAGAATGTCCGGCTCAATCGGCGCGAGAACTTTGTGGACTTGGTGAACCGAAGCATTAATCAGACCTTGAGCCGAACGATCTTGACTTCAGGCTTGACTTTCTTGACGGTGCTGGCGCTGTTCCTCTTCGGCGGCGAGGTTATTCACGGGTTTTCATTCGCGCTGGTGGTGGGGGTGATCGTAGGCACGTATTCGTCGATCTACATCGCCAGCCCGATCGTAGTTTTCTTTCAGCAGCGGGGGGGACGGAGTCCGGTGGGCGAAAAGCCCAAACCCTTGGCGAGGGAGACCGCCGGCGCGCGGCGATAGCCAGTCGCTGCGGGCGGCAGGGCGCCTCTCCACGCGAACGGATTCCGATTCCCGGCAGGTTCCCGCAGGAGGTAGCTGCTATGTTTGATGAGTGCTTACTTGAATCTTCACCCTCACGGGTACCCGTCCTCAGACGTAAGCACTGGCTCATTTCCTTAGTGCCCGGGGTCTTGGTGTTCCTGGTCGTTTTTTTCGGGCTCCCGATGCTTATCGAGCCGGAGAACATGAACATCTTGCTGACGCAAGCATCCATTCTGGGGATTGTGGTTTTCTGTTATGCCTTGATGCTCTGTTACGTCTTTGCCGATACCCAGCACCTCGGATTCAGCCCGTGGTTCTGGTTTATCCTGACCCTGGCGCTGAACGTGGCTGGGTTCGTCATCTACCTTATCTACACCGGGTTCGAGACGAAAAACTGGAAGCGCGCCACCCTCCCCATTGCTTACATGATTGAGGGGATCCTCATCGGCGTCATGGTCCTGGTACCCCTGATCTATACGGAGGCGTTGCCGAAAGCTCAACTGATGGGCATCCTCATGGCTCCCCCGCCGCCGCCCCCACCTCCCCCGCCGCCGGCTGCGCCGGTGCCGCAAAGGATCATTCGGAAGGTAACGGTAGATGACATTATGCGCGCGCCGACGATGATTCCGAAGACCATCGCGCGGATCAAGGACGAACCGGATGAGACGCCCCAGGGAGCCGTCGGCGTGGTGGGTGGCGTCCCGGGAGGCGTGCCCGGTGGAACGCTCGGCGGGGTGCTGGGCGGCGTGATCGGCGGCGTATTGTCCTCGGCCGTGGCTCCCCCGCCGCCGCCCAAGGCGGCGGCCCCCAAACGGATTCGGGTGGGTGGACAGGTGGAGGCCGCCAGGCTGATCTTCCAGCCCAAGCCTGAGTATCCTCCCTTGGCCAAGATGGCACGCATTCAGGGAACGGTGCGGTTGGAGGCCATTATCAGCAAAGACGGAATGATTCAGGATTTGAAGGTCATGCAGGGCCATCCCTTGCTGGTGAAGTCGGCCTTGGAAGCCGTGCAGCGCTGGCGCTACCAGCCCACGCTGCTGAACGGCGAGCCGGTGGAAGTCATTACCGAGATCGACGTGAATTTCACTTTGTCCGAGTAGTGCGGCAGGTTCGTAGCAAGCCAGAGTTTGAAATTTCTCGAGGAGGAAACAAAACATCATGTTCGGGGAAAATCTCTTAACACTGGGTTTCTGGTTGTTCCAGGAAGCCGAGATCGCCTTCGACCCTATCAATATGTGGCGGATGATGGGCTGGCCAGCCCGGTTGGTGGTCATCGCGTTGTTCATCATGTCGGCTTGGTCCATCGGCGTCATGATTGACCGCTGGCTGACTTACCAGTCGGCGCGGAAGCAGTCGCGCTTGTTTGCTCCGGCCGTGGCGGGCGCGCTCAAGGACGGCAAGATTGAGGAAGCCATTGCCATTGCCGAGCAGCACCGCCGCAGCCACTTGGCCAAAGTGGTGACGGCGGGTCTGCAGGAGTTCCAGGCGCACCAGCTTTCCGCCGAAATATCGGGGGAAACCATAGAAGCTTCCAAGCGGGCTTTGGAGCGGGCTTCGGCCATCGTGCATGCGGAGTTGAAGCGCGGCGTGTCGAGCCTGGCTACCATCGGTTCGACGGCTCCCTTCGTCGGCCTGTTCGGGACGGTGGTGGGAATCATCAACGCCTTCAAGGGCATTGCGGGGGCGAAATCCACGGGTCTGGCGGCCGTGGCCGGCGGAATTTCCGAGGCCCTCGTCACGACCGCCATCGGTCTATTTGTTGCCGTTCCGGCGGTCTGGGTGTACAACTACTTCACCGGCAAGATCGAGTCCTTTGACGTGGAAATGGACAACTCGTCGTCCGAGTTGATTGATTACTTCATCAAGCGATCGTCTATGCGGGGGAAGA
>Ga0315280_10010484_pt1 | contig 11610 bp, 8 predicted proteins | sample YL17G06_40_MG_FD_203697 | JGI IMG/M metagenome (GOLD analysis project Ga0315280, IMG submission 203697) | Sediment microbial communities from Yellowstone Lake, YNP, Wyoming, USA - YL17G06_40 | ecosystem: Environmental > Aquatic > Freshwater > Lake > Sediment | place: USA: Wyoming | collected... | reverse complement strand
GTGGGGTGCACCCCTTGGAGCGATGCCGTTGCATGCCAAAAACGAACCGCGAAGACCTCTAAGACCTCTAAGAACCAAGAGCTAAGGGGGCTTTGGCTGCGCCGGAGGCGCTTCCGCAGCGCAGCTGCGGAATCAACTCCTGGCACGGGCATCGGGGACAAGCCCATGGAGGATGGGTGCGATAGGGAAGTCCGGGGATCTCACCCTACGCTCCAGGATAGCTTCTTCTGGGCGCTTGTTCCCGATGCCCGCGCCAGGAGTGGCAGCCAAAGCCTATTTCCGACGTACCATCCATCGCAATCCTGTGTAATCCCAGGTTCTTTGTGGTCTTGGAGGTCTTTGAGGTTCCATAGGCATTCGGATGATTGGCATGCAGTGTCTGAATCGCCGGCGCCATCCAGCAGAGATTGACATTGGGCCGTTGTCAGCGTACGCTATCACGCACGTAAAGGAGAGATGGTCATGACCAGCATCACTGCGACTGAAGCCCGTAAACGACTCTACACTCTGGTTGATGACGTCGCGGAATCTCACGAGCCCGTTCAAATCGCCGGCAAGCGCAACTCCGCCGTCTTGATATCGGAGGACGATTGGCGCGCCATCCAAGAGACTATCTACCTGAGCACCATTCCAGGAATGAGAACGTCGATCCGTAAGGGACTTAAGACTCCTGTAGACCAGTGCGCCGAGGAGTTGAAGTGGTGAGCTGGAAGCTCGTCTTCACCAAGCAGGCGCAACGCGATGCGAAGAAGATCGCTCGCTCCGGTCTTAAGCCCCAAGCCCAACGCCTCCTTGACCTTCTCAGAACCGATCCCTATCAGACCCCGCCTCCTTTTGAGAAGCTGGTTGGCGACCTGGCAGGCGCTTGCTCGCGACGCATCAATATTCAGCATCGGCTAGTTTATCAAGTTCTGGATGACGTCAAGACGGTAAAGGTCATCCGCATGTGGACCCACTACGAATAGGTGGCGAACCAGCCGCTCGAAATTGGCGACAGGCGACTTTTCCCAACATCCGGCTTATCCATCCACTGAGATTTCCCGGGCGAAAAAAACTGGCTACTCCGAGAATAAGGCCGAAGGCTTTGGCGTGCGTCCCGCTGCGCGGGATTTGTCACGCTTCAAAGCGGTGCCGAGGCACCGCACTCCAAAGCGCTTCGCGCACCACAGCCGGAAACTCAGGTTTTCGTTCGCTTGGGTGCGCCCTCGGCCCATGAAGGACTGTCACCAATTTCGACCCGTCATCTGGATCGTTACTGTGCGGCGCACGTATTCCCGGGGCGCAGAAGGAAACTCGATCCTCAGTTTGCCGGCGGTTTCGGCGCCCTCCCAGGCAGCCCCTTCAATTTTGGACGGCTTTCGAGGCGTTCGGACTTCGAGGGAATAGGCCCTGCCGCTGCGCCCCTCGAGATCGATTGTGTATAGATCCTGCGTGCGATCCCAGGAAAAGCGGAGGATCTTCAACTGTTCTGTGGAACCACCCGGCTCGGGATCGGCCAGAGGCTCGAGAACCTGAAGTCCTGGCGTCAACTCGAAGCGAACCACATCGCTGCCTGTAAGCATGAACTCGACGATGCAGTGCAGATCCTCGCCGGAAAGATTGTGAAACGTCACAGGCTTGCCGTTGAGCGAAACCTGGCGCACCTGGGCGCCGGCCTCGAAACCAGGGGACAGGTTCATCCTGAACCCATCGAGTCCCGAGGACTGAATGCGGAAGACGCCTTCTTCGGGCTGGCGCGTCATGGCAAGTTCCAGAGATCCTTTCCCGACCTTCAGATTGTGTATTGAGATCTCATTCCAGCGGGCCGGAATGTGCGGCTCCAGCCGGATGATCTTCCCGTAGGCCGCAGGGTAAAAGCCCAGCATTCCTTTCACCAGAGGGGTCAGGACACCTGAGGACGAAAACAGCTGGTGAGGCACGGCAGTATCCATCGGCGCGTAGAAATCGCCGGAGAGCAGTTCGGGAACAAATCCGAGGGCATTCATGTAAGTGAGTCGCGCGTTCTGGGTCCAGTGGCAGAACCCCGATCCGGGCCGATGATTGCGATACTCCGCCCAACTCAATAGTCCGGTCAGGAACGGCCATACGGCGCCATTGTTATAGCTGATCGGGTCATAGAGCTTGCTCGTGTTTGTCAGCATGCGGGCGCCCCAATCGGAACTGACCTCGGCGCCAGCCAGTTGATCCAGCATTTGCGCGGCATGCTCAGGGTCGATCAATCGAAACAGGATGGGCACTGCCGGCCATACCGTCAACTCATCACTTCTGCCCCCGCCTTCAGTCAATGCAAAAGAGAGAACCTTTTTGTCGGGATTCCAAAACTCCCGGTTCAGGTTGGCCAAGGCAAGATCGAAAGCAGTCTTCGCCTTCACGGCCACCTCGTCTTCCCGAAGAACGCCGGCCATGCGTTGCATCGCCTGATGGGCTTCGACGCTGATCCCCGCGAGAAAAACGTCGGTGGCAAGCCGGTTGAGCAACGTCCCCGTCTCCACGGCGGCCAGGCCGGCCTTCGAGTTGTTCATGAGCCCGTCATGGTCGGTGTCGGTAGACAGGCAATATGCATAGGCCTTTTTTAGCGACTCCCACGATTCCTGCAAAAACTCCCGGTCTCCTGTGTGCTGGAAAAAGTTGTCGGCCGCAATGAGATAGAGCGGCGTCGTATCGGCATGGTAATAGGCATACGGAAATTGGTCGAACCACGGAATCATCGCTCCGGCCTGGGAGAGTTCGTGCATCATCTTGCCGTCGGCGCGCTGGTTGCCGCGCAGGAAGGTCAATTCCTGCCTTAGAGTGTCGAAATCCCCCATCGACGAGACCGCGAATGAGTTGATAAATGTATCCCCGCCGAAGTACCAGCCAAATCCTGGCCGCGTGCTCGTTCCTGAAAGGCCCAATCCGGCTACCTGACCACATCCCAACTGCGGATTGCAGACAAACCCGGTGTCGAGCGCGACTTTGGCCCATTCCACTGCGCGGTCGACTTCCGCGTCCGGAGATTTGAGCTGGAGATACTCGTTCCGGATTCCCGCAAAATGCTCCACATTTCTCTGGTAAAGGGAGCTGGCATTTGCCAGCAGCCGAAGATACGATTCCTGAACTCTGGCCGGAGCGTCGAGCCCGCCGGCAATCGCGATCGGGATGAACTCCTGCCGGGCATATTCGGGATCCACGTCGATGTGGAACTGAGTCGGTGAGTCGGGCAGATTATGGGCCGGTTGAGCGGAATAGCGCGTGGCCGCGGGCGATCCGATAATGGCTGAGTGCTTGCGAAGGCTCTCGGTGAGAACGAATGCCTTCAGGTGCTCATCCCAGTAGCTGTACTGCCCGCCAAGGCCGCCAGGCCACATGGGGAGCAGGTCGATGAGGAAATTGACCGTGATCGAGACCTTTCGATTCGAAGCGACATCGAGCAATAGAAGACTCCCAGGCTCGTCGATGGGAGTGAGCACATGGGCACGCACGACAAATGCCGGGTGCGAGTAAGTAATGGTCGTGCACTCCGGCCTGACCGTGATCCACTCGGCAAGATCCGCGGCACTCAAAGGATATGAATAGCCCTCGACGTTGAAGACAAACCGCAGGTCATGCACGAGCTTCATCGGATACACCCAAGATTCAAACATCCCCTCTTCGCGCCCCATGAGGACGGCGCGGCGGCCTGCCGATTCAATGTATTTGCCGCGCCGCACCGGCTGACTGAATTGGATCGGGCTGTCCGCGATCGTAAATTTCTTGACCACCGGCAACGTTGCGGGCGGTTTCGTTTGCTGCGCGAGGCTCAGAGAAGATAGAGAGGAAACACTCGCCAGGCAAATGACGACTGCGCAACGGGCGCAGGATGAGTTCAGCATGGAAGGCCTCGTTCAAGATAGTTGGTAGCCCGATTGTACCGCGAAATTCGGTGACAGTATCTCATGCGCCGGGGCGCACCCGCACGCATGAAAGTATTTTGAAGGCAGTTACGCATGCGCGGGGCCCGCATCCAGACGCACAAAAACCTGAGATTCTGGCTCTGGTGCGCGGAGCGCTCTGGAGTGCGGTGCCTCGGCACCGCTTTGAAGCGTGACAAATCCCGCGCAGCGGGACGCACTCCAAAGCCTTCAGCCCTATTTTCGAAGCAGGCACCGAATTTCATTGCTTGTTGCCTTGAGCCCTTAGCCTTTACAATGCAAACGTGCCCCGCGTCTTCCCTGGGTGTTTGCTACGTACCCCGGGACTTCAATTTGGGCTGCCTAAGGAGGCGGTTTCCCATGAACGTTCCGGAGCGCGGCACCTCGCTTAGCCAGATGTCGAGAGGAGGTAGTCATGATAGGCACTGTTGATTCAGCTGACGGGGTGAGAATCGTCTATACGGCACAGGGCAAGGGCCAGCCAGCACTGCTTTTCATCCATGGTGGGCTGGCCGATCGCACGTTCTGGTCGAACCAGATCGACGTTTTTGCGAGACGCTTCAAAGTCATCGCCCTTGACTTGGCGGGACACGGAGAGTCGGGCTCCAACCGGAGTAAATGGGGCATACAGGCGTTTGCCGGTGATGTGCAGGCCGTGCTCGTAGCCGAGGGAGTAAATAGAGCGGTGCTCATCGGCAATTCGCTGGGCGGCCCCGTTGCTGTCGAGACCACGCTGATGATGCCCGACAACATCATAGGAATCATAGCCGTAGATACGTTTCATGAACTCGACCTGCGCGTCGAACCATCCCAGGTGCAAGCACGCGCCCGTGAGTTCCGAAGGGATTTCCCAGGCTCCGTGAAGCGGATGGTACGCACTCTCTTTCACCCCGATGCCGACCCGGACTTGATGAGCGAAGTCGAGCAACGCATGGGCAATACAACTACGGAAGTCGCATGTCAGATGTTCGAATCCTTTGGCGGCTACGACCTGGCCAACTCAGTGCGCCGCTTGAAAGTGCCGATCCGCTGCATCAACGGCGATCTCTTCCCGACCAGCACTGAGGCAAACCGGCGTGTTTATGCCGATTTCGATGCGATGACATTAGTGCACAACGGTCACTTTCCGATGCTCGAGAGCCCGCATGTGTTCAACCGCCGTCTCGGAGAAATCCTGGTGGGCAAGTGGCCGGCGGGCAATTGAGCACGCCTCTGGGGGAAACGAGGTGAATACGATCCAACGGCTTTACCGGCAGGCCGGCGAAGGCTATGAGAACTGTTTCTATGTTGAAGTCTCCGCGCCTCTGATCTCGGATGAGCTGTCGATCCTGCGGTGGCTGCTCGCGGAAACATTCGAACCTGAACACCTGGGCGACAGAACGTTCTTCGTCTCAGGGAATGGCGAAGTCGTCGAGGTCGGCCCGCGGCTGAACTTCGAAACCGCCTTCTCGACCAACGCCGTTGCCATCTGCCGGTCCTGCGGCCTGCAAAAGGTTTCACGCCTCGAAAAATCAAGACGCTGGACGTTGCCGCGGGGCGAAGACAGGGATCTCTTCCTCGCCGGCCATCACGATCGCATGACCGAATGCGCCTACTCTTGCCCCCTCGAGAGTTTCGAGACCGGCCTCGTGCCTCTGCCGGTTTTGACTGTTCCTCTTCTCGAGAGAGGCATCGATGCCCTGCGCGACATTAACCGCGATCTGGGCCTGGGCATGGATGCCTGGGATCTCAGCTTTTACCACGACCTGTTTACAAAGAGGTTCCGGCGGAATCCGACCAACGTGGAGTGCTTCCAACTCGCGCAGGCCAACAGCGAGCACTCCCGCCACTGGTTTTTCAAAGGGAAGCTGATCATCGATGGCGCAGCAGCGCCAGAAACGCTGATGGAGATCATCAAGTCCACTTTGCGTGCCAATCCGTCCAACAGCGTGATCGCGTTCAGGGACAACTCGAGCGGCATCCGAGGCTACAAAGTAGCCACCATCCTCCCTGCGGTCCCAGGAAAATGTTCGCCATTTGCCCAGTGGAAAGGCCAATACGACATCATCTTCACAGCAGAAACGCACAACTTCCCGAGCGGCGTAGCGCCCTTCCCGGGGGCCGAAACCGGGACGGGGGGAAGAATCCGAGATGTTCACGCGACCGGAAAGGGCGGGCTGGTGATTGGAGCCACGGCAGGCTATTGTGTGGGCAATTTGAACATCGAGGATTTCCCGATGCCCGGCGAGGACCGCTCCTTTGTCTATCCGTCCAACCTGGCCAGCCCCATTGAGATTCTGATTGGCGAGAGCAACGGCGCCTCGGACTACGGCAACAAGTTCGGTGAACCACTGATCCAGGGCTTCACGCGATCCTTCGGATTGCGCCTCCCGGACGGCAGTCGCAGGGAATGGGTCAAGCCGATCATGTTCACAGGCGGCGTAGGACAGCTGGATTCGCGCCACATCAAGAAGGGCGATCCGCAACCAGGGATGCTTGTGATCCAGATCGGCGGGCCGGCCTACCGAATCGGGATCGGAGGCGGCGCGGCCTCGAGCATGATCCAGGGCGAAAACAAGGAAGAGCTGGACTTCAGCGCCGTGCAACGTGGTGACGCCGAAATGGAACAGAAAATGAATCGCGTCATCCGCGCCTGCGTCGAGATGGGCGATCGGAATCCGATCGTGAGCATTCACGACCAGGGCGCTGGCGGCCCCTGCAACGTCCTTACCGAGCTGGTGGATCCTGCCGGCGGACGCATCGAGATCCGGAACATCACCCTCGGCGACAGGACCATGTCGGTTCTGGAAATCTGGGGCGCCGAATACCAGGAGAGGACCGCGCTCCTCCTCGACGCGGACCGGCTGCAGGAATTTCGCTCGATTTGCGCGCGCGAGAAAGTGACCTGTGAAGTTCTCGGCGAAGTAACGGGGGATGGGCGGATCGTGGTGTACGATGCCCAAGACGACTCCACCCCGGTCGATCTCGAACTCGCTCCCATTCTAACGAACATTCCCCAGAAGACTTTCGAACTGGAACACATCCGGACGCAACTTGAGCCGCTTCGCTTCCCGGCGGGATTGACGGCCGGCGAGGCCGTGCGAATGATATTTCACCTGCTGTCCGTCGGATCCAAGGGCTACCTGGTGAGAAAAGTCGATCGCAGCGTCACGGGGCTCATCGCGCGCCAGCAGTGCTGCGGCCCCCTGCATCTCCCGGTCTCCGATGTTTCCATCGTGGCGCAGAGTCACTTTGGGATTACCGGCGCCGCGATCGCGATCGGCGAGCAGCCGATCAAGAACCTGGTGGATGTGCGCGCCGGAGCCCGCATGGCCGTGGCGGAAGCGCTGACGAACATCGTTTGGGCGCGCATCTCCGACCTCTCCCACATCAAATGCTCGGTCAACTGGATGTGGGCCGCGAAGAGACCGGGAGAAGGAGCGGCACTCCACGATGGCGCAATCGCGTTGCGCGACCTGATGGTTAGTCTCGGGATCGCAGCCGATGGAGGAAAAGACAGCCTCTCCATGGCAGCCCGTGTCGGCGATGAAGTGGTGAAAGCCCCCGGCCAGGTAGTCATCTCTGCCTACGCCACGATGCCCGATATCACGCGTGTCGTTACGCCGGACATCAAGCGTCCCGGCGAGAGCCGGCTGATGCTCCTAAACCTGGCTCCCGGGAAAAACCGTCTTGGAGGATCGGCACTGGCCCATGCGTTCGGGCAGATTGGGAACGAATCGCCGGACGTGGATAATCCCGAGTTGCTCAAGCGAGCTTTCCTGGTCGTCCAAGATCTGATCGCAGATGGACTGATCCTCGCGGGCCACGACCGCAGCGACGGCGGCCTCGCTACCACCGTGGCGGAGATGGCCATGTCGGGCAATTGCGGCGCGAAGATTCTGCTGGAGGAAACGAGCGAGGTCATCCCGCAGCTCTTTGCGGAAGAGTTGGGATTGGTGATTGAGTACCTGCCTAAGGATGAAGCCCGGATCTGCGCCATGTTGCGAACCGTTGGGATTCCCTTCAGATTGCTGGGGGAAACTCATGCAGAGCGGAAAGTCGTGATTGTGCGTGGGAAAGAGATTGTGATGGATATTGACACCCCTACTCTCCTGTCCTGGTGGGAAGAAGCCAGCGACCAGATCGAGCGGCTTCAGATGAATCCGATCTGTGCTCGGGAACAGGCGGGGCGCCATGACCGCACGGGGCCCAAATATCACCTCGCTTTTGAACCTCAGCCAACGCCCAAGCCCATTCTGCTGCGTGAAGAGAAGCCGAAAGTCGCAATCCTTCGAGAAGAAGGGAGCAACGGCGATCGCGAAATGACCTCCGCCTTCTATTGCGCCGGATTCGAACCATGGGATGTCACGATGTCGGATCTGTTGAACGGCCAGACAACCTTGGACAGATTCCGCGGCCTGGTTTTTGTCGGTGGCTTCTCCCATGCCGATGTGCTGGACAGCGCCAAAGGATGGGCAGGCATCATCCGCTTCAATGCCAGGCTTCGTGAGATGTTCGATGCTTTCTATCGCCGCCCGGACACCTTCTCGCTCGGCATATGCAATGGCTGCCAGCTGATGGCGTTGCTGGGCTGGGTGCCATGGGCGGGAATCCCTGATACCCAACAGCCCCGATTTATCCGAAATGCCTCCGAGAGATTCGAGTCGCGCTGGGTAGCGGTGAAGATCGTAGAAAGCCCGGCAATCATGCTCAAGGGCATGGAGAACTCAATCTTGGGAATCTGGGTGGCACATGGAGAGGGCCGCCTGTACTGTCCCGATCCCGAGGTCCTGCACGAGGTGAGAGAGAAGAAACTTGCACCATGCTACTTCGTTGATGACGAAGGCTTGCCCACGGAAAAGTATCCCTTCAACCCCAATGGTTCGACTCTCGGCATCACGGCATTCTGCTCTCCGGATGGAAGGCACCTGGCGCTGATGCCGCATCCGGAGCGGGCGTTCCTGAAGTGGCAATGGCCATGGATGCCCGAACCCTGGAAGCTCTCTCTGCAGGCCTCCCCGTGGCTCCGAATATTCCAGAACGCCCGAAGCTGGTGCGAGGAGAAAACCGGGGACGCCTCCCTATTTGTGTCGAGACTGTCGATGAGCTGACACGCAGAGCTGGCAGAAATAGGGAGGCGTCCCCGGTTTTCCTGTCCCCGAAATCCAGAGAACTTCAAATCAGCTGGTTTGTGATCTATAATCTTGTTCACATCTGGATGGATACGCTTCTGTCCGAGGCACAGAGTTTTCTGCTGCGAAGAGGAACTATGCCGCACCCGCGCCGCCACCTTTTGGTTCCAGCGACTTGTGCCGTCGCCATTCTGGTGTCTGCGGCAGAGTTTACAACCGCCTCAACGCAGAACCAGCCTGAAAAGCGAGAGCAAAGACCGGCCGTAACGGTGCACGTGCCTGTCCGGCTGGTTCCGGTCGACGTGATCGTGACTGATGCGCGCGATCGATCCGTGGTGGATCTGAAACAGAAGGATTTTCAGATCTTCGAGAACGGACATCTGCAGGAGATCCGGCATTTCTCGGTCCAGGCATCCAATGCCGGCGTCTCGCAACCTCCGCCGCCGCTATTTTCCCCATCGCAAAATGCGCCGATACTCGCACCCGGCATTTCCGGCAGACCCAGCGGTGCCGGTAATGCTGACTCGGGCGCCCCTCTGCCGCAGTGTTCCGACTTGAACTCGAGCGAAGTGGCCGCAGCCATTCTGGCTGACTGGCGTGAGCGGATCATGACGTGGGCCAGCAAGGGATTTGAGCGCCTCAGCCTGGCTGCCAAAGTCGTATATCAGCTTGCCTATTATCCGGAGGATGAGCGCTGGGATGGACACTACCGGCAGATCGATGTGAAGGTGAACCGGCCGAATACGAAGGTCTCCTTTCGACAAGGATATTATGCCGGTGACGCTCCGCTCTCTCCCGAGCAGGAGGAGCTCCTCGCGACCGGGCGCATCACCGACGTCGCTGCCAATGGACTCGATCTGAGCGACATTCCGTTCAGGATCAGCACGGCTAAGGTCACGGACGCCAGCGGACAATCACCGGTCAAAGTTGATCTTCAGATCGACCCTGCGAAGATCAGATTCACGATCGTCAACGACCGGCATGCGTACAGGCTGCGCGTAGCCATCTTCTATGCCGACGCCAAAGGGAACTATCTCGGCGAAGATTGGAAGACCATGAGCCTCCAGCTGCAGGAGGCCAGTTATCAGCGGATCATGCAGTCGGCAATCCCATTTTCCACCATGATTCCGCTCAAGGCGCCCAGCCAGATTCTCAGAGTGGTTGTCTACGACATGGGAAGCGCGAAGATCGGGAGCAAGACGTTCAAGATCAAGTAGCTTCCGCAGGATCGCGGGGACCCTCTCACGTGCATACCGAGCCTTAGAACTCCTGGTGTGTTCTTCCAAGATATGCCTGTCTTTCTTGCATCCTTCAGTTGCCGTACCAGAGGCGTTTGCTCAGGCTGCCAGAAATAGGGAGGCATCCCCGGTTTTGATGCAGGGCTTTCATGCTAGATCGCGGCGTCGCGCAGGTACAGCGGCAGGCCGCGGTCGGTTGTCGTGCGCCGGGACGATCGCTTCAGATTTCGCACAATCGCCCGCAGGACTTCTCGGTTGCTCAGGCTGACTTTGCACATTTCCCCCATTGCACTGCTCAGATGTGGACCCTCCCCGCGATCCAGCATCGCGAGGCCATTCGCAATACCATATTGCCTCGGCCTTCCTTCCCGCCTGCCGCCGATTGCCCGTGCAACACCGAATGCCCCTATGATGGGATTTTCGGTGGCGACAACCCTCCAGACTATCGTGCAACTATCCCAGTAGGCGCTAATCCGCTTTTTTTTGCAAAAAAATTCGTTTTTCGGTAGGCGACCGTCGCTGTTTGACGTTCTTGTATATAGGCACGCGGAATTTTCATCAAAAAAGGGTGAAGTTTGGCTGTGGGCTCACGTTACGAACGTGCTACTGCCATAACGTGCGAACACTGCAGGCGGGTTAACGATCTAGCTCACCGAGCCGATGCTGACGCCAGGCTCGCCGTCGCGTCGGCCGGTGGGAAACATAAGGCACGATGTGGATGTTCAGCTATCAACGTAGGTCGTCGATCCCAAGCACGTCGGATCCGTCCCCTGCTTCTTGCAAGACGGAGGTGAGGCAATGTGTGAAAAGGAAGGGATTCCTAAAACGCGGAGATGCTTGCTTTCGAGAGGCCTATTAGCAAGTGCTGGCCAAGACGACCTTCTGGCCCTCTATCTATCGTTGAAAAAGGGGGTTCGAGAGCAGAAATTCGTAAGTACAGCTGAGGCTGCAGAGACTGCTGGTCTGTCGCAGCGAACACTTCAATCTTGGATGGATTCAGGAAAAATCCAGGGCGTACGAGTAGGGAGAAAATATCGTATCTACCTGAATTCGCTTACCGAATACCTCAGGCGAAGCGATGAGAAGTAGGTAGCCCTCCAGTGTTCATTGTTGTCGAGCATAGCGACTGACTTTATAGGTCATGGTTACCCTTAATCACTCTGCTGGGTCGACCAACTCGATGAATTTGGCGAAATTAAGGAATTTCATGCACATCGCGCTATGGACGCGGTTCGCGCTTGACGGCGGGTGACTTTCAAGCTAAACACCTCGCATTAGAAAGAGAGGTCCTTCCGGGTTTTGAGTGGGTGACCCCCATATGTTGTGGTTAGGGGGAGTGCGTCATGTCTGGCGCAAAACCCTGTGGAAGCT
>Ga0315280_10010483_pt1 | contig 11612 bp, 8 predicted proteins | sample YL17G06_40_MG_FD_203697 | JGI IMG/M metagenome (GOLD analysis project Ga0315280, IMG submission 203697) | Sediment microbial communities from Yellowstone Lake, YNP, Wyoming, USA - YL17G06_40 | ecosystem: Environmental > Aquatic > Freshwater > Lake > Sediment | place: USA: Wyoming | collected... | reverse complement strand
GCCTCGCGACTCGCCCCTCACCCCCTACCCAAAAGGGCCGATCGAGAACCATAATTTGGCCGTTGCCGCCCTCCTTCACCCCTCCGCCCCAGTTGCCACACAGACTCGGTACGGGAGAGGGGGTTCACGTGGCACCCTAATCGTGCAGGACTCAACAGTTGTTTCGCTCCTCGACTTCGCTCGATAGCCTTCCCCGGCAGACATCCCGGGCCGTCGGGAAGGTCAGTAGCACATCTGCCGCAAGCGTCGGCGGATCTGCTCGAATTTCGGGAATTTCTTTTCGGCCTCCCGGAACTCCCGTGAGTGTACCACCCGGCGCGGGCCGTCCCGCTCCACCGGGTAGCGCATGTGCAGCATCTCGTGGAAGATGACGTATTCGACCACGTGGCGCGCCACGCGCGGCGCGTCCAGCCAGCGGCTGATGCTGATGGCGCCGTGGGCGGAATCATAGTGGCCCAGCAACGTCCGTGAGCGCTTCAGCGTCCAGCCCAGCCGCGCGGGCTTCAGCCGCCCATGGAAGAATTTGCGGTTCAGTTTCCCGAAGATCTCCCGCAAGTCGTACACGCGTCCCTGGGGTGGAAGCAGGCGGACGGACCCGCGCTGCCGGCGAGCGGCATCGACGCGCGGCCGCATGGCGGGGCTGTAAACGTACGAGAGGTAACAGGCGCGGGCTTCGCGCGAGGGCCGCCGCCGAAAGACCTGCCCCAGCAGGATCTCGGCCAAGGCCTCGAGGACGATGGGCGGGGCTTCCGTCAGCAGGTCAGAGATACGGACCTCGATGCGGTTGCTCCGCAGCACAATCGTGCTGCGCAAACCTGCGTAGGCCCGGTACTGGATCCGGATATCAGGGATGGGCCGCCGCAGGCCCAGCCGGCGCAAGACGCGCAGGAAAACCAGTTCGGGGTCCACGCGCGGGGCGAGGGGCAGGCGAAGTTGCTCCGGCTGGTCTGGCGTGGCGAACGGCGTCACGGGCTCCCTCAATCTGAATCCGGCTCCGCCGGCACGCCCTTCCGGCGTTGTTGCTTCCGCAGTTTCTTCTCCTCCTTGCTGCGCTTCTTTTCTTCCTTCAGGCGCTCTTTGCCGAGGCGGGTTGCGGCCTTCTCCTGTTCCTTCAAACCGGCAAACTGCTTTTGCTGGTCGCTCAGCGCCCGGGTGGCGCCGTCCAGCAGATCGCTCAAGTCCGCCACGGCCTCCCGTAAGGCGCTGGCATAAGCGCCGGCATAAGCTCCCGGCGCCTGTTGGATACCCCGCAACTGCCCCAGTTGCGTGGGGCAGGTTTCGAGAAGCTTACGCAAACCCCGGCGCATGTCTCCGCGGCGCTCGGCCTGCTCGTTGATCCAGTTCTTCAATTCGCCGTTCAGGCTGAGGAACTCGTCAAGCTGCTTGTTGAGAAAGGTCTCGACATCGTAGGGCGAGTTGGCGGGCTCACCGCGGTACCTCGTGAGGCGATCCAAGCGCACCTGTGCCAGATCAAGATAGACGCCGATGCGCTCGGACGGGTCCTGCGCCTCCCGCAGCTTATCTTCCTCTTCCTCCGTGAGGAAGTCCCCTTTTTGCGCGAGGGCCAGGGTCACGGGCGACATCAGGGAAACAAGCACGATCATCAATCCACAGCCCAGACTTCCCATGGTGTTTCCCGTGACCAGGTCCCCTCTACGGTTGGACCTCTCCAGCCCCTATGCCGTGTGAGCGCGCCGGGGGGAAGAGTGCTTTGATGACCTCCGCCCGGATCTGTTCGATCTCCTTCGCCGTCTTGTCCACATCGCCGCGCTCGAAATAGGGGAGGCGCTGGCCCAGGTCTGTCAGCATCCGGCCATCCTGGCGCAAGGCAATGTCCAGCTCCTTGAAACCTTCCGGCTTCCGGAACGCGTTGCGGCCTGAACTTTGCAGCAATTGCCAGGAAGTGTGAATGTGCGCCAGGTAAAGGCTGAGGAGTTCCCGGACTTTTTCCGGCTCGCCCTGGTCCACGGCGTCCCTTGCCCCGAGCAGCTTCAGCCGGGCCAGGCGAATCTCGTACTTTGCCTTTTTGACGGGTCTGGTTTCCTGCTGCAAGCGGTTCAGCAAATCCTGCTCATTGTCGCGGCGAGGGACACGACTCGCCGCGACGAGAAGGGCGCCCCCGGCGATCAACCACACGCCCGTGCGTAGTACTCGCCCCAGGAAGAACATGATACCGAAACCATTATAACTATTTTCCCAGGACGCGCCGCAGCAGTTTCACCCGCTGCGCCGCCTTCCATTCCTGCTCCGGGTCCTGGCCGTGCGAGAGCGCCAGATAGCGCTGGTAAGCCTCCAGGGCCTGGGGGCGGGCGCGCAGGTGGTCATAGCAGGTTGCCAGTAGATAGAAGAGGTTGGGCGCAGGAGACGGGCCGCGCGTGAGCGTCTCGAACAGGGGGGTGGCTTCCGGGTAGCGCTCTTGGAAGTAAACGGCTGTGGCGAGGCCCAGGAGAGCCTCTCGATTCTGCGCCAGTTTGAGCGCGCCGCGGAATTGAGTTTCCGCCTCGGCGAACTTCTTCTGGAGCAGAAGCGCGTCCCCCAGCGCCCGCAGCAGGTCGGCGTCGGGCGGCGAGCTGGCCAGCGCCTGCCGGTAGAACTTCTCTGACTCGGGGTAGTTCTTCTGGGCGAAATAGACATCACCCAGCGTAGCGGCGAGGCCGGGAAAGTCAGGTTTCGCCTGATAGACGCGGGTGTAGTTTTCCAGCGCTTTCTCCATCTTCCCCTGATGCTGGCAGAGCCGCGCCAAACGCAGCCGAGCCTGCAAGTCATCCGGTCGAGTTGCCAGGTAGGATTCCAGGTGAGAGATGGCTTGCGCAGGGTCGCCCGATGCTTCCTCGGCCATGGCCAGGCCAAACTGCGCTTGCACCAGCTTGGGATTCAGCTCGGTAGCTTTCCGGAAATTCGCCTGCGCCTCCGCGAACCGTTTCTGTTCGAGGTCAAGCTGTCCCAGCTCGAAATACGCGAGGGCAAAGCCCGGCTCGATTCTGAGCGCCTCCTGGAATTGCTTGGCGGCCGCTTCCGCCTGGCCGGTTTGGGCCAGCGCCCGACCCAGATGGAAGTGCGGCCGAGCCAGCGCCGGCTTGAGTGCGGCCGCCTTCTCGAGATGCGGCAATGCCTCCGCCGGCCGCTTCAATTCCAGCAACAGAACGCCCAGGTTCAGGTGAGCTTCATACAGGTCCGGCGCGAGCGCGAGCGTCTTCCCGTAAGCCTGGATTGCTTCCTCGTTCTGTTTTAGGGATGAATAAGCGTAACCCAGATTAAACCAGGCGCCGACCATTTGCGGCTGAACTTCCACGACCGATTTCAGGGCCTGGATAGCGGCAGGGTAGTCACTTCGATCCAGCGCTGCGCTCGCGGTTTGCACAAGCTTTTCGACATCCTGCGCCGCCGCGCGCGGCGCGGCAGCAGCCTGGGCCCAAAGTGTCAGGTTGGAGACCATACCCGCGATGAGAACGAAGACCGCCCAGGCCGCCCAGTGACGCCCCCATAGGTGTTGGGGGCAGCCGGACCGGCACGGTTCAGTTCGCGGTTCGGTAGAGGTCACATTATCCTCCCTGAGGCGACAAGAGGGGCGCAAGATATTTTCCGGTGTAGGAGTGCGGATGCTTGGTCACCTGCTCCGGGGTGCCGGCCACGACGACGTAGCCGCCCGCGTCTCCCCCTTCCGGACCCAAATCGATAATCCAGTCAGCGGTCTTCAGCACGTCGAGGTTATGCTCGATGATGAGCACCGTCGCGCCCACTTCGGTCAGCTTGCGGAAGGCGGCGAGTAACTTGTTGATATCGTCGAAGTGCAAGCCGGTGGTGGGCTCATCGAAGAGGAAGAGGCTGCTTTCGCTGGCGGGTTGGGTCAGGTGGGCAGCCAGCCGCACGCGCTGCGCCTCGCCGCCGGAAAGGGTGGTGGCGGATTGTCCCAGGCGCAAGTAACCCAAACCGACTTCATCCAACACCCGAATCTTGTTGACTACCTTGGGGGCATTCGCGAAGAAAGACAGGGCCTCCTTCACCGTCATCTGAAGGATGTCGTAAATACTCTTGCCTTTGTAGCGCACCTCGAGGACGCTTGACTTGAAGCGCCGGCCGCGGCACTCCTCACAGACCAGCTCGACGTCCGCCAGGAACTGCATCTCGACGGTCACCGTGCCGTCCCCCTGGCAGGTTTCGCACCGGCCGCCGGGAATATTGAACGAGAATGTCCCGGGGGTGTAGCCGCGTTTGCGCCCCTCGGGGGTGGCCGCGAAGATCTCGCGGATGGGATCGAAGGCTTTGATGTAGGTTACCGGGTTCGAGCGCGGGGTGCGGCCGAGCGGTGACTGGTCCACCAGCACCACCTCGGATAACTGTTCATCGCCTTCGATCCGGTCGTAGTCGGCCCGCGGCGCTGCCACCCCGCGGCGAGACTGCAAGGCGTTGTAGAGCACGTCGTGCACCAGCGTGGATTTTCCCGAACCCGAGACGCCGCTGATGCAGACGGTGCGGCCGAGGGGAATCGCCACGTCAATCGCCTTCAGATTATGCTGGCGCGCGCCCAGCAGCCGGAGCCAGCCCTTGCCGGGCTTGCGCCGCTGGGCCGGGACGGGAATGGCCAATTCGGCTGAGAGGTATCTTCCGGTCAACGAATGAGGATTGGCCAGGAGCCCGGCCAGGTCTCCCGCGTAAACCAGGCGGCCGCCGTTCTCGCCGGCGCCGGGGCCGAGGTCCAGAATCTTGTCCGCCTGGCGAATCATCTCGGCGTCATGTTCCACGACGAGGATGGTATTGCCGAGGTCCCGCAGGTCTTTCAGGATCGCCATCAGCCGTCCCGAATCGCGCGCGTGGAGCCCGATGGAAGGTTCATCGAGGATGTAGAAGGCCCCGACCAAGTTCGAGCCCAGCGCCGTAGCCAGTTGAATCCGTTGCGACTCGCCGCCGGAAAGCGTCGAGGCCAGACGCTCCAGGGTCAGGTACTCGAGCCCGACCTTGTAGAGGAATCCCAGGCGCGCCCGGATCTCCACCAGGACGTTGTCGGCCACGGCCTGCTGCGCGGGCGAGAGGTGTAGCCCATTGAAGAACGAGTAAGCGTCGGCGACGGACGTCTGGCACACTTCCGTAATGTTCTTGCCCGCGATCCGCACGTTGAGCGCCTCGGGTCGCAGCCGGCCGCCACCGCAGTCCGCGCAGCGAGTATAGCCCCGATAGCGGCTCAAAAAGACCCGCACATGGAGTTTGTATTTCTTCCGTTCCAGGTACTCGAAGAAGCCACGGATGCCCGGGAAATCGCCGTCCCCCTCGATGACCCAGCGCTTCTGCGCTGCGGAGAGCTGGTAATAAGGGACGTCCAGGGGAATGCCGGCGCCCCGGGCCGCGCGTCTCATCTCGTTATAGGGCAAGCGATAGCGCGGCTTTGTCCAGGGCGCGACCGCTCCTCCCTGCAGGGTCTTGTTCTTGTCCGGGATGACGAGATCCAGATCGAAATCTATAGTGTTGCCAAAGCCTTGACAACGGGGACAAGCGCCGTAAGGGTTGTTGAAGGAGAAAAGCCGGGGCTCAGGTTGGGGAAAGACGAGCTGGCAACGCTTGCACTCGAAACGGTCGTTGAAGACCAGCTGCTCCGGCTCCGCGCCCGAAGTGGCGGGCAGGAATTCGAGGATGGCCTCGCCCCCCTCGCGGTAGCAGAGCTCGAGAGAGTCGATCAAGCGTTGGCGGATTTCGAGCTCGAGCGCCAGCCGGTCCACCAGGACCAAGACCGGCCGGGCAAAATCGATCTCGAGCAATGATTCCGGCGTGGAAAACTCGAAGACCCGCCCCGCCTGGTACAGGCGGTTGAATCCACTCTGGCGGAGGGAGAAAAGGCGGCGCTTCAGCGCGTCGTCAGGGACCGGGAGGCCGCCCGCAGGTGGGGGCGGGATTCCCCCCTTCGTCCGAGGGGCGGCGCGGCGGCTCCGGCGGCCGCTCGGGTCCCCCTTTTCGGGCGCCGCCTCGGGATTCAGCCGGAAGAATACGTAGAAGCGAGCGCCGGCCGGGCGGGCCAGCACCCGGTCGGCGATTTCGTCGACGTTATCGCGACGCACGCTCTCGCCACACCGAGGGCAGCGGGTGTCACCCACGCGGGCGTAAAGCAGCCGAAGGTAATCGTAGATCTCCGTGGCGGTGGCCACCGTCGAGCGGGGGTTGCGGGTGGTGTTCTTCTGCCGGATGGCCACGGGCGGAGCAATGCCTGCAACTTCCGTCACGTCCGGCTTCTCCATTCGCTCGAGGAACTGCCGGGCGTAGGCGGAGAGCGACTCGACGTAGCGCCGCTGGCCTTCGGCGTAAAGCGTGTCAAAAGCCAGACTGGACTTGCCGGAACCCGACGGGCCGGTCACCACCGTCAGGCGATAATGCGGGATCTCGCAATCGAGGTCCTTCAGGTTGTGGACGCGCGCGCCCCGAACGATGATCGCCGCCGGGCCGCTGCCGGCCGCGGGCGGTGCGGATGGCCTTAGCGCGGGGGCCTGACCGGCCCGCGCTTCGTCAGCCGTGAGCGCAGCCGTGCTGCCCGCCGCGGACAGCCGCATCGGTGCCACGGCCGTACCGTTTGCGGAAAGCCCCGTGGCGGTTGTCGTTTTTTCGTTTGCCTGCGGCAATGCCTGGTCCTCGCGGTTGTTCTCTAACAGGTTGTTGAAAAAGGGTTCCACAATGTCATTCTGAGTCCGCTTTGCGGACGAAGAATCTCTTCGGGAACAGTCGAAAGTTGAAGGTCAAAAGTTGAATGGACAAGCCCTCCGCCTTCGACCTTCGACTTTTGGCTGCCCTTCGGAGATCCTTCGTCGTCCCGCAGCGCGGTCCCGCTTTGCGGGATCAGGATGACACTCGCTGACCTTTTTTCAACAACCTACCAAGTGTGTGACCGGTGGGCGGCCACTCGCGCCGCCCCCCTCAGGCCGGCACAACGCTGCCAGCGTAAACAACTCATTATATGGCTTGGGGATTTACGGAGTAAAGCGAACCGCAGCGCCGCGAGCCTGGCTCAGGAGGCACGCGCCTGGCGGGTCTTGAACTGAAACATCTTCTGGTCGGCGGCCTCGAGCACCTCGGAGACATTGGCCCCTTTGCGGAAGGTGGCCACCCCCCAGCTCAGCCCCATTTTGTAGCCCAGGGTTACGTTCTCCTCGTTCCAGCGGTCGACGGCTTCAAACAGGCGCTGCACAGCCCGCCCGCCCTGTTCTTCCGTGGTTCCGGGCATCAGGATTAGGAACTCATCGCCCCCATAACGAATAATGACGTCCGAGGGCCGGAAGGTCAGCCGCAGCAGGAGTGCGACTTCTTTGAGAATCTGATCGCCGACCAGGTGACCAAACCGGGTATTCACGGATTTGAAGCCGTCCAAATCCAGCATCAGCAGCGAGAAGGGAGCATTGAGCCGGTCGGCGCGACTGACCTCGGTGGGGATGATCTCGTCCAGGTAACGGCGGTTGAAGACCTCGGTCATGGGGTCGATCAGGGCCATTTTTTCGGCCACTTCGCTGCGAATCAACTGGCGGACCAGTTCCTCGCGCGCGTTGTGGAGCTGCCGGCGCTGGTTCAAAGCGTAGAAGTTGAAAAGCGTCACCAGCACGATAAAGCCGGAGAGCAACTGCGGGAGGTACCGCGCGTCCACTCGCAGGCTGGTCGAGTTCCACATGAGGTTGGGAAAAATCAGGGCCGCAAAACCGGCGGCCACGACCACGACGATCAGGAGCGCGATGCCCCAAATCTGCAAGTCGCGCCCCTCCAGGGAGTGAATTTCCTGCCAGAGCTCATTCCGTTGCGCCCCGGCATTGCGGTGGCCGGCCGCCCTATCGCTGGGGCTAGTGGTGTTGGGTGAACTTTGCGGCTGACCCGTCGCCATGGTCCTTCTTCCGGGCAGTGAGCTTTGCAACATACCGGGTGGTCCACTGCCCTCCGCGGAACTGGGCAACGCCTCCACCCCTTCTAGCAAGCAACTTCAGTGGGACTATACCGCAACTGGTGAGGAAAATAAACGACGTGTTCTAGGTCCGCCGGCTGACTCGGCCACACCCAGGCAAGGATCGGTGGGCGTGGCGGAGCAAATATCAGAGAGATCAGGGAGGCCGGTTTGCAGAGCAAAACACAAAAAAGCACTTCAGCCCACCACGGGAGCATGGTGGGCTGAAGTGATCGAGGACCAGGCCCCGACGCTTAAGGAGGGATCAAACGACCCTTCAAAAAGCCACGCGGCAGCGGCGCTGCATGACGGTAACGCCCCTGCCGCCCAGGAACTTCATACCCAAAGGGTTCAGACGCCGTGGCCCTATTGGACCGGTGGCTCTGCGGGCGGCTGGGCCATTGGGGGTGGCGGCATCGGTGGCCGACCCGGACCTCCCGGCATGCCGGGGTGCCGCCCTTGCATTCCCCGCATCAGGCGCCAGTTGGCGCTGAGTTCGCGGATCTTCTTTTGCTGCTCGGGAGTCAGCACGGTCTTGGCGCTCAGCAGCGCTTCCACGTGCTGCTTCATCAACGTGCCGGTCAGGGCTGAAATCTCGTCGACCTTCTTCAGGACAGTAGCCCGGTCGGGGTTATCGGCCACCAGAAGTTCCCGCAGCTCGATTCCCTGGACCGCCAAGTCCGCCTTGGTCCGGATCGCCGCTTTCTCTGCTTCCACGGTTATCTCCCGCAGGCGGGTAGCCTGTTCGTCCGTAATCCCCAGCAATTGCCTGCCGCGGTCGCTTTCGAGTATGGCCAGCAGCCGCTCGGCCTCGTGGCCTTGGCCTCTCATCCCCGGACGCGGGCCGGGGTCCATTTGCGCGACGGCCGGCGTGAGCACACCCAGGGCCAGTACCGCCAGCACTACCGTAAATCCCACTATCGTCATTCGCTTCATGTAAGCTCCTCCTCTCCTACTTCTTTCAACACACTTGGACGCAAATGGTTGCGGCCGCGTTACGGTTCGCTGAGAGTTTTTCTGGGTCCCTATAGTAGAATGATGTTTTTGACCGTGCGCGCTCAGTGGTTACGATGGGGCCGGATAGACAAGATGCCACCAGGTTGAACTTCTCCGAGCCGTCCGGCGCTTTCCCGGGGCGGGGACTGATGTTTCGTTCTCTGCGCCACCGCGATTTTGCCCTGTTTTGGGGAGGGAACTTCCTCTCCAACGTCGGCACGTGGATGCAGAACGTCGCCCTGGGCTGGCTCATTCTGGTGACGACGGGTTCCCCCTTCCTGCTGGGGGTGAACGGCTTTCTGGGGTCGATCCCTTCGCTTTTCTTTTCCCTCCCGGGCGGGGCGATCGCGGACCGGCTGAACCGCCGCAAGCTGTTGATCTATACGCAAACCAGCATGATGCTGCTCGCCTTGGGGCTGGCGATTCTCACGCATGCCAATTGGATCACCATCCGGGCCATCCTCTGCATCAGTTTCTTAACCGGGTTCGCCACGGCCCTGAATCATCCGGCGTACCAATCCATGGTCCCGGACCTGGTGGACCGGAAAGACCTGCTGAACGCGGTGGCCTTGAATTCGGCGCAATTCAACATGTCGCGCGCGCTCGGCCCGACGCTGGCCGGTCTGACCCTGGGAACCCTCGGGGCGGTAGGCTGTTTTTATTTGAACTCGCTCAGCTTTCTGCCGCTCATCATTACCTTGCTGGTGATTGCCCCGCGACGCCCGCCCGTGGCCCCCGGGCCCTCGGTTTGGAAGGCTATGCTGGACGGTCTGACCCATGTATATCGCCACCGGCTCTTTCTCGTCTTGTTGTCCGTGCCGTCCGTGCTGGCGCTGCTGGTGCTGCCGTTTGTGGTGCTCATGCCGGTCATCGCCCGCGATATGGTGGGCGTGGGCGCTGCCGGGTTGGGTTACCTGATGGCCGGGGCGGGTCTGGGCGCGGTCGTGGCCGCGCTGACCCTGGCCGCGCTGGAAGAAGTCGAGCAGAAGTGCCGGCTAATCATGCTGGCCGCCGCGGCCTTTTCTTCCACGCTGATCGTTCTCTCCCGGGTACACAATTTCTGGGTGGCCTTTTCGCTGCTTGTGATTGCGGGGTTTACGATGGTCGGAACCTTGGCCCTCACCAACAGCACGCTCCAGCTCCTCAGTCCGCCCGAGTTTCGGGGTCGGATTATGAGCATGTACACGCTTTCCCTGATGGGACTTGCACCCTTCGGCAACCTGCTGGCGGGAGCCGTGGCCCAAGGGTTCGGCATTCGTGTGCTGCTCGCCGGGGCGGGCAGCGTCGGTCTTCTCTATTTTGTGAGCCTGGTTGTCTTCCTGCCGCGCGTGTGCGGAGAGGACCTGCCCGCGCATCTCGCGGGTTCGTAGAGACGGTGAATTCGTGGTTTTGAGTTAACTGTGGGTTCGTGAACGCGGGATAAGCCCACGCTTGGAAACAGCACCAAGCGTGGCTACCCGCTAAGGAAGGTTGGTCAACCGCAGACAACGCAGAGGGCGCGATGTATGCACCACCCGGCGGCCCCTCTCCCGGCGGGAGAGGAGAGAAGTAAGAATTTTCGGGCGCGCTAACGGCACGGTTCCGGCCTTGGCGGGACAGGTGAAACCGTGCCCTTCCGCAACCCGGGCACGTAGGGGCGAGCGGCGCTCGCCCCTGGGCTGTAGCGTCGATCTATGATCGACGAAATTGGGCGCGGCGTTCTTCCGCGGCATCAAAAAGAGGCGGTCAGTATATGGCAGAGATTCGCGCGTTTCGTGCACTTTATTACAACCCGGAGACAATCGGGGAATTGGGCGAGGTGGCGACGCAGCCTTATGACAAGATCTCGCCCGCCATGCAGGAACGATACTACTGGTCAAGCCCTTACAACCTGGTGCGCATCATTCGCGGGCGCGAAGGCCCAGGGGATACGCCGCAGAACAACATGTACACCCGCGCGGCGCAGCGATTCGAGGACTGGCGCCGGAGCCGCATCCTGATTGCGGATTCCGGACCGGCGCTCTATCCCTACTATCAGGAGTACGCGGTTCCCGGCCAGCCGGGCGTGAAGAAAGAGCGCCGAGGCTTCATCGCCCTCTGCCGCCTGGAGGATTATGCGGCGGGCGTGGTCCATCGGCATGAGGAGACGCTGGCGGGGCCCAAGCAAGACCGGTTGGAGCTCTTGAAGGCCACGCACGCGCATTTCGGCCAGATTTTCATGCTCTACAGCGACCCCGCGGGGAGCGTGGAATCGCTGCTGCAAGCCTGCACTGGGTCCCGCCCCTGGCAGCAGGTGACGGACGACTACGGAAGCCGCCACTCCGTCTGGCGCGCGAGCGCCCCGGCCTTGATCGAGGCGGTGGTGACAGCCATGCGCGACAGGAAACTGGTCATCGCCGATGGACATCATCGGTATGAGACCGCGCTGGCGTATCGCGATTACTGCCGCGAGCAGGGCCGGACAGATGCGCGCGCCGAATACGTGATGGTTACCCTGATTCGCATGGAAAGTGAAGGCCTGACCATTCTGCCGACGCACCGGGTGGTCCACAGCCTGCCGCAGTTCGATTGGGGACACCTGACTGCCGAGGCACAGCGCTTCTTTGACTGGCAAGAGCTGAAGCTGCCAGATTCAGGGGAAGAACAGAGCGTCCGCTTGGCGGAGAGCCTGGCGCAGGCAGGCCGGGAACGGTCGACCCTCGGGGTCTATGCGGGCCCCGGCAAGCTGGCGCAG
>Ga0315280_10010480_pt1 | contig 11614 bp, 10 predicted proteins | sample YL17G06_40_MG_FD_203697 | JGI IMG/M metagenome (GOLD analysis project Ga0315280, IMG submission 203697) | Sediment microbial communities from Yellowstone Lake, YNP, Wyoming, USA - YL17G06_40 | ecosystem: Environmental > Aquatic > Freshwater > Lake > Sediment | place: USA: Wyoming | collected... | reverse complement strand
AGGACCCGAAGGTTCTTGATCTGCTCACAAACACCGACGAGCTGCTGAAAGCTATTTGGCAAATGGAAAAACAGGCGATGACCACTACACAGGAAGGAGAGTTCCCCAAGCCAGCGCAGCTATAAGAATCAACGCAGAGAGGAAAACACAATGAGCTATGAAACACGATGGATGACCGAGCAGGATATCAACTTACAGCTGAGCGCTGAATCTGAGTTGGAGACAATTTCCGCCATGCTGGAGTTGGCGCAGAAAAGTGGAATGGTCAAGGATATCACGCAACTCGCGCAAGCGCTCTTGCAACACGAAGTCCTCTCCCCTTCGGCATCCGGTTGTTGCGCGGTGGTTTTTCAGGCGCTGAGCGAGGCGGCGTCTCAGCCCAAGATGTTCTTTGGAAGGTTTGACAAAGGGATTGGGTACTACTCAAGGAACGGACGACCCGTTGATCTGATTGTACTGATCATTGCGCCGACGGAGAGAATGGACGAATTCATGCGCTTGATTGATGAGACAAAACGAGTATTGGACAAGCCGTCCGTCCGTGAGCGACTGAGAACGGTACAAACCCCCAAAGAAGTGCTCGATCTGTTGTGGCCTGAGAACCTGAAGACCTGAAGATGACGATTGGCACACGCACGTTGAAAGTGAACAATAATCTCAGAGTATCGCTGATAAATCTGAAGGAAGAAAATAGATGAAACTCTCGGTTACTGCAATCAAGCGTCCAGCCGCAACAATCATCCTGATGGCTGCGATCGGCGTTGTGGGTATTCTCGGCTACTCCCAGCTTCCCACAAACCTGCTTCCGGATATCACCTACCCGCTCGTGAAAGTATACGTCACGTGGCGCGGTGCAACACCGGAAGAAATCGAGGACAACATCGCCAGCGTCATCGAACGCAAGATGGCGACAGTGGATGACCTCGACTATTTGGAATCGCAAAGCACCGAGGGGCTGTACACGCTGCTGGTGAATTTTGATTACAGCGCCAATCGTGATATTGCGTATCAGGACGTTCTCGCCAAAATGGGATTGGTGCGGAAGCAGCTTCCGAAGGATGCCGAGGAGCCGTTAATCATCAAAGCCGATCCTTCTCAGTTGCCCGTGCTGGACCTGCTGATCACATCCGAGAATATGAACCTAGTGAAGCTCCGGACGTGGGTGGAGAACTATCTTCAGGACCAGTTCGTCTCCGTCTCCGGTACTGCGGGGACCGACGTGTCCGGCGGGTTGCGGCGGGAAATCCGTGTTCATCTTCATCCGGAAAAACTCCAGGGCTACGGCATCACCGTGGACCGGGTATTGCAGCGGCTGAGGGATGAGAACATCGAGCTGTTGGGGGGAAGAGTGACCTCCGAGCGAAAAGACTTCATCGCGCGAACCGTGGGGGAATTTCAACGTGTCAGTGACATCAACGATGTGATTCTTCAAACAAACAAAACCGGGTCGACCGTCACGTTGAAAGACGTTGCGACGGTGAGCGATGCGTATGCGATTCAGCGTGTAAAAACCAAACTCGGCGAGACGGAAGGAGTGAAGCTTTCGATCTTCAAACAGGCGGGTGCGAACACGGTCGAAGTGTCGGATCGGGTTCAGGAACGCATCCGGGAGTTGCAGCACACGCTTCCGCCGGATGTGAAGATGGAAGCGATTTATGACCAGGCTGAGTACATCCGTGCGTCGGTGTCCGGCGTGCGCGATGCTGCACTCATTGCTGCAGTGCTCGTGGTCCTGGTGACCGCCTTTTTTCTGACCGGCTGGCGAAGGGTGCTGATCATTGCGCTCACACTTCCCGTGACATTGTTGGGGACATTCTTCTTTATGAAGGCATTGGGATATTCCATCAACATTCTCTCGCTGGGGGGATTGGTTGTTGCCATCACAGTGTTGTTAGACAATGCCGTCGTCGTCCTCGAAAACATCACACGCCTCCAGACCGAGGAGTTGGATGAACGGACGCCCGTTCAGACGGGCGCAACACAAGTTTCCGGCGCGGTGCTCACGGCGACGCTCACGTTCGTTGCGCTTTTCCTTCCGTTCCTGCTTATTCCCGGGCTTGTGTCGCTTCTCTTTCAGGAGTTGATCATCACCGTTGCGATTACCATTGCCCTCTCGCTGCTGGTGGCACTGACGGTGACACCATCTCTGGCAGCACTTCTGTTTCCAGAAGGTAAGCCGGCCTCGGCAAAGCTCGGTTTGATCAATCGATTGGCAGAAGCGACGATGAGGCTAATTACTAGCGTGTATCGCCCCGTGCTCGCATGGTCGCTCCGCTTCCGATGGATCGTGATGGGAATCGTCCTGGTACTGTTTGGTGTTGGCGTGTTCTTTCTTCTTTCGCTTGGGACCGAGTTCCTCCCCCGCGCCGACGACGGGCTGATCACCGTGAAACTGAAGATGCCGACGGGAACATCGGTGGAGCAAACTGACCGGGTGATAGAACAGATTGCTGAGATTGTTCAGAAGCAACCATCCATCCAACGGTATTCAGTACTCTCAGGTGCAAAGGTTATCGGCCTCGTTACCTATGAGCTGGCAAACGAAGGCGAAGTCGACATCCAGCTTGTGTCACCCTCCAAGCGCCCGGTGACGACGGATGAATATGTCAAGCAACTCGGTCCCGCAATCCAGCAACAGGTGAAAGCGCCGGGAGCGAGCATCAAGGTCTTTCACACGAAGCTCAAAGGGCTGCGCAGCATCGGTGAATTTGACATCGAGGTGGAACTCCTCGCTCCGCGCACTGAAGCGATGGAGCGCCTCTATGAGACTGCCTCCACTGTCGCTGGAAGGTTGAAGTCAGTTCCAGCTCTGACGAACATCGACGTCTCGATCGACATTACGAAGCCTGAGTATCAGGTGATGGTGAACAGAAAACGGGCGATGGACCTCGGACTTAGTGTTAATCAAGTCGCGACGACGGTGAAATCGATGGTGGATGGCGCCGTGCCAACGTGGTATAAGGAAGAAGGCTACTATTATCCGATCCGTGCCGTGTTGAACGAGCGAGATGTGACGAGCAAAAAGGATATCGAGGACATCGTCCTCTTCCCTGCGAACGGCGGGATGGTCTTCCTGCGGGATGTCGCGACTGTGCAGCAGGCATCGGGACCGTTAGAGATCGACCGGAAGGACCAGGCACGAATGATCAAGGCAACGGCAACGGTGGCTGGCGGCTCGGTGGGAGAAGCCACAGCGAACGTTCAGCAAATGCTGGCCAATGTTCCCTTTCCTCCCGGCTACACGGTGCACTACGGCGGACAATCCCAGATGCTCGCCGAGAACATGAACGCCATGATCCTCATCCTTGCCATCGCGATGTTCTTCGCGTACGTCGTGCTCGTGGTGAACTTCGAGGATTTCATCAAGCCGTTCATGATTCTGATCCGCGTTCCACTCTCGCTCATCGGTGTCTCGTTTGCGTTGTGGCTCACGAATCAGCCCGTCGGCGTGACGGTGATGATCGGTTTCATCATTCTCGCCGGTATCGAAGTGAATCAGGGAGTCGTGCTGATCACCTTCATCGACGAGCTTCGCCGGAAAGGACATGGACTGCAGGAGGCGATCGTCAAAGCTGCAACGGTCCGCCTTCGCCCCATCTTGATGACAGACGTTGTTGGTATCTTCGGCCTGCTTCCTCTTGCACTCAGTCTTGGTGAAGGAACGGAGCTGTTAAAGCCGATGGCAATTGCCGTTATCGGCGGATTGATCGTTGGACTGCTGCTGGTCTTCCTCTTCATGCCGGCATTGTATCTCATTTTTGAACATCGAAAAACACAACAACAAACATAAACACAGGAGCAAATATCATGAAACATCTCAATCTCTACGGAATACTTTTTGTCGGCACGTTGTTCATTTCGAGCGCTGCGTTCTCACAAGAAAGCATCTTCGATAAGGACATCAAGCTGTGGCACAAGAAAGCGACCATGACCTGCGGGATGATGCGGGATATAAAGACGTTCGACTTGCAGAAGATGCTCTCCAATCTTTCTGAACTTGACAACGAGCTGAAAGCTCTCTCTGAAAAGTATCTCAATAAGCCATCAAAAGAGTACGCCGCCGATCCATTGTGGAAGACCTATTTCGAGGATCTGGCAGACAACATCCGCATCGTGCGGGAGCGGGTCCAGCGCAAGGAGTACCGGCTGGCGCAGAAGTATTGCGGACAGTTCTGCATGATCTTCGGCAAGATGCACCGAACAAACGGGCGCGTGACGCTGACCGACCTGTTGTTCAGTCTTCGCATGGAAGTGAACAACGCTATGGATATGGTGAATGCGCGCAACCTTCAGGGTGCAAAGGCTCACGTGAGCACTCTTGCGAAGTTGCATGAGAACATTGAGCAACAGATCCGGCAATCGAACACCACAGCACTTGTGGAGCTTCAAAAGCCGCTCATGGATGCATACGATCAGTGGAGCACAGCCGTGAATGCAGGCGACACGAAGAAAGCGGGAGACGCGTTCACAACGTTCATGAACGAGTTCCCAAGGTTGTATGGGGCGACATTCTGAGAAACAGGAAGGTGGCTTCCTGTGAGAGCGATCCACGAACCGCTAAGCCAATGGCGGGATCGAGTCTCGGGAATTCAGGGCAATAAAATGGAGCACTGCCGATGGCTGCAACAGGAGAACAGGTGCTGTGCGAAGTTCACCAAAGGAGATGCACAACATGTCGTGCCCAGAACCGCCTTTCTTGGCTGTCGGTCAAAGCGACTAAAAATGCAAGAAGAAGGAGCGCAAATGATGAAAATCGCAGCAGTATCAGAAGATGGAATAACGATCAGTCAACATTTTGGCCGAGCGCCGTTTTACATCGTCGACACTGTAGAGGAGGGCAAGATCGTTGCGCGCGAGCGCCGCGATAAGCTCGGGCATGCGCAATTCCGCAGCGAGCCGCACAGTGAGGTAAACGATGCACGCGGGCATGGCTTCGGGGCAGAATCGCAATCGAGGCACGCACGCATGGCGGCGGCAATTGCTGACTGTCAGGTTTTGCTTGCCGGCGGCATGGGTGCTGGCGCCTATGAAAGCATGAAAGATGCCGGCGTCGAACCGATAGTCACCGACATCTCAGAAATTGACGCGGCAGTGCGCGCTTATCTTGAAGGCCGGCTCGTCGCCCATACCGAACGGTTGGACTGAGCGATCAGCGAAAGTTGCTACTCCTTTCGTGCCTTTCTCCTTTTTGGGCGTGGTCGCGGCGCTATTACTGACCGGACTTCCAGCTGATGCCACGGTGCTGATCGGCGTGGTCATCATGCCCGACGGAGTTGTCACTCAGGGTGTGGTGATGATATCCTTTATCAACGAATATCGTTAAAAAGGTATGACATTGGGCGAGGCAATTCTGACCGCGGCGCGCTTACGCTTACGTTGCATTCTGATGACGCAGGCACCGACCATGCTGGGACTTTTGCCGCTGGCGATCAACTGGGGCGAACGCGGCTATATGCTTCAGCCCATGGTTGTGGCTGTTATTGGTGGCTTGTTCTTCTCGCTGTTTGTAACGCTGCTGTTGCTGCCGAATTTGTATTGCTGAATTCAAGGTGTTAGTGCAACGCATCGGTTAAACTCCTCTGAGGGAGTTTTGTAATGTAGCACTTTTCTCGGTCTGTTGTTCAGGCGATCTTCGAGCGATGTGATAGCGGTGGGCGAGACGCCGTCGAAGTTTGTTTTCTTCGGGAACACGCGTCGCAGGAGGCCGATGGTGTTCTCGACCGTTCCTTTTTCCCAGCTGTGGAACGGTGTGCAGAAGTACGATCGGGTTCCCAGGACCATATTGACCTGCTGATGGAGGACGTTTTCCGATCCGTTATCGCAGGTGATCGTTCGTCGGGCCGAGGAAGGGTAGCGACTGAGCGTTCGTGTCAGAGCACTACGCACCCGACGGGCTGACCGTTCTTTGAGCTTGATGAGTTTGGTGAAGCGTGTCTTGCGCTCCACGATCACCTGAAGGCCCGATACCGACTGCCGTGCGAAGACCGCATCCGCTTCCCAGTGGCCCAGTTGCGTGCGCTTAAGGATGTGAGATGGACGCTTAGTGATCGCGGTTCGGCCCGGAATATGCAGGCTTCGATGGGTGTGGCGATGTCCCTTGAGCTGACGCCGCTTGTGGGCGCGTGCCAGGTATGGGACGAGATCCTGTTGGCGACGGGAAGTCCGATCGTAGAGGTACTGATAAATCGCCTCATGGCTGATACTGAGGCTGGAGTGGTCGATGGGGAGTCGACCGGCGATTTGCTCGGGAGACCATCCGATCATCAGTTTGCTCCTCACGTAGCGCCGGATACGTTCGCTTTTGAGACGTGGTCGTCTGTGTGTCTGGCTCCGGCGAGTAGCTGCGCGCTGCTGTGCTCTGTTGGCCAGATACACGTTGTAAACCGGAGACTTGTTCCGGCGGAGTTCTCGTGAAATCGTGCTCTTGTGACGCCCGATAGCTCGAGCAATGTCACTCGACGAGGCCCCTTGAGCATACTTGTACGCAATGGTATCTCTCTCCTCGGGGGAGAGCTGGTAATATGTTTGTGTTCCCATAACGCCTAGGATAACAAAGTCTTGAATCAATATCCCAGGCGTTGCACTTACTCATTGAACTCGTGATTTTATTTTTGAGAAAAGGTCAGTAGGTTAATTAACCGTAAAGCTAAGCAAGGTGGCAATAGGTCAGCAACATCCTATGTATTACTTGCCCGATTAGGAGGCGACAATAGATGTCACAAACCAACATTCTTGAATCCATTCCCTGTGGGATATTTGCGGTGGATAAAAACCGCCGTATTACAGTTTTCAATAAGGGTGCAGAAACTATCACAGGCTTCCTTGAACAGCAGGTAGTTGGACGCAAGTGTGATGAGGTATTTGCCAATGAACATTGTCAGAGTGACTGCCAGCTGAAACGTAGTTTGATCGCTGGTGAGGTAAATGCACATTGGGAGACGGTGATACCTACTTCTGACGGTAAACAAATTATGGTATGTGCCGCCACCTGTCCAATAAAGGAAGGAAAGACGATTACCGGTGCGGTCATGTCCTTTCGGTTACTTTCAGACCTAATGGAAATGTATCATCAGATTGAAGAGGAAAAGCAGAAATCCGAGGCGATTTTAAACAGTATAGAAGAGGGTGTTCTTACCATTGACCATAACTGGCAAATTACCAGCTTCAATCACCGGGCAGAGGATATTACCGGTTTCAAAAAAGAAGAAGTGGTTGGCAAATTGTGCCGCTTCGTTTTCGGGATGCAAGACGCCAGCGGCAAAAATCTCTGTACCCGCGACTGTCCTATGAAACAAGCGCTGGTAAGTGGCCATCCGGGGCCAGAGCATGAATTAGAAATCACCAATCGTTACGGGAAAAGGTTGATCCTGAGGATGAATATTTCCCTGTTGAAAGATAGCAACGGGGAGGTATTAGGCGGAGTGGAAACCTTTCGTGACATTACCGCTATGGTAAAGTTGCAGAAAGAATTAAAGGGAAGGCCTCGTTTTGAGAATATTATTGGTCGGAGTAAAAAGATGCGGCAAATTTATGACCTCGTTGATAATATTGCCGACAATGATGTCACCGTTTTGATTCAAGGGGAAACCGGCACTGGCAAAGAGCTCATCGCTTCTGCTATCCACCACAACAGTCGCCGTAAGAGTGGTCCTTTCATCAAGATTAACTGTTCAGCACTCCCGGAGAGTTTATTGGAGAGCGAGCTCTTCGGGCACGTGAAAGGGGCATTCACCGGAGCTTATCGCGATAAACCTGGTCGATTTGAGCTGGCTGACAGCGGTACCCTGTTTTTGGATGAAATTGGCGACCTCAGCCCGGCGATGCAGGTAAAATTGCTTCGGGTTTTAGAGGAACAACAATTTGAGCGCGTAGGAGGTACAAAAACAATTAAGGTGGATGTGAGATTAATTGCCGCCACCAATAAGAATCTGAAACAGGCCATTCATGACGGCACCTTTCGAGAAGACCTTTATTACCGTTTAAACGTCCTGCCCATCTTTATTCCGTTACTTCGGGAAAGAAAGCAGGACATCGCGCAGTTGGTCAGGTATTTTCTGAAAAAATACGGTGATGGGAAAAGAGCTAACGTCTCCAGTCAGGGTTTGAAACTTCTCCTACAATATGATTGGCCCGGGAATATCAGAGAACTGGAGAATGCCGTTGAATATGCCTTGCTTCACTGTAAGGGCGATGAGATTTTGCCACAACATTTGCCCCCGGATATCGTGTCTTTTAGCCGGCAACGAGGTGAAGAGACCATGGAGAAACCGCTGGAGGAATCGGAAAAAGAGGCAGTCCGCCGGGCATTGACCGAGAGTGCAGGTCAGCGCTTAGAAGCGGCCCGACGGCTTGGCATTAGCCGGGCGACCTTGTGGCGAAAAATGAAAAAGTACGGCTTGAGGTTGCAATCTTGAGACGTTCACGTTGCAATACTGAAACGTTTTCGACAAGGGAAAATAAATACCGGTCGACAGTAGTTACAGTAATTTTTAGAAATAAGCCGCTTAGCAATTGCTAAGATGGCTTTTTTGTTTTAGGAACAAATATTGCATAAAGTTGACAATACAGAACTGAAGTTTCAAAAGGCTTATTCCTAAATGCCAAGCATCTTTTGTTAATAAAAGGCAAGAATATGAGTATTATGTTGGGCATACGATACCTGATTGAAGGGGCGTTACCAAAAGCAATCTATGAATTTCAACAGTCGGTACATTTGAATCCGAATTCTGCCACCGCTCATTACCTGCTGGCAGTGGGGCAATTGCAAACAGAGCATTTTGCCGAAGCTGAGCGCGAATTGCAGATTGCGCTCGAAATTAATCCCCAGTACCAGCGGGCCAAGATTCAATTGATGCTCTATTTCATTGCACAAGAGAAGTACCAACCGGCCTTGGAATTGTTCACCAAACTCATAACCTCCAGTACATCCTTACCACAGGAGTCTTACACTCAGGAGATATTCCTCAAAATGGCCAGAACGTTACAAAATAAATTGCCACAAGCTCGCCGTCCCCATGAGGTTTACAATTCGCTGGGCATCGTCTATTATCTAATGGGGCATAATGAGGAGGCGCAAGATTACTGGCGACAGTCCCTTGAGATTAATTCCAATCAGCCTGGTGTAGTAGATGTACTCAATCGTTTTACTCCAGAAAATGAATATTATTGATTGACGATAATAAAATCGTTTTCCTTAACAGAGGAAAATCATAATAACTTAACGAGAAGGAAAATAAAATGAAGGCGAATAATTTTTACAAGTTACGGCTGAAATCAGCCATGGCGTTATTGAACGCCATATTTGTAAGCGATTCTTTGAGGCGATTTGCGCTGGATGTTGCGGTGAAAAGACTTTACCGGAATTTGGTAGAAATCAATCCGGATGGCCGTACTGTAAGAAGGCCGAAGGGGCATTCACGACCTTCATGGATGAATTCCCGAAGCTGTATGGAGCAACGTTCTAACGGACGATCCGAGCTGAAAATTTGTTAAGAGATCAGGGTGGAAACAATGAACGTATTGCTGATATCTCCGTATAGGGGCGCCATCTTTGAACTATCAGGAGTGAAGATGCAGCCGCTTGGTATCTCGTATATCGGAGCGGCGTTGGGAGCAGCCGGACACGACGTGAAGATAGAATTGTTGGAGAACTGTGATTCACTTCCGGATTTTACCGGTGCAGACGTGGTGGGAATTTCGTGCAATACAGTTCAATTCAATTCAGGGGTCAAGGTCGCAAAAGCCGCCAAAGAAGAAGGCAAGATGGTGATTATGGGCGGGCCGCATCCCACAAACAGTCCCGAGGAGGCTCTACGGAGCGGATATGTTGATTATGTTGTGCGCGCTGAAGGGGAAGCAACATCCGTTGAATTATTGGAAGCGCTGAAATCGGAAAGACGATTCGAGCCGGAAAAAATATTGGGTATATCATGGATTCATAAAGAGTCCGGAGTGATCGTTCATAATCCCGATCGGCCGTTTATTCAGAATCTCGATGCGCTGGCGTTCCCTCTTCGCGAAGCTACCTGGAGGTATGGCAAGAATAGTAAAGTTATTTCACGCGGAGTGATTGAATACCCTCTCATCACCACCCGCGGCTGTCCATATGAGTGCAACTTCTGTGACGTTCGTCTCCTAGCAGGGAAGCGCTTTCGCGTTCGATCCATAGAAAATACCATAAGAGAAGTAGAAGAAATAATCAGAAAACATAATGCTGAACGAATTTTAATCGTTGATGACATCATCAACTTCGACAACGACCGACTTACAAAACTTTTTACCTCTCTTATCGAGCGCGGGTTCCCTGTTGTTCGCTGGGTCATGGGCAGAGCCGATCACCTTGTCAAGAATCCGAGAACTGCTGAGATGATGGCTCATGCGGGGGTGCGTCAAATGTTCCTCGGGATTGAAAGTCCGACTGAACGTATACTCAAAGCATACAAAAAAGGAGGCAAAGCTTCTTCTGAGATTTCTGTCAGAGCGGTTCAACTCCTCAGACAAAACGATATTGAAACTTGGGGTGCCTTCCTATTAGGCGAACCATCAGAAACAATGGACGATATTGAAAGAACAATTGAATTTGCGAAGTTCCTTAATCCCGGCATTGCCCAGTTTTCAATCCTGACACCTTATCCCGGAACGGAGTTGTGGAAGAACGTCGAACCCAAAGTCACAACGCGCGATTGGGATCTTTATGATTGCATGCACTCGGTCTTCAGGACAGATCATCTTGATCCGAAGGAATTAGAAAAAGTACTCGTAAAAGCTTACACGAGTTTCTACCGGCAGCCTAAACGAATCTTGCATGAACTCTTCAACAAGGATCACTATGGAAGACCGGATGTAAAGAGATTATTTGAAATCATGAAAGCATTGAAAGTTGTTTTCGGACGCGCGTAAACCCCCGGCTGAAGCAATGGATGTTACAGCAAGTATTATTATGAGTAACACTTTCACCAAGAATAGGCTTAGCAATTCAAACAATCTGGAGGACTTACAATGAACTCTCTACAACAACAATTCCGTAGAATTGCCCCCGCTGCTATCAACGTAATACTTGGCAATAGCATCCTGAGGAAAAAGGCGGCAAACTACGCAAGAAAATATATGTACAGAACAACCGTGGAGAAGGATAATGAGTATACCAGAAACATCCGCTATGAGAGGTATACGATATTATCTAACCTGCTGGGCACGCTTGAAAGAGCTTTGACCAACAAGAATATTTCTGCTTCTGTGCGAAAGAAAATACTCGATGTTTTTGTCGGGAGAATTTTCTTAGCAAACAAAAGTGGGAATGAGAGCGTACAAAAGTTTGTTAGAGAATTTGGGGATGGGGCGCCCGCCTTTATCACAATAAGCCCCGGTAAAAAATGTAACCTAAAGTGCGCCGGATGCTACGCGGCAAGTGGCGCACGATTCGAGGAAAAGCTTGACTACGCGACGGTCGACAGAATGGTCACCGAGAAAACGAAATTGTGGAATTCGTTCTTCACCGTAATTTCCGGGGGCGAGCCATTACTGTGGAAGTCTGAGGGCAAGGGCATTATCGATCTATGCCGTGACCACCCGGACAATTATTTCATGATGTACACAAACGGCACGCTGATCGACA
>Ga0315280_10010479_pt1 | contig 11614 bp, 11 predicted proteins | sample YL17G06_40_MG_FD_203697 | JGI IMG/M metagenome (GOLD analysis project Ga0315280, IMG submission 203697) | Sediment microbial communities from Yellowstone Lake, YNP, Wyoming, USA - YL17G06_40 | ecosystem: Environmental > Aquatic > Freshwater > Lake > Sediment | place: USA: Wyoming | collected... | reverse complement strand
AGGTACGGGCTGCCATCCAAGGCGACACTCGTGATCGCTTTCCTCAGTTCGTCCTGGTCGCTGGGAGCGGAATAGCGCGTCGCCTTGCGCCCCTCGAAGATCATCATCAGGGCGTCGGTGAGCAAGCCCTTCCCGACCCGACTGATGTTGGCATCGACCAGGAAGAACGGTGCCGAGCCGGAGAACGCGGAACGAGACAGGAGCGTGACCAGGGCCGCGAACCATCCGCTCTTGTGCGCGCGGCTGGCGAAGGGGAAGTCCACAAGCACGTCGTCCAGCAGGGCCACCGCCTTTTCGGGCGGCATCAGCGGAGGAAACTCCCCGTCAATATCGAGATACAGTCCCGTGCCGGAATCATACCCCGGCTTCGCAGCGATGGTGCCGTCGGCGCGGAGGATCGGACTGCTGACGATGCCTGTAATCACTGGGACGGACAAGAAGTTGATGCTTTGCAGCACGGCGTTGACGACGGTTTCGGGCGGGAGGCAAGGCAGGTAGTCGTTCTTCTGGACGCTCCATTTTCGGAACTTTGCGCAACTCGACAGCTTGACGGTCAAGGTGGCGGCCGGGATCGGGCGCAATCGCGGGCTGCCGTTGTCGTGCTTACAGAGCTTCGGCTTGGGCGCATCGCGCGCCACCTCGACGAGCACCCCGTGCTGATAGATGTTCGGCTCGGTGCTCAGTGCTCGGATGGAGGCCGCCACCGCGCTCTCCAATTGGTTCGTCACGGTGACGACCGGCAACAGCGGACCATACGCCTCCTCGATGTCAGCCCACTTCTTCTCGTTGCACTTCACGTGGAAGCACTTGAAACTGTGGTTGCCGTCATGATGGACGATGATCGCTGGGTAGCCGCCATCGTCGTGACCAGGGCCTTTGAACGGACAGGGAAGCAAGTCAACGAACACGCCCCAATCGGGGTCCTCCCTCACTCCCACCACTGGCAGTCTGACACGCCGACAGTAACTCAGCAGCCTATCGACTTTCGCCTTGCGGGTTTCGGGCACATCCACCTGGGGCTTCGTTCGCTTGGCGGCCGGAGGCAAGGTCAGCAGCGTTTGGATGATCTGTTCCGGGAGCTTCGCGGGTTCGCACAGGTCAGGCGAGACGATCCACTCGCGGCGAACGCCATCAGTGACCGACGGCGGCGCGATCGATTGAGTCGGCTTGCCGTTGCCGAGCCGAAATTCCAGCCCGCCCAGCGATTCGACGTGGACCGCGTTAGCAAGATTCGCCAGCCGTTCGTCGTACTGGTAGAGATAATGCTTGCCCCGAGCCGATTGCCACGATGGGGTGAGGATGCTGCTCAGGTGCTTGGCGTAGGCCGCCGTCGCCTCCTCCCCATCGCACTCCACGTCGATCAGACCGCTCACAGGCCCCAGCAGGATTCCGACATTGGCCTTGGGGTTGTTGGCCAGGCGGCAGGCAACTTCCTCGCGCGACAGCGGGTGGGCGGCCCAATCCTTGCCAACGGGGATTTTCGAGTCGCAGTAGCACATGATGTAGAAGTTCATGGAAGCCCCGTTTTCTCTTGCGTCGGCTTGTAGCCGCCGAGCGGGTGATAACCCCCGGCTGGCGTCGGTTGGTTATCGCGGCGGGGGTGTCGGGTAGGTTAGGGGGCGTCTGCCGTCCGATTCGGATAAACAGGAAGCAACGATTTTTTCGCTGCGCATGGTGGACACGTCCCCATACGTCGCCAGACCCCCGCTGTCGCCGCGTAATTCGCAGCGGAAACGCTTGGCGCTGTCAAATCTGAAACGCAACACCTGAAACGCCGCTGCGTGCGTGCGTTTTCAGCGAGTATCGACCCAAGGCGTTCGCTCGCACAGACCTACCGCTCGCGATAGCATTGCTAGCAGCCCTGAATTGCGGGGTAAAATGTTGCATTTGAGATTTGACAGCGCCCTTCTAGTCGGACCAGGGGACGCAACCAAAGTCAAGTGTAAGGTTACGAAATCGCAACAACGCGGCCGGCGGGCCCCTGGCCGGGTGGTAGCCGCCGACCGACTCTGTTCGCCCCTCAACCTGCTCGATGCGCTGATGCTCGGTCTTGAACTACATGGCGGCCAAGGGCTTTGGCATCGCGTCTACGGCGCGGGCCTCCCGCAGGTCTTGGACGTGGCCGGCTGGAAGCGGCCCTCTGGCGGGCCGTGGAGGGCCTTGGCGAAGCGCACCTGCGCGACGCTTTGGACCATGACCGCACTGATCTGGCGGCCGTGGTACGGAGGTCTGGCGGCCGGGACGACGGCCACGGGCGTCCCGCAGGTTGCCGTCGCGTTTATGCGCACTCGCTGGCCCTGGTCGCCCGCACAGCCGGCACAGAAGGACCGGGAGAAGTCCATAGCCGGTCGGTTTTGGACGAATACCATTTGACATTTTTACTTACCCGGCGGTATAGTTGGGGAAGACGAGCAACCATGAGGTACACCGATGGACGTGTTGCTATATGCAAGGGTTTCAACCTTGGAACAAGCCGATAGCGGTGTCAGCCTGGAAGCCCAAATCGCCAAGATGCGCGGATTCGCCGCCTTGTACGATCTTTCGATCATCGAGGTCATCACCGACGCCGGGGAATCAGCCAAGTCGCTGAACCGGCCGGGACTGCAACGTGCCCTGCGGCTGTTGAAGGCCGGCAAGGCGGACGGACTGGTGATTGCCAAGTTGGAGAGATTGACCAGAAGCGTGGCCGACTGGCAGACCTTGATCGAAGGCTATTTCGGGGAACGCGGGGGCAAGCAACTTCTCTCGGTGAACGATTCCATCGACACCCGCACGGCCGCCGGCCGGCTCGTCTTGAACATTCTGCTGTCTGTGGCCGCTTGGGAGCGCGAGGCAATCGCGGAAAGGACGAAAGAGGCCCTGCGGCACAAGATCAACAGCCGGCAGCGCGTGGGCAAGGTCCGCTTCGGCTACGATCTCAGCCCGGACGGAATCACGCTGGTTGAGAATCCGGCCGAACAGCAGACCCTCGCTTTCATGCGCAGCCTGCGGGCGGCCGGTCGCACACTGCGGCAGATCGCGGCCGAATTGACTGCACGCAACATTCCCACGAAGGAAAGGAAGTCCCGATGGACACACACCGCCGTCGCATACATTCTGGCAAGGGCAGCATAAACCTGGTCGAGGAGCTTCGTCAGGCCATCCTCAACAGCGGCGAGACCGAGTACCGCGTTGCCAAGGAGTCGGGCGTGGCCCAGCCCATTTTGAACCGCTTCCTGCGCGAGGAGCGGGGCATCTCTCTGGAGACGGCCGCGAAGGTCTGCAAGTATCTCGGCCTCCACTTGGCTCCCGCGCGCCACTGAGCGGGCCACGGTGGTCAGTCTGGCCGGCCCGGGGGTCAAACGAGCCGGGGTCAAAAACCGCGTTTGGGTGAAACGCCTTTTTCTCGGGCGCTTGAGGGTGAGGCGCTTGGCACGTTTTGCAGGCGGATCGCTCGCCGGGGTTTCCCCTGTCCCGCACCGACCACGGGGCGAGTCATGCGGGGCACGATCTGCCTCCGCCGGCAGCGGGCTTTGACAACGCTTTTCCGGCCACGACGGCAGACCCTCGGGGCATGATCCCGGCACTGGCCCCATTGGCTTCTGAGCCGAAAGGGCGACGGCTAGCGGTATCCCGCCGGCCATGACCGGGAAGCCCGTGCCACGGCCCGACCGCCCTGCCGCCCGATGGCCCAGTGGTCGGCAACGCCGGCTCGTTCGGCGCTTGCCGATCTTCATGTCCGCGCGCGACTGCAACTCTTTGTCTGCGCCATTGTAGCCGTTGCCGGGCCTTTGGCAGCGGTCGCCCCCAAGTGCCCTCAACCGTAACCTGCCCGTCATCCCGCAATCCACCCAGCGCGATTCCCACGCGGGAATCCGGCGGCAACCGAACCGTTGTGGGAACCGTCGTGCTCTTGGCCGTGTTCCGTTCGCCATCGACCTACAACGCTCTTAGACGACGCGCCGTGTTTCGCCCATGCCCTCGACCATCTCAATTCGGCGCAATTCCGGCGAGCCGAAGGGCCAGCCGCCGCGCCACGGGGCCGATTTCTGCCACTGGTTCCATGCAACTTATTTTGAGTCGCGGTTTGGCGTGGTTAGGCCAGCGGCTCAGCGGCTGTCGTCGCGCACGTCCGATTCGGGACCGGCCTTGTCGATAGCGCAGAGAAGCATCGGGGCAGGAAATGTGCGCCGAGAATCGACGCCCGTTCTCGAAATCGGGCCGGATTCTGCAAATACCAGTTGACATGGGTGGACAGAAAGCAATGCTTGTCATGTGGTCACTATTCCGTTTCACACCCTGGAGCAACTGCCATGAAGAATCACGCACCACAACTCACACGCAAGCAGTTTCACGCAATCTGCAACGCCCACAACATTCCCGCCCGCGATAGGCCAGCGCTGGCGGGGCTTGTCTATCACGGCAAGCCCGTGGGATCGCGGCTATTCGCCAAGATTGACGGCCGTTGGCGACGTTCCCGGAAGAACGGAGAGTACGCGAAGTGCATGGAAGCATTGCTTGCCGCGCTGTCTGCCCCGTTCTACGCCAAACACAAGTTTCCCCCGGCAGACTACCGAGTCCCTGAAGGATACGACTTCCACATCCCAGCATAATCACTGCTGGCAGAGAAGCTAGGGCAATCCGTTGTGATTCTCACGGGCAGGGCAAACACCCCTGCCCGTTTCTGTTGCGCCGATACCTTCCCGATTCTCCGTTGCCGTTCCCGCTGTAGCTTGCTCCTGCCGATTCTGATTCCCGGTCCCGCTGTTTCCCTTGCCACCGTTGCCGTTCCCTGCCGGTTGTTTCCCCGCTGTCCGGTCCCGCTGTTGTCTGCCCCGCTGATTCCCCGCGAAGTGGTTTCTCCCGATCTTGCGGATGATGATAACCACTTCAACTAAGGGCGGGAGGGGGCAGGGTCAAATTCGGTGCGATTGCCACAACCGCTAGAAATCGGTCAGGGCGCTGCTCCTCTGTCTGTCGGAGTACGGCTTTCAAAATGCCCTACCGCGTCGTTCGCAAATGGGGCAGGGGTCAAACACGGCCGTCTGACGTAGCGCCTACACGAATCACGTGAGGGACAAGGACCGTGATTTCCCAATTTCGTTGAGGTCCAGACGTGGCGGCGAAGTCGGTCTGCATGGATTGCGTTGCCTCCGTGACTGCTGCCATTCGAGGGCCACCCGCGAGAAACGTCTTTAGTGTGACAAGGCTGAAGAAGATTTCGCCGTCGCATATTCGCTCCCTCCTACCGCTGGGGCATTGCGCAGGCGTGTGGTCACCACCAGCTTGACCGTTCCCAATGACAAAAGCCTCCGCTGCGGTCGCTTCCCGTATTGTGTCCTACTCCCTCGCCCCGCTGCCCTGTCTTCCCTTCCACCACGGGCAGAATGGACAATCGCCGCCCACGGGAAAATCCTCGCCCTCTTCGTGCGGACAGCCCATGTTTCCTTCGCTCACGGAAACCGACCTGACGCGGTGTTTCGTGAGAAACTTCTCGATTTCTCGCTGCATCTTGGGATTCGTCTGCACGTCGCTGGCAACCCATTGCTTGATGATCGGTTCAGCACCATCCTCCTTGATGACGCCCACTACGATCTTGGTGGTAGTCGTGTCATCGGGGCCGTAGAAAGCCACGGTGCCGATGGGGAACTGTACGGGCTCCTCATTCTCGCCGTGCTTGGCGCTGAACTCTTCTACCGCCGCGTTCCATTCATCCAGATCAGCACCCTTGAGCAAGTGTCGATTGGCCTCAGTGACGATCAGGCCCGTTTTCTCAAATGCGTGGACGATGGCCGGGTCCACCCCGACCTGTCTCATGGCTTGGGCAATCATGTGCTCTACATGCTCCAGCGGCGGGGCGTCAAAGAACAGCTTGTCGCCAGGGCGAGGGGGTCGCCCGAACTTTTCGATGAACTGTTGCCGCTGTGCGTTCACGATCTCCATCAGTTCCTCGGGGATGGGAAACTCGTTCCCCATCGTTTCCTCGTCCTCATCCTCGTCGAAGTCTTCATCGAAATCCTCGTCGTCTTGGTCCTCATCGTCCTCCTCGCCTTCCCACAACCAGAAGGTGTAGTCCTCGACGTGCCGAAAGTTGGGGTCATCCTCATGGACTTGGATGTTGGACAAGGGGGCTTGGAATTCATGCTTCCCCTTGCGGGCCACGCACACGATGCCCTCGCTCGGGTCTATTGGTGGATCAGCAAAGCCGAGAACCTGCACCGCTTCGCTCGTTCCCGAACCCAAGACAGATGCCGCCGCGTAATCAGCCTTGAAGGGGAACGAGAGGTGGGCCTTGAGGTAGTCGAGAAACTGGCGTTGTGTTTGTTCGTCGGGCTTGGGCAACACATCGTCGCTGGTGATCCCGAACACCATCCTTACGCGATCCTCGGCCTCTTCCTCTGAAAGCGGGCGCGTGATGATCTTCGTCGGTGGCTCCATGGCTGTAGGCGTTTCATCTGCTGCCTCAGCCAACTGATCTTCTTCCAGCCAATACCCCTCGGGTTCAATGTCATCGCGTTGACAGCGTTTGAGATAGACGGGGTGGGCCTGCTCCAGGGTCGGCTTCGTCCAACGAACCCCGTAGCCCACGGGCGTGAGCCACGCAATCGTGGTGATGTTCCCCACCCAGCCGCCCAGAGGAATATCGGGATATTGGTCGTGAACAATCCCAGGCTTCACCTGCACCAAGTCCCCCTTGGCAAACGCCGCCTTGGCCATGCCTCGGCCTTTGCGGTGGCCTAGCGAGCGGCGTAGGTATCGAAGGTCGGCATTCACCTCGTCCAGGTCGAACTCTTCGGGATCGAAGTCGTCGCCCAGCCAATCCAGCATCTCTTCATGATCTTTATGCTTCGGATTCTTGATTGCGGCCAAAAGGTGAGGGTATCCGTGGGGGCCACCGCAATCCTCGGGTGGACAGGCGCGTTCGCCTGCGACACACCGAGGGTAATAGACCCCTTCTTCGGCGGGCATCGTCTTCTCGATGTCAACGGTGTGCTGCCAGTCGTCGCCAAAGTCGTAGTCGTAGCGGAATCGCGTATCTCCCCGCTTGACGAGATCGCTCAAACGAAGGGATCGAACATCATGTTCAAAGTCATCCCCACGTTCCAGATCGCCATACTGCTCGCCTTCGATCACGAAGGCGTACATGTGCTCGTCGTCCCAGCCCATGCTGATCTGGATTATGTCGTGCAATTCAGCCAGGGAGCAATCGTCCATTTGTACCTGCCGCCAAATCGGGGGCTTGATGTCGTCCAGCGTGATCTTGACTTGGTAGATGGGCAGGGTGGGATCGAGTTCCTTCTTCTTTGCTTTCTTCGCCATTGGTCGGCCTCCCAGCCGTTGATTTGGTCGAACATTTCGCCGCCGTACTTTCTTGGACGGCGTGTCTTGAGCCTGCCTTGACTGTCGAGGCAGAAGATTCAATGCGGCAATGAACACCAGGAACATCATGGGGCCGCTGATCGCGCCGATTCCCAGCCCCCAAACTGCGCCGCTTCTGGCCTGCGGTACGTTCAGGATGATCGCGCCGAGGCAGGCCCCCACGAAGACTCCCAAGGTTTTCGCAAGGAATCTCCGATCTGGTGGTGCGATGTATCGGCCAAGGAGCCAGCCACCAAAGGCACCAAACGCCGATCCAGGGAACGCCAAGGTCGATACAGCAAGAAACGCACCCAGGATGGCGCTGCCTATGGCGGCGATCAGGCCCACGAACACACTGCCAAAGCGGACGTGGTTTGCCCTTCCGAAGAAGACTCCGTATCGTGCCCCAAGGATGCCGCCGATCAAGGCCAAGATGCCCGCAGTGATGACGATGGCCTTGACTGCCCCGCCCGTCGTACTGACAACCGACCCAATCGCCGCGCCGTAGATGCCGCCGATGGCCGCACAAACGACGATGGCCTTCATCAACGACTGCTTGGCGTCGGAGGGCATCTCGAAGTCATCCATGAAGCTACTTTCATGGTCTTCCATCGGTGCTGGCCTCATCCCTCGCCTTGCCACTCGTCGGCAAGGTAGTATTCGTATAAGTCAACGTCTTGGGCTGGGTCATAGCCCGCGATGTCGTCGCCTGGGGTGATTGACACGCTGACGACCTCGGTGCGGTAGCCTTCGCGTGTGTGCCACTGGCCCCGTATCGCCCTCATGTCTTTGGTGCGGGGCTTGAACTCGGGATGCCGTTCCAGCCATTTTTCCATGATCCACTGAATGTCGGGCTCGCTGATATTGCCGTCCTTCGTGATCTTCCCGTGGATGCGGGGGATGATTGTGACTCTTTTCTTGGGCATGGGTGTCCTACAAATGGTCCGCGATCATGTCTGCCGTGGTCTTCATCCCCAACTTCTCCAACATCAACTGGACGAAGATCGGCTTATCCCGCTCGGGCAGGATGACCCGCTCCAGCAGCGAATCGAGCGTCAGGTTGAAATGCTGAACGCTGTCCTTGTGCGCACGCAGACCTTCAATAAAATCCTCCATGCGGAACTCCCGCTGTTCTTCGTTTTCGAGCGTCAGTTCTTCTTCCTGCCCGAGGCCCGAGAGATCGTCAAAGCAGGATTGGAGCGTCAGCTTGTGCCGCAATTCGAGGGGGACAACTTCCACGGGTGACGCCACGCCAGGCGGAAGCGACAAGCCGCCAGCGTGTTCGTTCAAACACTGAACCAACTGCCCCCACCCATTGCCCTCCTCTTCGTAGTGGAGGTCAAAGGTTCTAAAGGGCTCAACCAGCAAGTGCGCCACGATCTTGTTGAGGATGACGTACCACGGTTCGCTCGGACGCGGGATGTCGTTGATGTAGAGAATCTGCTCATCCTCGTCGGGATCACCGAAGTTGATGAGTTCACCAAGGGCCGCTCGCTGTTGACGGGTGAGCCGCAACCCTTGCTCATGGGCCATGACCGCCTCCCAGGCAAGGAACTCATCCTGTTCCATGATGAAGACAAAATCCTCAATGGCCTGGGCAAGGTTGCCCATGTCAGCCAGGTCGTGCCCCTCGAAGAAATCATCTGTGGGGATATTGGGATCGAATTCCCACCTGAGCGGCAGGGGGTGTTCGGGGCGTGGTTGTTTCCTTTTCTTCTTGGGCATTGCAGCGTCCTTCACTCTGGGCTCTTCTTCTTCACCTTGTACCGTTCCCTCAACAATGCCAGTTGTTCTTCACTCACTTGCGGCTTCATTTTCTGGTAGTAGCAGTCTTTGACCGCCTGCAAGTCTTCGTCCGCGAGATGGGCCTGTTCCTTGAAGACCTTCCAGGTTGTCTCCTCCATCTCGGGGCCTGCGATCAGGGCCGTCCACAATGCCTTGACCATGACCTCCGCGCCCCCTTTGCGTTCGGGAGAGGACAGGGCGTAGGGAGCAAGTGGGGCACCGAACTTGTTGACTAACGCTTGAACTTCCGCCTGGGTGATGGGCATTATAGCTTCCTTTGCTTCCGCTGTCGGTCACGGCGGTTGGGTGGAAAGAGGATAGCGGTGATGGTCAAGTCGAGCATTTCGTCGCGGCGGCCCAGTTCGGACTCACTGATGGTTTTGCTCTGCCCATATTTCGACCGCCATGCCTTCATGTACTGGATGAACTCCGCAACAGCTTCATCCCATTGCGGCAAATCCTCCGTGACGACGACCTGGATCTTCAGTTGAGCCAAGTGTGGAAACAGCTCTTCCCACTCAGGATTGTCCCGCAGGTAGAACTTCTTGGGACGACCGTGGCGGTCATCGGTGACGGGTCGTTCCATCGAATACGCCAGCAACGTGGCAAGGTCGTTGACGGTCGGCGGCTGCTCGATGATCTCCTGCGCCAAGATCGTGCCATCGTGGTGACTGACGACCATTCCCAGCCATAGTTCGCGGCCTTCGATAAGTTCGGGCAGTGGGCAGAAGTCGGCCTCCCGTGCCACATCCTGCTGCGGCAGCCAGAGCAGGCGTCGTTTGACGAATGCGCCCCCACCTTTGCCGAGTTTCAGTTTTCCAAGCCTTGCTGCCATTTCAGCCTTCTTTCCGCGCGTGGGGACGACTCCCTTGTACGTCGGGCAGGCCCTTGAGAAAAATGGCTTCGGTCTGGTGATGATGGTACGCCTCGAAAACGAACTCGGGCCAGTAGCGCAGGGTCGGGCCATGTTTCAGCAAATCATGGAGGCCCTTTCGCTGATCCGCTGCCTCCAACAGCGTGCGGTTGAGATACGCCACCCAGTCGGTCTTGCTCGCTTCAAACAGAATGTACGGCGTGGTAATCGTCACATGGTAATCGAAGAGGTCGCCCACAGGCGGGCAAAGCCGCACGTACCAGAGTTCCCCCTTCTTGCCCGTGTAGCCCGCTGGACAATGGCAGCGAAAGTCGGCGTCGGTGAGCAGTTCCCGCAACAGGATATTTCCGCCCTCCATGCCAACGTGCTCGTAGATGCCCATGCGCGATGCCTGGAATTGGCGCAGGGCCTCGACCATGAACGGGTCCATGTCCATCACACCGCGCACGTCGATCATACAGGTGCCGATGGTTTCCTGGTCGGGGCCAAACCGCACGTCGAAGAACGCCCAGGTGGTGAAGTAGCTGCCCGTCAGCGGGCTCATGGGCGGGCCGCTGGGCATGTATTCATCCTCGGCGGCGGCAATGATGTCATAGAACTCTTGGAGTTCATCGAACTGCGAGACACCCTCCGAGAAAACGGACGTGAGGTTCTGGACTGCGGCATATACGGCGAAAAGGGGATCGTCGCCGCCCTCGACAAGTTGCTGGACGGTCTTCACTTTGGGGATTTTGACCCGAAATCGCTTGGCCTGTCGCCGCATTTCGCTGGCATACTTGCGGACATTCTTGAAATGCGCGGCGAGCTTCCTGCTGATGCTGCCCATGATCCGCCCTGCCAATGGGGAGTGGACTTCGGTTGATTGTTGCCGCCATTTTCTATGCCTAACCTCTATTCTGACAAGGGGTTGACGCAGGCGATTTCCTTTGCGGCGGCAGGGAAGGGACATTATACTACCCAGATTGCCACACGTCCCCTCGGAGCCACTACCATGCCCAACGTCGCCGCCGTCCTGAAGGAAGAAATCTGCCGTTTGGCCAAGAGGGAGATCAAGGCCGACACATCGTCCACGAAGCGGGCCGTGGCGCAGTACCGCCGCGACATCGCCAAGCTCAAGCGGCAGATGCAGGCCCAGGCCAGGGAAATCGCATTGCTGAAAACCCAGGAGAAGAAGCGCCTTGGTCAGCCCCAAACCAAAGGTGAGGAGGAGTTGGAGGGCGCACGGTTCTCTGCCCGTTCAGTCAAAGCCCAGCGAGCAAGACTGAAGCTCTCTGCCGCCAACTATGGCAAGCTCGTCGGTGTGTCGGGCCTGACCATCTACAGTTGGGAATCGGGCAAGTCTCGCCCGCGTAAGCAGCAGTTTGCTCGCTTGGTGGCCGTTCGCGGCCTGGGACGGCGCGAGGCACTGAAGAAGTTGGAGATGCTCAGGGCTGACGCCAAGAAGGTGAAAAAGCTGCGGCGACGGAAGCTGAGGTAGTTCCCAGTTCACCGATCATTTTGGCCCAGGCATGTCGGGCTTGAATGCGTCGGCCACCGTGGTCAAATCGGCACGGCTACAGGGAGTGTGTGGACTCTATCAGCCTCAGTTTGGCAGCCGGAATCGTGACATCGAGGGCC
>Ga0315280_10010477_pt1 | contig 11615 bp, 9 predicted proteins | sample YL17G06_40_MG_FD_203697 | JGI IMG/M metagenome (GOLD analysis project Ga0315280, IMG submission 203697) | Sediment microbial communities from Yellowstone Lake, YNP, Wyoming, USA - YL17G06_40 | ecosystem: Environmental > Aquatic > Freshwater > Lake > Sediment | place: USA: Wyoming | collected... | reverse complement strand
AAGGAGAATGCAGGGCCATTGCTCTTTCTGATCCGACCGGCCAGACTGGAAGATGAGCTTTCCAAGGAAAAAAAAGATTCTGAAGAGCAGACAACCAAAACCTTTGTGATCGACCTCGAAGAGTTGTTGATCAAAGGCGATTTGACTCTTAACCTTCCTTTAATCCATGGCGATGTCATCAACATTCCCTCCTCTGGTAAGATCTTTGTGGGTGGTGAGGTGAGGAGTCCAGGCGGATTTCCTTTGAGTGGGAGAAAGATAACTGTCGGTCAGGCTATCACCATGGCAGGTGGATTGAAATATGAGGCCAACGGCTCTGAAACCAAGATCTTTCGTCATTCAGAAAAGGGCACCGAAAAAGAGATCCTTTCTATCAATGTCTATGCCATTCAAAAGGGAGAGAACGAGGATCCATACCTTAAAGAAAACGATATCATCATGGTTCCAAAACACGGTGTGAAGGCTTTCCTGAGTGGCTTCCGGGATACCGTTAAAGGATTTTTCGGTTTTGGAGTCTCCCTCGCGAGTTATTAATTTTAGGAGAACAATATGGATTACCTGAAACAGATTCCTTCGGAAAGGCACTACCAGCTTCCCCAACCAGGATATTCTTACTCTCCTCCTCATGAAGAGAAGGAGGTTAATCTCAGAGATTACTGGAAAGTCATCCGAAAAAGGCAGTGGATCATCATTGCCTTCTTTCTCATCGTGGTGATTACGACAGCCATTGGGACATTCACAATGAAGCCCATTTATAGGGGTTCCACTACCATCCAGATCAATAAGGAGAATCCCCAGGTTGTCAATTTTCAAGAGATCTTTGCCGTCAATATGATAGATATGGATTATTATCAGACCCAGTATAAGATCCTTGAAAGTCGCTCCATTGTGAAAAGGGTTGTTCAAAACCTGAAACTCGCTGAGCATCCCGAGTTTCTACCAAAACCTGAAACCCCTTTCCAAAAATGGAAATCGAATATCCTGAATCCCATCTCTGGTCTTTTTACCTCTTCAAATAAAATTTCTAATTCGAAGAAGGATCCCTCGGAAAACGAGAAAGAGACCACCCTCATCAATCAATTTCTCAAGAAATTGAATATCGAACCCATACGAAACTCGCGTCTCGTCAAAATTAACTTCGATTCGAGCTACCCTGAACTTTCCGCCAAGGTTCCCGATAACTTAGCTGCGGCTTATATTCAGCAGAATCTGGAAACCCGTTTTGTAGCCACCCAACAGGCCAAAGAATGGTTGACCGGACAACTGGATGACCTGAAGGCTAAGGTGGAGAGGGCTGACGAAGCCCTTCAGGCCTTCGGCTCCAAGCATGACATCATCTCTCTTGAGGAGAAAGAGAATGTCACCATCCTGCGACTCACTGCCCTGAATAAAGACCTGACCGATGCCGAATCAGAGCGAATGGCCAAGGAGGCACTCTATAAACAGGCGAAGGATCGAAACTTCGATTCCCTTCCCTCCATCCTCGAGAACAGATTGATTATGGATCTGAAACAAGCCTATATCCACGTCGAAGCTCAGTATATGAAACTCTCCGAAACCTTTAAACCCGAATATCCGGAGATGGTCCGGTTGAAGAGCCAGATGCAGACGATTCAAAAACGGATCAATGGCGAAATCAACAAGATCGTCACTGGCATAAAAAATGCCTATGAATCGAGTCTCCGGAAAGAATCACTTCTCCGAGAGGCTTTTGAAAAGCAAAAGGCCAAAACCCAGGAGATGAAGGAGAAGGCCATCCAGTATAACATCCTTAAGCGTGAGGCTGATACGAATAAGGAACTCTATAAAGGTCTTCTCCAGAGAATGAAGGAAGCAGGTATCTCAGCGGGCATTATGGCCAGCAATATCCAGGTAATCGATCAGGCCGAATTACCGACAAAACCCTACAAACCCAATAAACAACTTAACATTCTTCTCGCAGCAGTGGTGGGCCTCTTCCTTGGAATCGGGTTGGCCTTTTTCTTTGAATACCTCGATAACACGGTGAAGACTCCTGAAGACGTGGAACAACTGATTCGACTACCTTCCCTTGGAATGGTTCCGGAGATCTCCTATGAGAGGCGAAGAAGATTGGAGAGTGGAAAATCCTATCCAGTAGAACTGATCAGTTTTGGTCATCCCAAATCGATGCTCTCTGAGGCTTACCGAAATATTCGTACATCCATTCTTCTATCTTTCCCTGAAAGGCCTCCGAAGAAATTCGTGATTACCAGTCCCAACCCGGTCGAAGGAAAGACCACAACCGTGATCAATACAGCCATTACCCTTTCCCAGACCGGTGCTAAGGTTATCATCATTGATGCAGATATGAGGAAACCCAGGATTCATGAAATCTTTGGAGAGAAGGACGGAGTGGGGCTCTCGAATTTACTCTCCGGAAATGCAAGCTTGGAGTTAGTGATTAAGAAATCCAATATTCCAAACCTCTTTTACATCCCTTCCGGCCCCATTCCTCCCAATCCTTCAGAACTGATTAGCTCGGGTCTTTTTAAAAGTATGATGGAATTTCTCGAAGAACGATTTGATCATATCGTTTTCGATTCCCCGCCCGTGCTTGGCTTTGCTGACACGATGATTCTCTCTACCTCTGTGGATGGAGTCATCCTCGTGGTGTTGGGTGGAAAGACACCGAGGGAAACCCTCCAACTGGCAAAAGAGTTCCTTCTTCAGGTGAATGCCAAAATTCTTGGGGTCGTGATCAATCGGATCGATATTCAACAGAGTGACTACGGATATTACTACTACCGTTACCATTACTATTACGGAAAAGAAGGAAAGAAGAAAGAGCTTCCCTTTACATCTCCCTTATCCCCTTCTTCTCCCCTGGGGGGAGAGGGCAAGGGTGAGGGGGGAGAACCAACTTCAACCTAAGAGTTTGCTTCTATGAAAAAACTTTTCTTTCTTCTCCTAATTGTTTTTGTCTCTTTTCTCATTGGTTATCACATCCTTTCCATATGGAGAGGAATCTACCTCTACCAGGCAAACCTTTCAAAAGAAAGCCTCCTCAAGGCTATTCGGCTCAATCCATCCAATCCCGATCCTTTTTACAGGTTGGGGATTTTCTACCAGTGGGATTTCCATAATATTGATCTGAAGGAGTCGCTTAAATATCTCAGGAAAGCGATTGAGCGAAATCCTCTCGAACAGCAATACTATCTCAATTTGGCTAAAATTCTATATCGGCTGGGAGAAAAGAATGCATCAGAAAAGGCTTTAGAGAAAGCCATCCTGGTCTTTCCTGCCGGCTATCAGGGAAGATGGGTGACTGGGAACCTTCTCCTCCAGCAGGGGGGCCTCGAAAAAGCACTTCCCCATTTCACCTATATTCTTGCGCACTACCCAAACAGAAGTAGTCTGGTCTACGATATCCTTTTTAGGGCTATTAATGATACGGACTTCATCCTAAAAAAGCTCATTCCTAAAGACGCCTCCTCAATGAATCAATATCTTGCCTACCTCTACGAAATTGGAGATAAGGAGTCAGCAAAAAAGGCTTGGGAGAAAAAAGCCTCTTATGGTGTCAAGAATGATCGTGGCCAAACTCTTCGCCATATTGAATTTCTCATTGCCCATGGTGATCTCAATGAAGCATTTCAGGTCTGGAGGGCCAGACTTCAAGAGGAAGGGTTATCCATCCCTTCAGATGAAAACCTGATCACCAATGGTGGATTTGAAACAAAGGAAATCTTGGGTGGTGGTTTCGATTGGAAAATAATAAATGTCCCTGGGGCTGAGGTCTCTTTTGACCATTCGGTGGCCTTTGAGGGAAAGAGGTCGTTAAAGATCGTCTTTAATGGGAAAGAAAATGCTGATTTTCGACATGTCTACCAATTCGTAGCATTGAAACCCAATCGCGAATATGTTCTCAAGGCCCATATGAAGACTAAGGTTGTGACAACAAAAAGTGGCATCCGGATAGAGATATCAGGTGTGGGTCCAGCCTTTTATGGAGCATCAGAGTCATTGATTGGAGACAATGGATGGAAGGAGTTAATGATTGCCTTTCGAACCCCACCCCAATCACAGGGTGGAGTGGTTAGGGTGAGAAGGGAAAAAACCGATAAATTTGATCGATTCATCTCCGGCACAGTCTGGATCGACAACTTTTCCCTCCGGGAAAAGTGAAAGTGTAAACGGGAAAACGTGTTGATGCGTTAAGACATAAGAGTTGATGTATAAACGCATTTACGCATGAGCGCTTTCACGCTTCTACGCATTGACGCAGGTAACGCATTCACGCATCGACGCGTTTACGCATATTCATTCTTATGAAAGACTACTACAAAATTCTCGGCGTTAAAAAAAGTGCCTCAGAGGCAGAGATACGGGAGCATTGGGTCCAATTAATGCGAAAACTCCATCCCGATCAAAGAATGGAAGGACCCATGGGAGACGAAAGGGTAAAAGAAATCAACGAGGCCTATCAGGTTCTGAAACATTCCTCCACTCGAGTGGAATACGATCTCAAAAGGGCCTACGATCAGGGAAAAAGAGGGTCTTATTTCCGGAGAGTGTTCCTTCCCCTCGGCATTCCGATTATTTTACTCATCCTTGCCGCCGTCTATCTTAAAAGCCCTCACATTACCATTCAACAAGCTTTGGTAACTCAAGACAAAATAAACCAGATAAACCAAAAAAACCAAATAGACCAGAAAAACCAGACAAACCAGATAAACGAGAGAAACCAGATAAATTTATCCCGTTTGCCCCGTAGCGAAAGCGTACGGGGTGAAATGCAAAGCCTATTTCACCGGGACCAGAACAACCAGATAAACCAGACAAACCAAATGAACGAGAAAGACCAAAGAAACCAGATGAACCAGATCAACCCAATAGCCTCAACGACGCAAAAACCTAAACCTTCTAACGTTCATAACGATAATAACGTTCTTAACGATCTAACGCTTAACACATCTACGCATCCACGCATTGACCCAATAGACTCAACAACGCAATTGACCCAAGGACACAATGACCCCATGGACCAAAACATACAATTGACGCAACAACGATACGACCCGGTAGCCGTTTTAGACCAGACAAACCAGAGAAACAAGATAAACCAGATAGACCAAACCAACCAGACAGACCAGATAGACCAGATAAATTTATCCCGTTTGCCCCGTAGCGAAAGCGTACGGGGTGAAATGCGAAGCATATTTCACTGGGACCAGATAAACCAGAAATACCAGATAGACAAGAAAGACGAGAGAGACCAGACAGACAAGATTGCCGCATCCACACATCTTATCGCTACAGAGGAAGAGGTCAGATGGTTCTTTGCCAATTATACCGAGCGATATACTCAGAAGGATTTAGATAGCTTTATTTCACTATTTTCTCCAAGAGCCGTCCAGAATCGTCAGGATGGATTGGAAGGGATTCGAAAGATTTATGGCAATTTTTTAAAACAGAGTCAAGAAATTAAGTATCACATAGATGACATAAAAATTGAAATTTATCAGAATGCTGCGGAAGTAAAAGCCCGTTATGAGCTCGTTCAGTTATTGAAAAAGGGTGGAGACAAAAAGATTTGGAGAGGGGACATACGATGGGCATTGGTCAAAGAAGAAGGAGCCTTAAAAATCCTCTCTCTCGATTATCAACACCAGAAGTCTCCCTGAGGGGAGAAGGAGGAGAAGGATGATGAAAGCGATCATTTTCATTATCTTTATAATTATCACATCGTTGTTTCCCCTAATTATAGAAGCACAAATTCAACCTCAACAGGCTATTCGTAATCTTTTCGTCTCCCAACCATCACCACCTCTACTCGTTGCCACAGAAGAAGAGGTCAAGCAGTTTCTTGTTAATTATATTGATCGGTATACCCAGAAAGATTTAAATGGGTTTCTCTCACTCTTCTCTTCAAGAGCAGTTCAGAACCATCGGGATGGGCTGGAGGGGATTAGAACAATATATACCAATTATTTCAATCAGAGCCAGGAAATTAGGTATCAAATGGAAGATACAAAGATAGAAATCTACCAGAATGCGGTCGAGGTCAAGGCCCGTTATGAAGTAGACCAGATATTGAGAAAGGAAGGAGAGAAGAAGGTCTGGAAAGGGCACATCCGTTTGGTTTTGGTGAAGGAAAAAGGAGCCTTAAAAATACTTTCTCTTGATTATCAACACCAGAAGACCCCTTGAGGGAGAAAGGAGAAAGTCGATGAGAACGATCACTATCGTTATATTCTTATTTCTCATTTCACTGTTTCCCATTTCAACAAAAGCACAAGGTCCAGTTCCACCCAAAATCCCTCGAGCCGTAACTGAGGAGGAGGTTCGTAGATTCGTTGATGAATATACGGCTCGATACATGAAGATGGATATCGATGCCTTTATGGATCTCTTTTCAAAGGAGGCTGTTGAAAATCGGATGCTCCCTTATGCCGATATCCGTGAGGCCTACCAGAAGACTTTTGCTAACAGTAATTCTATTGTATACCACTTGGAGATTTACTCCATCCAGACTTATCAAAAAAGTGCCTTTGTAAGCGGTCGATACGAACTCATCCAATCTATTAAAGGAAGCAAAAAAAAGAAAGTTTTTCGAGGGAATATCCAATGGGACCTCATCCAGGAGGATGGTTCTCTAAAAATCAAGGAGATCAATTACGGGAGGGATCGTTGAAATGATCGATCTCCACGCCCACCTCCTCCCAGGATTGGATGACGGAGCAAAAACGCTTGAGGAATCCGTTCAGATGTGCTGGATCAGTTACAAAGATGGAGTCAGGACGATCGTGGGTACCCCTCATACCTTAAACGGCCTCTACCTCAATGACCGTGAAACAATTCTCACCAAGGTCCAAGAGCTAAATGATGAATTAGCAAAGTGCGGATTGTGGAATGCAGAATGGAGAATTAACTCCGAGCTCCGAACTCCGAACTCCGAACTTAGAATACTTCCGGGCGCTGACGTCCGGCTGTCTGAGATGACATTGCCTTATTTAGATCAGGGAAAGGTGATGACGATCAGCGATGGCAAGAAATATCTCTTCCTCGAATTTCCTTTCCAGGGCATCCCTTATCAAGCTGAGGAAATAATTTTCCAGATAAGGACAAGAGGAATCATTCCGATCATTACTCACCCGGAGAGAAACCTGGAGATTGGGCAAAGACCTCAACGATATTATGAAATGATCCGAATGGGATGTCTCGGTCAGGTGACTGCTATGAGTTTAACTGGGGACTTTGGATCAAGAATGAGGCAAATTGCCGAGAGACTGCTCAAAAACAGACTCATCCATTTTATTTCCTCAGACGCCCATTCCACTGATGGAAGGCCCCCTATACTTTCAGAAGGTGTTAGAGCGGCCGAAAAGATCGTAGGCAAAGAAGAGGCTCAGAAGATGGTGACCCAATATCCCCAGGCCATCCTCGAAGGCCGCAAACCAGATGTTCCAGAACCGATACCAATTTAGGGATGAGATGATGCGTGGATTTGTAGTTTTTACTTTGAGCATTGAGCTTTGAACTTTGAGCTATGTTAAACAATATCATAAAACTAATTTTGATTATTCTCCTGATCTTTACTCCCCTTGCCTTTGGCTCAGTTGAACTATGGGCCTTTTCACTGGTGGAGCTCGGCATCCTTTTGCTTATCGTCCTCTGGGCCATCCAATCCTTCATACTCCGAACTCCGAACTCCGAACTCCGAACTCCAAGCTTCCCACTCCGAGCTCCGAACTCAAACGAACGCATTCACGCATTCACGCATTTACCCATTAACGCTGTGGCTGTTTTTCTCTTTCTTTTCTTATTTCTTGTTTTAATTCAAATGATCCCCCTTCCCTCAGGGATTGTAAAAATCATCTCCCCAAATACCTACGCCCTCCGCCATTCTTTGACCTTTGACCTTTCACCTTTGACCTCTTCGTATACCTTTGAGCCTTCAGCCTTGAACTTTCAGCTCTCTTTCGTTCCTTTTGCCACAAGAATTGAATTCTTCAAATGGTTGACTCTCTCAGGCTTATTCTTCTTTCTCTTATATTGGAGACATTCGAACAAGGATCTCATTCGTCTAATTCGCATTGTCATGTTGGTTGGAATTGCAGAATCTCTATATGGAATGTTAGAATTATTCAGTGGTCACCGTTATATCCTCAACCTGAATATGCAAGCGTCTGCTGTCACCGGGACCTTTATCAATCGAAACTATTTTGCAGGATACTTGTTAATGGTTATTCCATTAAGCATCGGTTATTTCTTTTCTCGTGAGGCTTTTCAAGGAAGTCGGTTTATGGGGTGGCGTCAACGGCTTTCATCTCTCGATGGGAAGACCCTTCTCATTGTATTTGGAATTATTTTGATGATTCTTGGCCTTCTCTTTTCAGCATCGAGAATGGGGATTATAAGCCTTCTCCTCTCATTCAGTTTGATTAGTTTCCTCTTTAGAGAATCTCAAAGAGGACAGAGATTTTCCAAAACAACAGTGTTGATCTTTGGTTTGGCGTTCCTCTGGGCAGCATGGATTGGGCTCGACGCAGTGATCAGTCGTTTCTTCACTGTCTCGGAAGGTTTTGAAGAAAGATGGATGTTTTGGGTAGACACCTTCCAGATCTTCAAAACCTTCCCTCTTATTGGCTCTGGCCTCGGAACCTTCGTTCACGTCTTCCCCATGTATCGGTCCTTTCATATACGTGGACTTGTGACTCATGCCGAAAATGATTTTCTCCAACTTCTTTCAGAAGTTGGCCTAATAGGAATCGGGCTGCTCCTGATTCTATTCTTATTTCTCTTTTTTAAAGTTGTTTCAGGGATTCGCTCACTGTCTCAAAGGGATTCACAAAAATACATTGGAATGGGTGGGATAGTAGGAATTCTTGCCCTGATGTTTCATAGCCTTGTCGAAAGAAACATCCAGATTCCTGCCAACGCCTTTCTCTTTACCTTTATCTGGGCAGCAGTTCTAAAAATATCAACAAAAGAAACCAGAGAAACGAAAGAAACCAAACAAACCAAACAAACCAGATAAACAAGAGGGGTCAGCTAAACAAGATGAACGATCTTAACGAATCAAACGATATTAACGTGAAATGGTATGTCATCCAAAGCAAGCCAAGGGATGAATATCGTGTTGAGACCCATCTAATTAACCAGGAGATTGAGATCTTTCTTCCACTTCTCGAAACCCATCAGTATTGTAGTGGGAAAATGGTTAAGAGAATTAAACCTCTCTTTCCAAATTACCTCTTTGCCCGGCTCGACCTTAAATTTCACTATTATAAGGTGAAGTGGACAAGAGGGGTGAGTAAAATCCTGGGGACTGGAGATGGACCAGTCCCTATTTCTGAAAAAGTGGTCCAGACGATAAGGGAAAAGGTGGGGAAGGATAACCTTGTAAAGTTAGAAGAGGAATGGAAAGAGGGTGATATCGTTCAGATCACTTCAGGTCCTTTCAAAGAATTGACGGGGATCTTCCAGAAGAGAGTTTCGGATAAGGGACGGGTTAGGATTCTCCTAAGCCTGATCGGTGTGGATATTCCTGTCCAGATCTCCCAATGGCAAATCAGAAAGGCAGCCTAATTTAGTTTATTTGGTTTCTTTGGTTTTTTTGGTTAATTTGGTTGAAATTAGAAAAAGAAGTTCGTTATCAACAAACTGCCCCATGGTTAACGAGATAAACGAAAGAAACCAGAGAAACTAAAAAAACTAGATAAACCAGATAAACCATAGAAACCCAATTGCCCAACCATCTGACACAATTCAAGAAAGCTTTTAGCCGAATTAACAAAAATTCGGAATGGCGGAAGCTTATGCTCGTTAGAGCATAAACGCGTGAACGTGTAAAAGTGTTTATTCAATAGCTCAGTGACTATAATTGATCCAAATGTTCAAAACGATCTAAATGTTTCTCGCATCAACACATTTTGCATTTCCGCGTTAACGCATCCACGCATTAACCCAATGACCCAATTACCCAATAACTTATTTGCTATCATTCTTGCTGGTGGCTCCGGCGTCCGGTTCTGGCCCTTGAGCCGTGAAACCTGGCCCAAACAGATGCTCCAGATTGTTGGAGAAGACACCCTTCTGCGTCAGACCATCAAGCGAATCAATGGCTTTGTTCTTCCGAAGAATATCTGGATTGTGACGACTGAAGATAAAGCCCAGGACATAGAGTTTCATATTGAGCCTTTAGGACCAATGGCCAAAGAGATCCAATTCATCAGAGAGCCCTTAGGAAGAAACACAGCTCCTGCCATTGGTCTTACTACCATTTACCTTCACCATCTCTCTCCTGGATCTGTAATGATTGTGATGCCATCGGACCATGCCATTTCAGATACGGAGAATTTCTTGAGTGATTTGAGATTAGCTATTCAGGGAGCTATGGAAGACTATCTCGTTACTTTCGGAATCAAACCCAGTCGGCCAGAAACCGGTTATGGATATATCAAAGTTGATCATTCTTCAAAAATCCAGGTGAAGGGGCTCGTTAAGGTTGAACGCTTCGTCGAAAAACCTGATCTTGAGACTGCAAAAAACTACATTGCTGATGGCAGCTACTTCTGGAACTCTGGCATATTCATCTGGAAAACCTCCAGAATCCTCTCCGAGATCCAAAAACATCTCCCTGTTCTTTATAAGATATTGAAAGAGATAGAAGGTTTACTTTTTCAATCAGGTCAACTTAACGTTCCTAAGGTTCATAGCGATCTCAACGATCTTAACGAACTCAACGATCTAAACATTCTCGATCGACTTAAAGAGATTTACAGGTCGATCGAGAACATCTCGATTGACAACGGAGTGATGGAGCGAAGTACTAATACCCTGATGGTTCCTGCTACTTTCCAGTGGTCTGATTTAGGAAATTGGGCCTCCCTCGATGAAGTGATCGAAAAGGATGATGATGGGAATATCCTTAAGGGAAATGCAATTGATATTGGGAGCCAAGGTTCAACCATTTTTGCTGGTGAAAGGGTCATTGCGACCATTGGTCTAAGAGACATGGTGGTGGTCGATACCCCGGATGCGACCTTGGTGACTCCCAAGGAGAAGGTGCAGGAGGTTAGAAAAATCGTAGAGGTATTGAAGAAAAATGGTCGTGAGGAGTATCTCCTCCATAAAACAGTTGAAAGGCCCTGGGGTAGTTATACGGTATTAGAGAAGGGGAATGGATACAAGATTAAAAGAGTTCTTCTCAAACCTAAAGCAAGATTAAGTCTTCAACTCCATAAAAGAAGGAGTGAACATTGGGTTGTGGTAGCGGGGATAGCTAAAGTGACCAGAGAAGATGAAATCTATTTGGTTCATACGAATGAGAGCACTTATATCCCTATCAACACAAGGCATCGCTTGGAGAATCCTGGGGATGTGCCTCTCCAGATCATTGAAGTTCAAAACGGTGAGTATTTAGAAGAAGACGACATCGTACGCTTCTCCGATGACTACGGCCGTTAAATTACCTGTTAGTTGCAAAAAATTCGCATAAAAATCAGACAGGGATGCTGGAAAAGCTTTATAGCGGCACCTTTTAAAGGGTAATCGCTGACGTTGAAAAGGTATTACCGAGTTCACGGAAGGTGATAATAACCTGTTTCCCATAAGAAATATATAACGACCGCTTTATAAAGCTTTGAAAG
>Ga0315280_10010476_pt1 | contig 11615 bp, 7 predicted proteins | sample YL17G06_40_MG_FD_203697 | JGI IMG/M metagenome (GOLD analysis project Ga0315280, IMG submission 203697) | Sediment microbial communities from Yellowstone Lake, YNP, Wyoming, USA - YL17G06_40 | ecosystem: Environmental > Aquatic > Freshwater > Lake > Sediment | place: USA: Wyoming | collected... | reverse complement strand
GCCGACCGTCCATCGAGCGCAGCACGTCGTGCTCGCGAATACCGGCGCGAGCCCCCGGTCCGTCCTTGGCCACCATCCAAGCCACGATCCCTTCGCGTGAATCCACCCAGGAGACACCATCATCCGGCAACTGGTAAACCAAGCGCTGCTGGAAATTCAGCACACTGAAGACCAGCAGCGTGAGCGTCAGCACGGCAAGAGCAACCGTGGTTAGGCGGAATGGAGCGCGGCTATCCATGTCTCAGTCGCTTGTCAAAGCGAGCCACACGACCCCTTCTCTTCCGTTCAGCAACTTGTGTTCCAGATTCAAGATTGTTGCCAGAAAACAAAGCTTTATTTTTCAGTAAAATACGGACTCTAATCTTAACTTGCCCGAAGCGATATGGATTATGGAATCTAGCATCCATATTCCTGTAGGTCAACAGTGACCATAGAACCACAGGAGCCTACGGCACTCTCCCTTCCTGACCTCAAGGTGTTGGATGTTGGACTCTGCCGTAGAAGTAGAAAAGGATTTCCAAACGGGGCGATTGCCATGTCTCGGCTTAGAACTGCACCGAGAATCCGCCTCTGAACGTCCGATAGGCCGGGGTAAGGATCACCAGGTTGTCACCCGTCTGGGTCAAGGGTACGTAACCTTGCGCGAGCAGGTTCCGGAAGTCCGCCAGCGCTTCTATCCGGGCGGGAAGAAACGCCAAAGCCGGCAAGGGCTGGCGAATCTGAACCCCGAGGTAGGGCTGCATTTGCAGGTTAGCCTGCCCGTAAGGATCCACCAGGGTCACACGATCTTGAGGCATCCACCCGTAAGAGGTAATGATCTGGGTCTTGAGCTTCGGGATTTGGGCCGTGAACCTTCCCGCCACCATTTGGCTCCGGGCCGGCCTCAGCCAAACTCGCGGGTCGAAGGCACCGCTCGGGCCGACGACCGCCGCAGGATCCACCGTCAAGGCATCCCCCAGCGCATAGGCGAAAACGGCCTCCATGCGCGAACCGAGCTTGGCCGTGTAAGCCGCGCGGAAACCCGTCGAGTGATAGTCACCCACATTGAGCACCCAGCCGTTGGTGGCCAGATTGGCCAAGATGTTCCCTGCCCCCCAGCCGGCCTCCCCCAGCGAGCCGAACCCGTAGACGACGGCATTCTGAAAACCGTCCCGGTAGACAGCCAGTTCAAACTGCGAGCCCTTACTGATGCGCCGCTGGAAGCTGACCTCCGCGTGGTTCAATTGCTCGAGGCGCGGATGAAAGTCCCGCATGGTCACGCGGGGGAAAGCCTGCAGCGTTCCCACCCGTTCGAGTAAGGTATCCGCGACCCCGCTCCGCTCGGCACCATACTGAAAGGCCAGCTCCGTGGAAGGGTTCAATTGGTACAGCAGACGCAACTGCGGGCGCGCCTGCCGCGCATCCCGTGCCGCATTCAGGTAGTGCATTTCGAAGCCGGTAGTGAGGCTGAGGGATCCCGAGAGCTGACGGGTATAGGAGTAACTGACCGACAGCCCCTGCCCGTAGCGCACCCGCATCTGATCGTCTCCACGGACAAAGGGCAAGCCTTCAGCCAGGCTCAACTGGTGCACGACCAACGTCAGTTCCTGCGGGTTACCCTGCCTCAGGTTCCGGCGCAAAGAGGTGGCCAGCGAGGAGGCTTGCAGGCCGTTGGCCGCCATCGACCCCGCCACCAGTAAGTCGGAATCGGCCGAAAGCGAACGGAGGTAAGCCAGCACGCTCCCCATGCCGGGGTCGGCAGCCAGCGCCTCCCGCCGGGCCGAGCCTGGCATCATGGCAACCAACCGCCGGCTGGCCAGCTGTGGTGGCTTCGCTTTCCGCCGCGCCGGGGCCGTGCTCGCGTCCTCCCGGTAGCGCAGGACGGGGCGGGTAGAAGCGGAAGTGCGCAGCACCCATTTCCAATCGTCGCTCCAGGTGGAAACGTTCTGGGCCGGGACCTGAAAACGAATAGGGGCCAGAATATCGCTGAGGATGAATTTCTCCTGCGCGGTGCTTCCCGCCGCCACACGTATGCCGCTCCGGAGCACGGGAAGGCGGGTGGCCGAGCTCACCCGGAGGGAATACCAGCCAGGCACCAGCCGTTCGATGGCGAACTTGCCGTGGGCGTCGGTGACGACGCGCTCGCCCGGACTACCCACAACCGAAGTGCCACCGAGGATCGGACCGATGATCAGCACGGTGGCACCCATGAGGGGATTGCCCAGCGCGTCCGTAACCGTACCCGAAAGCCGCCCGAATTGAGCTCCGCCCCCGCGCGCCGGGGCCAGGCAGAGCAGGGCCACGGCGCTCACCACGAGGGGGAGCGCCACCCGTCGTTGCCGCACGCAAGCCTTCATAGACTGCCTCAGATTTCCCTCCACCTGGTCCAGCGCTCCCCGGCCACGCCAAGCCCGAGGAACTCCAGGCTGAGAAGCTACCGCAGTTCAAAGGTCGCCGAAGGTGCCAGCGTTTGCTTGGTGACGTTATCTTTCACTTTGATCTGCACGGTGTACTTGCCCGGCTGCAATTGCTGCAAGGGCATGGTCTTCTGCAACGTGAGTTGTTGCGTGGCATTGGGCATCTTCGCTACATCTTCGGTCTGGTTCAGAATCGACTTTCCTTCCCTCGCAATGTCGTACTCGATCTCGGCCGAGGGCTTGTGCGTCTGGGCGTCCAAACCCAGATTGTAAACCTGCATGTAAATACCAAGATTTTGGTCGCGTGTAAAGCTCTGTTTTACGCTGGGACGAACCTTTGTTCCCCCAATCACGAAGGGCCCGGACCCTACCTGGCTGGTGGGGAGGGGCTGGATCTGGTCGGCCAGGATCAAGCTGCTGGTGGATAGGGTGTCGTCAGGATACTTGGGCACCACGATTCCCACTTCCATCGAACCCATGTGGCCATTAATATCGTCCTTCACGACCACGGTGAGCTTGTAACGGCCGGGCCGCAATGGCAAGGCCTTCTGATAAATAGAACGCTTGCTGATGTAACGTTGATATTCGTTCTCGGGAACATCCAGCGCCACGCTATCCTGGAAAGTGCCCACGACCCGGCCCGCCAGGCCCGTGACCTGACCGAACATGTCGAGCACGGCGTGCATCACCCCGCCCTTATTCTGAAACTCGACGTCCCGGTTTTCCACTTGAACGGTGATGGGGGTGAGCACCGTGTCCTCCGTCACGCGAATGAAGTGCGTGCGCACATCAAAAGGAAGCAATTGGGCGGTGAGCCGGGAAGTGACGACCGCTTTCAGGTCCTTGAACTTGACTTCGGGGGGCTTAAAGATGCGTGAATACAGGTCCAGCCGCGTGAATTCATTTTGACTCTCGGACATCATGTTCTGGGGTACGCCCAGAGTCATACCGTCGGAGCGGGTGAAGCGGTCCCGCTTGCTGGAGTCCATCAGACCCATCTGCTCGTACTGGGTCAGGCCGGCGCCGGGCACGTGCAACAGTGCATCTTTTTCGCCCGGGTCCATCGTCAGGCGATATTCCCCCGACATGGTGGGATCGACAAACTCCAGGATGACGTTGTTGCCGATGCCGTCGATGTACCGGTAGCGCCATTGTTCGAACGGATAGGTCGAGGTGGTTCCGCCCCCTTCCTCCATGGGCCGCTCATAAGTTCCGCCGCTCGGATGCGACTCAATCTCGTCCGGGGGTCCGTACATGATATAGATGCGGCCCCGGTCCGTCCTCCAGCCCGGGATTCCGGAAGCATACCGCTCGTTGGAGTAAGCGATGCGCCGATAATACTCTTCCTTAAACTCGTTCTCCGGACTGCCAGGGTCGGGGTTGCGGCGCTCCCAGAATCCTTCGATAAACGTTTCCCGTTCATCATCGGTGGTGAACTTCTTGAAGGCGGCACGTTCCTCGCCCGTGATGATGTAGGGAACCTCTTCCTCGAGCCACTTCTTGTAGGCGCTCTCCATCTCCTTCTGGATGGCTTTAGCGCGCCGGCGCTCGGTCTTTTCCGGATTCTCGGCTTTTTCCTTTTCCTTGGGAGACGCGGCCTGAAGGAACCCACCGCCCAGAACTCCGAGGACCACAAGCCCCATCAGAAGTCGCGCGCCTCCGGAGCACCCATAGCCCTTCTTACTCATCAAACCACTCCGTTCAGACACAATCCTACTCCCAGTGGTCGCCTCTATGGGAAGAATTGTATTTCCCCGGTGCGGAAAAGTCAAGGTTCGCGGCAAGCAGGCGCGGACTCCGACTCCTCCCCTCGGGGGCCCAAAAAAACCACAAGCTCTCAGATGCCTTCCCCCGTCTGCGGGTGGCCTTGGGACCCCCGCCTGCTCCCCGCACGGCAACCGCCTTCCGGCGAGGAGGGGCCTGGGTGGGGAAGCGGGTAGGCGGGCTGGGTGCAAATCTTGTTTCCCCAACAGGCCAGAAGGGGATAGAATAACTGAGAGAACAAGTGGTTGGGGCGCACGGCGCGGAAGGCGAGGGTGGGCCAGACCGGCACTTGCGGCCGCGAGAATGGGGTTCCAGAACCAGAACGAATCGCCCTATTTGGGAGCCAGCATCTGGTCGGGCCCCAGGAAGTCTAGGGTCTTCCCGTGAAACTTCTCGGCTCGGTCAAACGTATAATAATGGAGAGGGGGCGCTTCGTGTCTTGGCGGCGCAGGGACGCTACGTTCAAGAGCGAGCCATAAAAGGTTAGACTGATCCCCACGGCGATGCGCCGTGCGTCGAGGCGCCATGATGAAGGAACAAGCACCGATGCCACAACTTACGGAAGTCGAACCGGGGAGGGTATCCTACCCGAAGTTGGATGAAATAGCCTCATCGCCGCGAACCACCGTGCCCCTGCGGCCCGGCCAGGGTTCCCAGTCCTGGAAGAAAACTCTTTACTTGGCTCTGGGCGCCCTGGCGCTGATAGGACTGGTGGTTGGGGGAATCTACTGGGGCCAGCGGGGACTGATTACCGTTCAAACCGGCAAGGTGCAACGCCAGAACCTCGCCGCGACGGTGACGGCTTCCGGCGAGATTAAGCCCAAGCGCGAGAACTACGCCAGCGTCAATGCCAACAGCTTTGGGAAGATAGTCGAATTGTTGGTGAATGAAGGCGACGCGGTCAAGAAGGGGCAGGTTTTGCTGAAGACTGAATCCGTGCAGCAGGAGGCGGACGTCAATGGCCAGGAGGCCGCCCTGCGCACCTCGCTCGCGGACCTCGCGGCCTCGGAGGCCGGCGTGCAATCTGCGGCCGCCAGCCTGAAGACGGCCCAAGCTGACACGCAAACGGCTCGGGCCAATCTCAACCGCGCGACCGAGGATTTCCAGCGCGCCGAGCAGCTCCTGAAAGACCGGTTGATTGCCCAACAGCTTTACGACCAGCGCCGGAACGACTTCGAAGTCACGCGCGCGAACGTGGACGCCGCCCAGGCGCGTGTGGCCCAGGCCCAGGCGCAGTACCAGCAGGTCGCCTCGAACCGCGACATGGCTCGGGCGCGGATAGGCCAGCAACGCGCCGGCCTGGTGCGGGCCCAGGACGCGCGTGCCAAGACCATCTACATGTCTCCGCTGGACGGCATCATCACTTCCCTACCCGTCCACCCAGGCGAGAACGTCGTCCCTGGCCTCCAGAACCAACCCGGCAGTGTGCTGTTTCAAGTTTCCGACCTTTCGATCATCACGGCGGAAGTGAAGGTGGATGAGACCGAAGTTCTCAACGTCAAAATCGGCCAGCCCGCCGAAGTGACTATCGACGCCCTCTCCGGCAAGACTTTCAAGGGGCACGTGACGGAAATCGGCCAGAGCGCGGTAGGCCGCACCAGCGGCCTGACCAGCGGCACCAGCACCACGACGAGCGAGGAGGCGAAAGACTTTAAGGTGATCGTCACCCTCGACAACCCGCCTCCCAACCTCCGGCCCGGCCTCTCCACGACCGCGCGTATCACCACCGCCACCCGGCAAGAGGTGGTCACGGTTCCCATTCAGGCCCTGACCATGCGCACGCAACGCGAGCTGGAGGAAACCACACCGGGCTCGAAGGGCAAAGCCCTGGCCGCCTCGAAACCGTCCACCCCGGCCAGCGCCCTGAGCAAGGACAAGGGCAAAGAGGATGTGCAAGGGGTTTTCGTGGTACGCGGCGGGGTAGCCATCTTCCTCCCGGTCGAGACGGGAATCCTGGGTCCAATGGACGTGGAAATCCTCAAGGGTGTGGAGCCCGGCGTGGAGATTGTCACGGGAAGTTACGCCGCCCTGCGCACGCTCAAGAACAACACCAAGGTGAAGGTGGACAATACGGTTACGGCCCGGCCGACCGGGTCTTCTTCAACACCGTAGGGAGGGCCGCGCTTCGGCGGCTAATCCCAATCCGGCGGGTGCGCCGGTCCGGAAAAGAAGGGAAAAGACAAAGATGGACGTGGAATCGGCGGTGTCGTCCTTCGTTCCCGGCGAGGTGGCCCCCCCGCCCGGCGACGTCCTGATCAGGACTCAGGACCTCTGGAAGACTTACGACATGGGGGCGGTGGCCGTGGATGCTCTGTGCGGAGTCTCCTTTGAGATCGAACACGGCGAGTACGCGGCCATCATGGGGCCCTCGGGCTCCGGCAAGTCCACGCTGATGAATCTGATTGGGTGCCTGGATACCCCGACGCGCGGCTCCTACTGGCTTAATGGCCGCCTGGTCAGTGAGCTTTCGGACGATGAGCTGGCACACATCCGTAACAAAGAGATTGGCTTCGTCTTTCAGACCTTCAACTTGCTGGCCCGGGCCACCGCCTTACATAACGTCGAGTTGCCGCTGATTTACAACGGGACCCCGGCTGCCGAGCGCCTGGAAAAAGCCCAGGAAGCTCTGGGCAAAGTCGAACTGGCGGACCGGATGCACCATAAGCCCAGCGAGCTCTCCGGGGGGCAGCGGCAACGCGTCGCCATGGCCCGGGCCTTGGTCAATAACCCCGCGCTGATCCTGGCCGACGAACCCACGGGCAATCTCGACTCCGTCACCGGCGAGGAAATCATGAAATTGCTCGACCGCCTGCACGCCGCCGGCAATACCATCCTGCTGGTGACGCACGAGCGCGACATCGCGGCCCACGCCCACCGCATCATTCATATTCGCGACGGCCGGATCGACCGCGACGAAAGGGTTAAATAGCGCAAGGGGCATTCCCTCATCCCGCCGGGCGAAGGAGCATCTCACTTGCACGCAGTCAGTCAAAGGCTAGCCTCCGTTAAGGAACGTTTGCGCTCCCGGCCTGCCGCCGGCTTCTGGAGCGCGACGCGCGAGGCTTTCTGGCTTGCCCTCGAGGCGCTGCGCGCCCACAAGCTACGCTCCTTCCTAACCTTGCTGGGGGTGGTCATTGCCACCACCACCTTAATCGTGGTCATGTCCGTCATCAATGGCATCAACCTTTACTTTGCCGAGCACCTGGCCAACATGGGCGCCAACGTCTTTGTCCTCACCCAGATCAAATGGATGCAGGGCTATCAGGCCTGGCTCAAGGCTCGTCGTCGCAACAAACCGATCCGGATGGAGGAATACGAATTCCTGAAGGCCAATCTACCGAACTACAAGGGCATCGGCGCAACTTCCAGCGGGCGGGGAGATGTGCGCCTTGAAGGGCATACGCTCTACGACATCTCGATTATCGGCGTGACCCCCAACATGATTGATATCGGCGAAACCGAGGTTGACTACGGACGCTACCTCACCGAGCCGGAGTACGAACACAGCGCCATGGTGTGTTTCATCGGCAGCGACTTAGTCAAAGAATTCTTCGAGTCCGTGGACCCCCTGGACAAGTATGTGCTGGTGCGGGGCCTCCCGTTCCGCGTGATCGGGGTCGCGCGCCGGATCGGTTCGGCGCTCGGCCGCAGCGACGACGGCTTTGTGCATATCCCCCTGACAACTTTTCGGAAGAACTTCATGGCCCGGCCCCAGCTCAACGTCTCGGTGCAAGCCTGGAATGCCCCCCAGATGCTGGAACTTGAAGATGAAGTTCGGGTGCTCATGCGGGTCCAGCGGCATCTGTCTTTTCAGGAGGAGGATGATTTCGGAATTAACGCGCCGGATACCATGATGGAAGCCTTCCATCGGATCACCGCCAGTGTTTTTGCGGGCACCATCGGGGTGGTGGTGGTCTTCATGGTGGTCGGCGGCATCGTCATCATGAATATCATGCTGGCGAGCGTCACTGAGCGCACGCACGAGATCGGCATCCGCAAATCCCTGGGGGCGCGCCGGCGCGACATCTTGATGCAGTTTGTCATCGAGTCCGCCGTCATGGCGGCCACGGGAGGGCTGGCAGGCGTCATCGTCGCCGTCCTGGTCAGCCAGATTATCCGGATCTGGGTCTTTTCATCGGCGGCGGTATCTTGGACGGGGATCGTGATTGGGGTGACGCTGGCCACCGTCGTGGGGCTCTTTTTTGGGATCTATCCTGCTACCCAGGCAGCCAAACTGGATCCCATTGAAGCCCTCCGGACTGAGACTTGATTATGCGCGCATATTGGCAGAACGTTCACGAAAACCTGCTGCTGGCCCTGGATACGCTCCGCAGCCATAAGTTTCGCTCCTTCCTGACCATCCTGGGCGTGGTGATTGGCGTGCTGGTTGTCATTCTGGTGGCTTCGATCATCGCCGGCATGAACCGCCAGATGGAGGATATGGCGGAAGATTTCGGCACCAACACCCTTTGGGTTTACAAGTTTGATCCGGGTTTCCACGTCCGGCTGACCGCCGAAGAACGCATGCGCAAGCCGCTCACTTACGAGGACGCCATGGCCATTCGGGAACAATGTCCTTCGGCCGAAGCGGTCGCCGTCGAAGTGTTTCAATGGGCTGCGGCCACAGGCAAATACAAGGGTCAGGAGATGGTGGGGATCAGCTTTGAAGGAGCCACCCCCGAGGTCTTCGGCCTGTCAAACTCCGAGCTCGACGACGGCCGCCTGTTCAATGAAATTGACGACCTGCACCGGCGCAATGTGGCGGTGGTCGGGGCCGAGATCAAAGAGATGTTCTTCCAGCACGAAGACCCCATCGGCAAAACCCTCGAGGTGAACGGGCACACCTTCGAAATTATCGGTGCGGTCGGTAAGCGCAAGCAGGCCATCATGGACATGGGAATAGACCGCACCGTCTTCATCCCGTACATGACCTACAAGAAGTTCTACCCCCAGGTCAAAGAGAACTTCATTTCGGTGTCGGCTGCTCCGGGGAAGCTCAACCAGGTCACGGACGAGGTCACCGGCGTGCTGCGCCGGCGCCGCGGCGTCAAACCCTCGGAAAAGGACAATTTCGGGATCGGCTCGTCCGAATCCCTGATCGCGCAGTTTCATGACATGACCAACACCATCGGACTGGTCGCCATAGCGCTCTCCTCGATTGGCCTGCTGGTGGGCGGTATCGGCGTGATGAACATCATGTTGGTTTCGGTCACCGAGCGCACGCGCGAGATCGGCGTGCGCAAAGCCATCGGCGCGCGCCGCAGCGACATCACCTGGCAATTCCTGCTTGAGGCCGTGATTTTGACCGCCCTGGGCGGCATTTTCGGAATCGCGCTTGCTTCTCTGGGCAGCTACCTTATCCGTACCTATGTCCCTCAACTCCCCTCCACCGTACCCATCTGGTCGGTGGCCGCCGGTCTCGTGGCTTCTGCTAGCGTGGGTCTTTTCTTCGGGATGTGGCCGGCACTCAAAGCCGCGCGCCTCGACCCCATCGTGGCGCTCCGCCACGAATAGGCTTCCTTGGTACCCGATCCTCCTTTTTTGTTGCTCTCGCCCACCGCGGCGGGAAAGGGTATCCGCCGATGGCGGACAGGTAGGGGGTTGTCACCGTGGGCCGGGCATGCATCGGGCCATTGCGGCGTGTGCGGGACGGAGCCGCACACGTGCCACAGGACAGCATGCGCCGGTCCCGCCGCGGGACGCCCCTCCACCGGAGCGGCTGCTTACCGCACTTGGTCTTTGTTGTCCTCGCTCAGGTAGAATGTGCCTGCCGGGAATTGAATGCGGTCTCGCACCCGGCGCGCCGGCTCATCCCCGGTCTGCACCGCGAGGCGTCGGGCGCGCTGGTCCGGAACGTTTGCGCGCTGGCCAGCGCGGCCAACCACACGGCGGGTACCCAAGGAGACGTTCATGACCCCGCAACCTCTAACGACTCCGCTGTCGCCAACCGAACGCGAGGACTTCCGTCAACGGTTCGAGAAACGGCTTGCGAAGGTGAAAATCAAGACTGCCGACGTCTTCGCTTTCCGCCAAGTGGACCAGCCCCCATACCTCGTGAACAGCGCCATGTATCATGTCTTCGGGCTTGATCCGGATACTCTTCCGGACGCCTATTTCGATAATCTGACGGTGATGACCAATTTCCAGGAACGCAACTTCTACGATCAGATCAAGGAGATCGACGACGATTTCGTGCCCTACCTGATACCCTGGTACGGCACGGCCGTGGTGGCATCCGCCTTTGGCTGCCAGGTCGATTTTCCGCCCAAGCAGGACCCCGCCGCGAATCCCCGCCACTATCCGGTGCGAACGCCGGAAGACGTCCGCAAACTATCGATTCCCGATCCCGACCGCGATGGGCTCCTGCCGAAGGTCCTCGAGTTCCTCCGTTACATGAAACAGCACAGCTTCCTGCCCGTAGGGATTACGGACTTCCAAGGGCCGCTGACCACGGCCAACCAGCTCATGGGTTACGACAACCTCATTTACCTCATGCAGGATGACCCTATCGCGATGCACGAGTTGATGGATAAGATCACCGAAGCCCTCATTCTCTGGGCGAAGCGGCAGAAGCAGATCATCGGCGAACCGCGCGATGAGTGCATCGCCGACCAGCAGGTCTATACCGGCAAACACGCCGGCGTCTGGTTCTCCGATGACGATGTGGTGCTGATGTCCACCAAGACCTACAAGGAGTTCGTCGTTCCCTACAATGCGCGGATCCTGAAGACCTTCGGCGGCGGCTGTCTCCATTACTGCGGCAACGCCACCCACCAGGCAGAAAATTTCCTCCACACTGAGGGTCCGTTGGCCATCAACAACTACACCCTCTACGATATTCCGGCTTTCCACAAGCTGAAGTCGCAACTGGAAGGCCGCATCGTGCGGTTTGCCTGCGACTTTACGCCCGTGCAGTACGCGGAATATTTCCCCGAACTGCTCGAGGGAATGTCTCATCAGGGCTTGGTGGTCGATTCACAATACTCGCCCGTGGTCGGTCTGCTGAAAGGCGGAAAGTACGACGCCATCCGTCGCGACCTGCGCACGGGCCGCCGCGCCGTCTTCGAGTGCCTCCGCGGGTACTTGGAGCGGCAGGGGTAGGGGCGCTATGTGTGCGCCTTTCATCCGGATTGTCACACTATCGCTGGGCGACCGCGACCGGCGGAGGCAAAATTCGGTCGAGATGCCGTGCTTGCTGGGGCGATCGGCTTCGGCGAAACGCCCGCAGATGGTCCGGAAACACTTCCCCCCGCTCGGTAACTCATCAGAATCCTCCTCCCGGTGTAGGATTGCGCCTGACCCGACGCGTCGGGTTACGTTTTCAAGCGACAAGTGACTCGACTACCGCCCCCAGTTACATTTCGCGCGGCTCGAAACAGCCACGTGACGAGCGCCGATGGTACGCTTTTGATACTAACGAACCAATCACTTGACGAACGCCGGTGAAACCCCTAC
>Ga0315280_10010475_pt1 | contig 11615 bp, 9 predicted proteins | sample YL17G06_40_MG_FD_203697 | JGI IMG/M metagenome (GOLD analysis project Ga0315280, IMG submission 203697) | Sediment microbial communities from Yellowstone Lake, YNP, Wyoming, USA - YL17G06_40 | ecosystem: Environmental > Aquatic > Freshwater > Lake > Sediment | place: USA: Wyoming | collected... | reverse complement strand
CCGGGGGCGACCCGGAATCCAGGGTTTGCAAGCAATTCTGGATTCCGGCTTTCGCCGGAATGACGGAGTAAGTGACTTTTGCAAGAAGCTCATATGTAAAAAAAATTACTCAGCTAAAATCTTTGCGTAGGCGGGAATCCAGAATCCACCAAACTCATTGAAAAGACTGAATTCCCGTTTTCACGGGAATGACAGAAAAGTGAATTTACGGACTTTTTACGAAGCCATCAAGATTGATTTCTTTGATTTTTGTTGGAGATTTTAAAAAAATTGTAGATGGGAGATCCGAAAATTCAATCCTCAAATCCAGAATTAAGAAAATCCGCAATTCGCAATCGGCAATCCGCAATCCGATTAGTGGCATTCCAGAGAGAGAACAGACTCGTAGATCTCCATCAGGTCAGCGTCCTGGCATTTGCCGGTGAAATACAGGAGGAGGGTCCGCTGCAGCTCCGGGCAGTAGAAGGAAAAGCGCAGGGTCTTGGCTGATTTTTTTTTGATCAGACCTTGCTTCACCTCTCCGATACAGTAGGAAGCTGGATGGCCGCTGAGCATCTGCGAGCCCTGGGAGGAAATCTGCACGCCCTTGGTATCAAGACCGTCATGTTTTCCCCGTTTGATCTGGATTATTAAATCCAGGGCGACTTTCTTTAATGGGTGGAAAACAATCTGGTCGGTCTGGCCGGCCTCTACCCAGGTGATGTGCCCTCTTTGTTTTGTGGAGTGAATGTCTGGCTCTAGGTAGCTTCGAGTGATTCTCCAGCCTTCAGGCAGGGATAGGATCAGAAAATAGCCGGTACCGAATAAGATGTTCTTAGCCGCGATGATGTGTTTTTTCGGCTCAGGGGTCATGTCCAAAGTCGAGCTTTAGAGTCTTGACAGGTGTTCTTGCAGGAGGGCATCCAATTGATTTTTGTCCTTCCCAGTGTATCTTTTCTTTTTATTAATGATAAAGGTTGGGTATCGGTGCACCCAGTAGCGGATGGATTTTAATACTCCCTGGAGAGATTGGACGTCGATGATTTTGATTAAAATTCGCTCACGATATTTTTGGGCTAATTCCTTGATCCAATTTGAAAGAAAAAGATATTCCTCCTTCAATTCTTCAGGGTATTCGTTGAGATCCCTGCTGTCCCCCTTTTCTCTGAGACCCACCTGGTCTGTAGCAATATTACAGGTAAATCAGGTGTTGTAAAGGCCCGGAACCAGAGAAATGACTTCGAGGGTGATCGGTTTCATTGTTTGCCCAAAAGGGACGGGAGAACCCGAGATAGGTTCTCCCGTCGGCAAGGAGTTGATCTGCTTATTTGGCACCTCCGGTAGGTGCTGGAGCCGGGGCTGCCTCCCTCTTTTCAGTGGTGAATTTGCGGATGGCCGCAAAGGCATCTATAATCAAGACCACCGCGCAATAGACCAGGAAAAGGGCGATCAGGCCGGTGAGCCAGTCGCCAATTGCCCGGTCCGTGGTAATCTTGGGAGTGATGAAGAAATGCTTGATTGTCTGGTAGGAAATCCAGATGGCCGCCGAGATGGTGGTCACAAAGAGGAAGATCGAAGGATACATAGTGATTTTGTAATTTTTCCTCTCGTAGGCTAGCCAGCAGGTAGCGATGAGCAAGGCCATCGAAGCTAACATTTGGTTAAACGCTCCTCCCAGGAACCACAGGGTGGTCAGGACTCCGGTAAAGCAGAAGACGGCGAAGAGGATGATGGTGAAGACGGCGGAGAAGTGGACGTTCTTAAAGATCGGCCAGTATTCTCCCAGCACATCAGCCCCGTACAGGCGCATGAACCTTACCCCTAAATGAATCAGGGTCAGACCGATGATGGCGAACATGGCGTTGGAATACACACCGGCGACCTCCAACGGAATACCGATCTTAGCCAAAAAATTTGCTCCTCCCACCATGAAGACCGCGCCGGCTCCCTTTTTCAAAGCCGCCGCAAAACCTTCATAACCTCCAAAGGCCGAGACCGCGATAATCAGGGCCAGGAGACCCATAATCATCTCCAGGAGCATAGCACCCCCGGCCACGGGCAGGGTGTCAGTTTCTTTTTCGAGCATACGGGCGGTACCAGAACTGGAGACAAGTGAGTGCCAGCCGGATATGGCTCCGCACATCATGGTAACCATTAAGATTGGCCAGAGAGGATTGGTTCCCCACCACCATCCTTTATAGGCCGGGAAATTCTCGAAAGAGGGGTTCCACAACAGAATTCCCAGGGAGATCATGACCATGCCGATGAAAACCACCCAGAACCCCAGGTAATTCATGGGTTGGGCCCAGCGCCAGATGGGCAGGACCGCTCCGAAGTAGCAGAAGATCAAGACGGCAATGACCCAGACGAAGGTCGGTTGGTTGATGGAACCAAAGATAATCGGAGGCTTGTCTCCTCCGCTAACGGCTTTAAAGAAGGCGGCAACCGGGGGAAGGTTGGTGAGGAGAAAGATCCCGATGAAGGTGATGGCGACGGTAACCACCGTGGTCGTCACGATGGACTGCTTCCATTTATAAATCATCTGACCGCAGAGGAGACCCATCAAGACCCAGATGATAATTCCCAGGGGCCCGTGCGGCTGGGTAAGATTACCGGCGATGAGAAGGGCGAAAGCCCCGAAGCTGAGCATGAGGTTGAAGTAGATGAAGACGCTGATCAGGGTTCTGGCCCGGGGAGAGATTAATGTGTAACTCATCCCTCCCAGGCTCATTCCCTCTTTGCGCACTCCCACCATTGAGGAGGTGTAATCGTGAATCCAGCCGATGAAAGCTACACCCAAAAAGAGGTAAAGCATGGCTGCTAACCAACCCCAATTGACAGCCAGGATGGCTCCGACGATTGGCCCCAATCCACAGATCGATTTGAATTGAAAGCCAAAGAGGACATTTTTGTTGGCGGGCATGAACTCGACCCCATCCATATACATGACGGCGGGAGTCGCTTTTTTGTTGTCGGCCATGACGATCTTCCGGTCTACATATCTGGCATAAAATCGGTAGACCAGGAAAATCCAAACAATACCTAAAATTAAAGCTATTAACGAAGTCATCTTTCTCCCTCCTTACGAGTTAAATCTTGGAAAACTTGTTTTCCTCTCCCCGCCAAGGTCTAAGATCACATCGGGGAGACTTAAGCCGTTCCAACGATCCAACTGTTTGTTGCTGGAGCCTTCTTGTTTCGGCATCACCTCCTTATGAAAATTTGGCACCTTTCCCTTGATTCTTCTGAATTATATTTGGCATAATTGGAAAAAGATGTCAAGAAAATTTTTGATGGTCTCGTAAAAAGTCCGAAAAGGTGTCATTGCGAGCGAAGCGAAGCAATCTCTTGATCGTAAGTCCTTGATTTCATGAGATTGCCACGTCGTATCGCATTGCGGGACGACGTGGCAATGACGGTATTGACGACTTTTTACGAATTCATCAATTTTTTATTTGACATAAATTTTCGCTGGAATATAATAACAATCGGAAAGAAGGGAAATTTTTAAAAATACACCTATAACCATCCCTGCAGGAGAAACAAGATGGCCAAAGAAGAAAAGAAGCAAGAAGAGCAAACGGGAGGATTTCTAAAAAGGTTTGGAAAAGCCGCCCGGGAATTGATCTACGGAATGGCCGCGCATGATACTGCCCGATTTGCCCTGAAGACGCGAGGAAGCATGGAGCATCTCTTCATTCTGATCACCATGGGCGACCTGCTGGGGGTACCCATCTTACCCCCTTATTATTCATTACGCATTTTGCCGTATGTGGTCCCGCAGATTGCCACCTGGAAGCGGAGGATGCTGCGGGAAAGAGACCTCACGGACGCGCTCGCCTGAGAAGCCTAAATTAGATGGCCTCCAGCGAATCGTCATAACGAAAACATCTCGCCAGACCAACCAAAAGGAGGTGGACCATTTCTCTCGCCGATATTTTTACCAAACATCCCGACCGCAGATACATCATGTTTGGAGGAAAAGGAGGTCTGGGAAAGACGACCTTCTCCGCGGCTACGGCTTATTACCTGGCCAAGCGGGGGTATAAGGTGTTAGTCTTTTCCGTGGACCCGCAGGCCTCGCTGAGCGATATCTTCGAACGCGACATCTTTGGCAAGGGAGCGGTGGAGATCATGCCCAACCTTTATGCCCAGGAGATTGACGCTGACCGAAGGATCAAGGAGTACCAGGAAGAAATCCGCAAGAAGATCCTGGACATGTACGGGCTGGCGAAAGTTCCCGAAGAGATCGAAGGCTACATCCAGGCCGCGGCAGCAGAGCCGGCGATGGAAGAGAGCGCGATCTTTGATGAAGTCGTGGACATCGTGGTCAAAGGCGGCTATGACTACTATATCTACGACCTGGTTCCTCTGGGACATGCCCTCTACTACCTCTCCATGGCCTCGGTGTATGACGCCTGGATCGATAAGATCACCCACCTTAGGGGGGAAATGGGCGAGTACGACCAGGTGGTGGCCATTGTGAAGAGGGAAAAGGAAACGGAGGAGGACAAGATCCTCACCGAGTTGCTGTGGATCAAGGATCGGATCAACAAATCCTCGAGCATCCTCACCGACAAGCAGAAGACAGCTTTCTTTTTCGTCCTCGTGGCCGAGGAGATGATCATCAAAGATACGCAGAAGGCGGCCCAGCTCTTCGCCAAGTTTGATGTTCCCCTGAGCGGGTACATCATCAACCGGGTCATTCCCCAGGAGCTGAAAAACCAGGACATCCCGGAGTACCTCAGGTACCGGATCACCATGCAGGAGAAATACCTGAAATTGATCGATGAGACTTTCAAGAACGAGATTCTGGCTTCGGTCCCCGAGATGGAGCGGGATGTCACCGGTTTGGCGATGATCGAAAAGATGGCCAATGCCATGTTCGGCAACGGAGGGAAACCATGAGCGGAATTACCATGAACATGACCAATTATATGAAAGCTCGCCCCAAGCTCAAATACGTCTTTTTCGGAGGCAAAGGAGGGGTGGGCAAGACCATCATGGCTGGAGCGGCAGCTCTATGGTTCGCTAAACAAGGGAAGAAAACCCTTTTGGCTTCCACCAACCCGGTCCATAGCCTGAGTAACCTGCTGAACCAGGATGTCTTTGGCAAACCGGTGTTGATCTGCGACGAGAAACAATGCTTTGCTTTCGAAATCGACACCAAGGAGTCCATCGAGCGGTCCAAAAAGGAGATTCGGGAAAAGATCGCCTGGTTCCTCAAATTTGCCGACATTACCATCAAGGCCGAGGAATTCGTCGAGTCGGCCACCATGAACCCGGCTTTTGAAGAGTCGGCCATGTTTGAGAACATGATCGACCTGATGTTCAAGGACGAATACGAAATCTACGTCTTTGACACTGCGCCCACCGCCAATGCCCGGCGGCTTCTGGGTATGTCCAAGGTTTACTCCCTCTGGGTGGACAAGATGCTCAAGAGCCGGGGGGAGGCCAAGGTTTTGCGCAAAGCCCTTTCTTATACCAAGAAGGAAGAGAAGGATCCCTTGATGGATTACCTGCTCCAGTTCAAGGACCGGATGGCCCATGCGAAAGTGCTCCTGACCAATCCGGAGTTGACGTCCTTCTTCTTCGTGACCCTTCCCGAAAGCCTGCCCATTGCCGTCATCACCCGGTTCATCCAGTGGTTCCATGATTTTGGAATTCCGGTGGGCGGGGTGATCGTCAACGGCCTCATCCAGAAAGAAACTGTCAAGGCCGATTCGCCGGAATTCGTGCGCAACCGGGTGAAGATGCAGGACGAGCATATGGAGGAAATCTGGCAGACCTTTGGCGATAGGGTGCGCTCCATCGTTCCTCTTTTTGATACGGAAATCCAAGGGCCGGTTATGCTGCGCAAAATGGCCGACCGCCTTTTCATCTGAAGAGAAAGTTCAGGAGAATGCCAGGGAGAGTGGGGCATGGCCCCACTCTTTTTTTAAGCTGCCCTTCCTTGTCTTGCTGGCCCGCATAGGAATTTTTCTCTGCGATCTTGCCGGGCTCTGCGGTGAATGACTTCTGAATTTTAGCATTTGACCGACTCCCGGGTTTCTGGTAATCTTCTGTAAAACCGCTGAATCGGCCGGAAATTTTCTATTCTTACTCTCAAGGAGGAATGAGTATGGGACAAGAAGTCAAATATCCGGAAGTTCCGCTGGAGAAATTGAGGTGGCGGTGCCCTCCAGAATCCCTCTCCTTCGAGACCACAGACGATGTCCTGGCCTGCGAGGAGATCATCGGTCAGGAACGGGCTTTGAAGGCCATCCGCCTGGGGCTGGAGATGGATAGCCTGGGATACAACATTTTCGTGGTGGGGTTGGTGGGGACGGGACGGAACACCACGATCAAGTGCCTTCTGGAGGAGATCGACAAGGAAGGGAAGATTCCCGGCGACCTCTGCTATATGAACAATTTCAAAGACCCGGATCAGCCCCGATGCATCTGCCTGCCTGCCGGGAAAGGCAAGGCCTTCAAGAAGGACATGGATGATCTCATCGAATCCTTGAAGAAAAATATTCCCCTGGTCTTCGAGAGCGAAGAGTATCAGAAGCAGAAAAGAGACGTGGTGGAGAAACACCGGGAGAGGCAGAAGGGGATGGTCAAAGAGTTTGAGAACCGGGCGAAGAAAGAAGGCTTTGCCGTCGTGCAAGTCCAGGTGGGCCCTTTCACCCGCCCGGATGTTGTGCCGATGGTTGCCGGCAATGCCATCGCCCTGGATCAACTGGAAACCCTGGTGGACCAGGGGCAATTCCCCAGAGAGAATTTTGAAAAACTGAAGGGAAAATACGGCGAGTTGAGCACGGAGATGGAGCAGGTTCTGAAAGAGACCCGGAAGGTGGAGAAGACCATCCAGGAAGAGCTGGCCACCCTGGACAAATCCGCTGTGTCCCACCTGGTGGAAGGCACGATCGGGGACATCCGGGAGAAGTACGCCCACGAGGAGATCAGTACCTATCTCAACGAGGTGAAGGATAGCATTTTAGAGAATCCCAGCCGCTTCCAGCCCAAAGCGGAGGTGCCCCAGCTTGCCATCCCCGGCCTGGCGATACCCGCGCCTGTGGACACGTTCACGGAGTATCAAGTAAATGTCTTGGTGGATAACTCCGAGACCAAAGGCGCTCCCGTGATCATCGAGACCTCTCCCACGTATCGCAACCTCTTTGGAACAATCGAGCGCGGCCTCGACCGCCTGGGCGGGATCTGGAAGACGGATTTCACCAAGATCAAGGCCGGGTCCTTCCTGCGGGCCAACGGCGGTTACTTGGTACTTAACGCCCTGGATGTCCTCATCGAACCGGGGGTCTGGATTGCCTTAAAGCGCACCCTGAAAAACCGCTCCATGGAGATGCAGTCCTTTGATCCTTTTTACCTTTTTGCCAGTTCAGCCCTCAAACCCGAGGCCATCGAAGTGCGCGTGAAAGTGGTGATGATCGGCGATGCCTACCTGTACGAAATGCTCTATGCCATGGATGAGGACTTCAAGAAAATCTTCAAGATCAAGGCCGATTTCGATTCGGTGATGGACCGCAAGGACCAGACATTGCTGCAGTACGCCTCTTTTATCCGCAAGATATGCCGCGATGAAACCCTCCTTCCTTTCGACCGAACGGCAGTGGCCGCGGTGATCGAGTATGGAGTGCGCCTGGCGAGTCGCCAGAAGAAGCTTTCGACGGAATTCCACCGGATCAGCGACATTTTGCGGGAGGCCAGTTATTGGGCGAAGAAAGATAAAAGCGAAAGGGTCACAGAAAAGCACGTGGACCAGGCCATCGCCGAGAAGATCTACCGCAAGAAGATGATCGAAGATAAAATTCAGGAGATGATCGATGAAGGGATGATCATGATCGATTCCGATGGGGCCAAGGTGGGCCAGGTGAATGGCCTCTCGGTGTATGACATGGGTGAATACGCCTTCGGCAAGCCTTCCCGGATTACGGCCAAGACCTCCATGGGCAAGTCCGGGATCATCAACATCGAGCGTGAGGCCGACCTTTCCGGGAGGACGCACAACAAGGGGGTGCTCATCCTCGGGGGCTACCTGCGGGGGAAATATGCTCAGGATAAGCCTTTGAACCTTACCGCCAGCCTTTGTTTCGAGCAGTCTTACAGCGGGGTCGATGGAGACAGCGCCTCTTCCACGGAAGTCTATGCCATTCTTTCCAGTCTGGCGGAGCTGCCCCTGCGGCAGGACATTGCCGTCACCGGGTCGGTCAATCAGAACGGAGAGATTCAGCCGATCGGAGGAGTGAACCAGAAGATTGAAGGCTTCTACGATGTCTGCCGCAGCCGGGGGTTGACGGGAAAACAAGGGGTGATGATTCCCCAGCAGAACGTCGGAGACCTCATGCTGCGTAAGGATGTGGTAGAAACTGTGGCCGCGGGGAAATTCCACATCTACCCCATCCAGAATATTGATCAGGGAATTGAAATGCTAACCGGTGTCCCTGCCGGAGAAAAACAGGAAGATGGGACCTTTGCCCCAGGTACGGTCAATGACCGGGTGAATCAAAAGTTGGCAGGCCTGGCCAGACGAATGAAAGAGTTCGAGACGGCGGAAGAGAAAAAATAGAAAAAACGGAATACAGGAGTCAGAAGACAGAATTCAGAATACTGGCAAGAGCAATTTTATTCTGACTTCTGAATTCTGCATCAGGTGAGGAGAGAATGAGCGATAAAATGGAAGAATTGAAGGAGAAAACCCAGAAGACGGCGGAGCTATATTTCAAAGGGGTCAGCGGTGAGCGTCCCTATGACCTCTGGAGGTCTTTCGACAAAGAGCTGGCCAAGGAGATCTCCATGTTCTACACCGGGAAGCTGTATGCCCGGGAAAAGATCCCGCACCGTACCCGGCAGTTGGTCGCGGTAGCGGCCTTGACGGTTTTGGAACGGACCGAGGAGTTAAAAATGCACCTCCATGGGGCCCTGAACGTAGGATGCAGCCCCGGGGAAGTCGCCGAGGTCATCTTCCAAATGGCTACCTACGGGGGTGTGCCCGTGGTCAACAGCGCCCTGAAAGCTTTCCAGGCTGTACTCCAGGAAAAAGGTCTCTGGCCGTTGAAATAGGGAGTTCTGGAAAGGAAGCGGAACCGATGGAAACCTCCAGAAGGGATTTTATGAAGAGGTTTTTCCTTTTGGGGTCTTCTTTTCTTCTCCTTCCGGTTTCAGGCCACCCCCTTCAGAAAAAATCCCCCATTCCGGATAGAGCCGCCCAGGAAAAAGCCAGGAGCTGGGTCCCCGCTTATGAGAAGTTGGAGAAAGAAGGGGAACTGTCCCGGCGGGTAGAAAGAGCTTATTCGATCTTCGAGCACTGTGAACTCTGCCCCCGAAGATGTGGAATGAATCGGAAGAAGGGCGAAAGGGGCTTTTGCCAGGCTCCAGCCCAGGCTATGGTCTTCAGCGCGCATCCGCACTTCGGTGAAGAAGAACCCTTAGTGGGTCAAGGGGGTTCAGGGACCATCTTTTTTTCCAATTGCAACCTCCGCTGCGTCTTCTGTCAGAACTGGCAGATCAGCCAGGAAGGACAGGGGTGGGAGGTGAGCGACGAGGAAGTCGCGGAGATGATGATCAAGCTGCAGAAGATCGGCTGCCATAACATCAACCTGGTTACGCCCACCCACGTAATGCCCAACATCCTCAAAGCCACCCAGATTGCCTGCCGCAAAGGGTTGCGCCTTCCTCTGGTTTACAACACCAGTGGCTACGAAAGGCTGGAGATCCTGAAAATCTTAGACGGCGTCGTGGACATCTACATGCCAGATTTGAAATACATGGATGACGAGATGGCTGCTAAATATTCTTCCGGGGCCCAGGACTATCCTGAGGTCACCCAGAAAGCGATCTTAGAAATGCATCGGCAGGTTGGGGAGTTATTCATCGACCACCGGGGAATTGCCTTGAGGGGGTTGATCATCCGTCATTTAGTCATGCCCAACCGGGTGGCCGGAACAGAAAAATTTGTCCAATGGGTGGCGGAGAACCTCCCGAAATCAACCTACGTGAACATCATGGCGCAGTACCACCCCGAGTATAAAGCCTTCGATTATCCTGAGATTGCCCGCCGCATTACCCGGGAAGAATTCCTGGAGGCGATGGACGCCGCCAAAAAATATGGATTGACCAACCTCGACCCCCATTCGCTCCGGAATCGCGATCGCCTGCTCTGAAATTCGTTCTGGTTTTTCTAAATTTTTTTAGGGAATCAAGAATGATGGTCTCGTAAAAAGTCTCAAAACCGTCACTCCTGCGAAAGCAGGAGTCCAGAACTTCTTGATTTTACTGGATTCCCGTTTTCACGGGAATGACAGAAAAACGAATTTACGGACTTTTTACGGGCTCATCAAGAATAGTCCATAGCCTTTTTTTGCACCTCCACGTAATTACGAAAAATCAAAACCCAATCCCCAAGCTTCTTCGTGAACAAATCCGTCTTGGCGAGGAGGCGGAAATAGAGATTGAGAAGGGCCAGATCGTGCTGGATCACCTGCGCACCGTTGACAAGGTGCGGCTAAATGTAATAGAAATGACTTGGCCTAATAGACAATGTCAGATAAAGTCCTGAGTGAAGATTTCACATATAGAAATAAATTTTTCAATAGGTTACATAATAATATTTTGCTAATTTCATAATTCCCTTTTTGTCTGGTCTTCCATTATCCATTACATAAAGTTGGCCGTTTTTCCCTTTAAAAAGGGTCGCCTGATGGAACCCAGAAAATTCATTGAATGTCTGCGGGCTATAAGCCGCAGCTTTATACCCGCCTTTCCTCAAACAGACCAACGAAAAACGGGTAAATTCCACGCACGTTCCCTTATTGGTTTTAAATAACCAACGCGGATCGCCAGGATGCTCAGGTTCAGGGGTAAATACGAATCGCTTCCTTTGGTAATAGCTAATGGACCGGGGGCTATTGAGGCGATCGGTCACGGTTTCAAAGTCTTCCCACCGGGAGTCTGAAAAATCCCATGCTTTATCCAGAAGCTGTTTCAGGGAATACGCCAGGACATTTTCATCGGCTTTTTTTCCCAACACCCAAAAAATGGCCTGCAAGGGGGTGGAGTATTTTCTAACTCCTGGCAAGCCATCTCTCAAAAGCCAGGAGAGATTCTCTTTCTCGCCGTAGGAAGCATTAGCCATCAGGTTTAGAAATTGGCCAAGAGCCTGGACCTGGGGTTCCCCGATGTTATCCTGAAATTCGGGTAGTTTGCCGATCTCTATAGCAACGGTAGAATCTATGATAGACAATTGGGAAAATAATTCCCGCACTTCTGCACTTTGAATCCAGCAGATGGAGCTGATATTTGGGCGGGTTGGCAGGATTGGGGCGGTGCAACCAAAAACTAAAACCAAAATTGAAACCAAGAGAAGAAACCTTCTCATGGACAATTTCTCCTTTTAAAATGTTTCCGGGTCAAATATTGGAGATAGTTTTAGTAATCCCGGACATTTTGAATAGGGATGTGAAATCCTCCCAGGGTAATTCATATTACCAATTTCCACTCTCATCATTATATGCAGAAGGGCTTTTTAATTAAGTCAATCTTGCTCTAAGGCAAGAAATAACAATTAAATGTTAGCAGGGCAATAAATATTGTCAAGCGGATTTTAGCAGGAGACTAAGGGTCTCAACAATCAACAA
>Ga0315280_10010474_pt1 | contig 11617 bp, 13 predicted proteins | sample YL17G06_40_MG_FD_203697 | JGI IMG/M metagenome (GOLD analysis project Ga0315280, IMG submission 203697) | Sediment microbial communities from Yellowstone Lake, YNP, Wyoming, USA - YL17G06_40 | ecosystem: Environmental > Aquatic > Freshwater > Lake > Sediment | place: USA: Wyoming | collected... | reverse complement strand
GGATTCGTAGTTTTCGACAGCTTCGAACAGTTTGGTCCTTATCCTCTTTGGCATGGTAATAATCATGTTGTAAGCCCACAAGACCATTGGTGTTGTACGAAAAACCGCGCAGCGTGGGCAGATTCTCTTGGCATTCATCAGCAGCTTAAGCTGTGAAGGTACAGTATCCAGCAGCAACCTAAAGCAGCAGATGGACCTATCTTTATCGTTGGAAGTTATGAAAGCCTTGGTTGTTTCGGCGATAGTAATAAATAACTTAGCAGCATGACAGGGCTGGTTTTTCGCTTCTGACTCCCTGAGGATTTCCTGTTGTTTGGAAACAGCCTCTGTCATATTTTTCAGTGACCGGTGGCTAACATGGTCGACATCGATATCTACCTCATTCTGCAAGCCGGCTGTTCGCAAATATAGAATGGGGACGAAACGAAAGCATCTCATCGTTAAAACCATTAATATCGTCGGAAAAGTCGCTGTAACCGCCAAAGCACGGGTTGGAACACTGCAGATGGTTCTGGCCAGATTTACACACATATCGAGAAGGTCTCTGTGGGCATCTGGAACCAGGTTCAGGTCAAATTGTCTCAGCTTTCTGGTTGAATTGAGCCGGAGCTTTTGCAGTTCAGAATAAAAATGATAGAATACCTGCCATTGGTCTTCCCAATACCCTGGAATTGGTATAGAACGCATCATTTTCAAAATAGCTGGACCCAAATTTGTACGGTATGGAATAATGTGCATGATAAGGGTGCATAGTCCTGCCAGCGCTTCTCTGACCGCTTTTTCGGGGGAGATTTTCCTGGTGGCTTTTTGTGCGATGCCTTCAGCGATTTCTATTAATTCGGCACCAAGCCGATGGCGCCGCGGGTCGGTCTCTACGAGATAACGAGGGGTTATTTCCAGGCCCGTGTGGACCAAAAATATGTAGCGCAAACGACTTCAACCAAATCCTCAAAGTGTTTGCTTCTGGGAAGTAAGTAGGCGGTGCCGGTTAGCTCGGCTTGCAGGGCCAGAAGCTGCGGGGTCTGAAAACACATCGTTAGCGCGTGTGTGCCTTCGTGCAGATATGCTATTTCACGTTCATTTCTGCTAAGCTTTTCGTCCATCCATATTTGATTTATTGCGGGGTGGTAAATGGCCGCTGCTTGCCCAGCTCCTGCCGTCAGTCTAAAGCTGCCCCAGAATCCGGGTGTGATGATTTGGGTATCAAAATCAGTGCGATTAAAAGTTTCGCTCATGTTTGTATTTTCAGGTGCTGATACGCAGGCCGGTCAACCTCGTTTAGCTCTTGGGCCTTTTTTACCAGACTTGCCCTTAGATTTAGATTTGACGGTGAGCTTTCTTTTATATTCATCGCTACTGGACTGAGCACGTAAGAACAGACCCTCGGCCAGCGCTGCCTTTACAGACGGAGGCATTTTACCTCTGACAAATATTTCCAGTAGCGAGCAAAGCCGCTGTGCTATTCTAATCCTGTCGCGTTGGTTACGCGGCACGGACGGTTTTTTCTCGCTGGCCCGCTTACGGCGGCCTTTACGCGGCAGTACAGGGAAGGCATAACCCTGGGTTAAAAGAGACAGCAAATCGGCTTGCCTTTTTTCTTCTCGCGTAAAACCTCGCTCTGAAAGGATTGCCTGCAGTCGCTTAAACACCTTGACCAGCTTATCCCAGGCTGATGGGCTGTCTGGAGGAAGGGCCAGAAACTCAGAAAGGGCGTCCTCTATTGGTGAACGTGGCCGAGATTTTAGTGGTTTTGAAGGAACAGCCCCCTGTATTGCCAGAAAAATCTCCTGCTTTTCAGCCAACGTTAAATCCAGGGCTTGAGTCATCTTTTGAAGGACTTCCTGGCCGGGGTTTCGTCTTATACCCCGCTCCAGCATGCCTATGTAACATCGGTCAACACCGACCTTGTCGGCCAGTTGCTGCTGGCTCCAATTGTGCCTTATGCGGTGGTCTCTGAGTAGTTGTGCGAATGAAATCGCCATATATAGTGTGCTTCCTTTTAATATGTCTTTACTTATTCTTTCCTTATATGGACATTTTAGGTTACCTCTGCAAAACAGCAAAGAAAAATTTTTATATATTTTTCAATTTTTTCAAATAATTATATTGACATACCTGATACTAATAGTTATCATATAGCATAGAAGTATGATTGTTCGTTTGACTTATTTGAAAGTAGTAAGCGACCGAATGTTGATGCAATACAGTCGCTTAGGAGGTCGAAAATGACCTGGCGAATGCGATTTATTGACAGTGCCGGTGAGACGTTACGCTTCATCGGATATTTGTTCCTTGTTCTGGATGCCATCATACTGTCTGCATTCACACTGTGGTTTACAGGCAAGTTTCTCTGGTTTTTTGCCCATTGGCTTGACCGCGTTATTTTTAGTAATCCTTGGTGATTCGGAGGTAATCGAATGGGAGATATAAGAAAAATATATCAACGTATTATCAGCTGTAACCCTGAAAATAACAAGGTCGACCAGCTGGCGGCAAAAGGCGAGCACCACAAACTAACCGACGACGGTTGTGTTGAGAGCTTCTATACTGACGAAAAGTCTCACTGTGCTTGCGGTTGCTTTTCTCCTCCAGGCGGCAGGTGTGCCGAAGTGGGGTGCGGGCGGATAAGCTGCATAAGATGCCATCAACATTGTGGTGGCAGCGACAATCAGACAACGGCCGGTTGCGGAAAGCCTATCTGCCGGGAACACTCAAACTACTTACAACTCCCGGAGGGCAGGACCATGCCTTTCTGCCGACAATGTTACGGCCGGCTTGTCAGAAAACAACGGTGGCTTCTCGTCGGCCGGGCGTTTGTGCAGTTTTTCATCGATGACAAGGAGCAGCACATCGAGGCTGGCCTGTGCATGAGCTGGCCCAGCAGCACCTGGTTTTGGAGCTCACAGGCCTGCCTGAGACCGGCAAGGACTTGATCCTTAATTACCTGATAACCGCTGAGTCCATCTCGCGGGTGGCCCGTGGCATCTCAAACCCAGATATGGACTTGTGGATATCCTTTGACGAAGGTCAGAGATTGTTCTCACAGCGTAAGAAAACCGCAAGCTATGGTGGTAACGCACTTATTGACCTGATGGGCCTGGTAAGAGGAACAGGAATGGGGCTGGCGATATCAGTCCTCACCACCAATGATTTATCTGTGAATATCCCGAATCTGACCTCGACAAAGGTCATCGGCAGGTGTGGATCACTGGCCGAGTATACGACCGCCGGCCACTTCGTCGGTATGAATGCGGAACAAATCGAGTGGTGTGTTCACCATATGGTGCCAGGAATGTTCGTCGGTCAGGTAAGCGAGGGCCACCGGCGATATCCGTTCTTATTTACAGTGCCTTTGGTCAATCCGATACCTGATGATGGGTCTGTTTCGGATCAAGAAGCTGATGCCAGTACCCAACAGACATGAGGACAAAGAATGATATGCGTGGAAAACCACTGCACAACTTGATGGTTAACAGAACCAATGATTCGCTCAAGGACCTTGGAGATACCTGTACCGAATACAAACTGTCTTTTAACGGAACTACAAACTATGTGGACCTATTCATCCGGTGTGGGTCATTTGCACTTGCAATCGAGGTTGAGACCACTATCCGCCACGCTGTTAACAACGTCAAGAAGGCAGCCGCCGTCGGTGTGCCGCTGTGGATTGTAGTTCCCACTCGACGTTTGAAATCGACCCTTACAAAGAAGCTAAATGTACTTGGTCTTCAGCCAGGCAGTGAGCCTATTAAAGTACTACTATTAGGTGCGGTGAGACAGGCATTTATGAATTATCTATCCTGGCGGATAGATGGAATGATAGAGAATAAAAAAAAGCAGGACCGGCAAGAATTGCCTTCACCCTGTAGAGGAATCAACCATGCAGATTAAATGGGAAAATATCATCTGCCGCGTGCTGGTAATTACCTTTATCATCTTGCTGTTTAAGCTGCCGCCTGTACTTCGGACCTTATCAGACGATTTCGGGACGCTCTACCGCGGTGATGGCGACCCGGCAATTGGCGTTATGGCCCTCGGCATCGTGTGTATGACGGTCTTGGGCATTTTTATCGTTTTGAGCAAGAGACGGTAATGTAAGGCAAAACAAGGCTCGCTTCAGAAATGATAATGAATTGCATCAAAACCTATCTCAAGAAGGCAGCCGTCGCAGGTGTCTGGCCGACCCGAATGCCCCGGGCTCCTTAATGATAACAGGACCCGGTGGTAGATGTACCGGAAGCTTAGCCCAGCGACGGCTCATCTTACCCAGCAGGTATTGCCTGTGGCGCCGTACGCGCCTTTCCGGGCCCTAATCATATTGTAGACACTCAAACCAATTTTTCACAGTTAATCGGGCTAATAAAAGCAACCATATATTTGGAGGTCTAACAATATACGAGAAAATGGTTAGTTTAGCACTGCCGGTGCTCATACTCCTCATCCTTGACGATAGCGGCAGCCATCAGGATGAACTACCAGGTACCAATGACCCTAAGTGGATGTGGGTAGACCGGTACACCGCGGTGATATTCAAGGAACTTCTGGCCAGAAGCACCGAGCTTAAGGGCGATACCGCCCAAATCAAGCCACGGTACTTTGTGTATGTGATAATCTATGGCAGCACCCCACAAGTATGGGGCTCTGGCGAGATGAATATCAAAAGTGCCGTCGAGAAGTACGCCAACGATGGCAACTCGTTTGGCCTTGGCGGCAAGCTTGGTGGCACCAATGCGGTAGCCGCCTTTCAGATGGCCTACGATTACCTGAAGGAAGCTGTCAGAAACGAACGCTTTCGGGGATCCTTCCCTCCTATAGTATTTCATTTGACCGATGGTATGAGCGATACAGATGAAGGTCCAATTGCTGAACAGATAAAGCAGCTGTTTACCGACGACGGAAACGTGCTGGTGGTTAACGCATACATCGGAACACAAACGAATTTAAGCTACAAAGGTCCGGAGGACTTTCCTGGGTACATTAACCTTTGCGATGTTGGAACTAACGAGGACAACGTGAGGCTTTTCAACATGAGCAGTGAAATGCCTTCCTGTATCAGGCAGAACCTCGTTAACGACGGGATTTTTCCAGCCCTGAAGGAAGGGGCACGTCTGTTTTTCGATGTGCGGACCAAAGAGATGCTCAAGCACACTATACAAGTGGTTGGAAGCGTTGGTTCTCGGGCAGATCGCACTACGAGGTAGACAACTATGAGACCGACTAAGGACAATTATTATCAGGCAGTCGTCGTAGTCTCACCGATGTGGGACGGAGAAGAAAAGAAGGACCAGGACAGGGCGGTCTGGTATGAGGCAAGCCAGGCCGCCTGCATCTGTGATGCAGTGACGTCGTCCCCATACGGAGTCAAGGCTGCCGATTTAGCTATAATATTCAGCCTGGTTCTCTTTTCAGGTGGCGTTAAAAGCATACTACGAACGCTCTGCAACCTGCTAATCGCCTTAAGGGCTGAGAAGCTGCACTCCGAAATCCATCTGCCAAACGATACGCCAGCGGCAATGCAGCCGGTACTACAGGAGGTTGCCCGTCGGAGTATCGAATGCAGCTACCAGACAACGTTGGTGGCAGCAAAATTCGCTCCGGAGAATGGCACGGTACTGGTATCGGTTGTTCGCTGTGGAGATTCCATGTTCCTTGCATTTGATACCAACGGGCAAGTTCTCGCCTGTTATCCTGCCAACCAAACAGCACAGGGATGCTCAGTCAATAACAAGGCTGATGAATCATTCAGCGCGAGCTCTCGAGGAAGGTTCGTGTTTGGTCCAGGGGATCAGGTATTGGCAAGAGTATTTGGTATCCTTGCCGACTATCCACGCATTGCTGAAAAAATATGGATCCGACCGGAACACCGGAATAAGTGGCTGGTCTGCCAAGTTTTGGACAAGTGTGCCAGCCGTACTCTTAGTGACAGGTCACGGGAAAGCCATATCGTAGCCGTCCAGTACGGGGGACGCTTGGTCGTGCCTATATACTTAGCGGGCAAGACCATTCGAATCGGTTCCAGCAACTACGTTAGCTTCCCATACTCCCGCACAATCAGAACGGCCAAAAACCCAGTGCAGGTCACGGATTTTCATCATCGAGGAGCAGCCACTGCCGTCCTTCCCGACCACTTCTTCAGCGGAGGCTGGACCCATCTTCAGGACAGATTTCCTCTGGATGCAGAGTTTATCCTGTGCAGCGATGGCTTTTACGACTCCTTCAAAGACCCATCAGAGTTGTGGTCCTGGCTGAAGGAGCATCAAGAAGATATTCACACACCCTCGAAAAGAGGTGGACTAATCGACGGTCTACACGATCGGCTCCGCCAGCAAAGTAGTGACGATGACATTTCATATGTTTGGGTATACCCCAGAGAATCAAAAAGGCCAGGCAGTAGCCATATGCCTGATCCGCGACGGCGGTGGCAAATGGATATTAAAGAAGTTCCATCCAGGCAAGAATCTGGACCGATGCTACCTGGAATCTGTGACCGCTCTGCTGCCTCGGTTGGATGGCTTTATCGCCGGCACGCAGCGTCAAATCTTATCCTCGGATAGACTCGCCAGAGCGCCACGATGCTACTATGCCAATGACTTGGCGAGCTTCATTAACGACACTATTCTTATGCCTCAGTCCAGCGGTACTCCCTGGTCCAGCCTTGCCGATGACATCAGGGAAGGCCAGATTCAACTGTCGAGGGAACAGCGAATCTCGCTATGCCGGAACCTGATAGAGCAGGTTGCCGCACTGGAAGATGGCAACTGCGGTCATAGAGACATCACCAGCGGTAATGCCTTCATCGATTTGACTCTATGGAAAATCTATCTAATTGACTTTGACAGCTTCTACCATCCAAGCCTGACGATGCCGACTGCCACGACCTGCGGTACTATCGGTTATGCGCCGCCTCTTGCCTGGCGAACTGGTGCACTTGATCCGAAACTGACCTGGTGCCTGCACACCGACCGATACGCCCTCGGAATACCGATTGCCGAGTTCTGCATCCTGGACAAGGGGTCCCCTATGACCTCTGATGGTGGGATGTTTGACCAGGATGAGCTCCGTCAACGTTCAGGGCGTGGCCTCGACGCGGCAAGGAGAACTCTGCATTCTCAGTGGCCGGCGGCTGCCAGATTATTCGATGCGACAATTAACAGTAAAAACTTTGAATCGTGCCCATCACCCCAGGATTGGCAGTGTGCCATCGATAGTATCTTTCCGAAGCCACCCAGCTTGGCTCATCTGGAAAGTATTCCAGCCGGCTATTTCGAGCGGGTATTAAAGAGCGCCAGGCGACCCGCAGCTATCCTCAGGCCACCGCCGGCCCTCTCTGAAATCCCTGAATTCAAAGTCGAACTTCGTAACTATTTTCCAAATGTTTTGACATTGCCACCAGATCCCTGGAATTAAAGGAGAACGCACTATGGTTGTAATAACGAGCGTATTCAATTTGCCGCTGCTCATATTGGTATGGCTGATTGAGGGCTACATCTTTTTGGCAGTGGTGAGGATGATCCTTGACCACGTTCCATGTAGTCGTCAGAGCAATTTGGAGCAGCCAGTCAAGACTCTGACCGACCTGTTCCCCGAGCTCATCAGCCGACACCTGGCCAAAGTAAGAATGCAACCGGTCAAATCCTGGCTGCCGTGGGTCGTGACGGTCATACTGCTGTGCCTGGCAAGGCAAATACTCATATGGATCTTGATAACGCAGGATTGCATATTCGTAAGGAGCAAAGGTGTGAATGAAACAATTAAAACAATAACAGACAACTCGCTGACAATAAGCCTTGCAGCCCTTGGGGTCCTGATCTTTGTGGTAATACTGAAGGCCCTGAGAGAATATTCATTCTTTCGAGGTAGAACCGCCGTGAGCGCAGCCATCTGTGTCACAATACGAGCGATTATGGGCATATACGAGTCCTTAATGTCTCCAGAAAGGCCTATGTATCGTACACCCTGCGAGGTATGTGAAAATGCCAACAAAGATGAGGACGGCGGCATCAGTGTATATCTTGTGCCATATGCGGCCCCGGGAGTCGCGATTCTGCTGTTAGTTCTTTTGCTGCTGGCAGATGAAGTGGTTCGATGGATAAAACGGCAGTGTTTTTGCAAACCCACCGAACGTACCACAGACCAGCTAACAGACCCTGGGCGAACGGAAAGCGAGAGACGATGAATGAGCTGGTCAAGGCCGAAACCCACAATAGACAGATGCCTTAACAGGAGTGCTGAAAATGAACGACAAGACCGTCGGAGCTGAGCTCAATCAGATCAAGATAACGAGCTTATCTCATATCCTGGGCCAACCTCAGGTCGTTGAACTGCTCGGGCTCCATCTGCAAGGGTGCTTTAACATTAGATCAACCACCTCAGGCCCCAGCTCCCCGTTTGGGCCGGTCATTCTGTGCGGTCCGCCGGGCACAGGCAAGACAATGGTGGCTTTAGCAATCAATAAAGAGCTTGGAAATTTGAAATTCGTCCAAACCAACGGCATCACACTAAACAAAAAGCAGGAGCTCTACGCAATCCTGATCAATGCCGACGAGAACACCACAATCTTCATCGACGAGGCCCAGGGCATGAATTCCGAGGCTCAATACATCCTGCTGACAGCCATTTCTGAGCGGGTCGTGCGCGCGCCGGCGACAATATTCTCGGTAAGTCCGTATAGCATCACCCTTAGCAACTTTACGTTGATTCTCGCAACGACGCATGAATACCTGCTACAGGATGCCTTGAGAGAACGGATGCGAATCTTTTGCCGATTCGATTACTATTCCGTGGAGGACTTGGTCGAGATAGTGCGTCAACGTGCCGATGCCCTTGGATGGCATTATGAGTCCGATGAAGTCTTAAGAACCATCGCTCAAAGGGCCAAGGGAACTCCCCGACAGGCTCTTAACAGGAATCTACAGACGTGCTGGCACGTGGCTAAAAGCTCTGACTGCGACCTGATTACCCTCGAAGATGTGCACAAGGCTTTCCAGTATTTGGGAATCGATGAGTTAGGATTGGAACAGGTGGACCGTTCCTATCTGCAGATGCTGCTCGAATGTGGTCCTACGACTTTGGGGGTATTGAACTCGAAAGTATCACTGCCGACCTTAACTATACAAAGGGTAGTTGAGCCGTATCTGCTCAAAGAGGATTTTATCACCAAGAACAGGACATCTGTCAGAGTAATAACAGAAAAGGGTAGAAAACATATTGAGAACGGTTCATTGTCTTTTCAGCGATGGGAGGTTAAAGGATAAAAATGTTGTCTGATAATAATCTTAAGGCCGTTTGCCCTGTTACAGAAATGGCGAGGAAAGTTGGTTTGTCCAGGGCAAGGTTTTACCAACTTCAAAAAACAGGTGTATTTCCGGAGCCGCTCCGTTCCGGTCCTAAGCGTCCTTTTTATCCCCTGGAGTTACAACGAAAGTGTATTGAAATTCGTGAGACGGGAATAGGCTTTAACGGACAGCCAGTCATTTTTTACAGCTCGCGAAAAGATAGGTCGCAAAGTCGTTTAAGCTATGAACGACTTGCAGATGCCTTGCGGCAGATGAACCTGAATGTGACACTCGATACCGTTAAAAAAGCTGTTGAGGCTCTGTATCCTAAAGGATTGCCATCGGAGGGCGATGAAGGTCGTGTTATCCGGGATTTGTTCAGGTATTTCGAGCGAGGAGTGTAAAGATGGTGTCTGATTTTTGTAAAGATGTTGTATTAAAGCTGACAAATAATAGTAAAGAAGTTGTTTAAAATGGGAAACAGTCTTAACAAGCGAAACCCCTTGACAGCCGGCGAAGTGGAAACTGCCTTCAGAAATGATACACAGTTCCCGCCTATTCTTTCGCTCGAACAGGCTGCCGGATTATCGCATTTTGCGCCAAGTACAATAAAAAGGCTTGCCTCCGAAGGGTATTTCCATGATAGTATCAGACGAGGCAAGCCCATAGCCTTCTGGAGAGACAGGTTTGTGGTGGAAATCATGGAACTATATAAAACAAGGAAACGTATCGAAATTGAAAATCAAAGAAAGGAGCGCAGTACAAATGAAACTTGTTGACAAACAGGTCGTCGAAGCTACCAAGCCGACGATATACATAGGAAAGCGAACCTACAAAGACAAGAAGACCGACCAGATACATGTCGGCAGGCCGTATTGGGCAGAGTATTTTACCAATGGCAAACAATACCAGGAGCCATTGAAGACACCCAATAAATCTACTGCTTTACGGGCTGCCTATGCACTCTCTGAACGTCTGGAAAGAGGTCAGTGTAAGGTTCGTGACAGCAGAAGGACCATGGAAGATTTGGCCGATGGTTACAAGGCTTTTTGTAAGGCAAGGAATCTGGCGAGAAAGACACTTGTTAAATATGAAGGGCAATTGGAGCGTCTAAAAAAGTGGTGCAAATCTGAAGGTATCCAGAGAGCAAAGAACTTTTCACCGGATGACCTATTCGCCTACCGAATGTATCTGGCTCATAAATGCGTGCTTTCAGAGAAAAGCATTTATCATGAGACCATAGTTATCAAACAGATGTTCAAATGGGCCACGAGAAATGGATTCCTGTCACAGAATCTCTTGGAGCCTATCCGGTTTGCCAAGGTCAAATCCCCGAAACAGCCTTGTTTTACAATGCAGCAGGTCGAGCTTCTCCTGTCAAATGCCGAAAATTGGGTCGTACCGATATTTGCTGCTCTGGCATTTACCGGCATGAGGACCGGTGAACTGGTGCAACTGCAATGGGAAGATGTGAATCTTGAATCCAGTGTTATCCATGTCCAGCGTGGCGGCAGCGAGGGCAGGACCAAAGACAAAGAAGACAGGTTTATTCCGATTCACGCCGGAAGACTTAAACCTCTTCTACAATGCCTCCAGAGGAAATCTGAAGTTGTGTTTCTTATGCCTGATGGGAAAGTGGTCTCTCCAAAGAAACTAAGGGCTTATCTAAAAGATTTGTGTAGGCAGTGTGGTTTTGAAAATCCCAGACAGTATAAGCTACATACCTTCAGGCATTTCTTTGCCAGTTACTGTGCCCAGCAGAATCTGTCCTACAAGTATGTCCTAGAGTGGATGGGTCATTCATCCAGTGCAATACTGGATATGTACTTTACTATGAATAATAGGCACTCGCAGAACGCAATGAACAGTTTGAGCTTCAGCGGCGAAAGTGCAGAAAATAGGACAATCATAGGACAGTCAGGTACACTTCTTCAAAAAACACTTCCCCAAGCTATACAAGTTTAAGCACTTACAAAAAGCACCAAAAAATTAACGGAGAGGGCGGGATTCGAACCCGCGGTCCGCAAAAGCGGACACGGCCTTTCCAAGACCGCTCTATAAGCCACTCTGACACCTCTCCGGATTAGTTTTGAGTTCGTAGTTTTGAGTTTTTAGTCTCCGGCCTTTAGCTCATCATCTCTGGCGGACCTTCTCTGCTCAAAAAAGCTTTGCAGTTGGTCACGACACTCGTTTTCCAATACACCCCCTTCAACCTCCAATCTGTGATTTAATCTTTCATCCTGAACGATATTATACAAAGAGCCGCAGGCGCCGGTTTTTGGGTCGCGACAGCCAAAGACCAATCTATCCATCCTGCTCAACACCAGCGCCCCGGCACACAT
>Ga0315280_10010473_pt1 | contig 11618 bp, 8 predicted proteins | sample YL17G06_40_MG_FD_203697 | JGI IMG/M metagenome (GOLD analysis project Ga0315280, IMG submission 203697) | Sediment microbial communities from Yellowstone Lake, YNP, Wyoming, USA - YL17G06_40 | ecosystem: Environmental > Aquatic > Freshwater > Lake > Sediment | place: USA: Wyoming | collected... | reverse complement strand
TTCATCGCGGTGGGCGAGAACATCCACTGCACCCGCATCTACAAGGTGGGCGGAGAGTTCGTCGAGGCGGAAGGCGCCCAGGCTCCCGCGATCGTCTACAAGGAGGGCGGCAGAAAGAAGCGCCTGCCCGTGCCCCGGCCTTTCCTGGATTCGGCGGACTGGGAGGCCGGCAAGGTCAAGCACGCCGCCGTCGGCGTCTGGCAGGGCCTGTATGGGGACGCGGAGGGGAAGAAGGCCGGCGCCGGCTACCTTTCGTACCTGGCGCGCAGCCAGGAGGCCCACGGCGCCCACTTCCTGGACCTGAACGTGGACGAGTTCAGCACCGAAATCGAAGAGCGCCAGAAGGCCATGCGCTGGGCGGCCAAGGCGCTGCAGGAGGTCTCGACCGTGCCCCTGAGCATCGACTCCTCCAACGTTGAGATCCTGCGGGCGGGATTGGAGGCCTGCAACCCGGCCAAGGGCAAACCCATGGTGAACTCGGTATCGCTGGAGCGCAAGGAGTCCATCCGGATCGCCGCCTCGGCCGGGGCGGTGGTGATCGCCGCCGCCGGGGGGGAGGCGAGCATGCCGGCCAGCAAGGAGGAGCGGCTGGCCAACATCGAACGGCTCCTGGAGGCTCTGGACAAGGAAGGCCTCAGGGACGGGGATGTCTACCTGGATCCCCTGGTCTTCCCGGTATCCGTAGACCCCAACAATGGACGGATCATCCTGGAGACGATCGGCGAGCTGCGCCGCAGGTACGGGCCCGCCATGCACCTCTGCCCGGGGCTGAGCAACATCTCCTACGGCATGCCCAACCGCAAGCTGATCAATCAGGTCTTCGCCCGGCTGTGCCTCGAGCAGGGCCTGGACGGAGGGATCGTGGATCCCCTGCAGATCAACGACGCCGTTCTGGCCGGGCTGGATGAGAGCTCCGAAAGCTTCCGGCTCATCCGGGCGTTCCTGCTGGGAGAGGACCTGTACGGGATGGGCTACATCGCGGCCGTGCGCGCCGGAAGGATCCGAGGCGGCCGCGGAGCGGTGCGCAAAGACGACTAATCGGGTTAAGAAAACTAATATTTTTCCCAAACAAACAGACCAAATTACCAAACCTATTTACTTTACGACTATATAATGCTGCCCAAAGGCGGAGGCGCATGAGCAAATACCTGATAGTGGGCGGCGGGATCAGCGGCTGCGCGGCGGCAGGCGAGCTGGCCCGGCTCGGTCACGAAGTGACCATCCTCGAGCAGGCCGCCCGTTTCGGCGGCAAGGTGCTGGACTACTGCTGCAAGGCCACGGACTCCTGCAGCCGCTGCGGCGTGTGCGTTGCGGCGAGCCAGCTGCGCGAGACGGCCGCCCACAAACGGGTGCACATCAGCACGGGCTCCACGATCCGGGATGTGCGCTGGAACGGCGCCGTCTCGGTGCGGGCCTCCCGCCGCAATCCGTGCATCGACCCCGGCCGCTGCATCGCCTGCGACGCCTGCCTCAAGGCCTGCCCCGCCAAATGCATCCGGAAGCAGCAGAAGGCGGAGCTGGTCCAGTACGTCGTGGATTACGCCGACTGCCGCCTGCACCGGGGAAAGGAATGCGCCGCCTGCGCGGAAGCCTGCCCGGTGCAGGCCATAACCGCGGGGGGGAACGAGAGCGCCCTGGACTTCAGCGCCGACGCCATGCTGGTGGCCACCGGCCACCAGCCGTATGATGCGGCCCGCAAGATCCGGCTGGGCTACGGCCGCTTCCCTGGGGTGATGACCGGCACGGAGGCCGAGGAGCTGCTGAGCCGGCAAGAGTCGCTGGGCGAAAGCGCGGACAGCGTGGCCTTCATCCAGTGCGTCGGCTCCCGGGACCCCAAGGAAGGCCGCAACTACTGCTCCGCCGTATGCTGCGCGTACGCCCTGCGCCTGGCCCGGATGCTGAAATACCGGCAGCCGCAGGCCGAAATCTCGGTGTACTACATTGATCTGCAAAACTTCGACAAAACCTTCACCCGGCTGAGGGAGGAGCTCACCGCCAGCGGGATCCGCTTTGTGAGGGCCATCCCCTTCCGCGTGGAGCGGTCCTCGGCCGGGAAGCTCGAGCTGTACATCGAGAACCCCGACGGTGGCCAGACGGTGGTCGAGCACGACCGGGTGGTGCTCTCCGTGGGTATGGAGCCGGATCCTCAGGCCGCGGAGCTGGCCGAAAAGCTGGGCCTGGAGCGCAACGAGTTCGGCTTCTTCACCGGTGCTGCGCAGGGCAGGTTGTTCGCGACCGGAACCTGCGTACAGCCCCAGAGCATCCCCGACTGCATGGCCTCGGCGCGGGCCACCGCCGTGGCCATGGTCGCCTGCCTGCCCCGGGCGCCGGTCCGTCGCGGCGCGAAAAAGCCCCCGCCGGACAAGACCGGCGGGGTCCGGCCCGGGAGGCGCGCATGAGCGGGCTTAAAGCAGATATGGGCGTGGTGCTCTGCACCTGCGCCGAAAGCCGTTTCAGCAGAGTGGAGCTGGAGCGCATGAAATCCCGGCTGGGGGCCCCGGCGCTCATCGAAGAAACCCTCTGCGCGGGCAGCCGGCTGCAGGCCGCCGGCGCCCGCCTGCGCAAGCAGGGTTGGGGCAAGCTGCTCCTGGCCGGCTGCCCCTTGCAGCGCCAGGCCGAGCCGCTGGCCGCCCTGGCCCGGGCCTGCGGGCTGGCCCCCTCCGCAGTGCAGGGCCTGGACCTCAGCTTCGCTGCCCGCGCAAGCGAGCGCTATGGCGCTGCCCGCGCTAGCGAGCGCTCTGGCGCTCCCCGCGCAAGCGAGCGCTCTGGCGCTGGGAGCGCAAAAGGCAAGACGGCCGAAGCGGTCAGGGCCATACAGAAGGGCCTGGAGGCGCTGCGCCTGCAGCCTCCGATCCAGACCCGGCGGGTAGCCCTGCATCCCGCCGTCCTGGTGGTGGGCGCCGGCCCCGCCGGAGTCCGGGCGGCCTCGACCCTGAGCGCCCTGGGCCACCCGGCTTTCCTGGTGGAGCGCAACGAGGCCAAGGGGCCCGAGGCGCTGCGCCGGCTGCTGTCCGGCGGCACGGCAGGGCCCGGGAAGGGCATCACCCTGCTGGCCGGCAGCCAGGTGCGCCGGTTGCAGGGCCAGGTGGGGGGATTCACCGCCCTGGTCCAGACCCCCCAGGGGGAGAAGCGCCTCGAGTGCGGCGCCGTGCTGTTGGCCACCGGGCTGGCCGACGTCTCGTCCCCCGCGGCCGGAGCGGATTCCCCCTTCAACGGCGCCAACGTGCTGCCGCTGGAGGAGCTGGCCCGGGCCGCCTCACGGCTGCCCCGGCGGCACGCCGTCCGCTCGCTGGCCGTGGTGCTGGACTACCGGCTCGATGAGACCAAGGCCAGCACCGAGGGCGCGCTGCGCCTGGCCCTGGCGCTGCAGCGGGAACAGGGCTTTCAGGTGCACCTGTTCTGCCGCGACGTGCGCGTGGCGGCCATGGAGCTGGAGAAGCTCTACGACCGGGCCCGCGATGCCGGAGTGGATATAATCAAGTACGAGGGCCGGCTCCGCATGCGGGCGGCCGCGCAGGGCAAGGGGGTCGAGCTGGCCTATACGGACTCCATACTCCGGACCGTGGTGAGCCTGGACTGCGAGCTGGCCGGCGTCAGCCCCTACGGGCTGGCCAGCGCGGCCGAGGCCGAAACGGCCGCCGTGTTCGGCGTGACCCTGGACTCGCTGGGGCAGATGCAGGCCAACAACATCCACCTGTTCCCCGGCGAGACCAACCGGCCCGGCATCTTCGTGGCCGGAGCCTGCCGCGGTCAGGACTACCTGCCCCAGCTCCTGCTGGAGGCCGAGGCCACGGCCCTGGCCGCGCACGAGCTGCTGGCCCCGGGGGTCCTGGAGGTGGAGCTGGCCCATCCGGTGGTAGACGCGGACAAGTGCGCCCTGTGCCTGACCTGCGTGCGCAGCTGCCCCCACCAGGCCATGTACGTGGACCGGGCCAAGGGAGCCGCGGCCGCCTCGCCTGAGGCCTGCCGGCGCTGCGGCATCTGCGCCGGGGAATGCCCGGCCAAGGCCATCGAGCTTCCGGCCTGGTCCGACTCGATACTGCTCAGCCAGGTGAGGTGACATGGACAAACGAATCGTAGCGTTCTGCTGTGAGAACTCCGCCCTGAGGGCCGCCCAAAATGTTGAAGATCCCGCCGTGCTGGAGGCCGTGGAGCTGGTGCGCCTCCCCTGCACAGGAAAAGTGGAGATCGGCCTGCTGCTGCAGTGCCTGGAGCGAGGACATCCCGGCGTGCTGGTCCTGGGCTGCCCGGTGGACAACTGCAAGTTCCTGCGCGGCAGCAGCCGGGCGCGCAAGCGCGTGGACATGACCCGCAAGATCCTCAAGGAGGCCGGGCTGGACGAGGAGCGGGTGCGCATGGACTTCCTGTCCTCGCTGGACGCCCACAAGTTCCAGCGCATCGTGGCCGAGATGCGGGCCCGGCTGGCCGCCGGCAGGCCCAAGGACGCGGAGGAGGCGCCCGCGGAGGAGGCGGCGAAAGGAGGCCGGCGGTGATCACGGCGGTACAGAAACCGTTCGGCGAGATCTATTCCATGGTTCAAGGGGTGCCGCGCCTGCTGGTGCTGGGCTGCGGCACCTGCGTGACGGTCTGCATGGCCGGCGGCGAGAAGGAGGCCGGCATCCTGGCTTCGGCGCTGCGTCTGGCCAACCGGGAGAAGGGCGTGTCCATGGAAGTGGAGACGGACACCATCGAGCGGCAATGCGACCGGGAGTTCTTCGATCCGGTGCGGGAAAAGGTGGAAAAGGCGGACGCGGTGCTGTCCATGGCCTGCGGCGTCGGGGTGCAGTTCTGTAGCGAGGTGTTCGCCGGCAAGCGGGTCCTGCCGGCCCTGAACACCCGCTTCTACGGCACCACCGAGCAGCAGGGGGTGTGGGCCGAGCGCTGCGCCGGCTGCGGCAACTGCGTGCTGGACCGCTTCGGCGGGGTGTGCCCGGTGGCGCGCTGCTCCAAGAGCCTGCTGAACGGCCCCTGCGGAGGCTCGCAGAACGGCATGTGCGAGGTGGACCCCAAGAACCTGCAGTGCGGCTGGCAGCTCATCTACGACCGGCTCAAGCTCCTGGGGCTGCTACATTTGCTCGAAGAAAACCAGCCGGCCCGGGACTGGAGCACGGGCCGGGACGGCGGGCCGGGGAAGATCGTCCGAGAGGATATGGTGCTGGACTCATGAAAGCGGAATCGAACCTGGAGAAGGTCCTGGCGGCCGGGCATTTCGCCGTGACGGCGGAGCTGGGCCCGCCCAAGAGCGCCGAGGTGGAGGTCATCGCCGCCAAGGCCGGCTACCTGAAGGGCAAGGTGGACGCGGTGAACATCACCGACAACCAGACGGCCATCGTGCGCATGTCCTCGATCGCCGCCGGGGTGCTGGCCAGGCAGGCGGGCGTGGAGCCGGTGATCCAGATCACCTGCCGCGACCGCAACCGCATCGCCATCCAGAGCGACGTGCTGGGGGCCTACGCCCTGGGGGTGCGCAACATCCTGTGCCTGACCGGCGACCACCAGAGCTTCGGCAACCACCGGGGCGCCAAGAACGTCTTCGACCTGGACTCGATCCAGCTCATCGACGCCCTGAAGGGGATGCGCGACGGGAAGATCTTCCTCTGCGGCGAGGAGATCCGCAACTCCAAGACCTCGCCGGTGGTGGAGCCGAAGATCTTCATCGGCGCGGCGGCCAACCCCTTCGGCGACCCCTTCGAGTTCCGGGTCATCCGCCTGGCCAAGAAGATCAAGGCCGGGGCGGACTTCATCCAGACCCAGTGCATCTACGACATGGAGCGCTTCGAGGAGTGGATGCGCCAGGTGCGGGAGCGGGGCCTGCACAAGCAGGTCAAGATCCTGGCCGGGCTCACCCCCCTGAAGTCGGTCGGCATGGCCAAGTACATGCGCGACAGCGTGGCCGGCCTGAGCGTGCCGGACTACTACATCCGGCGCCTGGAGGGGGTCAAGGACAAGGCCGCCGAGGGCATCAAGATCTGCGTGGAGCAGATCAAGCGGCTGCGCGAAATCGAAGGAGTGGCGGGGATCCATCTGATGGCCATCGAGTGGGAGAAGATGGTGCCCCAGATCGTGGAGGAGGCGGGGCTGCTGCCCCGGCCCGTACTGAACTAGCCTCGGAGGTATGCGCATGGAAACGATCACCATCGGTAAGTCGCTGGATCCCAACTTCAAGTTCGAAATCAGCGCCCGTCCCGGAGGGGAGAACCTCAAGAAATGCTTCGCCTGCGGCACCTGCACGGCCGGCTGCCCGGTCTTCCACGTGGAGCACGAGTACAACCCGCGGAGAATCATCCGCATGATCCTGATGGGGATGCGCGAGCGGGTGCTGTCCTCCAAGACCATCTGGCTGTGCGCGCAGTGCTACACCTGCTCGGCCAACTGTCCGCAGGAGGTCGACTTCTCCGACATCATGTTCACCTTGCGGGACATGGCCGTGAAGGAGGGTTACGCCCCCGCCTCCCTGCGCGAAAAGATAGAGGCGGTGAGCACCGCGGCCCACGAGTTCCGGCGCGACTGCATCCACCTGCTGCTCGGGGAGGGAAACGTGAGCGCCGAGGCGGTCAAGGCCGGGGTGGAAAAGACCCTGGCCACGATCCGGGGAAACGGGTAAAGGCATGGCGACCCGGAAAGCTGCCGTAAAGAAGCCTGCCGGCGGGGCGAAAAGCGCGCGCAAGAGCGCGGGCTACGCCCGCCGGCCCGCCTCCCGCGCCGCGGCCAGGCCCGCCCCTCACACCGCGGCCCACGGCGGCAACGGCAAGGGCAAGCCGGTCGGTTCGGTCCTGGTAGTCGGCGCCGGGATCGCCGGCATCCAGTCCTCGCTGGACCTGGCCGAGAGCGGCTACAAGGTCTACCTGGTGGAGAAGGGCCCCTCCATCGGCGGGGTGATGACCCAGCTCGATAAGACCTTCCCCACCAACGACTGCTCCATGTGCATCGTCTCCCCCAAGCTGGTGGAGGCCTCGCGGCACAACAACATCGAGCTGTACTCCTACTCCGAGGTGGAAAAGGTGGAAGGTGAGGCCGGGGCCTTCGACATCACCCTGCGCAGGAAGGCCCGCTCCGTGGACCTCGCCAAGTGCACCGGCTGCGGGGCCTGCATGGCCGCCTGCCCGGTCCAGCAGCGCATCCGCCTCCCGGAGCCGGTCCCCGTGGAGATGGACGAGACCGTGCGCCGGACCGACGCCCTGATCGGCCGCTACCCGCCGCAGCGCGCCTCGCTGATCATGATCCTGCAGGACGTGAACGCGGCCTTCAACTACCTTCCCGAGAGCGCGCTGCTGCGCATCGCCGAGCGCCTGGGCCTGCCCTACGCCGAGGTCTACGGCACGGCCAGCTTCTACAAGGCCTTCAGCCTGGAGCCGCGGGGCGAGCACCTGGTCCAGGTCTGCCTGGGCACCGCCTGCCACGTGCGCGGCGGGCAGCGCATCCAGGAGGAGTTCGAGCGCATCCTGAGCGTCAAGAACGGCATGACCACCGAGGACCGCAAGTTCACCCTGGAGAGCGTCAACTGCCTCGGGGCCTGCGCCCTGGGGCCGATCGTGGTGGTGGACGGCGAGTACCACGGCGGCATGACCATGGCCGGGGTCTCCAAGGTGATCGACACCTACGCCAAAAGGGGGAAGCCGTGAAACTGAACAGCGCCCCGGAGTTGAGCCGCCTGCGGGAGACCCTGGCCTCCCATAACGGCAAACCCGAGCTCATCCTTTCGGCCGACGCCACCTGCTGCCTCCTGCGCGGCAGCAAGGGGGTGGCCGAAGCCTTGCAGAGGGAGCTGAAAAAGGCCGGGCTGGAGGACGCGGTGCACCTGCGCCTGGCCGGCTGCCTGGGCTTCTGCGAAATCGAGCCCATGCTGATCCTGAGCGCCGGATGCGGACGGCTCACCCAGGACCTGCTGTACCAGCGCCTGGCCCCCGAGGACGTGCCGGAGATCGTGACCGAGACCCTGGGCAAGGGCGTGATTCTAGAGAGGCTTCTGTACACCGACCCTGCCACGGGCCAGAAAAAGGCCAAGCGCGATGAGGTGCCTTTTTACCAGAAGCAGCACCGGCTGCTCCTGAGCGCCAACGAGCTGCTCCAGCCGATCTCGATCGAGGACTACATCGCCACCGGCGGCTACTCGGCGCTGGCCAAGGCCCTGACCATGGAGCCCGAAGCGATCATCGAGATGGTCAAGCTTTCGGGCCTGCGCGGCCGGGGCGGCGGCGGGTTCCCCACGGGGCGCAAGTGGGAGACGGCCCGCAACGCCGAAGCGGAGGACGGAATCCGCTACGTGATCTGCAACGCCGACGAAGGCGACCCGGGGGCCTACATGGACCGCTCGGTGCTGGAGGCCAACCCCCACTCGGTGCTCGAAGGCATGATCATCGGCTCCTGGGCCATCGGCTCCCACGAGGGCTACATGTACGTGCGCGCCGAATACCCCCTGGCGGTGGAGCACGTGAACCTGGCCCTGCGCCAGGCCGAGGAGTACGGCTTTCTGGGCGACAATGTACTGGCGAGCGGCCACGGCTTCCGCATCAAGGTGGCCCGAGGGGCGGGGGCCTTCGTCTGCGGCGAGTCCACGGCCCTGATGGCCTCGCTGGAGGGGCGGGTGGGCCGCCCCCGGGCCAAGTACGTGCACACCGTGGAGCGCGGCCTGTACGAGCGGCCAAGCTGCCTGAACAACGTGGAGACCTGGGCCAACGTCCCGCACATCATCAACCACGGGGCGGAGTGGTTCCGGGCCATCGGCACCGAGGGCAGCAAGGGCACCAAGATCTTTTCCCTGGTCGGCAAGATCAACAACACCGGCCTGGTGGAGGTGCCGATGGGCATACGCCTCCGGGACATCATCTACGACATCGGCGGGGGCATCCCCAAGGGCAAGGCCTTCAAGGCCGTGCAGACCGGCGGCCCCTCGGGGGGCTGCATCCCCTCCGAGATGCTGGACCTGACCGTGGACTACGACGAGCTCGCCAAGGTCGGCTCGATGATGGGCTCCGGCGGCATGATCGTCATGGACGAGGAAACCTGCATGGTCGACGTGGCCCGCTACTTCCTGAACTTCCTGAAGGGAGAGTCCTGCGGCAAGTGCGTGGCCTGCCGGGAGGGGGTGCGGCGCATGCTGCAGATCCTCGAGCGCATCACCGGAGGCCAGGGCCGGGAGGAGGACCTGGACAGCCTGCAGGAGCTCGGCGAGTACCTGCAGGAAACCGCCCTGTGCGCCCTGGGCACCACGGCAGCCAACCCGGTGCTGACCACCCTGAAGTACTTCCGCCGCGAATACGAGACCCACATCCGCGAGCGGTACTGCCCGGCCGGGGTCTGTAAGCGGCTGTTCCAATACGTGATCAACGCCGAGGCCTGCAACGGCTGCCAGGTGTGCAAGAAGCGCTGCCCGGTCGAGGCCATCTCCGGGGAGCGAAAGCAGCCGCACGCCATCGATCAGCAGACCTGCATCAAGTGCGGCGCCTGCTACGAAGCCTGCCGCTACGGGGCCATCGAGAAGGCCCGGATCAAGGAGAGGGTCGAATGAGCGAACTCAAGGCCGTCACGATCACGTTGAACGGCGCGCAGGTCGAGGCTGAAGCGGGCCAGACGATCCTGGAAGCGGCCAAGGCCAAGGGGGTGGAGATCCCCACCCTCTGCTATCACCCGGCTCTGGAGGCCTACGGCGGCTGCCGGCTGTGCATGGTGGAGATCACCCAGGGCAAGCGCAAGCGCCTGGTCACCTCCTGCAACTACGAGATCCGGGAAGGCCTGGAGGTGCAGACCGACTCCGCGCGGGTGCTCAAGAGCCGCCGGATGACCCTGGAGCTGCTCCTGTCACGCTGCCCGGAGGTGGAGTCGATCCGCAAGCTGGCCGCCAAATACGGCGTGCAGACGCCCCGCTTCCCATTGGAGAAGGAAGACTGCATCCTGTGCGGGTTGTGCGTGCGCATCTGCCGCGAGCGCATGGGGGTCGGCGTGGCCGACTTCGTGGGCCGCGGCGCCGAGATCCGGGTGGACACCCCGTACCACCGCGGCAGCGAGGTCTGCCTGGCCTGCGGGGCCTGCGAGTCGGTGTGCCCCACCAACTCCATCCGCCTCAAGACCGTTTACGAGCGGCCGCCGGTCCCGCAGATGTCCGAGTTCGACCAGAAGCTGCGCCAGCGGCCGACCATCTACATCCCCTTCCCCCAGGCCCTGCCCAACGCACCGGTGATCGACCGCACCAACTGCGTGCACTTCCGCCAGAGCGAGCGGGGCATCGAGGCCTGCGGGATCTGCGCCGAGGCCTGTCCGGCCAAGGCCATCGATTATGAGCAAACCGATGAAACCGTTCATCTCAAGGCCGGGGCGGTGATCCTGGCCCCCGGCTTCTGCCTCTACGACGCCGCGCAGAAGCCGGAGCTGCACTACACGGGCTTCCCCAACGTGGTGAGCAGCCTGCAGTTCGAGCGCATCCTCTCGGCCTCCGGCCCCTACATGGGCCGGGTCGAGCGCCCCTCGGACTTCCGCCGGCCCGACCGGGTGGCCTTCATCCAGTGCGTCGGAAGCCGGGACAGCGGGAACAACTTCTGCTCCTCGGTGTGCTGCATGTACGCCGTCAAGGAGGCGATCATCGCCAAGGAGCACGAGCCGGAGCTGGCCTGCGAAATCTTCTACATGGACATACGGGCCCACGGCAAGGGTTTCGACGCCTACTACGAGCGGGCCAAGGAGCTGGGCATCCGCTTCACCCGCTGCCGGCCCAGCAAGATCGAGGAGCTGGCCGGCAGCCGCAACCTGCGCATCGGTTACGTGGACGAGGCGAGCCAGAGCTACCAGACCAGGGAGTTCGACCTGGTGGTGCTGTCGGCGGGGCTGCAACCGCCGGCCGAGGCCCGGGAGATCGCCGAGAAGTTCGGCATCGCGCTCAACGCGCACGGCTTCGCCGCCACCCGGCCTTTCGACAAGGTAGCCACCACCCGCGAGGGGGTGCTGGTGGCCGGGCCCTTCTCCGAGCCCAAGGACATCCCCGAGACGGTCATGGAGGCCTCCAGCGCCGCCTCCCGGGCGATGGTAGCCCTGGCCGGCGTGCGGGGCACGCAGGTGAGCAAGCGCGAGCTGCCCCCGGAGCGCAACGTCATGGGCGAGCCTCCAAGGATCGGCGTGTTCGTGTGCCACTGCGGGCTCAACATCGGCAGCGTGGTGGACGTCGCTTCGGTGGTCGAATACGCGAAAAGGCTCCCGCGCGTCGCCTTCGCCACGGACAACATGTACACCTGCTCCTCCGATACCCAGGAAGCGATCAAGGCGAAGATCAAGGAGCACAACCTGAACCGGGTCGTCGTGGCTTCCTGCTCGCCGCGCACGCACGAGCCGTTGTTCCAGCAGACCATCCGCGAGGCCGGCCTCAACCCGAACCTCTTCGAGATGGCCAACATCCGCGACCAGTGCTCCTGGGTGCACATGCACGAACACGCGGAAGCCACGGTCAAATCCAAGGACCTGGTGCGCATGGCCGTGGCCAAGGCCAATCTCATCGAGCCCCTCGGCACCCTCACGCTGCCCGTGACGCAGTCGGCGTTCGTTCTGGGCGGCGGGGTCGCGGGCCTGACCGCGGCCCTGGCCTTCGCCGACCAGGGCTTCCCGGTCACCCTGGTGGAGAAGTCCCCCGCCCT
>Ga0315280_10010470_pt1 | contig 11618 bp, 14 predicted proteins | sample YL17G06_40_MG_FD_203697 | JGI IMG/M metagenome (GOLD analysis project Ga0315280, IMG submission 203697) | Sediment microbial communities from Yellowstone Lake, YNP, Wyoming, USA - YL17G06_40 | ecosystem: Environmental > Aquatic > Freshwater > Lake > Sediment | place: USA: Wyoming | collected... | reverse complement strand
GATCTTGTGGCCTATGTTACTGCTGTTTCTATCGACTCTTGTTCCTGCGTCCGACGCTGTCTCAGTGGGCGTAAAGCCTGGTGACAAAGTATCATACGGCGTCTCCATTTACGGCAACCTTTCCATTTTCGGTGTGACCGGCCTTACTGTTCCTCCCATCAACGCTGCCGATATTGAGGTTAAAGGCGTTTCTGGAAGCGTCATAAACTTCACGGCGACTGTTACATTCCAAAACGGAACAAAGGCTCCTCCCACTTATTCGACCATGAACCTCAGTACCAACACATTCGGTCTTTGGATAATTCCAGCTGGCCTCAACAAGGACGACCCGGTAGGTCTAGGTCCAGGTGTTGTGGTAAATGAGACGAGGAACGAGATTTGGCTCAAGGCAAAGAGGACCGTCTGCTACTTTGCATTCCTTGCAAGTACTGGCGTGAGAACAGTTAACGTGACGGGTCACTACGACCAGGAGACAGGGATATGCTTCTCCTTCTTCGTAGGCGTATTGGAGGATAGCGTTGTGAAAGCCTCTTTCGCCATGACAATCCAATCGGCATCCATGATCGTCGGAGACTATACGCCTCCGTCGATTAGCAATGTCGTCTACGATCTTCAGAAGCCTCAACCCAATGACGCAGTCACCGTATCCGCAAACGTGATAGATACGGAGTCTGGAGTAAAAGCGGTAACACTGCTCTACACTACTGGTGAAGACACCTGGACCAGTTTGCCTATGAGCCTCAGCATGGGATCAAACTACACAGCTACGATACCAAAGCAGTCAGATGGTACAATAGTGGAATTCAAGGTTAAGGCCGAGGACAACGTTGGAAACACTGTAGAATCAGCCGTCGGGTCGTACACCGTCAAGGCGCTAATCTTCGGAATGGAGCTGGCAGCTTTCTGTAGCCTAGTAGGTGTACTGGTGATTGTCGTAGCCCTCATCGCCGTCTTCCTCTTCACGCGAAGGAGAAAGGCGCCTACACCGTCCTTTCCAACGGCGCGGACGAATCTTGTGTAATATTGCTCCTAAAAAGGAAATCTCAAGTTACTAGACTCAAATTCTAGCGATTGGAGGTGGAAAACATGTCTGGAGAGATGGAGAAAATATGGAAAAAGCTTGACGAACTCGAAAAAAGAATTGTGAGCGTGGAAAAGAAAAACATCGAGAAGCCGGAAGCACGGATCAAGGAACTAGAAGAGAAATTGAAGAAGAAGCTTTGATCGCGCACGCGATGAAGCACAGCCCACTTGTTCCTTTAGGCTGGTGAAGATTAATGCATGACGGAGAAGATTGTTATGACTAGGCAATCACTACCAGGGATTTTCAGAGTCCAAAGAAGGAGTCAATACTTAATGTTGACTATGAAGGGCATTGAGTTTGCAGAGAGATGGTATTACGCTGAACACGTTCCCGCCAACCTGACAAAGCTCTACCAACTACGCTTGAAGCTGATCTGGATGAAAGGCGTCATGGAAGCTGGACTCGCTCAAAGATTGGGATTCAGCTCCCTATGCATAGGTAGGGCAGTATCTGCAGGCTACGTAAAGGCTACAAGAACACCAGCTAACCCAAAAGACGATGTCCAAAAAAAAATCGCAGAAATAATAGGCAAAGCTCCGAGACGGAGCTATGCTTAAGACTGTGCGCGTGCGATTATGGATTGAATTGAGGAGACGATGATATGGCGCAAGCTATACCGGCCCAGATAAGCGGCCAACCCGTTCTGATTCTGAAGGAAGGAAGCACAAGGCGCAGAGGTAAGGACGCTCAGAGAGCTAACATAATGGCAGCCAAGGTCGTTGCTGAAACCGTTAAGTCTGCCCTCGGCCCGAAGGGCATGGATAAGATGCTTGTTGACAGCCTCGGCGACGTGACCATAACCAGCGACGGAGCAACCATACTTAAAGAGATGGATATCCAGCACCCTGCGGCGAAGATGATGGTGGAGGTGGCGAAGGCCACCGACGACGAGGTTGGAGACGGCACCACGTCCGTTGTGGTCCTAGCCGGCAGCCTCCTTGAGAAAGCTGAGGAGCTTCTGGACAAGAACGTCCACTCCACGATCATCGTGGACGGCTATAGGAAGGCGGCGGAGAAGGCTCTGAAACTGTACGATGAGATTGCCATAGAGGTCTCTGCTACGGATCTGGATATGCTGAAAAAAGTCGCTATGACATCGATGGCTAGCAAGATTGTGAGAGAAAACAGGGAATACCTCGCTAATTTGGCGGTAGGAGCAATACTCAAAGTGGCTGAGAAGGAGGACGACTTGTACAATGTTGACCTCGGCAACGTTGAGATCCAGAAGAAGGCTGGTAAATCGCTTACAGAGACCAGCCTCGTTGAGGGAATAGTCCTTGATAAAGAGGTTGTCCATCCCGGCATGCCAAAGAGGATTGAGAACGCGAAGATAGCCCTGATAGATGTCGCTCTAGAGGTGAAGAAGACGGAGTTCAGCGCAAAGATCAACATCGATAGACCTGACCAGATGAAAGCCTTCATGGACGAGGAGGAAAACATGATGCGAGGAATGGTAGGCAAGATCGTAGACTCAGGAGCCAACGTGGTCATCTGCCAGAAGGGCATTGACGACCTGGTCCAGTACTTCCTAGCCAAGAAGAACATCCTCGCCGTCAGAAGGGCCAAGAAGTCGAGTATGGAGAAACTGGGGAAGGCCACGGGTGGACGGCTGATCATGAATTTAGACGACTTCTCCGAAAGCGACCTTGGAAACGCGGGGCTTGTGGAGGAGATGAGGTTAGAGGAAGACAAATGGGTCTTCATCGAAGGATGCAAGAACCCAAAAGCGGTCACAATGCTTGTTAGAGGCGGCACGGAAAAGATCGTTGACGAAGCAGAGCGGTCAATCCACGACGCCCTCTCCGTCATCCGCGATGTGGTCCAGAAGCCTAAGGTTGTAGCTGGAGGCGGAGCTCCAGAAATGGAGGTAGCGTCACGCCTCAAAGAGTGGGCGGGAAGCCTCTCCGGCAGGGAGCAGCTGGCTACGTTTAGCTTCGCAGAGGCGCTGGAGGTGATACCTACCACGTTGGCAGAGAACGCGGGTCTAGATCCTATCGACATACTCGTTGAGCTGAGGTCTCGCCACGAGAAAGGTGAGAAGTGGACAGGCGTCGATGTTCCCGGCGGCAAGGTCGAAGATATGGCCAAACTCGGCATCTACGAGCCCCTGGCCGTGAAGGAGCAGATCATCAAGTCAGCTAGCGAATCCGCTTCTATGATTCTGAGGATAGACGACGTGATCGCAGCGGCTAAACCTCCCCCGACACCGCCCACGCCACCTGGAGGATATGAAGGGCGTGGAATGCCACCTGGATACTAGCCTTACATCTCAACAGACGAAGCCGTCAGAGAAGCTGTCAAAAACACAATTCTACGCTCCATTAAAACGAAACGGATGCTTAAGGAATAGAATTGGCCGAATATATCAGTTTGGGGGCGTCGGCCCTAGAGATTTTGAAAATACTAGTATCCATTTTTCGTAGACTCGGTAAGAAAAAAGAAGCTGATGCTACAGAGAAGGCGATTAAAGAAATAGAATCCGAAAAGAAAACGACTGAGGCAGAAGCTCGAGCCGTAACCAAAAAGGTTCTGCGAGATGAGTTAAACGAGGAAGAGGCAAAAGAAGTTCTAGACGTCATATCGGCATTGGAAGGACTTTTCCCAATTCATCCAAAAGGCGAAGTGCTCGAGTATGGTCTTGCTTTGAATGATCTTATATCGGAGTCTGTCGTGGCACTTAAAAAAATTAAAACATTTAAAATCCTCGGAATACGACTTCCTAAAGCACACCATGGTCTAGAAATGAGAACATTCACTTCAAGGCTCTTCGAGATCGTGAGAGAACAGTCCTTCATAAGAAAGGAGTTTGAAGACAGCTCATGGCGTGGGTATATGTTATCGGGTTGGCTAGCGGGACATCCATATCTAAGGTTTGTGCCTTTCATCCTATATGATCTAGTGTTTCCAGCAGAGGCGTATCTCTCATTCAAAGCCAACTATCCTTACTCGTTCTTTATAGTTTACAAACAGCGCCAAGGAGAATGGGAAGAAACAGAAGTAAGACTTGACTATCTTAAGCTGAAATTACTCAGAGAAGGACTAATGTACGATATTCGACAATATGTTGAGAATATCTCTAAAGAATACGAAGCGTCGCAACTGGAAGCAAAGAAAATCGAGGATTCGTTGGCTGCTCTTCGCCAACTAAGTGCTACAATCTAAAAGGACGCATAAAATGGTCTCTACCAAGGCATTGACCATGCCTTTTAAACGCTGCTTCTCATTTTGTCAACAATAACGGCAGCCCTGTTCCAATATTTTACTTCTTTCCCGGAGATGTCGCTAGGATTAAGTCTAGAAAAAAGCTCAAGATTTTTGAGCGCGCGACCGTTCATTAATTAAATTAGGCGGCTTCCCATTTTTGAAGTATTGTGAGGGTATCAGGCGAAGTATGCCCGAAATCTTCTTTTTTGGATGCCAGTAGGTGAATTCTACTGGTCCCTTAAACTTTTTTTCACCCTCAATGAGACCAAGTTTTTCCAAATCAGTGCACGCCTTATTAATACTGTATCTCGGCTCGTTCAACAATGCTGTCAGATTCCACGTTGAAACCTTACTATTCGCCTCTAATATCTTTGAATAGACTCTCAGTGCAAGGTCATTTCTACTTGCAAAGACTCTTGCAAAAGGCATAAAAACTTGCCAGTCTTCGGAGGGCTCATCCAAGACAAGAATCTTGACTGAAGTTTTCAGCTCTTCTAGATAGATTTCAATTTCTTCAGGCAATTCAATAACCACTGTATGTGATTGTAGCATTAAAGCAGTTCATCATTCAATTGGAAACTAGCTAAACGAAATATTAAATTTGCATGTTTTGTCGCCAGTTTGAAGGAACTCTAGATATTTGCCAAACTTTTCATGCAGCAAACGTACACAAGTTTTCTCGCTTTGAGGGCGTTTTCAGGCAAACTCACTTTCTTAAGGTACTTGCCGCCTGTAGCGACTTTCCTCCAATTCTCCTCATTAAGAAACTCAACCGCGGCGCCTCCCTCATCCGCCTTCTCAATCATTCCAGTCTCTCCTAACGCTTTTCGAGTTGAAAGCGAAGACACGGATGATTCGCCAAGGGTAACTTTCGAGGCCCATGCTCATATAGCAACTTTATCACCGCCTTCACAAAGTCTGGGTCGCTTGAAGCGGGAGGGGATCGGCAGTGTTGAAATTCGGCTTCAACAGAACATCATCACCTTTTTTCAATGGCTCTATTGAAGCCGCCGATCAGATCTACAGATCTCAGAATGTCATCTTTCAAATTGTGAGTTCCCGCTACTTTGCTTACTAGTGCTTTGCCGGCCTTCTTGTAGGGGTTAACTCTAACTCTGTCTATTCCCTCGCCATCTTCTTCCAAAACTGAGCCAAGCACAGTAGACCACCGATTGAAATTTATGACGACTGATGTTTCAGCCCTTGGCGCATTGAATATCTAAGCCAAAAAGGGGTCAGCTGATGTAGGGCTGATCTAGGCTTTCGAAGTCTCTTATTATCTCAACGGTTCTGTTAATGGGTATTCTGGGCGTGTTCATTATCTCAGGCAAGAGTCTCCAAGGCCCTCTTAGAGCCATTTGCGTCGCCAGATGTTCTTCTCCAAACGTCTCCTTCGTAACCTTGTAAACTAGCCGTCTCACTTCCTGTTCTTCGGTATGCCCCAACGAATGGAGATATTCGTGCAACAGTATGGAGTAGAGGTAGCAGTTCACTTCCTTCTTAGACTTCCCCGCAGCTGTAAGCGTGTCCAGCACTGCGCGGTTGAGGACTATACCGTTTGAGCCGACCACGTGGTACGCTCCAACCTGTGGAGGCAGATCTGAAAGGTAGAGCATCAACCCTACTCTGCTTCGCCCAAACACCTTCTTCACGGACTTCTTGACTAGTTTGAAGACGTCGGCGAAGTCTTTGCAGTTTTCCAGTTCAGCGACATAATCGGTTTTGGACATCTTTTATAACAATTGTTATATTATTACCCCAAAATATAAACCATACGCTAACAGGCAGAAACGCCTTAGAGCGTCACTTTCTCCTACTTTTGAGCTCCTCGAAGACCTCGCTGATATTCCGTCCTTTGTAGGCCAGTAGCACCAACGTGTGAAAGAGCAGGTCCGCTGCCTCTGAAACTATCTCCTCTCCGCTATCTTTCTTCGAGGCAAGCGTCAACTCCGTCGCCTCCTCACCCACCTTCCTCAGAATCTGATCCTCGCCCTTCGACATCAAAGAAGCAACGTAGGACCCAGGCCTTGGGTTCTTCTGACGACTCAAGATCACGCCGAAGACCTCCTCGATGATGGATGAATCTGTTTTTTGCGGTTGAGACTCTTCGAACCCGATCTTATTGTGAAAGCACGAGTATTCGCCTGTGTGGCAACAGTTACCGATCTGTTCGACCTTGAAGAGCAGCGCGTCCCCGTCGCAGTCTACATAGCCCCCTTTCACATGCTGGGTGTGCCCAGACTCCTCACCCTTTCTCCAGAGACGCCTACGGCTTCTACTCCAATAATGCATCAGCCCCGTCTCCAACGTCTTCCTAAAAGCCTCTTCATCCATGAAGGCCTGCATCAGAACCTCCTTCGTCCTATCGTCTTGGGTGACGACTGGAATTAGACCTTCAAACTTGCCAAACTTCAAGCTCTTGACTAGATCATCAATTTGTTTCGTTTCAAGTTTCATAAGTCTCAACTCCTCCCAACCGCTTCCTTAGCCTCTCTTAAGGAGAAAGCTTTCTCATAAAGGGCTTTGCCCACCACCAACCCAGCTGCCCCTGTCTCAGCAACATCCACAATGTCGTGGAGACTGCCCACCCCCCCACTGGCGATCACGGGAAGGTCAACGGTCTTAACCATCTCGCGTATACTCTCCAAATCCGGTCCAGCCATCGTACCGTCTCTTTCTATCGCTGAGAACAGGATCCAACCGGCCCCCAGCTCGGCCAGTCTGGACGCAAGAGAGAAGACGTTCATATCGGTTAGTTTGCTCCAGCCGTGGGTCGCCGCCCTCCAGCCAGCATAATCCAAGGCAACCACGATTCTACCGGAGCCCAGCCTTCGCCTAAGCTCGTCTAGATTCTCCGGCCTCTCTATCAATAAGGTTCCCAAGATCACCCTCGTGGCGCCTAGTCTACACAACTCTTCAGCCTTCTCAATCGTCCTTATTCCTCCGCCGACCTGCGTCTCCACGGAAACCTCCTCCAGTATGCGTTTGACCGTGGCGAAATTGTCTCCCGAACCCAGAGTCGCGTCCAAGTCAACTATGTGTAGGGCTTCTGCCCCTTGCTCTTCCCACATCTTCGCCGCTTCAACCGGGTCGTCGAAATAGACCTTGCTATCCTCGGGTCTGCCTCTCACAAGTCGAGCACATTTGCCGTTCAAAATGTCAACAGCAGGTATTACTTGCAAAGCCAAGCCTCCGAAGCCGTCCAATCGACAGCTCTAAATGACGCCTTTGGCGCTCGGAACGCCTTTCATCCTCGGGTCGATCGTTACGGCCTCTCGAAGGGCTAGGGCGAGTGCCTTGAAAGCGGCCTCGATCTTGTGGTGATCGTTCTCACCGTCCAGCACGTTCAGGTGGATGTTCATCTGTGCCGCTTGAGCTAAGGAGTCGACGAAGTGGACTAGATCCTCAATCGGCGTATCCTCGATCCTCTTACCCCTTATGTTTAGGGATATCGCGGCGTAGCTTCTGCCACCCAAGTCCACCACCGCTCGAGCTAAGGCGTCGTCCATAGGCGCATAAGCGAAGCCGAAGCGTCTGATACCCTTCTTATCGCCCAAGGCTTTCTTCATCGCCTGACCTAAAGTCAAAGCAACGTCCTCGATCAGGTGATGTTTCAAGTCTCCGCTTGCTTCAACCTCGACATCGAACAGCGCGTGTTTAGAGATGCTGCGCAGCATGTGATCGAAGAAGGCAAATCCTGTAGACGCCTCACATCTGCCCGACCCGTCTATCTTCACCTTCACCTTTACCTTGGTTTCCAAGGTCTCCCTCGTCTCTTCCGCCTCACGCATATCTTCCTTCATCTCCTTCAAATTCTATCATTTTGTAGACTTTTTTGAAATCTTCCACCCCATCTCAACTACCTCAAGATCGACCTTAGTTCGGCAAGTAGCCTGTTGTTCATTCTCGGGGTGCCAACTGTTATTCGTATGCAATTCTCGCAAAGTCGCTCCTGGCCCATGTCCTTTACGAAGATGCCCGCGTCGGCCAGCTTCTCTTGGACGAGTCCCGAGCTACACCCCCTCTTATCAACGCGGGTAAGGATGAAGTTAGCTTCTGAGGGGAAGGGTTTCAATCCCTCTATCTCTGAAAGTTTTGAAAAGAGCCGTTGCCTCTCCTTCTTGACTTCCTCAATCTTTTCAGCAACGTAGTCCCAAGAACGCAAAAACGCCTCGACGGCTTTCTGCGCAAAGAGGCTCACACTATACTGTTGCTGAACCCTCCGAACATATTCGTCGAGTTCTTTGCTCAAAATGGCGAAACCGATCCTGAGCCCTGCCAAACCGTAAGCCTTTGAGAACGTTCTAAGCACTATCAGGTTCTCATAGTCCTTCAGCAGATCGAGAACTGAGTCTCGGGCAAAATGTACGTAAGCCTCATCTACGACGACTACTCTTCCACTCTCCTCCAATACCCTCCTAATGTCCACCTTCAGAAACTGATTGGCCGTCGGGTTGTTTGGCGAACATAGAAAGATGAGCTTCGTACGCTCTCCTATCGAAGCGAGCATAGGCACCACATCTAAATCGAAATCTTCCTTCAGAGAGACGGGCCTAACCACTCCGTCAGCCAACTTGACCGAAAACTCGTACTGGCGAAAAGTCGGATCGGTTACGATTACCTCGTCGCCGGGCTCTACAAAAGTCCTGATGACGATATCTATAACCTCATCTGCGCCGTTTCCTACGACGACAGCACTATCCTTCACTTTCAGAAAATCGGCGATGCGCTCTGACAGTGACGCACTGTATGGGACGGGGTAGCGCCTTACGTCCATAGACTCTAACGCGCTTCTCAAGATTCTCTTCTGCCATGCGGCGCTTATGAAAAAGTTCTCGTTGGTGTCAAGAAGAAGAGGCTCCTCAAATTCGGCGAGCCTGCCTAGGCTCTGCCGCTTATATAGTGTGAGTTCTCTGACCACTTTACGCATGTATTTACCGTACTTCATCTTCAAGCCTCACCGAGACAGACTTCCAATGTGCTTCCAGCCCCTCCAAGTCCGCTAGGGTACGTATCGTTTTTTCTAAACGGCGTAAGCCGTCTTTCGTGCAGGATACGACGTCTATAGTTTTGGTGAAGTCGCGAACCGAAAGGCCTGAGTATGTTCTCGCGTATCCACCGACCGGCAGTACGTGATTGGATCCAACCGCATAGTCGCCCGCTGCAACGGGCGAGTACTCGCCTACGAATATGGCTCCCGCGTTCTCTACTTTATCCAATACCGGCGAAGGGTCTTTGACGAGTATCTCAAGGTGTTCCGGGGCCAACCTGTTTACAAGTTTCACGGCTTCCTGCACGCTGCTGGCCAGAAAGATCCAGCAGCCTTCTTCAAGGGCCTTATCAACTATCCTGAGTCTCCGGACCGCTTTCATCTGACCTATCTGCTCAACCACGCTTCTGGCCAAGGCGTCTGACGTGGTAACCAAAACGGCCAATGCGTCAGGATCATGTTCACATTGAGCGATCATGTCCACGGCTATGAACCTCGGATTGGCGGCCTCGTCGGCCAAGATCATTATCTCGCTCGGCCCAGCAGGATTGTCGATGGCTACGTCCCGGCTGACCAAGATCTTGGCCGCCGTTACGTAGATGTTTCCAGGGCCAACGATCTTATCCACCTTCGGTATCGAGTCGGTGCCGTAGGCCATGGCCGCGATGGCTTGCGCACCTCCAACCTTAAACACAGCATCCACTCCGGCCTCCCGCGCCGCCACCAGCATGGAGGAAGCAATCTTTCCATCCTTCTTAGGAGGAGTGCACAGAATGACCTCCTTCACCCCTGCCACTTTGGCGGGTATCGCCGTCATCAAGACCGATGAGGGGTATATCGCTTTGCCTCCCGGCGCATAGATGCCTACTCTACCTATGGGTCTTAGAATCTGCGCTACCTTGACGCCTTTCTCGGTTTCCCGAAAGCCCAGTTCAACCTTCTGTCTTGCGCTGTGGAGACGGATATTTCTTGCAGCATTTCGAATAGCGTCAACTTCTTCCTCTCTAAGTGACCCGTATGCTTCTTTGAATTCGTCTTCCTGAACCTTCAAATCGTCGACTTCAAGGTCTACACCGTCAAAGCATTTCGTGTAGCCTAATACCGCTTGGTCGCCCAATGATCTTACGTTGTCAATGATTTTTTGAACCTCATCCTCGACAGACTCTATGCTGAATCGTCCACGTTGCTCCAGCTTCTCGATGATCAGCTCAGCCGAATCTTCGGCTAGCCTCAACGTCTTCATCTCAGCCATCACCTATAATGTTCTTTATCTTGCCAACGAGCGCGGATATGGACGCCTCCTTCGTTCTGAGTGCGATCTTATTACATATCAGTCTAGCCGAGGAGACAAGCAACGTTCCTATTGCACGAAGATCGTTCGCTTCAAGCGTCTTTCCCGTGCTCGTCAAATCCACAATTGCGTCGGCCAGCCCGACCGTAGGCGTTATCTCCGTGGAGCCACGCACAGCAATCACCTCAACCTTCTTGCCAAGCTTCTCGAAGTAGGCGCTTGTCAAGTTTGGAAACTCCGTTGCAATTCTAAAATCGTTCGGAAGGTCTTGTACGCGGTAGATCCTAGATCCGGTGGGTACAGCCATCGTGAGTTCGCATCTTCCGAACTTCAGGTCTAAGAGCTCGTAGACCTCAACCATCCTCTCCGCCACAAGATCGTGGCCGGTTATGCCCAGATCCGCCGCCCCGAAGTACACGTAGGCGGGTATGTCACTTGCCCTGACGAAGATAATCTCAAGGTTTGACTCAGAGGTTTCGGCAAGATACTGCCTCTCAGTCCTAACTATCCGGATGCCCGCCTTCTTTAGAAGGTCTAACGCGGGTTCTTGCAACCTTCCTTTGTTGGGCAGAGCCATAGATAACTTGTCTTGACTCATGTCTTCTCGCCCCTCAAGAAGGCTGGAAGCGCATCGATCTTGACCTCGGTCTGCTTCCCTGCCTTCATGTCCCGCACAACAACCGTTCCCCTTCCATATTCCTCCTCGCCGAGCACTACAACATACGGTATATTGGCCCTGCTGCCATACGACAAGCCTCTTGAGAGATTCCAGCTCGAGATATCCGTCTCCGTCGATATGCCGCTCTGCCGCAGCAGATTAGCGATCTTGTTCGCTTCTCCCCGCATCTTCTCCGTCACCGGTAGGATCAAAGCCGTTGATCTGGTTACGGTAGGGAAAGGATACGCCTGCTTTTCTAGCGCGAGCATACACCTGTCCACACCTATAGCGAAGCCCGTGGCCGGTACATCGGAGCTGGAAAACTCTCGGATCAGGCCGTCGTATCTTCCCCCACCCCCTAAGGCCATTCCCAGTTCTGGGACGTACGCCT
>Ga0315280_10010469_pt1 | contig 11620 bp, 9 predicted proteins | sample YL17G06_40_MG_FD_203697 | JGI IMG/M metagenome (GOLD analysis project Ga0315280, IMG submission 203697) | Sediment microbial communities from Yellowstone Lake, YNP, Wyoming, USA - YL17G06_40 | ecosystem: Environmental > Aquatic > Freshwater > Lake > Sediment | place: USA: Wyoming | collected... | reverse complement strand
TGGGGGTGAATCGTGGGCCATCCACCCTCACCCGGCTCGCCGAGGGCTCGCCGACCTCTCCCTGCGAGGGAGAGGGGTTGGCACGCGCGTGGCCTATACCAACCAAAATGGAACATACCCTGCGCCACCCACCACTCGCGCAGCGCCTGCCAGCGGTCGGTGATGAACAGCGCGACGCCCATCTCGACGTCCGCATCAAACCCCGCGGCGCGCAGGTATCTCCCCGTCACCGCGCCATCCTCGTCGCACAATACCGCGATGCCCGGCCAGGGCGGTGGAATCTCTCCTGGCGCGTCGCGCAAGACGATGACCAGCTCCGCGTTGTGCTCGCGCATGTCCTCGTAACGCCGCGCGAAGCTGCCCACCGCCTCGCGGCAGGACGGGCACGCCAACGTGTGCGCAAATAGCAGCACCACCGCGTGCCGCGGCTTGAGCGAGCGCAGCCTGAACGTTTCGCCGCCATCGCATCGCGGCAGGGCGAAATCGGGTATGACTTGTCCCCGGCGCAGGTCCCCTGTCACCTGGTCTTGCATAAGCGAAACCTCCCGCTTGGGCCACCGCTGCGGCCCAATGGATTGTAAGCCATTGGGCCCTCGCTCCGTGTGGTGCGCCGCAACCATTGTTGGTGCTTTTGCCACGGGCCAAGGCGTAAGTTTTCGCGCCCTCGCGCGTCGTATAATCGAGGCGATGGTCAAGCCGGACGCCATAGCCGAGGATGTCGCCCTGGCCGCTCGCGCGCAGGCGGGCGATCAACCGGCCTTCGCCGAGCTATCGCGGCGGTATCGCCCGGCGCTGGTCGCCCTGGCATTCGATCGCACACGCAATTTCGACGACGCACAAGACCTCGCGCAGGAGGCGCTGGTGCGGGCGCTTGAACACCTAGCGGAGCTGCATGACCCGGCGGCCTTCCCCGCTTGGCTGCGGTCAATCGCCGCCAACGCGTGCGCGAGCTGGACGCGGCGGCCGGCGCTCTCGTCGCTATATGACTGCGTGACCGCCGATGATCCCGACATCGCCGCGGCGGTCATCGCGCGCGCGGAGCAGCGCGAGATCGCGCGGGCGCTGCAAACCCTGCCGGACGCTAACCGCCGGGCGCTGCTGATGCACACCTGGTACGATATGCCTTACGAGCGCATCGCGGCCTTCCTGGGCGTGCCAGTGACTACCGTTGAAGGCCGCATCTTCCGCGCGCGGCAGCGACTGCGAAAGATGCTGCTGCGCCGGACGGAAGTGCTAGCACACAGCCAAGGGGAGAGATGACATGAGCGAGCACAGTAAACTCGATGTTCTGGATCTTGTCGTCTACAGCCGATCGCTGGCCGTCATGATGAATGCGGGGGTGTCCCTGGTGCGCGACCTCACCATATTGCAGGCACTGTTCGACGAGCCGCTGAGGTCCGCGACCGGATTGCTCTATAACGAAGTCTCGGCGGGGGCGACGCTTTCCGCGGCCATGGGCAAGCGGCCCGATGTGTTCACGCGCCTCTATGCGCACATGGTGAGAGTCGGCGAGGTGGGAGGCGTGCTCGACGAGACCTGTCAGCAAGTTGCCGACCTGCTGGAAGCAGACTGGGCGAACGCGCGCGACACGAGCGCCAACAGCCACGGGCTGCTAATGCCGTGCCGGGCCGCGGAGCCATCGTTTGGCGCCGCCGCGCCGGACGATCAGATGCGCATGCTGTCGCTGTACTTCCGTGCACTGGGCACCATGCTCACTGCGGGCGTGCCTGTGACTGCCGAAATCCTGTGGGACACCGCCGCGGGCATTCTACCACCTGGGCCTGAACGTGACGCGCTGGCCGCCATGGCCGCGAAAGTGCACGGCAGCGGGCGCCTTGAGTCCGAGTTCTTCCGGTTGCCCTTCTTGCCGGACTTTGCCCTGCAGCTCGTATCCATCAGCATCGAAACCGGCACTTTCGCTCTGATGTGCGAGAAGATCGCGCAACTGCTGGAGTATCAGCGGCGCTATTACCTATTGAAGCAGGGCAAGCAGGCCTGACGCGGGTTCGGCTGCGGCCACGCCCTGTGCGGGCAGGGGCGGCTCGCCGCTATGTGGGGTCAGTTCAAGAGCCCACGGAAATGTCATTCCGAGGGACGCGCGGCGACCGAGGAATCCTCTACCAGGGATGCGCCATGGCGATAGTTCTCCATGAAACCCTCAGCTCCCCGTTTCCGATCCGCGGTCATCCGTGTCCATCCGCGGCCATGAATTCCCCGCGCCCATTCCCTGTCGCTCGGGGCGTCCGCTGCAAACAGCAGTTTGCCCACGGCCATGGTAGCATTTCTCACCCAAGCACATGGCTGGCGGGTTTGTCCTCTGGCATGATTCGTGCTATGCTTCACAGTGAGGTCGCTGCAGGAATCCTCAACAGAGGACGTTTCGGCCCAGCCGGTTGTGAGGACCCAAAGTCCCTCCCCGGGAGCGCAGGCGCATGACGGTCGTGCGACCGAGCGCTCCCCCTGCGCTGACCCCGGCGAAGGCCGATTGAACGTCTAAGCGGGCCGGCGGAATCTTCTGCCGGCCCGCGCCATTTTCGGCCCCTCAGCATTCGCATTCACCCGCGTCATCTCATCGGGCGAGGGGTTTTCCGCGCCGCAGAGAACAGTATCCGCCTGAGTGCGGCTGCGCCGCACTTCCGGAGCGCGCGTCCCGCGCGCCTGGGTGCAAATGCACTTGCTCCATCTGCCATGGGAGACTGCGAATGACTGGCAAAGAACGCGTGCGCGCAGCGATAAACCACGAGCCAGTGGATCGCGTCCCGCTGGGCTTCTATGTCGTTGACTGCGATACCATCGGGCGCGTTATCGGCCGCAAGACCCTGGTGCGCGACAAGATCGGCACCCAGGTCGCGCTGTGGGAGGGCCGCCGCGACGAAGTGGCGGAGATGCATAAGATTGACAGCGTCGAGTTCTTCCGCAAGATGCCGATGGCGGACCTGGTTGACTTCAAGGAGGGCGGAGTCATGCCCCCGCGCGGCTGGGCGCCCGACGATCCCCCGAGAAAGATCGCCGACAACCTCTGGCGCGACAGCCGCGGCCGCGTCTGGCGGGCCTCGGAGCTGACCAACGACATTACCTGCGTCGAAGATCCGACGGCCAAAGACGCCGTCTATGCCGTCGAGCAGTTCGAGCAGCCGATCGAGGTCAAGGCGCCCGACCCGTCGATCTTCGAGGTCTGCGATTATGTGATCGAGCATCTGGGCGGTGATCGTTACATCCTGGGCGACTCGGGCGGGCTGACGGCGCTGGTGCTGCTGGGCGGTTGGGAGCGCGGGCTGCTAGAATACGGGCTGCATCCCGAGGTCGTGGCCGCGGCGACGCGACATTCGGTCGCCTGGCAGAACGCGATGGACGAATTCTACATTCGCCCCGGCCAGGATGGCGTCTTCTTTCAGCAGGACATGGCGACCACGAAGGCGCCGTTCATATCGCCGCAGATGTTTCGCGAGCTGTGCTTCCCCGCCATGCGCGAGCGGGTGCAGCGCGGGCGCGCCCTCGGCTACCAGGTGGTGATGCACAACTGCGGCAACAACCGCGCGCTCATCCCCATGTTCATCGAGGCGGGCGTCCAGTGCTATCAGTCCATCCAGACCATCCCCGACATGGACATCGGCGGGCTGAAGCGCGATTTTGGCGACCGGCTCTGCCTGTGGGGCGGCGTGCCGGTCGAAGACCTGATCGCAGGCACGCCCGATGACGTGCGCCGCGACGTGCGGCGGGCGTTCGAGCAGGTGGCGCCCGGCGGCGGCTTCATCCTTGGTCCCAGCCAGTCCATCGCCTACGGCACCAGGTACGACAACTTCATGGCGATGCTGGACGAGTTCGACAAGCTGGCGCCGAAATACGGCGGCTTAGCAGCTTGACCAACCGCCGAGCCCCCAACCTTCAGGAGCGATGCCGTGAAAGAAACCATGACCCCCCGCGAGCGCTGGCTGGCGGTGCTGCGGCGCCAGACCCCCGATCGCGTGCCCATGGATTACTGGGCCACCGGCGAGGCGACGGCGAAGCTGATGCAGCACCTCGGCTGCGCCAATGCCGAGGAAATGTTCCGCCGCCTGCACATCGACCGCGTCTGCGGCGTCGGCCCGCGCTACGTCGGCCCCCAGCCGCCGCCAGGCGAGGACATCTGGGGTTGCCGCTATCAGAATGTGGATTACGGCACGGGCGTCTATTCGGAGTGCGTCCATAACCCGCTCGCCAGGTTCGAGACCCTCGACGAGCTTCAGCGCGGCTACACCTGGCCCGACCCGGATTGGTGGGATTACTCCGGCGTGGCCGACCAGGTCAAGGGCAACGATCATCGCCCCGTCCAGGGCGGCGGCTCCGAGCCGTTCCTGGTCTACAAGAGCCTGCGCGGCATGGAGCAGGCGTACATGGACCTCGTCCTGCATCCCGACATCGTCCACTTCTGCCTGGATAAGCTTTTCAACCTGGCATACGAAAACACGCGCCGCATCTACGAGCAGATCCCGGGCCAGGTCATGATTACCTACGTCGCCGAGGACCTGGGGTCGCAGGAGGGGCTGCTCATCTCGCGCGGGCATATTCTCGAGTTCCTGCTGCCGCGCATGAAGCGGATAATGGACCTGGCGCATCAAGCCGGTGCTTATGTCTTCCATCACAGCGACGGCGCGGTGCGCGAGATCCTGCCCGACCTCATCGCGGCGGGCATTGACGTGCTCAATCCCATCCAGTGGCGCTGCAAGGGCATGGGGCGCGAGGGGCTGAAGCGCGATTTCGGCGACAAGTTGGTCTTTCACGGCGGCGTGGATAACCAGTACACGCTGGCGTTCGGCTCGGTGGCGGAGGTGCGCCAGGAGGTGAAGGACAACCTGCGCCTCCTGGGCGCGGGCGGCGGCTACATCATCGCGCCGTGCCACAACATCCAGGCAGTCAGCCCGCCGGAGAACATCGTGGCGATGTACGAGACGGGGTATGCTGAAGGGTGGACGTAAAGGGAAACCGAAGGCGGTAGCCACGAGGGCTTAAGGAGAACTCACATCGGTGGCCGCGCCAGCACCTCACATCGCGCCCGAGGTCCGGCGCTCGGGCGGCGTCAGCAGGGTTCGGGCAACGCCGCACAGGGCTACCGCGCGCCACGCCTGGTTCTCGATGCTGCGCGCGACGTCCACAGCCCGATCCGCATCGGTGCGCGTCATTTCCCGCGCCACGGCGCTCAGCGCCCGGTAACGGTCCTCGCCCTCCTGGATCGAACGCGCCATCTCCAGCGCGCGATCCGTGTCAGCCTGAACCAGGTGCGCCACGACGGCGCATTGCGCGCTCGCGCGCCGTTCACGGCTGACGATACGCCGCGTCAATTCGCCGGCCCTCGCAGGATCTGTCTTCGAAAACTTGCTCACGATTGCGTAGAGGCAACCGTCGCGGCCCTTCTCGTCGCTGATACTCGCAGCCAACTGGATGGCTTTATCAAGATCTGAATCGGCGAGGACAGTCGCAACGGCATCACGCAGTGAGTCGCGCAGCTTCTCATCCTTCTCGTCCTCGATCATAGCCACGGCCTTGTCGGGACGCGTCTCGGCCGCAGCCCTCGCAATGTCGCCCAACGCCCAGCCATGCCATGGCTCCTCTGTGAGCCTGCTCGCGAATGCCAGCGCTTGATCAGGATCCGCCTTCGCGACGAAGCCGAGCATCCGGCAGGCGTCGTGGAGGCTATCCTCGCGGTCCTCTCCACGCCTCATGCTGAGGGCTGTCTCTATCATCTCCGCAGCCGCTTCGCGCAAGGTGTCGCCAGGAGAGCCCGCGGCGCCTCTCGCCACTTCGTACAGGGAAAATGCGCGCTGCCTCGGATGTCGCATTAAGCGAGCGAGCTGCAAGGCGCGCTGCGGGTCGGTCGCTGCAATGGCTGGGATCACGCTGAAGACTGCGCGTTCTCTTTCGAACGAGGTCCTCATCCCCTGTGCAATCTCCAGCGCTTCCCCGGCCACTTCGCGTGCGCGCGCCGAGTCCGTCTTCGCCAGCGCCTCCGCGGCTGCACCGAGCGCAGCGACGCGCAACCAGACGCGCCCAATCTCGCGCGCGTGGGAACGGGTTGGCCGCGCACCATTTCCAGGATGGCTAGAGCAGCCTTCGCGGCCTTTTCAGGCTGGGCCCGGTCCAGCGCATAGATGAGCGCCATCAGCGTCTCGTGTTGGTGCTCGGCGTCCGAGATGCGGCGCACGATTTCCAGGGCCCTTGGGGGATCCGTCTCCGCCAGCGCTGGGATCACGGCTTCGAGCGTTCGCTGTCTCCACGTCTCGCTTGTGAGGTCGCGGGATGCTGCCAGGGCTCGCTGCGGGTCTACCTTCGCAAGCACCTGCAGCACTTCTTCGAGCTCGGAGCCCCTTCGTTCCTCATCCGTGAAGCTCTGCGCTACTTCCAGGGCCTCAAGCGCCGCCTCGCGGGCCCGCCTACGGTCGGTCAGCGTCCACACATCTGCCACAACCTTCAGCGCCCAAATGCGCTCGCCCGGGTCTTTCAGTCCCTCCGCGGTAGAGAGCGCCTCGTCCAGGATAGCTCGTGCCTTGACCGCGGCTTCACGACGTGGCGTGGCAGGGCCCGCATGACTTGCGGCAACCGAAGCGGCGATCACGAAGAGAGCGGAGATTGAAGCGATCCATCTCATCCCTCGGCCCCCGCGAAAGGTCTGAGTGTTCGGCAACTCGGCTTGAAAGTCAGGCATCCACGTTCTAGGCAGATGTCACGTGCTCGGCCGTGCCTCATGGTTAGCGTCGGTGCCCTCGAAGACAAGGACGGCTGTCTCATCTCAGTCGGCCAAAGTCGCGGTCGCAGGGAGGCGGAGAACGCAGAAGCGGAATCCTACTGAATGTGGGCAATGCGCTTAGCCTGCCGATTACATCACCTCAGAACGGCGCGATGGGGCTGCCGTTGCGCCGCACCTCGAAATGCAGGTGCGGCCCCGTCGATAGCCCGGTGCTGCCGACGTAGCCGATCACCTGACCTTTGCCAACCTCTTGGCCGACGCCGCACGCCAGGCGCGAGCAGTGCCCGTAAACCGTGCTCATGCCCCCGCCGTGGTCAATGACGACGCACAGCCCGTATCCCCCGCGCCGCCCCGCCCAGATGACGGTGCCCGCATCGCCGGCATGGATCGGCGTGCCGGTGGCGGCGGAGATGTCAACCCCGGTGTGCATCTTGCGCACGCCCAGGATGGGATGCATGCGATAGCCGAAGCCGGAGGTAATACCTCCGGGCACCGGCCGCATGAAGCTGCCCCGCCACGGGGTGGAGTAGCGCGCGCGCCCCTGGGTGTGCTGGTAGCGTCGGATCTGCGCGGCGATGTCGCGCGAGTCCTGCTCCATCTGCGCCAGCGCCCGCTCCCAGTAGGCGCGCTGCTGGGCGAGATCGCTCACCAGGCGCGCTTGTTCCTGGCGGCGGTCGACGAATTCCTCGTGCTTGCGCGCGACCGCAACCTCCAGCGCGGCCACGCCGCGCTCCTTGGACTGCACCTGCCGCCGGTAGCTGCCGATGCGCGCCCGGTCCTGCTCCATGGCCTGCATCAGCCGCAGGTCCTGGTCAACCACGAGCTGCAACAGGTAGAGGCGATTGGCGAAATCCGAGAAGCTCACCGCCGAGGTCACCACATCGAGGTATCGCACCGGGCCCTGCTCGTAGATGTCAACCAGGCGCTCGGAGGCTGCCGCGCGATGCTGCCGCAGGCGCGCCTGCGCCGCCTGCAAGTTCTGGTTGGCGCGGTGCAGCTCCGCTTGCGTTGCCGCGAGGCGCACCTTGGTGCTGATCAACCGGCCGCGCGCTGCGCGCAGGTTGCTCTCTACCGCCTTGAGGTCGCGCCGCGCGACGCGCTGTCGCGACTTCGTCCGCTGCAACTGGCGGCGCGCCCGCGCTTTGGCCCGCTCGATCTCGCCCGCTCGCCGCAGCAGCGCCGTCCGGCTGCCGCGGCTGGCCGGCGCAGCGCCGACACGCGGCAGCGGCTGGATCAAGCCCGCCTGGTCCAGCACTGCGATAAGCGTCGCCAGCGCCGGCGCCCATAGGCGTAGCCGCCGCATTCGCTGTCTGTGGCTGATCACTTCGGTTCCCGCCTAGCGGCCATGTGGCACAGCCGCCCCGCCTTCGCTGAAGCTACGGCGGGCAAGCCCCGGCTGCGCCGCCTGACGCCCCACATGCGGCCCGCCGTCAAGACGCGTCGGATTATATCACAGCCTCGCGCCGCCATCAACCGCTTCCCTGGCCGCCGTCCTTGCGGGAATACGGAGTGCGCCGGCTCGAGCCTGCCCTGAGCGGCTGCGAATGGGCCGCCGCTCTCGGCGTGGCCCGAGGCCCTAACCGGGGGAAGACGATTGTGGCACATGCTGCACAATGTGCGCGCACGGCGTCTCGTGCCGCTACACAGCCGCAGCGCCCGCGAGTATAATGTCCGGCGACGTTATGTGGTACAGCCGCCCCCGGCTGTGCGGGCGCCGCGATGGCGGCACCGTGTTTAACAGGCGAGGGCGCCTGTTCTACATCCGCCATCGGAAAGGAGCGCTGACATGAGGAAATGGCTGCTGTGCGTTGTGCTGGTGGCGTTCGTGATGGGCTTGGTTTCCGCCGGCGCGGGGGCTGACAAGATCACCGTCGTGCAGGCCTACCCGGCGGGATTCGTGGCTGCGCCGTTCATCTACTCTGGCGTGACCTATGTCCCGCTGCGAAGCGTGGCCAGCGTCATCGGCGCGGCGCTGCTGTGGGACAGCGTGCGCAATCGCGCCGTGCTCACCTTCAACGGGCGCGAGTTCGGCCTGGTCATCGGCAGCCCGACCTTTTATCTTGGCCCGCAGGTCGTGGTCTTGCCGGCGGCGCCGATCATCGTTGGCGGCGTGGTATTCGTGCCGCAGGTGTTCATCGAGCGCGAGCTCAAGGTGCCGGTCGAGAGCGGCCACGGTTTCATTAGGATCAAGGGCCACGAGGGCTGGCGGGAGATGCGCTTCCGGGCGGCGCCGTCGGCGCGTTACATCTCCGGCTGGGGTGGCAAGCGGTCGGGCCCGCTTGGCGGGCGCCCCCCTCGCGTTCAGCGCATGGGCAAGCCCAGCCAGGGCCCGAAGGCGCGCCGGCCTGAGCGCGGGCGCACGCCGTTCCAGGTGAGTCCGGGTCCCGGCGGAGGCAAAGGCGGCGGCAAGCCCGAGAAGTATGGGCAGGGTGCCGGTCCGGGCAAAGGCGGCGGTAAGCCCGAGAAGTCCGGCCCAGGCCGCGGCGGAGGCAAGGGCGGCAAGGGCCAAGGCAAGGGTCACGGCCGCGGCGGCGGATAGGGGTCAGCTCTCCTGACTCGGAGCCGGTGAACGACCGGCCCTACCTGCCGTATTCCCCGGCCGATGCCCGGCTGCCACCGGGTCGATGTTAGTGTTCACGCGGCGGAGGCGAGCATGCGCTTGCCTCCGCCGCGATGCTTCGTTACCCGGTTCTTCCCTCGTCGATTCCAGCCGAGGGCGCTCCCTCGGATCCACCGGCCCGAGATGGAACTTTTCGCGCCCTTCGGCCGTCTCAGTAGTTGGAAAAGAGTTATCGCATGGCCGGCAAGCATGAGCATAGGGGCGCAGCGGCTAGGCCTTAAGGCCGCCGTGGCGGGCAAAGCCCTAGCCATCACCCGCCTGGCGTGGCGGAGATCAATCTGCACCACGGGCGGTGCGCCGCCTGCGTGGCGGTGGGCCGCCTGCCAGAAGGAGTAGAAAGATGAAGACGCGCGTGTTATGGTTGCTTGTGGCTGTGATGCTGTTTGGGATTGCGGCGGGCGCTGGCGCCGACAGTTACCATGCCCGCCAGATCGTCATCGCCAACTGCCCCGTGACGCCGTTCGTTTACTCCGGCTACAGCTACGTGCCGCTGAAGAGCGCATCGGACTTCCTGGGCGCCGCGCTGCTGTGGGACGGCCAGCGCAACCGCGCCACGATCACCTACAATGGCCGCGACCTCGGCCTGGTCATCGGCAGCACCACCGCCTACTACGTGGGGCAGCCGGTAGTCCTGCCGGCGCCGCCGATCGTCGTCGCGCAGCAGGTGTTCGTGCCGGTGACCGTCTTCGACCGCTACTTCGGTATCCCGGTGCAGTTCGACCCGGATCACGATCGCGTGCTGATCTGCGGCGCGCCCGGATGGGGCTACTACACCGTGGCACCCTCTCCGCCGCTGGTGGTGATCCAGGCTATCGAGGGCTACGGGCCGCCGGCCGCGGCGGTCGCCTATGGGCCTGAGTACGACGACGACTCCAACTACTACTACAGCGCGCCGGCGTTCGTGCCCGCGCCGTTCGTCTATGCTGGCGTGACCTACCTGCCCCTGCGCGATGTCACCGATTTCCTTGGCGTCGCCTTGCTGTGGGACAGCCTGCGCGACCGCGCGGCATTCACCTACAACGGCTGTGAGATCGGTCTCGTCATCGGCAGCCCCACGGTTTACTATAGCACGCAGGTCATCGTGCTCCCTGCGCCGCCCATCATCGTGCACGAGACCGTGTACGTGCCCTCGCAACTGTTCGAGCGTCACTTGAACTGCCCGGTCGAGGTGCGTCGCGACGACGGCATGCTCAGGTTCAAAGGCCCGCGCGGCTGGCATGACTTCAGGCTCGCCGCGAAGCCGCCCGGCCCGATCTCGTATGGGCAGTATGGCGACCGCAATCGCTCAGGCGTTGGCCTGCCAACTGGCCGGCCCGCGCCCGTGACGGCGACCACCCCTGATGCGGCTTCGCCGCATTCCGGAGCGTCGCTGGCGTCGCCAGCGCCAACCTACCAGGATCGTCCACGCACTGGGCTGCCGACGACCCGGCCAGCGCCAACCTACCAGGATCGTCCGCGCACTGGCCTGCCGACGACCCGGCCAGCGCCCGCGACCAGCCCTGATGCGGCTTCGCCGCATTCCGGAGCGTCGCTGGCGACGCCAGCGCCAACCCACCAGGATCGTCCACGCACTGGGCTGCCGACGACCCGGCCAGCGCCCGCGACCACCCCTTGGACGCCGACCGACAACAACGGCTCCGGCGTCGGCCTGCCCACAAGCCGGCCGCCGAGCGCTCCCAACCCGACAGCCCCTTGGACGAGCTCTGCCCGACCGTCGGCCGAGCGGCAACCGTCCGTCGCGTCCTGGACGACCGTGAAGGGCAGCGCATACACCGGTCCGGGCAGCACGCCGTGGGCGCGGTCCAACGGTGGTTCTGCGCCGGCAGCCCCTGGCGCGAGCGGATCACCCGTGCGCCTTGGTCAGCGGCCTGCGCCCCAGCCCGGCGGGCAAGGGGCAGTGATGAAGCAGACCCAGGCCCCGTCGTCGTCGAAGTCCGCGCCGGCGGACAACGGCGGTAAGAAAGGCAAGGGCGGCGGCTGGTTTGAAAAGTCCAAAGGCTAGATGCACGAGGTGATGACAGGCTGACTCAAATCGTGAGACGGCGCCGCAGGCTGCGACCTGCGCGCGCCGGGGTGGCGAAACGCGGGAGACGAGGATACTCGCCTCCCGCGTTCATGTGAGACATGGGCAGAAGGGACGAGGCTGGTGCACAATTGCATATCGCGGGTCGGCCAGGAGGCCGACCCCTACGCCCGGGAGCGTAGATCGTAGGGGTCGGGTGGCTAGGCCGAAGGCCGCCATGGCGGTCGCCGAAGGCGACCTAGCCATTCCACCCCGA
>Ga0315280_10010468_pt1 | contig 11621 bp, 7 predicted proteins | sample YL17G06_40_MG_FD_203697 | JGI IMG/M metagenome (GOLD analysis project Ga0315280, IMG submission 203697) | Sediment microbial communities from Yellowstone Lake, YNP, Wyoming, USA - YL17G06_40 | ecosystem: Environmental > Aquatic > Freshwater > Lake > Sediment | place: USA: Wyoming | collected... | reverse complement strand
GAGAACCTCCAAGTGGCACGAAACGCCGCCGCAGACTTCAGACTAAGAGTCCTCGTCGGACGAGAGCTACAGATAACCGAGAAGGGCAACGTCTACAATGAGAAGCTTCCGCAGGAGGAATTCGATTCCCTGCTGGACGAGACTGTTGAAGCCGAGTTCGTGCGGCATAAAATACACTTCCTAACGAGGAGTGAACCTCTCCCGATCAAGGTCCTGGCAGAAGCAGTTGAAATGAAGCCAGCAGACATTCTCAAACAAATTGTGGCCATGCGACGAAGAAACATGATAACGGTAGACCACATTCAGGGAACCACACCGTTCTACAAGGCGCTGGAGGTAGAATAATGCCCGCAAAGAAGGCAGTTCCAAAGACGGCTGGGAAGAAAATGGCGGAAAGAAAGATCGGTGCAGCAATGGTTGTCGGCGGCGGAGTGGCAGGAATACAGGCCTCACTGGACCTAGCTGACTCAGGTTTCAAAGTGTACCTGATCGACAAAGGAGCCAGCATAGGCGGCGTAATGGCCCAGTTGGACAAGACGTTTCCCACAAACGACTGCTCCATGTGCATCCTCTCACCCAAACTCGTGGCAACCGGAAGACACCCAAACATCACAATCCTTACCAACGCCGAAATAACAGGCCTAAAGGGTAAAGCTGGAAATTTCGAAGTGAAACTTCGAAGAAGGAGTCGTTACATAATCGAAGAGAAGTGCAACGGCTGCGGCATCTGTGCACAAAAATGTCCGATCGAAGCTGTTGACCTTTACAACGAAGGACTCGGCAAGAGAAGCGCAATATACGTGGAATACCCTCAGGCCGTCCCTCTGAAGTACATGATAGACCGCGAAAAATGCGTCGGATGCGGAACGTGCTTTGAAATCTGCAAAGCCAACGCAATTCAATACGACCAAGAAGAAAGCGAGACCACGCTTAAGGTTGGCTCAATCATTCTGGCGCCTGGCTTCGAATCGTTCGACGCCACCCGGAAAAGCGAATATGGATATGGACGCTTCCCTAACGTCGTGACCAGCTTAGAGTTTGAACGAATTCTGAGCGCTTCGGGACCCTACGGTGGCCTTGTTTTGAGGCCTTCTGACGGTGAGATTCCGAAGAAAATAGCGTTCATCCAGTGCGTGGGTTCGAGAGACTTCCAGCTCGGCAACAACTACTGCTCAGCGGCGTGCTGCATGTACGGCATGAAAGAAGCGGTGATAGCCAAGGAGCACACGCCTTCAAAGCTGGATCCCACGATTTTCTACATGGACATGCGCTCCTATGGGAAAGAGTTCGACAGCTATTACGAGCGTGCCCAAGGAGAATGGGGTATACGTTTCGTGCGGTCAAGAGTGGCCGGCGTGACTGAAGACCCGCAAACAGGCAACCTTCACGTCCACTACGTCGAGGATGAGAATCCTAAGACTGAAGAATTCGACATGGTTGTCCTTTCAACGGGCATGCAGCCACCGAAAGACGTTGAAAAGCTTGCCAAGAGCTTGGGCATAGAACTCAACAAATACAGCTTCTGCGAAACGCAAACCTTCTCGCCCATGGAAACGTCGAAGCTAGGAATATTCGTCTGTGGCGCGTTTTCGGCTCCGAAAGACATTCCAGAGAGTGTGGCACAGGCAAGCGGCGCAGCCGCAAAAGCAATGAGCATAATCGCGGCCGAGAGAGGAACGCAAGTTACAGCCAAAGAGTATCCGCCTGAAAGGGACGTGTGCCAAGAGGAGCCGCGCATAGGCGTTTTCGTCTGCCATTGCGGCATCAACATCGGCGGAGTCGTCAACGTTCCCAAAGTCGTGGAATACGCTCAGACGTTGCCAAACGTGGTCTATGCTGAGGCGAATCTCTACACGTGCAGTCAGGACACGCAGAAACTCATCAGAGACAAGATCATACAGAACAAGCTGAACCGCGTGATCGTTGCTTCCTGCACGCCTAGAACCCACGAGCCACTGTTCAAAGAGACCGTCCAAGAATCTGGTCTCAACCCTTACCTGTTCGAAATGACGAACATTCGCGACCAGTGCAGTTGGGTGCACATGCATGAACCCAAAGAAGCCACGGAAAAAGCCAAGGACTTGGTCCGATCTGTGGTGGCGAAAGCCAAGCTTCTGAAGCCGCTGGAGAAGCCGACGATCAGTGTTACGCCAGTGGCCTTGGTCATCGGAGGCGGAGTCTCAGGCATGACTGCCTCACTGGAGCTGGCCAAGCAAGGATTTGAAGTCCACCTTGTAGAAAGAGAAGCAGAATTGGGTGGCCACCTCCGCACAATACGCTACCTACTGGGAGACAGCGAAGACCCGAAGAGCAAGCTAAGCGACCTAGTCAAAACGGTATCCGAGAACGACAAGATACATGTCTACACTGGGGCAGAGGTCACTGACATCTACGGTTTCGTGGGCAACTTTAAGTCGAAGATAAAGCCGAAAGCGGGCAAGGAGATTGAAATCGAACACGGCATCGTGATAGTGGCCACCGGCGCAGTAGAATACAAACCCACCGAATACCTGTACGGCAAGAATCCACAGGTCACGACTCAGCACGAACTCGAACAGAAGCTTGCAGATGGCGACTTCAAAGCCAAAAGTGTGGTCATGATCCAATGCGTGGGTGCCAGAAACAAAGAGAGGCCGAACTGCTCCCGTATCTGCTGCGGACAAGCCATCAAGAATGCCATGAAAATCAAAGAAAAAAGTCCAGAAACCGAGGTCTACATCCTCTACAAAGACATGAGAGCCTACGGCTTCAAGGAAGACTACTACCGCGAGGCTGCCACGAAGGGCGTTCTGTTCATAAACTATGGCGATGAGAGAAAGCCCAAAGTCATTGATGAGAATGGGAAGCTCAAGGTTACATTCTATGAAAATGTCTTGAGACAGGAAGTCGAAGTTGAGCCTGACATGGTGGTGCTAAGTGCTGCGACGATTCCGAATCCTGACAACAAGCATGTGGCTGAGATGCTTAAGGTGCCGTTGACGAAGGACGGTTCATTCTTGGAAGCGCACATGAAGCTTAGGCCCGTGGATTTTGCGACGGAAGGCGTGTTCCTGTGTGGAATGGCGCATTCGCCGAAGTATTTGGATGAGAGCATTGCTCAGGCTTGTGCGGCTGCGGCGAGAGCCACGACGATACTTTCGAAAAAGACTCTTGAAATGGAAGGAATCATCGCCAGCGTGAACGAAGATTTATGTAGTGGATGCAGGGTGTGTGAGTATCTATGTCCCTATGGGGCAGTTGAAATGAAGGACAAGGAAGGCAAGCCCAGTGCACACGTGATTGAGGCGTTGTGCAAGGGCTGTGGCGCGTGCGGCACGGCTTGTCCCACGAAAGCCATCACGATGGGCCACTTCACGACCGACGAGATACTGGCCCAAGTCAAAGCAGTCTTGGTGGAGGCAAAAGCATGACCGAGAACAATGGGTTCGAGCCGAAAATCATCGGTTTCCTGTGTAACTGGTGCAGCTATGCTGGCGCCGACCTTGCGGGCGTGAGCAGAATCCAGTATCCACCGAACATCAGAATCATACGCGTAATGTGCAGCGGAAGAATCGATCCAGCCTTCGTTTTTGAAGCCTTCAAGTACGGTGCAGATGGCGTACTTGTCGCTGGCTGTCACCTGCCGTCAGACTGCCACTACATCAGCGGCAACTTCAAGGCTCAGAGAAGGATAACGTTGCTCAGGCGAACGCTGAAAGAGTTTGGAATAGAGCCAGAGCGCTTGAGGTTGGAATGGATTTCAGCCAGCGAGGGAGACAAGTTTGCAGCCGTCGTGCGAGACATGGTTGACGAAGTCAAGAAGCTGGGTCCGAACCCGCTGAAAGCCAAGGAGGTCGAAACCTAATGACTGAGACAGAGCAGAAACCAATCAAGGCCTCAGAAATGGACACAGGATTCAAGTACGAAATATCAAAGATGCATGGCGGAGAGAAGCTGATGCGCTGTTTCCAGTGTGGAACGTGCACGTCAGACTGCCCTGTGGCAAGGTTTAGCGAAACCTACAGGCCCAGACAGATCATCAGGATGACGCAGCTTGGACTGAAGAAGAGAGTGCTGGATAGCGACACTCTGTGGCTTTGCGCGGCATGCTTCACCTGCACGGATCGTTGCCCACAAGACGTTGAGGTTGCCAGCGTCATCCGCGTACTGCGGAACCTAGCTGCCGAAGAGGGTCACATTCCACAAGTGTTCAAAGACCAAGCTTCCAGCATACTCGAATCAGGCTACGCTTACAAGATTCCAGAATTGAGAATGAAGAAGAGGGAAAGCCTTGGCTTGCCTCCATTGCCAAAAGGAAACGCTGAGAACGTGTGCAAGTCGCTTCGTGGTGTGGGCTTCCTCAAGCATGTGGAGAAGAAGGTCGAGTGAGATGGCTGAACACAAGTATCTCATGTTTCTCGGTTGCGCGATTCCTTACCGTGTTTCTGCCTTCGAGATCTCGGCTCGGAAGGTTTTTGGAAAGTTGGGTATTGAGCTTGTGGAGATGCCTGAGTTCAACTGTTGCGGTTTGCCTCTAGATCCGGTGAGTCACGAGATGATGCTCATACTGGCCGCCCGAAACTTGGCTTTGGCTGAACAGAAAGGTCTAAACATAATCACCCTGTGCCCGGGTTGCGCAGGAACACTCAAGAAAGTCAACAAGATACTCAAAGAGGACAAGGCTCTGCGCGACGAGATCAACCACCACTTAAGAGAGGCAGGCTTGGAGTTCAAGGGAACGGCAGACGCGAAGCACTTCATGCAGGTGCTCATCGAAGACATCGGACTGGAGAAGGTCAAGGACAGTGTCGTGAAGCCGTTGACCATGCTTAAGGTGGCCGAGCATAATGGTTGCCACATTCTGAGGCCGAAAGAGTACATTGGATTCGACGATCCTGAAGATCCTAAGACGCTGAAGACTCTGATTGAGATCACGGGTGCGACGTGTCTTGATTACATGGATGAGACCGAATGCTGTGGCGCGCCAAGCGTGGGCGTAAGCGACAAGGTAGCGTTAGCGCTGGCAAGAGACAAACTCAACCATATCAAGGCAGTCAAGGCTGAAGCGATGGTGACGATTTGCCCGTTCTGCCACATAATGTACGATACTAACGAGTTGCGTATTGAGAAAACCTTCAACGAGGTCTATGGTATTCCGATTCTGCATTATCCCCAGTTGCTCGGTTTGGCCATGGGTATGAAGCCGGAGGAGCTGGCGTTTAACGAGTTGAGAGTTGACGTTTCAAAGGTATTGAGCAAGGTTTGTGGAGGTTAGGTGTGAGATGCCGAAAGAAAAGCTGAAGCTGGCCTTCTACTGGGCTGCAAGCTGCGGTGGATGCGAAATCGCAGTGCTCGACATAAACGAGAAAATACTTGACGTGATACAGATCGCGGACATCCTGTTCTGGCCAGTGGCCATGGACATCAAGTACAAAGACGTCGAAGCCATGCCCGACAAACACATAGACATCTGCTTCTTCAACGGTTCAATCAGAAGCGAAGAGCAGGAGTACATGGCAAAGTTGCTGAGGAAGAAGGCCAAGGTGCTGGTGGCTTTCGGGTCGTGTGCGCACGAGGGATGCGTTCCAGGACTGGCAAACCTGCACAACCGCAAAGAAATATTCGACACCGTTTACCTGAAGGAAAAGTCGGTTGTGAATCCTGAAAAAGTCACTCCGCAGACGCGGACTCAGGTCAAGGAGGGCACGCTGAAACTGCCAGAATTTTACGATACCGTGAAGACGTTGGGTCAGACGGTGGATGTGGACTATTATCTTCCTGGCTGTCCGCCTCCTGTCAAGCTGATTCTGAACGCCGTGGACGCGATAGCCAAGGGCGAACTGCCGCCAAAGGGTTCGGTCCTTGCGCCTGTTCGATCAGTGTGCGACGAGTGCCCACGGAAGAAGGAGAACAAGAAAATCTCTAAGATCTATCGCGTTCATGAGAAGGCTCCGGAGCCTGAGCGTTGCGTGTTGGAGCAGGGGATAATCTGTATGGGGCCTGCCACGCGTAGCGGTTGTGGGGCTCAGTGTTTGACGGTGGACATGCCTTGCACGGGCTGTGGTGGGCCTTGTCCGAATTCGCCTGAGCAGGGTGCGGCCATGATGAGCGCTCTGGCCTCAATACTTGGACTGGAAGAAGAGAAAGAGAAATACTCCGACGAAGACGTTGAGGCGCTGATGGACCAGATCAAGGATCCGATTGGCACGTTCTACATGTACTCGCTTCCATCCTCAATCCTGAGAAGAAAGGTGATCAAGGAATGAAAGAGATACTGATTGATCCGATCACGAGGCTTGAAGGCCACGGAAACGTAAGCATATTCCTGAACGACCAAGGCGAAGTGGAAAACGCCTACCTGAAAGTTCCTGAGCTTAGAGGTTTTGAGCAGTTCTGTGTGGGCAGAAGAGCCGAGCTTATGCCGCTTCTGACGACGCGTATTTGCGGAGTGTGTCCTGTGGCTCATCACTTCGCAGCCACGAAGGCCTTGGATGCGGCCTTCAACGTTGAGCCACCATCTGCAGCCAGGAAACTTAGGGAACTGATGTACGTTGCATACTACATTTACGATCACACTCTGCACTTCTATTATCTCGGCGGACCTGACTTCGTGGTGGGTCCTGATGCTCCGCCAGAAAAACGCAACATTCTAGGCGTAATCGAGAAGGCGGGTATAGAGATCGGCAAGGAAGTCATCAAGCACAGGGCTTACGGCCAGAAAATGACGGAGATCATCGGCGGAAAGGCCACGCATCCTGTGTGCGGCCTGCCAGGCGGTATCTCCAAGCCACTGAGCGAGGAGAACAGAGCCGAAATCCAGAGAATGGCCGAATCGTGCTTAGGCTTTGCGCAGTTCACGCTGAAGCTGTTCCACGACATCGTGTTGGGCAACAGCAAATATGTTGACCTGATTAAGAGCGATGCTTACACGATGAAGACGTACTACATGGGCTTGGTGGACGAGCACAACAAGGTCAATTTCTATGATGGCAAAGTGCGTGTGGTGGACCAGAAGGCTAACGAGTTCCTCAAGTTTGAGCCGAAAGACTACTTGACGCATGTGGGCGAGCATGTGGAGCCGTGGAGCTATGCGAAGATGCCTTTCCTGAAGAAGCTTGGCTGGAAGGGCCTCGTGGACGGCGTGGACAGTGGAGTATACCGCGTCGGTCCATTGGGCAGGCTTAACGCTTCCGACGGCATGGCTACGCCACTTGCTCAGGCAGAATACGAGGCAATGTATAAGACGCTGGGCGGGAAGCCCGTGCACAACACGCTGGCATTCCACTGGGCAAGACTCGTCGAACTACAGTACGCTACTGAACGCGCACTCGAACTTGTCAAAGACCCAGAAATCACAAGTACAAACGTCAGAGCAAAGCCAGGCGAACCCGGCGAAGGCATCGGCATCGTTGAAGCGGCCAGAGGAACGTTGATTCATCACTACACGCTGGACAAGGACGCGCTGATCAAGGACGTGAACATGATTGTGGCCACGACGAACAATTATCCTGCTATTTGCATGAGCGTGCGCGACGCGGCCAAGGGCTTGATCCACGGCGACAAGGTGGATCAGGGCGTGTTGAACATGGTGGAGATGGCTTTCAGAGCCTACGATCCATGCTTCGGATGCGCCACACACTACGCCATAGGACAGATGCCACTGACATTAAACGTCTTCGACAGCCAGAAGCAGCTGATCAAAACAGTTCAACGATAAACCCTTTTCTATCCATACTCTCATTCTTGTTTTGCGGCGATTCTTTATGCCTAGCCGGGAGCGGGGTCTTAACGAGGACTTGGCGAAGTGGTTTTCTGGTGCTGAACGTGTCGTAGTGGCTGGCATCGGGAATCCTATTCGCATGGACGACTACGTGGGTGTGAGGATTGTTCAGGATTTGCAGGGCAAGGTTTCAGACCGCGTCATGCTTATTGAGTGCGAAACTGTGCCAGAAGGCTACATTCAGCAAATCATAGATTTCAAACCTACGCACGTACTGCTTATTGACGCGGCGTTGCTAGACATGGAGCCGGGCAGGGCGGCGCTCGTGGAGCCAGAGAAGCTGCTGGCGTTTCCAGCGTATTCCACGCATATGTTGCCGTTAAGGTTGTTCTGTGAATACGTGGTTGGAGTGTTGAAGGCAAAGATCGGCTTGCTGCTGGTGGAGCCGAAGGTGGCCGAATTCGGTGAAGGGCTTTCTCCTGAGCTGACCTGTGCAGCCGGCGAGATTGCTCAAGCGCTGACGAGGGTTATGCCCTAGGTGGCTAGTAGTTCTGGCTTAGAATATTCGTTTTGCGATTGGCAGGTTTGTTCTAGGTTTTGGTTACATAAGTCTTAAATGCTGTTGATGTAATATGCGGTGTCTGAGGAGGAGGCTTTGTGGCTGAATCTTGGCTTTCAACTCGCAAGGTTAGTGTCTGGGTTCTGATTCCTGTTTTGCTTGTTTCTTTCTATGTGAGTGTGGTTCCTTCGATGGAGCTTATTAGCGATATTGACTTGGTCAGGTCAGTTAAGTTGTATCGCGTTACCAGCGTGGCCGCGGAAAGCTTCAGGATCGGCGATGTCGCGGTTTTCCGTGTGGACTCAGATTTTGCGAATGCGTACTTATTGACCATTTCTAACGGAACTTGTGACGTTTTTACTGGGAGCGGTGGGCTGTCTGGCCTGAAGAAGGAGATACTCGTTCCACTGTATCCTCCAGCGTTCCGAGCGAAGAGTGCCTACGCTTTCTGTTTGCATGCGTTCGCGTACAACTTTCCTATTTTGGGCTCTACGTTGTCGGATGTTGAGGTTGGTGCCTTCCCGGTTGAGGGCACTAAGACAAGGTTGAGCCTCAATGCCACATACGACCAAGCGGGCAATAGTCTCTCGATGCGGTCGTTGCTGGTGAATGATGATTCGGAGCCTTTGGTTAACCAGACTGTGAGCTTCTACCTGCAGCCAAATGGAAATGGCAGTACGCTGTCTGATTTGGGCTGGATCTATCTGAGTTCTGCCAAGACGGGAGCAGACGGCAGAGCGTCGTGTGGCTTGGGATGCAATATCGGAGGCGGCGTTCATAAGGTTCAGGTCAGGTTCGATGGTTCAGGTGACTTTGGGAAGTCAAAGGCTGACGCATTATTCACGATTGGGCGGCCTGTTCCGACTGTCAGTCTGGTTGGCGTTAGCAGTTTGGCTGGTGGTGCATGTGTCACTTTTCAGGTGGTAGGTGACCGTGGCTTTCCGTTCACTGGAAGGCTTGTGACTTTGGAGCCTCTGAATGTGGCTTTGCCACCTGTTAGCATCATTACTGATGCGGATGGTCTTGCTTCGATAAGCTTGGGCAGTCTTGGCAAGTTGGCCAGCTTGCGGTTGAAAATCAGGGTGCATGAAGACGCGTTCACGTCTGGCTTTGAGACCACTGTGAATGTAGATACGACGAAGGCATTGTCATCTCCGACTAGAACGATTGCTTCGTGTTCTTCGTCGTTTGTGTGTTCTGAGAGTGTCAGGGAAATTGAGTTGCGGGCTAATGAGTCGCGGTTGTATGCTTTGATGCCTGTGAGCTTTTCTGCTGGTCTCAATTTCGACGATGATATGGGTGGATTGAATTTCTCGTATTATTTTGACGGCTGGGAGCGCATTAGTACGAACGTGACGCAGGGTCAGAGGGTTGAACTTGTAGGTGAGCCGCCGTTTTGGGCATATGCCTTCGGAACCAGTTGGACGCCGCGTGAGAGCTACCATCTAGGCAGTCACGCGATTGTGGTTCGTGTTTTCAACATGTCTGGCGGGTTGTTGGCTGAGGGTAACCGGACTTTTCTGATTGAGCGTTGTCCGACTAATCTCAGGATGAACTATCCAAGTGAGTTTGTTGGGAAGCTTGCGGTGACGGCTGCGTTCTCGTTGCCTAGGCTTTATGCGGACTTGAGTAACGAGTTTGTGCACAGTAGTAGGTTGGTTCCTGGGTTTGTGTATGATTGCTGTGATCAGTGTGTGGATGATGTGATTCTCAGGATGCCTGTATCGATGGAGATGTACGTGAATGGGAGCAAGGTGCTTGGAGGCAACTACAGTGGTACTGGGTTGTGGACGGCTTTCGCTTCTGTGGGTTCGTCGCTGCATACGGTGTTGAACGTTACTGTTGTGAACAAGCAGGGCATCTACTTCGGAAACGTTCTGAAGAAGATGGTCAATCTCACGCGGGTCACGGTCAGCGACTCGCCCACAGCCACTGGCAACGACTTCAAGTTCGAGTACAGCGTGAGTCCTCTGGATGAGAATGATCGAGTGTACACGTATACGAACGCTTCGGTTGATGTGAGCGCTGGGTTGTTCTACAGTCCTTTGAGGAACGTCAGCGCGACGTGCGTGTGGGCGTTGAGGTCGTTTCGAGATGGTGTGTCTGGTGAGACTTCGTGTTTGAATGTGCAGTATCTTCGGTTTTCCCAGTTCTATGTTGCTAATTCCACGTCAGCTCCGCCGATTGTGGATGTTAATGAAGACTTTGTTGTAAACCTGCTTGATGTTATCGATGTTACAAGCAACTATGGGCGTAAGGTGGAGGATTCCAACTGGAAAAAAATCTCAGGAGCTGATGTGGACGGCAATCTCGAAATCGGCATTTCTGACTTGACCAAGGTGACCGGTTGCTACGGCAACCGTGTTTATCTGGTTTCTGTTTCGGATCCGAGGGCAGTTCTGGTGAAGTTCAAAAATACCCTTGGTGGAGACGTAGGCAATGCGTCTCTGGATAGTCAGGGTTTTGTGGACGTTCGTCCGTGGTTGGCTCAGGGCGCTATTAAGTGCCAAGCCTTCCTGAACTCGAAGGCTATCGCTGCTGTGGTGGAGAAGTTCAACATCAGTTCCAACGGGACGTGTGTGACGAATCATGCTGGAAAGGTCAGTTGCGCCTACGTTCCTCAGACTAGAGGTGCCTACGTTGTTCAGGTCAGGTTGCCTTCTTCTTTTAGTGCTCGGGCTTTGGGTTCTGCTGCGTCAAGTGTGAGTGCTTGTTTGAATAAGGTTAGTTATGTTTATGCGGTGAAGAGTGGGACGCGTCTTTCGTTGAGCTATCAGCCCAGCAACGTTTCTGCGGGCGAACAGCTCACCATGGTGGCTTGCCTAGTGAATTCGGCAGATAACACGCCTGTGAAGAACGTTAACGTCAAGTTTTATGGTGATTCTCCATGGAACAATGTCACGGCTCCCACTAACGCGTCTGGCATCGCAGTGCACAGTGCGACGGCAGGGTACAAGAAGTACGATGTTTATGCGTACTTCGGTGGAGATGGTGGGCATCTTGCGTCTCAAAGCGACACCGTAAGCGTGGATTTGAGGGCTAACACTTCTCTGCACGTTAGGTGGGATGTTCCCCCAGATATTCCGAATGGTGGCTCAGTTGATGTTGCGGTCAACGAGACTTGCCATTTTCTCACTTGGTGGTCGATTGGTGGTGGAGGGGAGTATTCCTGTGAAAGTAGTTCGTATGAAGGATACGTCTCGGTTTACATCAATGAGGTGTTGTTTGAGGGACCCACTGTGCTACGTTTCAGCCAATACTTGCACTTTGATTGGACTCCGTGTTTGAGCGGTTTGTACTACTTCAAGGTGACGTTCAACGGGAGCGACGGCCCGGATATTTCTGATTTTAGGCCTTGTGAGT
>Ga0315280_10010466_pt1 | contig 11625 bp, 7 predicted proteins | sample YL17G06_40_MG_FD_203697 | JGI IMG/M metagenome (GOLD analysis project Ga0315280, IMG submission 203697) | Sediment microbial communities from Yellowstone Lake, YNP, Wyoming, USA - YL17G06_40 | ecosystem: Environmental > Aquatic > Freshwater > Lake > Sediment | place: USA: Wyoming | collected... | reverse complement strand
GGTCCGCAAACGTGAGGCTCCCGCGGACGAATCGCCCCTCTTCTGTCCTTAGGGTGGCAAGATAAGCAGTCCTCAGCAGCGCGCCAATCGTCGCCGCGTTCGGCAATGAGTATCCTAGCCGGCGCAACTTGGATCCTACTTTACGAATGAACTCTTCCAAGGGACCCATCATCGTCTCCTTCGCTAATGATCCGCCTAACTTTGCTGTTTACGCGCGGCCATAAAACCCGGACGCCACCCGTGTTTTTCCACTCTTCTGCTGTTGCTGTGCCACGTGATTGACTGGCATGCAACAATCCTGTATGTGAACCGAAAGTATACATAACGAATTCGGCCGCGGCCAATACAATCCGGCGGCAGGCGTAATCGGTCGGGATTGGTTAGCCTCGAAGAGGCGGCTGTAAGTAGCCACGGTGCGCGAGCCCGTGGAACGGTGGCGGAAGACGAGCACCTTTTTCCATTGAAGTTTGTAGCCCCGTCAGGGGCGGCTGAACGGCTTTTCAGTCGCCCTCGACAGGGCTCCAACGGCATAAAAACAGCAAACACGTTTGCGGCAACCCGTTCCACGGGTCCGCCAGAACGGCGGGCGGATCTTCGACTCGCGCACCGTGGCTACTCACAAACGCCCCGTTGGGGCTGCCAAAGACGAAGGCCCGCCGCGCGAAGTCCGTGACGCTGAACGCGGCAGATCGGGAGACCCGCCGCGCACAATAGGGAAGTGGTGCAGTTGTTTTGACAAAAAGCCTCTCTCTGCGTTCTCCGCGTCCTCCGCGGTTAATCTTTTTTCAGGCTTGCGCAACACCCAATCGGGCGCGAAACGCACCGCGTCAGTTACGAGGGAGTCAGGAGCCTTACAGATAGGGCTCCAGACCCCCTCGTAACTGACTCGGTGCAGCGAAACGCGAAATGGGGTTGACAGTTTCGCCCGGTCGGGTATCCTACTGTTGTTGGCCTGAAGGGCGATTAGCTCAGACTGGCTAGAGCGCCTGCTCGACACGCAGGAGGTCACTGGTTCAAGTCCAGTATCGCCCACCATATCATTTGATATGTCCTTGCCTGTATTTGCCACCCGCTGCCCTGACACGGCAGACGTGGGTTCTTTCTTCGGGCCGGGTTCCGCAGGCGCGTTCTGGCACGTGGCGGCAGACACAGGCTGCACCGCTTTTTGCGCCGCCTCTTGCGCGGCCTGCCGGAAGTGTTTGTCTGTCACTTGCAGGTAGTGTTTCATCGCTACGGGCGTGCTGTTTCCAAGCCAAGCACAAACCACGTGGGCGGGAAAGCGATCCGTCAGTTTCGTCTGCCGGGTGCTGCGCAGGTTCTGGTACAGTTTCGGCCACGGCGTCAGGCCCCCTTGCGGAGAATACGCCGTAACTTCGTGCGAGGTTCTGATTCGTGTTTCGGTAGTGGGTAATGACGTGCTCGGTCCCCGGTTCGGCCGCGTCAAAGACTTACTGCAGGTGCGGCGCGAGTTCGGGGAACAGCGGCACTTGCCGCGACTCCTGTCGCGGATGATGCTCGGTCTTGGGGCTGTGGACCGTGAAGCGGCCTTCGGCCCAATGGATGTCGCCGCACGTCAGCGTCAGCACTTCCGACGGGCAGCCATGACATCGCTGTGTAACGGAGAGACGCCCCTTGGAGCCGGACGCCGGATAGGCATGAAAGGCACAGAGCTCGTCGGGTTATGAGCGTAAGAACTACCCTGATCGTAACTTACGCCCCAGACCTGTGGACTACAACGTGATCCACCTCGATCGCTGGAATGCTGTTTATCTGCCCCGGATACCCCTGAACGTGATGGGTCAACTCCGGTGGGCTGTCCAGCCAGCCACTCGCTTATGCTCAGGGAGGTAGGGATTCCAGCGGCCTATCTCCAGATGTGGACACAGTCCAGCCTCGCCAGGGAGATGAAGTGGAGCAGGGCGGACTTGACATGGCGGCTACCGTGATTGGGTAGAAATAGGTTCGAACGGCCGCGGTTTTCAGGCTCAGTCTCCGAAAGAAGTTGTAACCAAATGCCCCGAAGGCTACCATAAGCGACGGTGAAGCAACAGGTTGTGTTGTTGGGCGAAGGGCACGGAAATCGGTGGACCAGTACACCGGACCTATCTGGCGCTCCTCCGGGAACGCTGCCTCGCGGCGGGCCTGGCGGTGTGGGCTTGACGCCCGATGCCGAACCACGTGCACCTGGTCCCGGCGCCTGAGACCGCCGACGGCCTGACCCGCGCGATCGACGAGACGCACCGGCGGCACACGCGGCACGTGAAGTTCCGCGAAAGGTGGCGCGGGTATCTGTAGCAGGGCCGGTTCGGCTCGCTATTGCGGCTTGGCTTTCGCGGCCTCCAGTTTTTCCGCGTCAGCCGCCTTCTTCTTTTCCCATGCCTCCTTGTCTTTTGTGAACTGTTCCTTCAACCTGGCGATGGTCGCTTCGGCTTCCTTGATGCGGCGCTCGGTGTCATCCAACTCCAGTTCTTTCACAATCTTCCCACGTACCTGCCTTGCGGCATCCTTTTGGAGCATCCCTTGCGGCACGGGAAACTTGACCGGCGTTTCCTCCAGGATCCAATCGTCGCTGCGCTGCGTGGCAAGGGGAATCTGCCGGCTGTTGGCGATGTTCGAGATGGGATTGCGTGCCCAGGCGTGCCGGTAATGGACGGGCCTGGCGACAAACGGACTGCTCAGAACCAGGATGTTGCGGGCGTAAACGGGCTGGTTGCGATTGTCCTTGGCGCCGTCGGCGAACCAGTTGACGTCGGCGGGGTAGAACCGCCGGTCTTCGCCGGCGATGGCAAAGCCGACCAGTTTGTCGTCACTCTCGTCTTTCATCTTGATGGCGGTGCTCAGGGTCAACCTGATCGTGCCGTCGACGATCCTGGCCTCCTTGATTGACGGCGGAAGCCAATACTCTTCGGCGTCGGGGCCTGTTATCAGTTCGTACTGCGTCACCAGCGCCCACTTGGCGGCGCGTTCGCCGACCGGGATCTTGATTTGGGGATGATAAAAACTCTTCCGCTGATCGAAACTGCTGACGAAACCGATGCTCTTGTCGCCGGCGTCCCGGAAATCGCGGAACGTCTTGTACTGCGCCTCGCGGATGTAGGGCCCGACGTCGTACATCGGCTTGAGGTAGTTATCCCGCGTCTGCGGCTCGCCCGCGGTGCAGAGCGACATGATGCAGAACGGCATCTGCGGGTCGCCGAACGTCTCGCGCCATGCGGAGATCATCTTTCCGAACACCTGGTAGTACATCCTCGCTCCGGCGGAACCGTCAAAACAGTTGTTGAACCCCTGGTGGAAAAGCGCGCCCTTGATCGCCAGGCCGGCAAGGGGCCTGATGACGCCCGCATAACAGTGGCCGGGACGGTTCCTGTCGGCGGCCGGGCCGGACCTCAGGTCGCTCGGGGGCTTGCTGTCGGCCGGAAGGGACTTGCCCTCCGCTTTCGTCTTCTTCATCTTGCCTTCGTAGCCTGCGATCCGGTTCTTGAGGTCGAGTTGCGGATCGAAGGCGGCGATCTTGTCGTCCCACTCCTTGAGCATGTCCCGCGTTTCCTTGCCGTCGATCTTCCGCAGCACGTCCTCGGGCGTCCACGTCTCGACGGTGGTCCCGCCGATCGAGGCGTCAATCAGCCCGATCGGCACGCGGCTGGCCATGAACAGCCGCCGCCCGAACACGTAGCCGATGGCGGAGAACTCTTTGACGGTTTCGGGCGAACAGACGTCCCAGTCGCCCTTGCGGAAGTGCCTCTTGGACCAGTCACTCCACTCGTACAGGCGTTCAAAACTGTGGACCGAACCGAAACCCTTACCCTGCGGAATGGTCAGAAGCCTGATCTGCGGGAAGTTCGCCGAAACGACCTCCAAGGTCCCGTCGTCAACGTTGGGCAACGGGAATTCCATATTGCTCTGGCCGCCGAGCAGCCAGACATCGCCGACCAGGATATTTTCGAGCGTCAACGTCTTGCCCGCTGCCTTGACCGTCAGGGTCTGCGGCGTGCTGTTGGCGGGCATGGGCTTGAGGGTGACCGTCCACGACCGGTCGGCCGCCGCCTTGGCCAGGACCTCCTGGCCGGCGAAGGAGACGGTGACGGCCTCGCCCGGCTGTGCCCAGCCCCAGATGTTGAGGGGTTTGTCGCGCTGCAGCACCATGTTCGTCTGGAAGGCATTGCTGACGCACACCCCTTGGCCGATCGCGGGGACGTCGACGACGTCTTCCTTCGGCATTTGCTTCCTGTCCGGGGCACTTGCGGCGATAGCGGCGCCCCCGGCAAGGCCCAGCACCAACAAGCACGTCAGAGCCATTCTGCGAATCATGGGGTATTCCTTGTCTTGACCGGGATTTCCCGGATGACCTTTGGCCAACGACCGCCGTCGGCCTTTCTGGTGAGTATATCCAGGAGTTCCGGGGACGCAAAACCGATTTCGGCGATTGGGCATGGCCGCAACCCGTGGCGCCCTTTCAGGGCTTGAACCGAAACCGTAAATAACGATAACTCGGCATTACCGCTGTCCACCCAGGGCGTTGCCCTCCGGAAACTGGGCAAGCGGGAAGTGCGAGGAATCCTCGCCGCGAAGGCCGAAGAGGCCCGGCCGGAAAACCGAGGTTGGGGCAAGGGCCGGCGCCGGAAGAATCACCGGTGATTTCCCGGAGGTTCCGTGCTGGCGGGTGAAACCTTGAATCATCCGCCACCCGCCGCGGTTTTGCTCCGCCCTTTACACATTGGTCAGATCATAGGTATACCCGCGCAGATCGAAGGCCACCCGGCCCCGACCGAAGTCCATGTACGACGCCGTGTAGTCCCCGTCGAACGAGACGGTGTAGGCGCCGCTGATCTCGAATTCGGCGTAGTCGGCGGCGGAGGGCACGCCTATGGGGTCCCAGTTCGCCGTCGTGCCGTAAAAGCCGCCGGCCGGCTCCATCCACAAGTAAGCCGTCTGGCCGAACCCAGGGCCTGCCATGCCTAGGACGGTCGCCACCATCACCACTACTAGGAACGCGCGCGCATACCAGTCATTGAAAACCCCTCGGCGCCGATCCACTCACCGTATGCGACCCATGCCCAGCGTCTGCATGGGCGCGCCCCCTGTCCGGAATCTCACCTGCCTCGCAACCGTAGGAGGAAGGCCCCCGCCCCTTAGCGGGGGTCTCCCGCCGTCCGTCCCCGCCTACTTTCTGCGAAATCTGCGTGCCACAAGGCCCGCCGCGCCGAAGCCCAGCAGCGACAGCGTCGCCGGCTCGGGCAGGCCCCCTTGCCCCAAGTCAATCTCCATCGTCGGGCCCAGTTGGGAGAACACGTAATCGAATTCAATCAGATTCGCGAAGGGCACCGAGAACGTTCCCGACGTGCCCATCGAGGGCAGGAGGCCATCGAAGGCGCCCGTGTCTTCCGAGGCGGTCACCAGGCCCCCGTGGATGACAAGGTGGGCTGTGCCCCGATGCTGGGCATCGATGTACGAACTGTCCGCCTGGACTGAGAACTCGCCTTCCAGAGCATTCGTGAACGCCAGGACGTTGGAGGTCCAACTATAGGTACCCTCTTGGCCGGGCAACGGTTCGAGCCCTATCGTTACATCCAGAAGGGTCTCTTCCAGCAGCACCGTACCATTCGCATCGAAAATCCTGACGTTGATCGGGTCCCTCTTCCTCCCCCCTAAAGGCCAAATGAAGTACACAGGGTCGGTGATCGACGGAGTCCATCGGATGTGGCCGCTGCGCCAGTCGGCGGTCGGGCCTCGCAGGGTGAGGTTAGAACTGGCAAAATTGTAGGCCACCGCTTCGGACTGACTCGGATCAGGCACGGCGCCGCCAGTGGTCCGCAGCGTCCCGGTCAGGGCGTTGCCGGGGCTATACGGGTTTACCTGGAGAGAGGCCATGGCTGTGGCCGAGCCCAGCCCGGCACTGGCGCTGAGCGTATGTGAATCGAAAAACGACCCCGAACCCACGGAGGTCTGGTTGGTCAGGATCGACACGGGGTTCGAGACGCCCAGGTTCCAAAGGCGCCCCCTCGAGTCTTGCCAGTCCGGTTTGTCGCTGCTAAAGCCGGACGACTGGGCCGTCGGGTTCCAGCGAATATCGTCCGAGTAGCTTGGCGTGGACACGTACACGTGCTCAAAGTCCTTCCAAGTCATCACAGGCAACGGGGCAGAAGCGACCGGCAGAATCGAAAAATCGTGCGGCATGTCGAACGAAATTCCACCGGCCAGTGCGCCTTGCGGCAGGCCGCCCAGCGCGAGCGCGGCCCCAAGAATCGCCGCGAACATCAGATGAGTTTTCATCGCCCTTCTCCTTTTCATGCCATGCTGGTGACCAAAGAAAAAGGGCGACCTCCGGTCCTTCCCCGGAAATCGCCCTAGCGATACTCACTCAGATTGACGCGACGTACAACCTGCTGTTCCGTCCGACTCCCACCGAGCGTATGCGGCCGTCACTGTCGTCCAGAACTATATCCTACGATTGCAGCAAGGGCAAACGGAAAGCAAGTATCTTGGCTTCGCCCATAGATTCAGATCAAGCGATTGACTGCTAGGGAGTCTGAGTCGTATGGATCAGGTGACGGACAACTGAACACTCAACGGGCGCGACGGGCGGACTGATCATCCGCCGGTCGGGCCCGCCAAGCGGTTAACAACTTCGGATTCTCTGGTGACCATTCCGACACTTCGGAATACCTGTCCCTCCTAAAAACTCCATCGGCGTCGAAACCTATGGGTTTTTGAGCTTCCGCTGTTGTGCAGCGTCGCCTTTGCACCAATTCACAGCGACGATCGGCTCGCCGACCGGCACAAAGGGACCGTTTTTGCCAACTTGGCGCAGAGAATCCTCCCGGAACGGGTTGGAGAGAACTCGGATTCCGTTACGCCGCCCGCGTGTAGAGGTGGTGTAAGCCGCCGAGATAGGGTGTCGAAACGACCTCGCCTTTCTCGGGCGGCTCCAGCGGGAGTTATCTGCGACAACCTCCTGGCCGGTGCGTGTGTCAAGGTTTCCGGTGGCCCATGCCCACGCGGGGACACAGGCAAGCCTCGCCAGGGAGATGACGTGGAGTAGGGCGGACTTGACGTGGCGGCTCCAGTGATTGGGTAGAAACAGGTTCGGACACCCGTGGTTCTCGGGCAAATCAGCCTCCGAAAGAAGTTGTGAGCAGGCGTGCCGGAGGCTACCATGGAGTCCACTGGTACGACAGGGCTGGGCAGGGGCCCAGTATGGCTCGGAGTAAATGGTCCTATGGGAAAACGCTTCTGGCTATGCCGACCGACGCATACGATGTACAAGCCCGTCGCCATTTTCGCCTTGGCGCTAGTGGTTCTTGTTCCGAGGGCCGCTCTGGCGCACCAGCCGCGAATTGTGGGCAGTGGTCCGGTGGATATCCGTCAACCGGAAGTGTCACAGGCTTTCTATGGCGAACTGACCGGCGCGCCGGTTGAGTATCGAATCCAGTCGGCCGAAGCTTTCCGTCTCTACGTCGGCATTCTGGTGCCGGACATTCCGGCGGCCCGGAAGGATATATCCGCCGAGATTTATCGCGTCACTCCGAACGGAAACGAAACTGTGACGGTTCTCGACGGCCAGGCATTCGACTGGACGCCGTTTTTCGAGGAGTTCGCGCAAGACAACTACTTCCGGGGACCCGAATACAAAGCGAATGATTCCCAGAAAGGCGTGGAACTCAAGGGCCGCACGGTTCCGGGGGGAACGTATGTGATCAAGGTGTTCAGTCCGACGAACCAAGGGAAATACACATTGGCGACGGGGGATCTGGAAGAGTTTCCCCTCAAAGAAATCATCAACGCGGCAATGGCGGTCCCGCAGATCAAGGCGCGGTTCTTCGGTGAATCGCCGCTCAGGATATGCCTTTCGCCTTTCGGCTGGGGCTACGTTCTCATCCTTTACCTCTTTGCCTTCCTCGTGGGCTTCAGCTACCGCACGTTGCTCCGGAAACTTGCCAAGACCGGGCCGCACACCCGGCCGAAGAATATCGGCGGCACGGGTCGGCTCATCCGGGCAGGCCTGGGGTTGGCACTGCTTATTGGGGCCATTACCACTTCCTGGAATCCGCTTCTGCTCTTTCTCTCCGGTTTCTGCTTCTTCGAAGCCATCTTCAGTTGGTGCGGCTTCTATGCCGCGATTGGAAGGAGCAGTTGTCCCTTGAATTGAATCTGTCGAGGCTCTCTTATGCCATTAGTGAGGTCGGCGGCGGTCGCCGGCGCAGTCTAGCGATTGTTGACGGCAATGCTTGCTTCTGCCTTCGCGGGCTGCGGACAGACGGTTTAACGTGCCGTACCTCCTGAAACAAACCTTTCTTGCGCCCTATCCCGAGGCCCTCGTGGCGATCACCGATTCGGGCAAGGGAAGAGGCGGGTAGGAGAACTTTGGCTCATGACAGCGGATGGCAGAGTGACACCCAACCGACCCGAACCGGAGGCGCCAGGATGATCCAGCAGGACCGTGTACAGCGGTTGAACGGCAATAGCCTGCGGAAAGGACGCTTTGTCCTCTACTGGATGCAGGCCTCGCAAAGGGCCGAATGGAACCACGCCCTTGAGTTTGCCATCCAACGCGCCAACGAGATGGGCCAGCCGCTCGTTTGCCTCTTCGGCATTACCGACGCCTACCCCGAGGCGAACCTGCGCCACTACGCGTTCATGCTGGAGGGGCTGAGCGAGACTCAAGCAGCTCTTCGCGACCGCGGCATTCAACTCGTCGTGCGGCATCAGTCTCCGGAGGATGCCGCGGTGGATATGGCGAAGGACGCGTCGCTGGTGGTGACGGACCGCGGCTACACGCGCGTCCAGCGGAGGTGGCGCGACCACGCCGCCAGACATGCGACTTGCTCCGTCGCGGAGGTCGAGGCAGACGTCGTTGTGCCGATCGGGGTTGTTTCCCCGAAAGAGGAATATGCGGCTGCCACGATTCGCCCGAAGATCCACCGGCACCTGGATCGGTTTCTCGTTCCGCTTAGGGAACGGAGGCTGAAGAAGGACTCGCTTGGACTGAGGCTTGGCGGGCTTGACTTGTCGGACGTGAACGGCGTGCTCGCGGGGCTCAACGTCGACCGCAGCGTCGCGAGGCAAGGTTTTTACACCGGCGGCACGTCCCGGGCGAAAGATTGGCTTGACGACTTTATCGCGGTGAAACTGCGCGACTACGCCGCTAAGCGGAGCGACCCAAGCCTCGACCTCGGGTCGAACATGAGCCCCTATCTCCAGTTCGGCCAGATCTCGCCGCTGTACATCGCCTTACGCGTCCAAAACGCCATCGGTGTAGGAATAGAGGCCAAAGACACGTATCTCGAGGAACTGATCATCCGCCGCGAACTCAGCATGAACTTCGTCTACCACAATCCCGCCTACGATGCCTACCGCTGCCTGCCAGACTGGGCAAGGGCAACCCTTGAGAAGCACCGCAAAGACAAGCGGGACTACGTCTACACCTCGCGGGAACTTGAGGAGGCAAGGACCCACGACCCCTTCTGGAATGCGGCGATGCGAGAGATGGCGGTCACGGGGAAAATGGCGAACTACATGCGGATGTACTGGGGCAAGAAGATCCTGGAGTGGACGACGACGCCGAAAGCTGCCTTCGGTACGGCGCTCCGCCTGAACAACAAGTACTTCCTCGATGGCAGGAACCCCAACTCCTTCGCGGGCGTGGCGTGGTGTTTCGGCAAGCACGACCGGCCGTGGGGGGAGCGGCCCATCTTCGGCACCGTCCGCTACATGAACGCCGCCGGCCTCAGGCGTAAGTTCGACATGGAAGCCTACGTGAGCCAAGTGGAAAACTTGATGCCAAGGAACTGATTATGAGACCCGAAGACCCGAGAACGACGCTTCGTGGGCTTCTCGTGTCGCAGCGACTGGCCGTGCTGGCCACCCAGGGCGACACACAACCCTACACCAGCCTGGTCGCCTTCGCCGCAACTGAGGACCTGCGGCTCCTCGTCTTTGCCACAGAGCGCGCTACCCACAAGTTCACCAACGTCTCCGTCAATCCCCGCGTGGCGATGCTGGTGGATGATCGCGCGCACCGCGAGGCCGACTTGTCCGAGGCCACGGCCGTCACGGCCACGGGCCTTGCCGAAGAGGCACAAGGCGATGAGAAGGATCGGCTGATGGCCCTACTCCTCGGCCGGCATCCTTCTCTGAAGGCGTTCTTGGCCTCGTCCGGCTGCGTCCTGGTGAAGGTCACGGTGGGCGCCTACCAGATCGTCACCCGCTTTCAGGAAGTCCGGGAGCTCTGTCCCTGACGCGGGTCGGCAGGCTGGGGCCTGCATAAACTCGACGCAAGAGGCTGTCATGCAAGACCATTCCGGCAGAACCGTCTTTCTCACCGGTGCCACCGGCTACGTCGGTGGTCGCCTGGCGCCCCGACTGATCGAAGCCGGTTGGCGAGTGCGGTGCCTGGCGCGTTCGCCGCGAAAGCTGGCGGCGCGGGCGTGGGCTGCCTCGGCGGCGGTTGAGATCGTCGAGGGAGACGCCCTGGACGTGCCCAGACTTGCCGAGGCGATGCGCGGCTGCGACGCGGCTTACTACTTGATCCACTCGATGGAAGTAGCCGGCCGTGAATACGCGCAGCGCGACAGGGAACTGGCTCGGGCCTTTGCTCAGGCCGCGGAGCAGGCCGGTGTGGGCCGGATCATCTACCTGGGTGGCTTGGGTGAACTGGGTGATCATCTCAGTGAGCACTTGTCCTCCCGCCGGGAAGTTGAGTTGTGTTTGGCCGGCGAGTCTGTGCCCGTCACCTCGCTCCGTGCCGCCATGATCATCGGGTCTGGTTCCGCGTCGTTCGAGATTCTGCGCTATCTCACTGAGCGGCTGCCCATTATGGTGACGCCTCGGTGGGTGGCCACCGAGTGCCAGCCCATTGCCATCCGCGATGTACTGCGCTACCTCGTGCAGTGCCTGGACGTGCCCGCGACGGTCGGAGCGACACTGGATATTGGCGGGCCGGAGGTGTTGACGTACCGCCGTCTCATCCAGATCATGGCCCAGGCCTTGAACCTGCGCCAACGGCTGATTGTACCGGTACCGCTTCTCACGCCGCGGCTGAGTTCGCTCTGGATATACCTGGTGACACCGGTGAGCTACCGCATGGCCCGCCCGCTGGCCGATGGCCTGCGCAACCGCGTGGTCTGCAGGAACGATCAAGCCCGGGATCTCATGCCCGGACCGCTGCTGGGCGTACGAGAGGCCGTTGACTTGGCAGTAGGCCGGCTTCGCCGAAGCGAGGTGGAAACAAGCTGGAGCGATGCCGGCCCGGTGCCGGGAGATCCTGATTGGGCAGGTGGAAAGGTGTTCGTGGACCGCCGCGAGGTAACCATAGCGGCGCAACCAGAGGTCGTGTTCACTGCGGTGTGCAAGGTCGGCGGCGGCCACGGCTACTACGCCGCCGACTGGCTCTGGCACGTTCGAGGCTGGATGGACCGTCTGGTCGGCGGTCCTGGCCTGCGGCGCCCCCGCCGACATCCGGAACAACTGGCCTACGGCGATGCCTTGGACTTCTGGCGAGTCACGGGAATCGATCCGCCCCATCGACTGGCTCTACTCGCCGAGATGAGACTGCCGGGTGACGCCGTGCTCGAGTTTAGCATCAGCCCGTCCGCGAACGATGTGCCGTGCGCGCCGGTTTCGCCGTCA
>Ga0315280_10010465_pt1 | contig 11625 bp, 11 predicted proteins | sample YL17G06_40_MG_FD_203697 | JGI IMG/M metagenome (GOLD analysis project Ga0315280, IMG submission 203697) | Sediment microbial communities from Yellowstone Lake, YNP, Wyoming, USA - YL17G06_40 | ecosystem: Environmental > Aquatic > Freshwater > Lake > Sediment | place: USA: Wyoming | collected... | reverse complement strand
CGATGATAACTAACCGTTGCGGCAAACACATCATAAGTGCTATAAACGAACGCTTTCTGGGCGAATTGAAAAACTTGTATGCTGATCCTAAATTTGAAATTAATGCCCAACTTCTGAGTTTATTGCAGGAGCTTCACGAGTTCAGTGAACAGTACATGATGGAACTTATTGACGATGCAAGTTCAATTACTAATTGGAGTGACCAGAGATTTCACGCTCTGGGAGGCAACATTGAACTCTGGGAGTTGAAGAAAGACAGGGAAGCCCATAAAAGAGTTGGAGAGTATTTGGGCGGAAAAATGGATGATGCTGAAAGAAACAAAGACGAAAAAACGCTTGATAGACTTAAAAAACTATATAATCTATGGCAGAGGTAATAATGTGAACTTTTCTACTTCGCGCGCGCTGGCCGGTGGCGATATCTCCTGCAAACCCCCTTTTCTATGTTTTGAATGGCTCGAAGGTGAATCTTGGCTCTTGCCAACGTTTTCTATGTTTGTTTTCCAGCTTCAGTCGGGTAATAGACTAGTAGGCTTTTGTAAGTTGGGTCCGTTCCTACCTCTTCAATGGTGTTGTCGACTGCTTGCTTCATTGTTTGTTTTTCGGCGATTAGGTGTTGTAGTAAGTGCGCGCGCTTATAAAGAGCTAGGTTCATCAGTGGCGATGTCTTGGTATTTCCTGAACTCGACCGAGAAGAGATGTGAGGTTCAAAATGAAGCCTTTGAAGCCTTCTAGACTTAGCGTTGGCGATACCATCGGCGTAGTAGCGCCTTCTTATCCGGTCTTGACTTTTAAAAGTATGTATCTTCGAGGAGTTGAGAATCTCAGGAAACTTGGTTTCACCCTGAAAGAAGGAAAAACCGTCAAGCTTCAGCACAGGGGATACATGGCGGGAACCGACATCCAAAGAGCCGAAGATATTAACACCATGTTTGCAGATGGAGAAGTGAAAGCAATCATTTGTGCAATGGGTGGCCATGTCGCAATTCGAACTCTGCGCTATTTGGATTTCGACGTGATAAGGGCCAATCCCAAGATTTTCTCTGGAATGAGTGACATTACAATCTTTCACGTGACTTTCTGGGCTAAGACTGGTCTGGTCTGCCTCCATCAAACAGACGTTGTTTTCGGTTTTGGGGCGGACATGGACAGCAAAGAAGCGCAGTACGAAATGAACCTTTTCTCTAAGGTCACTGAGAACGCCGAGCCGTTGAGGATGTTGCCTGCATTCACTCGTTGGGAAGTCTGGCGGGAGGTTAAGGCTGAAGGTAGACTGTTTGGCGGAAACCTTCCGAGTCTTCAAGCGTTGCTTGCAACACCGTACTTTCCGAAACTGGATGAAGATATTATTCTCCTCTGGGAATGTATGACACAACCATTGGATCTACTTGACCAAAGACTGGTTCAAATCAGAGAGGCTGGTTTATTTGACAGAGCCAAGGGCATGCTCATCGGCAAGATTAGGGGCGAGGAAGCTGGTGTCATAAAGGACATGACCAGTGAGGTTAAGAAGGCTGTTTTGGATATTACTGATGAATTTGATTTTCCAATAATCGCGAGCATGGATTTCGGACATTATACTCCTAACTTGCCTTTGCCAATGTGGCTGAAAGCAAGCCTGAACACTGAAGGAGCAGGAGTCTGGATAAACGAGTCTTACGTAAAATAGTTTTAAGAATTCTCAAAGATGGGCTGTTAGATTCTTGCAAGCACCAAAAGGGGTTCAGAATGAACTGGACATTACTGTAGGTTAGCGCGCATGTGTGTGAATGTGAAATCAATTGTTTTACAGGTAGACACGCGTTCAAGTGCAACCCCCCACTCATAACATCTCAAATTGGTCTTTTTTGGCTGAAATAAGCTCGGAGCGAGGCCGAAATTGAGGTGCGGGGATTAGTTTAAGCTTGGATTTAAATTCTCGGAATTTACACCTTCTCGGAATTTACACCTATAAGGAATGGCACGAGGCAATGCCTAGTTGGCTTGGAGAAGATATGTTAGCGCGCGCGATATTTGTATATTTGAAAAAATAAATAGTTAAACACCCGCATTAATATGACGTGACCCTGCATGTTTTTCGAGGAATTACAGATTGAAGTTCTGAAGTTACTGGTTCACGATTGGCCCAGAGTGATAGCATTTGATGTCGAGTCAAAAGTTCCCAGCCCTTCTAGTTTTTTGACAAACGAAAGGATACTGTCGATAAGTTTCGCCAGAAGAGACTCGGGCGGGTTTGGAAGTGCGCAAGGTATCGAGACTAAGACGTTGTTTTTGAATGAGGAAACCGACGAATCCGAGACAAATCTTCTGAAAAGCTTTGACAGCATACTGGTCTCTATAAGACCTCTTTGTGTAATAGGCTATGGACTGCGACAGTATGACATTCCGCTCTTGTGCGTCAAGAAACAACGTCATAGTTTGCTTCTCTGGAAGCTCATAGACATGTGTGAATCGGCTGTCCATATCGATCTTTACCATTTACTCAAGTACAAACATTACAAGAAATTCGACGATGCCTTAAATTCGCCGGAGTTTTCACATCTGCCATTGAAAAAGACGAAGGGATTAGTGCCCACAGATAGGAACGAAAAAAGTAAAGAAATTTACCGCTTATGGAAAGAAGATAGAGAACGCCTCCGAAGATATGCTGAGGGCGAAGTTCATGATATGCTGCTCATCGCTGAAGAAATATTGAAAAAAGGGCTTCAGACGCAAAACTAGCTCGCAACTCAATGTTTTGAGAAGATTTATTGCTTCTTGATTTCCGAGAAATCAATTATCCCCCTACCATTTTCGTAGCAATTGAAACATCTGTTGTAGTTGAGATAATGGACAGCCCCGCATGTACACACCTTCTTTGTCAAATTGCTGAGGTGATGAGGAATGCAGATTCGCTTATCGGTGTCGATGATCATGAAGCTTCCGTTTATCCCTATCCTGCCATCCCTAGTTTCTCTTTCTAGATGGCAAACGTTCGCGAACATCGTGTCTCCAAAGAGTCTCCATTTTCCACCATCTGAATGACAGTGAGCAAAAATGTGAATAGCGGGTTTGAATTCCTCAACGATCTTTCTGATTGAATAACTGCCGCCATGCATACCATCTTTATCTTCCCAGGAGTGGTCCGGATAGCTGATTCCTTTGTCAAATACCCCCGAAGGTGCATGGTGAGTAACTAGAATGGCATCCTTTCTACTCTCGTCGGTCGAGATTCGCCTGAATTTGTGCAATAAGTCTTCGTATCGAAGCTTGTCAATTTTCCTGTCGTCTGCAAAATCTGTCCAAGCATCTTGTCCGACGAGAGCAAAATCTTCGAAAAACTGCGGTTTGTCTTTTAGATGAAAAACATTGGCGAGTCTTTCTGCCTTCTTTTCTTCCTTTGGGTCGTTATCAAGCAATAATTCATGATTTCCTAATACGTAGAATATGGGCTTGCGAAACTGTAGCATCTTCTTTAAAAGTTCAACAATTATGCTGTCTCCAATGTCGCCGGCACAGACGAAGATATCAGGGTTCAGTCTCTTGGCGATGACGGAATTTACGAAGAGATCAATCAATTCTCTATTTCCATGCAAGTCAGAGAATGCCAGTATTTCCATGTTTACTCTTGATAAGCATATGACTTTATTTATTATTAAATTGTGACGTATATGATTGTGACATATATGAAAAAGACGGCCGATTCCAAACTTGTTAGAAGCCAACGACCTAATGTGCGCACGAAAAGTGGTGATTACTGGATTTGGATCATGTCTTCTGGCGCGCCCCATTACGACATAACTGGGAAATATCTCTTCTTTTCTGCAAACAAGAACAGACTTATCGAAATTGCCAAGAGTGAAATACTTAATCACGAGTTTCATCTGGCCAAAGTCAATTCAGAATTGTTGGGAAAAAACACTGAATTTGTCTTGTGTTTATACTACAAAGATGATTCGCGAAAACACGAACTTGCAAGTAGGCAGAGAACAGAATACCCGGACGTTAAATATCGCTATTGGAAAAGCAACCAAGCAACGCTCGAAGGCGAATATTCAAAGGAATTCCTTGAGAAGCTCGGTGAGGTCGAGAAGAGACATTTCACATCTAAGAATAAAGAAGACTGGAGCCTAATGTGATAAGATGGACGTTGATAGTTCCATAATTCAAGAAGCTTCGAAGAAGATTTTCCAAGCGATGAGGGTTATTCCAAAAGGGGAGAGTAGGTCTCTCTACGAATTAGCAAAAGAATCAGGAAAAGAATTTCTGGATCGCAGACGACATGGTGGCAAACAAGACCTGATATTGCTAGATTCTATTCTCTCGATTGGTCGTCGTTATAAGTTGGTTGTTGAGTGGGCAGAATACTACAGTAAGTATGTAAAAACTAGAGGTCTGGAGCAATCGTTGGAAACTCTGGCAAGACTCGATCTAACCGACTACAAGACATACTTAAAGTCTATAGGAGTGCCCAATATCCCTAATCAGAGCAGAGTTGAATTTGCTGTAAGGTTCGCTAGATTGTTTCTTCGGAAATATCCCAGAGATTTACATGGTAGAAATGGTTTGTTCCGCTGGGTAGAAGACAGTGAGGGATGGACACAATTTCTCAAAGATTACAATAGAAGAGGTGACGTGTGCAGATCATTTACAGATTTTATGTTGAAGGAATATAATAGACCACTGCCGGAAGGAAGAACCCTGATTGGTCTGTCAGTCTTTCAATACCTTAGAATGCAATGTGGAGAAGATACTCTAAAACCTGATCGAAGAGTGATTGCGATTTTGAAGAAGTTGTTAGGAGTTTCCAGGTTAGATGCCACTGAATGTATAGAAGTCGCATCAAGAATTTCTAAAGAATTGGGAATTAGATTGATCGAGCTAGATCAGATGTTGGTCAGCGAAGATATCTTAAGTTGCGAACAGAAATTTGAAACATTTCTTCGCAAAAACTAGAACGCGCAATTTCAAAATACAAAAACGTTTGAGATCATATGCACGATGCTAGCGCGCATGCGTGTTCCTAAAATGGTCAAAAATGGCCATAATTCCGTTTTGCACATTTCTGCCAGTGCTCAAGAAGACAGTTGCTCAAAGAAATCAAGAACAGATACGAAGCCCAAAACGCATGCGCGACCTTAACAATGAAGCGCGCTCCCTTGATTGCAATTGCATGGAGTTCGACTTGCAATTGGACAAGGATCAAGAAAAAACCGCTCGCTTAAAGAAAAACCGGAAGTTTCCACACTGGCGACACTGTTCGAGGCTGCATCTTGGGGAATCAGCGTTCAGTCATAATGCTGGCGCATGAATGCGTCAGGAACAAAGTTCTTAACATTTTCGTCAGTGGGATACTTATCCTTCAAGTATTCATGAACTTCCTTGAAGAGTCTTCTTGGAATCATTGCCGGGGAATATAGGAAGCGCCATGGACAACCATTATCTAGGCAGCCGTGGCATATTTTCTTGTAATGTGCCTGATTCCAAAGTTCAGAGATTTTATGACCGTCATTCCCATTGAATTTAACATTTCCTATCGATTTTCTTGTTGAGGAAGGGCAATCAAAGGCTTCACCAAAAACATTGATGTACATTCCATATCCAAGTTGCGAGCACACATGACCTCCAACATATGAAGATATCCCTTCGTACTTTATGCCGTTTTCAACGTTGTATGAGTATATTTTCTTCCATAATTCGATTTTTTCTTCTGGTGAAGGGCTCAATTCTTTCACTTTGGTCATGTCTCTTGTTCTTCCGCAAGGCACAACAGTGTTGATAATTGGATAGATGTTTAATGATCTGAAATATCTGTAGTGATGAAACAATTCTGAGTAATTCGATTTGAGGATAACTGATGCCGTACCTAGTCTTGTCGGATTATGTTCTAGCTTGTTAAAGCCTCTGTGTATTAGTCGCTCAAGAGCTTCATCTCGTGATCTAGTATAATTAAATTTACGTTCAGTTCCGTCCTTATTCGGAAATGAATCTCGCCTGACAACCTCATTTTGAACCCTTTCATTTACACTATTAATCTTCAGTATGATGGATGCGTTCGATTCATACAAGTCATTCACAATTTCAGTACCCGTCATGCCATGTTGTTTGTCCCTTGCCAATGTGTCGTCGCCGAGGACATGACCAGCGGTGAATATCAGGGGAATCATCTCTTTCTCGTTTATATGATGTACGATCTCAAGGAAGCCCTCTTGCTCCAAACACTCCCCTTTGCCGACAAAATGAATCGACTTGACTGTCCCCATTTCTTCTGCTTGATCTACGATATTGATTACATCGCTACTTGTGAGAGCTCTTGAATTAGGTCGCGCGCGGGATATTCTTTCTCGAATGTCATCTGTTCTGAAACAATAGTCACAGTTAAGGCTGCATGTTTCGCCAAATTCCATGTCCAGCATTAACATGCCTGAACGGCGATAGGCTTCTTTAATAAGCTCCTTGGGGAAATACCATCCAGCTATGCCGTTCTTAAAGTCCTCGTCAAAATGACACCTCATCATATCACCCCAAATTGCTTCAGTAAGGAAATCAGACCAATAGCACCGAGGACAACAACGCCTACCCAGAGACCAACGGCAGAGTGAATGTTGAACATTCCTAGAATTTTCTTCTTCTGTTCTTTCAAATTGGCTGTCTCCGTTTTTAGTTTCTCCTTCTGATCTCTAGGGGAGAAGTTCAGTAAATCCGTTTCCCCTTGTGGTGGTGTACCCAACCACTTTTTCATAGGTTCCTTAGGCACTCTCTTCATGCTTGCAATGTTGATTCCGCGCGCATATAACAGAGTTTGGCTTGCCTCCGTTCGTAGAATCTTTTCATATGTCGATCCTGCAATACTATCGATCTCATCCATCAATTTCACGCGTTCCTCAGATGGCTCTAGGCTTTTGCTAACGAAAGGAATGATTTTCGCTGATAGCGTCTCAAGATTGTGGTATATTTCTTTTTTCGCGCCTCTGTAGAGATAAGATACGGAATTGATGGTATCGTGTGCTTCTTGGCATATCTCAAAATAAGTCTTCAAGGCATATTTCGTATTACACTCCTCAGAGAGAGCATTTGCAATCGTCGAAAGGATTTTGATATCTTTTATGATCTCCCTCACATCTTTAACTCGATTGTTTGGATGGTCGGGGTCTGACTTCTCTCTGAAAATTCTGAAGAACTCATCTTTTTTGTCCATCAAGAAGTTTTTCTCGGCAATTTCCTCGAGAACCCCATCTCCTGGGGGGTTCTTTAGCTTGTGAAAGAAATCTCTTCGGATATATTTCTGGTCTTCGTCTAAGTTGTGAAAGGAGCCTTCTCTCACAAGTTCATCAAGCTCTTTATTTTCCTCATCCAGAATTTCGATCTGCTTTTGCGGCCATTCAGATTTAGATATTCCCAATCTAATTCTGAGTGCTTCCCATTGCCGCTTCGTCTTGTCTTCAGGCGGGTAACCAAAGAATTGTCCGGAGTAGATAAAGCCGATGACATCTTTGCCGACCTTTATAGGAATGACAAAGTTACTGCAGAGACACTGACATTTATACAGCAGCGGTGAATTGATATCCTTTGCGTGTTTTCCCGCTTCTGCGTCTGATTCATAGCACCTGTCTTTTCCATTCGGGGTTCCTTTCACTATTTCACAAGTCGTTCCTTCAATGTAGTGTCTGTCCTCTTCTTGCTCTGAGTCGTATCCAACACTTTTTGAGTTTAACCCAGTAAAAGCAACATTGAAACCAAAAAGATCTGAGAATCTTTTTTGCATGTTCTTCAAAACATCTTCCTCTACAAGATCTAAGAGATCTACCATTCGACCACTTCCGGCTCTGCTTCAGTTCCTCCTGAGAGCAACTCTGATATATCAATGTGGGCTCAACCAGATTTAAACATTCACATGGAGCTGCATATCTTTAAGACTATGACAAATACCCCCTCCCAGCGAGTTTCGTCAGGTCGTGCTACGAAGGCAAGCTCGCGCCAAGAGATTCTTCTCAACGTTGCTTTTTCTGCACTTTGCGATTGACAGGCTTGAATGTAGAGATGTATTTTGATACGTAAGATGCTCACAGTCCGAATGGCAAGGTATGAGCGAAAGAGGACAAGTGTTTGAGAAGATCAACGCTTGAGATGTACTTGGACATCCTTAAGGTTCTGTCAGGCAGTGGTCAGCGGAAGCTGACACACATAATGTATGAGACCAACGTTAACTGCTGTACATTCAAGGCGCGCGCGCCCGAGGGGATTAGAACCCAAATGGGGTTGAGTCCATGTCTAGGCCTTGCGCGCGAATTTGACCCATTATTAAGATTTTGTTCGCTCATGAGGGCTTAGCGTGGCCTTCTCCATCGCCATCATCAGTCTTATGTGCTGTGGGCGTTATTGCCGTGAAATGCGATGGTTCTTTGCGCCATGGGAACATGGGCAGTCTTTTTAGTTTTCCAGATTCTTGTTCTGCTATGAGCGTGTTTCTTCCGCGCTCAAGATCTGTTGAACGCTGAATGTAGTACGATGCAAATTCGAGGTTGTCAGCCTTCACGCTGGCATCCAAGCCTAAGGCAAGTGCCTCCTTCTCCCAAGCCGTGTCCCTTACCACCGCTGCGCAGTCGGCCATCAAAAGAAATGCTTCGGCTTGTTGATGGTTGTTCAAGCGCTTACTTGAGAGAGTCCTTTTTGACTTGTTTTTGGCGCTCTCAAACTTTCGCTGATTTCCCAGCAGGTGATAGGCCTCTGCAATGTGAGCCCATGTTATGCCCATATCAAAAGATCCGAGTTCCTTGAAAACCGCTAGTGCCTTTTTGAGATAACCCAGATATTTTCTCGGTACCTCCATGTCCCGATAGGCAATTCCCATGTTGTGATAGCACAAGCCTAAATCTTTACGTTCCATGGGAACCTGCTTTAGGCACTCTTTGTAGAGGATGAGGGCAACGCCAAACATTCCTATTTGAGAATAAGCATTTGCGCCCCTGAAAACAAGATCCACCACTTGAATTGGATCTCCAAACCACCTAAGATTCGCCTCGACGGCCTTTCTTGCATTTTCACCAGAGTAGCGCAGCGGATGTTTTTCCTTGAACAACTGTTCTTTTCTTCTTTTGGATTTTATCGTTCGATACCATCTCAAGGCGACTGCCTTATCGACGAGCTGGTATATGCTCTCGATAACTATGCTTCCCTTCTTCAAGTGAGGAAGCAACCAAGCGTTTTGCGAGGGTTGCCCATAATTGGCCGTGATGATTTCAAGAGAACGCATTTCCAGTTCCCAAAACCTTTCCAAACCCAGCATATCTTCATGGTCAACCATTCTTAAACCTGCCATGAGCTCCTTTCTGCCTTCAATTTCTTGCGGGCTCATAGACGCGGCAGCCACCGCTGTTTTTGCCATCTGGAGCTTCAATACATCTTCTTTGTCGAGCTCGTCATCATCGTGAGGCACTTCGCTGAAGATAGTCGAGTAGCGAGAAAATCTTTTATCTGTTCGTCGTTTTCTGCCTTTGAGCGGAGTGGACGGGGGGTTAGGTGCGGCGAAAAAGAGTTCTGGATGGTTTGATCGTATCCTGCTGAAGTTTTGAATCGGCACCCACTCATTTGCAGAGTCTCTTGGAGCTTGCTTTGGTTTTCTCTCGGCTTCTGATGGCATAGCTCTTTCGGGGTGAAACAAATCCAGCAGGATTAGGTAACCGATTTCCCTTATCTGGTTCGAGTACCATTTCTTCCTTCTCTCCATTTCGCTCTTCCTGACGAAACGGTAGAACGGATAGAATAGGGAGAAAATTGAGAGAAAACTTTCTTCCTGTCCGAATTCTGTCAAGATGGCCGTTCTCTGGTCATGTGCCTCTTTCGGCAACTCCTTCAGTGTATAGACTGCGTACAGTGCGTGCCGATAGTCCATCCAAAAACCTGGTTTCAGTACGAACTCTCTTACTCGTGCGCCTTCTCTTTCCTTTTCCGCTTCCTCGTCTTGGTTCATGTGCTGGCTCTCATCACTGATTAGAGTAATCTCACTTCTTAAATAAAAAAAAGTTGAAGGAGTGTGCAACTCGGGTTAATTCTCTCATTCCCTTTCAGAACGTTCTTCCCAGTCGTCTGGTCTTTCATCGTAATCTCTGCTTTCCCAGTACGCATCGTTGTTCGGGTTGCACTGGTTGGAATGGTTGTCACGATCTGCTTTATCGTCGGTCATTTTGACTCGCCTCCATCTAATACTTCGCCATGTTGCCTAATAGAAATCTCGGACATGATTCCACAAGTGACACCTGTTTCACAATGTCTTTGCTTGTTCCTTTTGGCGCCGCGCACGTTTTCGTTAGTTGTCACAAAGCGCGCGCAGAAGGATTATACTGATCTGCAAACGAAAACAAAGTATCATCGTTAATGATTCCATGCTAGTCTTTGCCAACTTTAGCTTCGTCTGGAAATACCTAGCGCGCGCGGAACACGCATGCGCGCTACTTCGAGCATACTAAGAGAGGTTCATGGTTATACTAAGATCTCAATAAGGTGCAGTTCCTATACATCGTAATCGATGGACTAAAATGACGAGGACAAAAATCGAACGAATACACAAAAACCCCGAAAAATATGAAATTGACCTCATTATAGGAGTTGATGATAATCCTGATGATGCTAAAAATGCAATGTTTTATGTCCGTATGGAATCCTTTAGAAAAGAAACAGAGAAACAGGATAGAGCGAGAGAGATTTGGCTTTCAAATGAAGAAGATAGACTAATTGCATTATTCTCTATGGCTTCAAAATTCTGGAAAAAGTATACGTTAAAGAAGAATACAGTTCGCACAAAGAAGAAAATTGCCCGATTCAAGGAAAAATGGAAACTAGCGCGCGCAGTCAGCGGCTGATCGACACGAAGCATAGGAACGCTTGGACTATATTCGCGAAACCCTCATTTTTTTTGCGACCCGTGCCCAAAAGGGCGTCGGTCTCTAGGGATTAGAACCCAAATGGGGTCAAGTCCATTTGCAATCTCTGCTAGCAGTGGGCCTGTCCGCGCACTTTAGACCGTGCGTGCCGCATAAACCCAAGCATTAGTAGTACAATAGTTCTTCATCAACATGATCTTTGATTTCCTCAAGGAATTCGCTTTTTGAGGGCTCCCAAGTATAAATAGTGAGATTTTCCTTTGCCCGGGTCACAGCTACGTAGAAGAGTCTTCTCTCTTCCTCTTTGTGGTCCTGCGGAGGGTAATCTTCTCTCGCTGGCCCATATATGGATGAGTCTTCTATCTCACAGGGAAAGCCGTACGTGCCTTTGGTGACGTCTAGGACAAAAACCACTTTTGCCTCAAGCCCTTTGCTCTTATGAACAGTCATCAGTCTGATCTGATTCTCTCTGGCGAATTCGCTGTCAAAAGCTATGTTCAATTCTCTTCTCCTGGCTCTCTCGAGAAAAACCTTGACTACATAGCTGGATTTGTACCTGTTGAGAACAAGGATATCTCTCGGTTTGCAGCCTTTCTTAATGTAATTAGTGATGTGGTCCAAGCAGTCTTCGACAGTCTGCTCATAATAGCGCTTCTCGAACCCCTTCTTGTGCATTGATACAAGAACCCTTATCGGTTTGGACTCTTGTCGATACGCTAGTGTGAGTTTCGCGATTTGGCAACTGCCATTTTTCCTTATTACGGCA
>Ga0315280_10010464_pt1 | contig 11625 bp, 7 predicted proteins | sample YL17G06_40_MG_FD_203697 | JGI IMG/M metagenome (GOLD analysis project Ga0315280, IMG submission 203697) | Sediment microbial communities from Yellowstone Lake, YNP, Wyoming, USA - YL17G06_40 | ecosystem: Environmental > Aquatic > Freshwater > Lake > Sediment | place: USA: Wyoming | collected... | reverse complement strand
CATTCATCGGCTGAAAATCACCCTTCGGAACTGTCGTGATATATCTTATAAGCGAACCTATCGCTGTTTCAGGCGGAAAAAATGGTGGCTCTCTACCTGCAAGGTGCGACCAGACAGAAAGACCCGCTACAAGACCCATCGCTATTGACTCCACATAACCCTCAACGCCAACAAGTTGACCTGTAATATATATACCATCGGTTCCCTTCACCATAAGCGACCTATCAAGATAAGCCGGTGAGTTAATATAAGTATTTCTATGAGATGAACCGAGCCGTGCATACTCTGCACCTTCAAGCCCCGGTATCAGGTGAAATATCTCCTTCTGGTCTCTATGGCTGAGACGCGTCTGAAAGCCGACCATATTGAACATCTTCTCGCTCTCATCCTCCGCCCTCAGTTGAAGAACTGCGTATGGCATCTTACCTGTTCTCGGGTCTTTCAGACCAACTGGTTTCATAGGTCCATACCTCAGAGCATCACGACCTCTTGATGCAATCTCCTCTATCGGCAGGCACCCTTCAAAGAACTTATCATCTTCAAACTCCCACCGTGGAAAAGGATGAGACCTCAAAAGAGCGTTTACGAAGTCCTCATACTCCAGTTCATTCATAGGGCAGTTGATATAATATCCCTCACCTTTTTCATATCTTGATGCCTTGAACACCTTTGACATATCTATTGTCTCTGCTACAACTGTTGGTGCTATAGCATCATAGAAATACAGGTGTTTTGAGCCAAGAAGTTCCTTGAGTTTGGAAGAGAGCCGTTCAGAAGTCAGCGGTCCCGATGCAATTATGACCGGTCTATTGGCACTTATATCTGTGAATTCCTCCCTTACAATTTCTATATTCTCCTCCGCACCTATCGCCTCGGTCACAAGGCGCGAGAACTTCCTTCTATCTACCGATAAACTGACACCCGCAGGTATTGATGCCTTTTTCGCGGAAGATATGAGCAGAGAACCAAGTGTTTCAAGTTCTGCCTTTAAGATGCCCTGAACTGTATGTCTCTCACTTGACTTCAGTGAATTAGAACATACAAGTTCTGCAAGGTCTCCTGTAGTATGGGCAGGGGTCATTAACTCCGGTCTCATCTCATATAGATGAACACTGATACCTCTTTTCGCTAACTGCCAGGATGCCTCGCAGCCAGCAAGACCTCCCCCGACTACTATAACCCCATCACTCACCATCATATTCTACTTCGTAATCACAGCCCTCTTTAACACAGACAGCCCTCTTATCCTTCCCCCTTCCCTTCAAGACAAGAAACTTTGAGCCACATTTTGGACATTCCATGGCAACAGGTCTCTGGCTTATACCGAAGTCACATTCGGGATATCTTGAACATCCATAGAAACTGCGACCCTTCTTGGATTTTTTCATGATAATTAACCCATTACAACCTTCTTTAGGGCAGGAAATCCCTGTATTTGAATTAAGACCCCTTGTATTCTTGCAATCGGGGTATCTTGAACAGGCAAGGAATGGTCCAAACCTCCCGCCCTTGACCACCATTTGAGCACCACACTTCTCACATACCTCATTTTTATGTTCATCTTCCAGAAGAATAATCTTACCCTCCACAATCTTAAACGGCTTTGTATTCTTGCAATCAGGATACCCAGAACACCCGAGAAATCTACCACCCTTACCATACTTTATCATCATTGGCTTACCACACTTCTCGCAATTTAACTCAGTAAGGGTTTCTTTCTCCTTCCTTGCACCTGCCATTCTTCCATCAGCATCTTTCAAATAAATGCAGAGTTCATCATAAAATTTTTTTAGAAGTTCCTGCCAGTTCTCCTTCCCTTCCTCAACGAGGTCAAGCCCCTCCTCCATCTTGGCGGTGTATTCCACTCTGAATATCTCCTCAAATGACTTTACAAGCATATCAGCAACAAGTTCACCGGTATCTGTTGGAATAAGCGCCCTTCCCTCTCTTATGACATACTTTCTGTCAAGGAGAAGCGAAATTGTGGGTGCGTATGTGCTCGGTCTTCCAATGCCGAGGTCCTGCATGGTCATAACAAGAGTTGCTTCAGTATATCTTGGGGGGGGCTGTGTTGAATGCTCCTTTGATTCAATTGAATTAAGTTGAAGTATATCCCCTTCTGATAATTTTGGTAATTGCCTCTCCTCACCCTTTGATTCAGGCATTACTTTAAGGTAGCCATCAAAGAGCAACTTTGAGCCATTTGCCCTGAATATACCCTCTCCCGCTCCAACTTCAACAGTTGTTCGCTCAATAAGTGCAGGAGACATCTGAGTGGCAACGAACCTCTGCCATATCAGTTTATACAGTGCATATTCATCTCTATCAAGATAGTTTCTCATGTCCTGTGGCTTTCTCAAAACAGATGTCGGTCTTATCGCTTCATGTGCGTCCTGCGCCTTACCTCCCGCCTTATACCTTTTTACTTCCCCGCTTAAATATTTATCCCCATAATCTTTGACTATATAATCTCTTAATTCAGTGATGGCACTCTCGGCAACCCTTGGAGAGTCGGTTCTCATATATGTTATAAGCCCTACCCTATCTCCACCACCAATATCCTTACCTTCATATAGACGCTGGGCAACAGACATTGCCTTTTTGCTTGAGAACCCAAGAATATTATTCGCTGACTGCTGGAGAGTGCTTGTAATGAATGGCTTGGGGGGATGCCTGCGTTCTTCCCTGACCTTTATAGAGATAACCTTGAACTCACGACCTTTCAGTTCATCTATTATTCTATCCGCTTCCTCTTTCGTCTCTATTACATGAACATTTTTATCGTTTGGTGAGCCAATCTTCTCACCCTTATATGCCACAAGTTCTGCTGCGAACTTACTCTTGCCCTTAACTAACTCCGCATCAACTGAATAGTAAAACTGTGGGACGAATTCCCTTACCTCCTTCTCCCTCTCACATATAAGCCGTAGTGCGACTGTCTGGACCCTTCCCGCAGATAACCTGTATGTCACATGCTTCCATAACATAGGGCTTATCCGATAACCAACAAGGCGGTCAAGGATTCTACGCGATTTCTGTGCTTTCACAAGGTTTTCATCTATCTGCCTCGGCTTTTCAATCGCTTCAAGAACTGCTGTCTTTGTTATCTCATTAAATGTAACTCTTTTAATCTTCCTGACAGACCCCATAGATTTTCCAATCTGCTCCAGAAGATGCCACGCGATTGCCTCACCTTCCCTATCGGGGTCGCAGGCGAGATAGACCGTTGATGCATTCTTCCACAACTTTTTAATCTCTTCTATTATCTTTGATTTCTTCTCTACAATTTGATAATCAGGTTCAAAGCCATTCTCAACATTCACACCAAGCCCGCTCTTAGGCAGGTCATACAGATGCCCCTGACAGGAAGCAACAACATAACCATCTCCCAGTATTTTGTTTATCGTCTTAACCTTTGCATTTGACTCAACAATTACAAGCGGTTTCTTTTTCTCTGCCATACTAATATCTCCATATTTTATCTTGACTTAACATACATCATTGAACCAAGGTGGACAATAAAACCAGCAAGTTCCATATCCATTAATGCAGATGAGACAATTGATGATGTAAATCCTGTCAACCTGGTTATATCATCAATATGGACTGGTTCAGTAGCAGAAAGGATTGCAAATATCTTCTGCTGGCTCTCATCAAACGATGTGGGCATTGTCTCCTCTGCATATTCAGGTGCCCTCTCGCTAAAGCCAAGATATGATAAAACATCATCACTATCCTCCACCAGATATGCACCATCCTTAATAAGTTTGTTGGTCCCCCTTGATGTCCTAGCATTTGCTGGACCCGGGACTGCCATCACATCCCTGCCCTGAGAAGCAGCATGACTCGCAGTTATAAGGGCACCGCTTCCAATCGGCGCCTCAGCAACAACAACACCATAGGAAAGCCCCGATATTATTCTATTTCTGCGGGGAAAGTGCTCCGGTCTTGGTTTTGCACTCATCGGGAATTCACTAATGACAGCACCATTTTTTGTAATTCTCTCTGAAAGGTCTTTATTCTCCCTCGGATATATGTTTGCAAGACCCGAGCCAAGCACAGCAACAGTTCTTCCACCCTCAAGAGCGCCGATATGCGCCTCGGAATCAATGCCCTTCGCAAGACCGCTCACAACTGTTATACCTGCCTTTGCTATACTGCATGCTATCTGTCTTGTTATAGCACGACCATAGGCGGATGGCAACCTTGTTCCGACAATGGCAACCATCCCCTCACCCTCCTTCAACTCACCTTTTATATAAAATAGTGGCGGAGGGTGAGATATATTTCTGAGAAGTTCTGAATAACTATCATCAAGAAAGCAGATAATATCTGCTCCCATATCCTTCACCTTTTCTATCTCTTCTTTTACCTTTACTTTATCCCTATATTTGATAATATTCCCTGCTGTTATTCTATCTATGCCCTGAACAGTTGTGAGTTCGTTTTCACCTGCCTTTAATGTTTCAGAAGGTGAGCCAAAGTGAGATAGAAGGTTGAAGAACCTGATTGGTCCAATACCCGGTATTAAATTTAATTTTACCCAGTCCTCTATATCATCTCTCATAGAATAATATTCGTCTATTATATGAAAGTATAGGCAATTTTTAAACATTAATCCACGATTGAGATTCTTCGCTATCGTTCAGAATGACATTACGGATTGTAGCGGTGCGATTTATCGCACAGAATCCAATTCACATATAAATAATGCTAAGTTGACATTTGTTTGATAAATCAAACCGCTACAATAATGTATATAAAAATAGATATTCAGTTCTTATTGACAAGGGACTTAAGCCCCTTGTCTTTTTAATGCGATAGAGATTCTTCGCTATCGCTCAGAATGACGCGTAGGGGTAATTCATGAATTACCCCTACAGTATAAAGGTTATTACTTTATAACATTTAGTATTTTTACTTAAACAGTGCCTTTACAATGCCAAGTGATGTTGGAGTAATGTTTTGACCTTGTTCATAGTGGAAATACTGAACACGATGATTATACCATTCTGTTACATAAGCTTTTCCGTTTGGTCCAATTGAAATGTCATAAGGCTCATTAAATTGTCCATTACCAGAACCTTTTGAGCCCCACTTACCAAGGAATGTGCCAGTAGATGTGAAGTATTGAATGCGACAATTACTCCAGTCAGCAACATAGACATTACTATCTGGTGTAACTGTAATTCCTTCAGGATTGTAAAATTGTCCATCACCTGTGCCATAAGAGCCCCATTTACCAAGAAATGTGCCAGTAGATGTGAAATATTGAATGCGGTGATTTCCTTCTTCACAAACATAGACATTACCATTTAAAGCAATAGTTATTCCAACAGGACTGTAAAATTGCCCATCACCAGAGCCCTGCGTGCCCCACTTGCCAAGAAATGTCCCTGTAGATGTGAAGTATTGAACGCGATGATTACCAAAATCAGCAACATAAACATTACCATTGGAGGCAATAGTTATTCCAGCAGGATTTTGAAATTGTCCATCACCAGAGCCACCTGAACCCCACTTACCAAGGAATGTGCCAGTAGATGTGAAGTATTGTATGCGATTATTATACATATCAGCAACATATATATTGCCATTTGGTGCGACTGTAATTCTATTTGGGTAGTTAAATTGTCCATCACCAGAACCAGAAGAGCCCCACTTACCAAGGAATGTTCCTGTTGATGTAAAATATTGAATGCGGTGATTACCTCTATCAGCAACATAGACATTACCATTGGAGGCAATAGTTATTCCAGCAGGATTTTGAAATTGTCCATCACCAGTGCCTTGAGAGCCCCACTTGCCTTCATAGACCCATGTTCCACTGAGGGCGATACTCACTAACATTAATGGCATTATAGAAATAAGTCCAATCCTTTTCATCATTCACCTCCTTTGTGATTGTAAAAAAAAAGGAATACCAAGTCAATATATTTTTTAATTAATATTTTTTTCATAAAATATTGTAGCGGTGCGATTTATCGCACAAGCGTCAATATAGTATTTTATTTCAAATTCCAATTAAAGGTGTCATTCTGAACGGAACGGAGTGGAGTGAAGAATCTCTGTCGCATTATCGGTAGTAGGCAGATTATAATCCCTGGCCAGTCCGACAGGGCAGGCTGCCCCTACAATACTGGTCTTTAACAGTTTATAAGTGAATTATGAAATATTAAGGTTGGTTGAAATTGGGGGAGATTGGGCAATCTCCCCTACGGTTGGTTCGCTCTTATCTGCGATAAAGATTCTTCGCTACGCTCAGAATGACAGGGGATATGTTATTGCCATTTGTTTGATAAATCAAACTGCTACAGTAGTGCTAAGAATGACAGACCAACACTCAGAATAATATTGCGGATTGTAGCGCTCAGAATGATGGGCATTATTCAAAATAAAAATACATAATTTAAGATTGTATAAGTAATACTTGATATTATATTGAACCAATGTAAATATAATTCATTAAATATGATATTATAAAAATAGAGAGGAGAGGTTTATGATAAGGATAACCATCGCAATAATCGCTTTAATTGCTATATCATCATATATCTTTGGCTCAGACGATAAAACTTACAAGACAGAATCAGCACCATCTGAGAGTGAAGCATATGTTGAGAGAGGTGAGATATCAGAAGTTTCAATAGAGCCAGTGCCTTTCAAGACAGAGCAGGGCTATAATGGTTGGTATATAACAATTCCAGGCACAAGACCCCTTGCTACTCCCGCAATAGGTGATGGACTTGCCTATGTTGGCGGTGGCTTCGGAAGTTATGAGTTCTACGCATTTAATGCCAAGTCGGGCAAGATGGAGTGGCTCTTTCATGCAGGCGACGATGGTCCAACCGCTGCTGTATATTACAAGGGCAGGGTTGCATTCAATACAGAGTCCTGCATATTATATGTGCTTGACGCGAGAAGCGGTAAGGAGATATGGTCCGAGTATCTTGGAGACCCGCTGATGGCACAACCAGCAATATATGAAGAGAGAATATACATGACATATCCCGGTAATGATGGACACCACTACATCACATGCAGGGACCTTGAGTCAGGAAAGGAATACTGGAAACAACAACTTATAGGTGAAGTCATCACCGCACCAATAATTGATGCTGATAATGTCTATTGTGCCTGCCTTGATGGCTCGGGTTACTGCTTTGGGGCGCTTGATGGTGAACTTATATGGAAGAAGGAACTTCTGCTCACATCATCACCAATGATATACAAGGGCAATATTTACGCAAGTGTTCGCGAGCCATCGGAAGAGAAGGATGAGCATGGTCAGATACAATATGAAGGAATCGGAAGCATAGGTTCAAAGACAGGAAATCAGGAGGGCAACCTGATAGCAAAGAGAAAAGCGGACTACCTGAGGGCGGATGTAAATAGAGCAACTGGTTATGCAAGTGACCAGATGATGCTTGATTCAAGCGTTGGTTTTGGGTCCGCACCCGAGACAGCGAAGTTGGAGCAGGGTGAGACAAACCTTGGTGTGTTCACTGTGTCTGGAATCTGGTCATATCAGGGCTCAAGGGTTGTTTCATATCATGGCGACCTCATACAGGCGAATGGAGATGAGATAATAAGGCAGGTCGGCACAGGAAAAGATAACAGGTGGACATATTCATACAAGGGCACAACTGATGAGACACGCTATCTTGCACCACCAGCAATATCAGATAAGCATATATTCACATGCACATCAGATGGCTATCTTCTCTGCCTTTCAGCAAAGGATGGGAAGGAAGAATGGCGTTACAAGGTTGGCGAGCCGATGAGATTTCAGCCAGCACTGTGGGATGGCAGGGTATATTTCACTACGGATACGGGCAAGTTGTTTTGCATAGACACGAAAGACCCGACTGTCACCGGCTGGACAATGTGGGGAGGCGACAGCACGCACAATATGGCGCTTGAATAATAAATAATTTTAAATAAAGTAAGGGGGCGAGATAATCGCCCCTTTTGTATTAAAGATATTAAGAGATTTCAATGAAACAGCGCCTTTATATTCCCGACAGATGTTGTCTCTATATCTGTATTGTAATCACCAACCTCTATCTCCCTTATTACCCATTCTGAATAGTTACTGCATGTTGTATAGAGCGACTCATGGTTGCCAACAATATTATTCCTGCCCCTTGAAAGCCCCAATATATATTGACCATACCAGTTATTCAATGGTATCTTATCCAATAATTCACCATCAGATTCTCTGTAAACCCATATTGATAATACTGGTATATCATGGATTACGAAGAGACGTCCCCAAGCATAAGCAGCACCCATCGCCTCTCTATCACAATTAGCATACTTAACCCAAGTATTACCAGTCCACTTTTCTATATACCAATTATAAATATCACATCCGCATACATATAAATTATTCTTATCATGATTTACTGTTAGACCAAAAGCAAACCCACCATCAAATGGGTCTTCATTTAACACACCAAGATATTCACCATTGTTTTTATTGAACATTTTTACTGGCATAGGATTAGGATTATTAGAATTAGAGTTTGTAATAATATATCCATCTTCTAAAACAGCAATAGCATCCTGACCTTCATACCAGAAAGGATAAGCAATATCAAGAACATCTGAAATATATCTACTTTCCAAGAATTGCCAATCCTGCATTATTCTGTGGGAATCATCATTTTTAAATTTGCAGAATAAATTTTGACGATAACCATTATGACCGACAGCCCATATATTGCCATCATCAGGGTCATACTCCAAACCACTTACCCCATATTTGGGTTGACCATCAAGTGTGAATGACCTTATTGTGTCGCCAGGAACTGAGTAGACAGAAATATATGACACTGATAAAAATATTAGAACAAACCATTTCATAATATCTGACTCCTTAATAAATTTTCATTACTGATTAATGAAATATCGCCTTTAGATTGCCAACCGATGTTATCTCAATACCTGTATTGTAATCGCCTACCTCTATCTCCCTTATAACGTAATTCACTGTATCCTCACATGCCACATATAATGATTCATTCTTACCAACAACATCACGACGACCCCGCGAAAGACCCCAGACCTTATAATAATCCCAGTTCCACAGAGTTATCTTATCAACCAGTGTGCCATCAGTCGCATCTATAACCCATATCTGAAATACAGGACTTGCATGAACAACAAATATGTAGCCCCAAGCATACGCACAACCCATTGCGCTAGTATCGCAATCCGCAAATTTCTCCCACGAAGACCCATTCCACCTCTCCACATATTTGACAACATCACTTGTCGCATATAGCGTCTTCTTATCATAGTTCACAGTAAGCCCATAGACGAAACCACCATCAAACGGGTATACAGGTAGCATACCAAGATACTCACCGCTGTTTTTATTGAACATCTTTACTGGCATAGGATGAAGAAAACCAGGATTTGCGATATAAGCCCCATCTTCAAGAACGGCAATAGCATCAACATCGTTATAATAGAACGGGTAGGCAATATCACGGACTAAAATCAGTCCCTGAAGTTCCTGCCAATTCTGAATTATATTGTGTGTCGCATCATTTTTGAATTTGCAGAAATAGCAATAACCCAATTCACCATAACCGTAATTATTACCCGCAGCCCAGATATTACCATCGTCGGGGTCATACTCAAGACCATCAATTCCATATTTGGGTTGACCATCAAGCGTGAATGTCCTTATTGTATCTCCAGGCACTGAATAGGCATGGAAGGCACTAATACACAATAATACTAATATCAAACATCTCATTATCTAACATCCAGTTATTTCATTTATAATATTATAAAATACAACTTAATGAAACAACGCTTTTATGCCACCAACTGATGTTGTTTCAACAATATATGGTCCACCGGTATACTGCCCTATGTCTATCTCATAAATAACATTCGATGGATAGAAGACGGCGGTATATAACGTCTCATCTGTGCCATTGTAATTTTCACGACTCCGAGAAAGACCAGCCATATATTTTGTTCCCCAATTTTTCAATGGTATATCCTCAACCTTTAAACCATCTGATGTTCTGAAAACCCTGATTGAATAAACGCTTGAAGTGTGGATAACAAATACATGGTTCCAACCAAAGGCGCATCCCATTGCTGGTGATGTGCAGGTAGCCCAGTCAGACCAGGATGAACCATTCCACTTCTTTACAGTTGTATAATTATAATTGTCGCAATATAACGTTACACCCCAGTTGTTCTTGTAGTCACCTTCTATTCCTTCATTATACCCACCGCTGAATGCGTCTGGTAGACTTCCAATATATGAACCATCAGATTTATCATGTAATCTAATCCTTGGGTCTGGCTTACAACAAACAACAATGCAATCCTTCCCACTATAAACATATTTATATCCGATATCATAGACCCAGTATTGACTCTGGATTTTCTGCCAGTTCTGGACAATGCTGTGATTTGTATCATTAGTAAATTTTGCGAATATAACATCATTTATATCATTTGGACCAGCAGCCCATATGTTTCCATCAGCAGGGTCATAGGCAAGACCTCTGACACCACCTGTTGGTTGTCCTTCAAGTGTAAATTCACCTACTATATCGCCTTTTGCAGCATAGGCATAGATTACAGAAAGAATCACCAATAAAATTACTAAACCTTTCATTTTATATCACCTCCCAGAAAATTATAACGTAATCATAAAGCAAAATAAATATATAAAAATCAATATAAAACTAAGAGTGGTAATTATATGTTCCTAACTAAATTAATCCATTTTAATCAATTAAACATTGCCTTTATGTTTCCAACAGATGTCGCTTCAATATCTGTCTGATTGTAATTTCCTATGTCTATTTCTTTTATAAGATTTGATGGAAAGAATGTAGCAGTATAAAGTGTTTCATTTATGCCATCAAAGTTATCACGTCCGCGGGAAAGTCCGACCATATAACATTCTCCCCAGTTATTGAGTGGAATATCCTCCTCAACTGTGCTATCAGACACCCTGATTGACCTGATTTTATATGCCGGATATGTGTGAATAACAAAAACATGTGACCATCCATAACAACATCCCATTGCTGGTGATAATGTCGTAGCCCAGACCGTCCATAATGAACCATCCCACTTCATAATATCATCGTAACCATAGTTGGTCACATATAGTGTCACTCCCCAACCATTTTCGTAATCACCACTTACTCCTTCACCATAACCACTAGGAAATGGGTCAGGCAAGCTACCAATGTAAGAACCATCTGTTTTGTCATATAAATAATAGTTATCATGGGGATGATGAGCCCAGGTAACAATACAATCTTTCCCATCAAAGATATATTTATATCCAATGTCAAATATCCAGTATTGACCTTCAAGTAGCTGCCACTGTTGAACAATGGTATGGGTTTCATCATTCTCAAATTTACAAAATATATTCTCATATAAATCATTCGGACCAGCAGCCCATATATTACCATCATAGGGGTCATAAGCAAGGCCTCTGACACCACCTGTTGGTTGACCTGAAAGAGTAAACTCTGAGATTATATCACCCTTGCCTGCATAGACACAGCCAACAGAAAGTATCACCAAAAGAATCAATAAACTTTTCATTTTTATCGACTCCCGAATAATTAT